>Ga0214165_1000003_pt1 | contig 329321 bp, 436 predicted proteins | sample TroBogypolimnion_34_FD_153004 | JGI IMG/M metagenome (GOLD analysis project Ga0214165, IMG submission 153004) | Freshwater microbial communities from Trout Bog Lake, WI - Practice 03JUN2009 hypolimnion v3 | ecosystem: Environmental > Aquatic > Freshwater > Lake > Hypolimnion/Profundal zone ... | reverse complement strand
TGCAGCACCAGCAAAGTTCATTGTAGTTGCAACGGTATTATACAATGCTTGTGTTGCTTGTTGTCCAACTAATGTTGGGTTGTTAATAGTAATAGTACCGCTTCCAGCACCAACGTTTGCTGTAGTTGCTGCACCACCGAAGTTTAATGTAGTTACTGTAGAGTTTAATAAATCAAACGTTGCAGTGTTCGCAGTTAATGCTCCGCCACCAATTAATAAGTTACCACTTAATGTACCGTACCATGCACTAATATTACCAGTAACAGCCAAACTACCTAAAGTAGATGCTGTAGCAACTGTTAAGTTACCAACTTTTAAGTTAGCATAACCACTGTTGTTAATTGCACCGTAAGTAGTACCATTATCTGTTGTGTAGGTTAGTTGGAATTCTTTAGCAGTTTCTTCCCAAACTAGAGCAGTTGTTGTTTGATTGCCACGATTAAATAACAAACCAATGTCATATGTATTAGTACCACTAAATGCATTGTTTAATACAATTAATGGATCGTTTACGTATGTGTTTGTTGATGCAACTGTAAGGTAGCTACTAGAGCCTTGTACTGTCAAGTTACCTGTAATTGTAATATCACTTGCAATAGTCAGCGAACTATTGAATAATGATCCTACTATAGATCCTGGAACAATCTTGGTATTAGCAAGGATTGTCGAGTCTGTGATCTGGTTGTTCTTAATTCTGGTTAGATTTGCCATCTGATGTAATGCTCCGCATATTGTTATTAGTTTAGTATTCTACTGCATAAACTGAATGGTAGCGGCGGTTCCATATTCCCTGGGCTGGCACAGTTTGTTATATGTATTTAGTATTAGTTTAATAAAAACTAAGTGAGCGGTTAAATTATGAGGTAGTTTTTTGACAAGCGGATGTTAGTGTTTGTGCCAGTTGCAGTATACTGAACTAATACATTTGAGCCCGATATTGTTGCACTAATTGTACCCAGTGATGTTCCACTATTAATAACACCATAAGTTGTTGAATATGCAGTTGCGCCGTTGTGAGTTACTAATACTTCATAGCTTTCCATATTAGTTGTACGAGTTGCTTGTACAACATATTTTGCAGTTCTATAAAGTGTATTATCATATGTATCGATTGTTGTTGCGACTGCGCCGGTTGCAATCGCAGTATTTGGGTATAAGCCCACAATTACGCCAGCTTGATTTATTTTTAAATATTCTGTGCCGTAACTATATAATGAAATTTCGCCGCTGACTGCATTAGTTTCTACCCGAGTGTTACCATCCGAAATAGCAGTAATTGAGTGAATTGCTATTGATATTGCTCTGACTTCGATTATATCAGACGTAATCGGTGTTTCGGTGAACGTAATTACATTACCAGCGACTGTGTAAGCAAGTGTCGGTTGTTGCAATGTACCGTTAATACTAACTAGTACACCATCTGTTGTTGCGTCATCTAATAGAGTGTAAGAATTAGTTAATCCTGTGGGTGTAATAGTTTGCGATGTAATAATACCTGATTGATTATTATCCCAATCAAGACCATTATAAAATTCAATCGTTCCTAAATCTGTATTATATCTTATATAGCCTAGTTGTACATTAGCTGGTCGTGCCGCAGTATTACCATATGGGATACCCACAGCATCAGTACCTATAAATTGAACCGTACCGGTGCCGTTAGCATTTAATATAATGTTTCCATTATTTGCCGAATTTAATGTTAGACTACTTGCCGATGATATAGTCGTATCATTAAATGAAACATTAGCTACCTGCGTCAATGATATGTTTGATGCTATAGTAACGCGGCCTTTGCTATCCACTGTTATTTGTGGTATAGATAATCCAGAACCGTACACACCCGCAGTGACACCCGAACTTGCTAGTGTTAGCGCAATATTAGAATATACACCAGAGCCAGTTGCATCACCAGTGGCCGTAAATGACGTAATAGTATCTAATACTGCATGTCCATTTTGAATAAATGAATTTGCAGTAATAGTAGAACCACTAATATTACCACCAATTACAACATTACCACCAACAGAAATACTAGTAACATTAATATTACCTAGATTTGATATATTAGGTTGATTTGCTGTAAGAATTGTACCATTTAAATTTGTTGCATTAATAGTGTTAGCGTATACTGCACTCCACCATTTATCTGCATATCCAATATTACCAGCAATATTACTAGTTGGTACAACAGAACTTTGCGCAATGATATTGCCGCTTACTGTTAATGAACTTAGTGTACCGACTGATGTGATTGCTGTTTGTGCAGCTGTTGTTAACGTGCCAGTTAAGTTAGTGCTGGTTATATTGCCAGCATATATATGATTCCACCATGCACTAGTTGTACCGATGTCATATGTTAGATTAGCTGATGGTACAACATTACCGGCTACTTGTACGTTGCCCGTAACATCTAAAGCCTGTTGAGGTGTGGCGGTGTTGATACCGAGACGATAGTTAGTAAAATCTAACTGTAGTAACGTTGTACTGTTAGTAGTAAATCCTAGATCAAGACCTTGTCTATCTAAATTTCCTAACAGTGCAGCGCCGGGTACGCGACCTATTGCCATTCACTGACTCCTATTTTAATATTTATCGCAGGAGTTAGGCTGCGGTTGTGCTACCAATTCCGTGTAATACTAATACAACTGCGGCTGCACCAGGAGCACTAGTAAAATGTATAGTTGTTGAACCATTAAATGTATAATTAACACCAGGATTTTGATATACTGTATTGACAAATGCCAGTACCTGTGGTTCTTGACCAGCAGTATAACTTGATGTCATTGTAAAATCAGTAGCAACATTATTACCGGTAAATGAATCTTTACCTATCGTTGCATTGCCCTCTTTAGCAATGGCATTCCATACTGAATTATTGTAAAATTCTACTTTACCTGAATCTGTGTTGTATCGTGTTTGTCCGTTAACTGAGTGATCAGGTCGTGTTGCACTTGCGCCCGATGGTAATCCAAGTGCATGACTACCGTTTTTAAATACTGTATTTTTAAGTAAGTGTCCCATCTACATTCCTACATAACTAACTGTTGTTGTTATTGCTGAGTTTGCTGATGCATTGGCACATAATGTATCGCCTGTTGCTAGTACAATTTTTTCCATGTCAACAACAAATGTGTCACCACTTTGTATTTGCACATTTGCATATATTTGTACGTTGCCATTAATTGTTGATGTACCACTTGGCACAGCATATAAATTAAATGTTTGCGCACTTCCGTTTGTGTTGCAAAAGTACATAACAGATACAACTGAGTTGCCCGAACTTACATATACGTTTGATGCTATTGTTGTTAGTACTGTGTTAGAAATTGCCATTGTGTTGTCCTATAATATTAGTGAAAAAGCAAATGCTCGTTTTTTCGTAATTAGTTCTTCGTTAACCGATGCATCACCAGTTACGTATAATCCTGTTTGTCCAGCGCCTTCTTCTGCCGCATTTACTACTATAGCACCTGTTGTGGCTGTTGCTGGAATAGTAGTATATTTTAGTTGTACGTTGCCTTCAAATTTTACATTGCCGACATTAGATGAAATTGTGTAACTATTTGTATTTAAATTTCCGCCAAGTGCCGGAGCAACATCGTCGATTACGTGAGTTAATCCAGTAACTGATGATGCAATATTAGCATAAGTTCCAATCGAATTTGCAGTTTGCCATGTTCCGCCGTTGGCTTCATTCCATCGTATTGCAACATTTGGTGATATTCCGCGGTTAACAGCAATACCAGCAGTGCCTAATGTAACTCCTGCACCAGTTTCACCATCATTTAATGTAATAATATTATCTTTTAACACAGTGTTAATAGATTCAATTGCAGTTTGTGAGCCGTTAACTGTTAAGTTACCAGTGATGATAACATCGGTTGTATCAAGCGTATATGACGTATTAAATTTTTTGACCGCTGCCATTTAAATATCCTAGTTTCTATTATTTATGCTAGTTGTAGATAGTATAGTCAAAAAAATAACAGCCGAAGCTGTTATTTTAAACTAATAGTTAATTAGTCATTTGTTGCAAGTTTTACACTTACGTTTATAACTGCCGAACCAGTACTTGTCCATGTAACTTGTGAGTTTGCAGCAAATTGCGTACCTGCACTACCACCAATTGCAGCTGGGAACAATAAAGCTGTGTGTCCTTCAAGTTTACCAACTAAGTAAACACCTCCAACACTATCAGTAGCTAATAATGTCATTTCGCCTACTGCTGTTGGGCCGCCAGCAGCAATAACTGTTGCAACTGTAGGAAGATTTAACAATGTTGGGACTAAACGTGTTGTGCTTGTACCGTCAGCGTTTGTAACTCTGTAACGACGTGAACTACGTTGTGAAACGATATCAGCTTGTTTACCAATTGTACCACCAGTAACCCATGCGTTAGCTTGGATTGTGTTTGCTGATGTTGTAGTTGGAGCAAGAACTGCTGTTAATGCACCACCAGTACCAGTATCACCAAATGTAATTACTGTACCAGTTGTTACGTTACCAAATGTAGCACTACCTCTGATGTTACCATCTGTGTAGATTGTAGAAACGGTAACAGTTGATTTACCTGCAACGTTTGAAAACATACCAACATAAATGCCAGCAGTGCTTGATAAACGTAAGTTAGAACCATCTGACCAAAATGCATCGTTAGTACCAGTTACAATTACATTACCCGGTTTTACTAATGTAACTGCTGGAGCCGATGTGTAACCTGTACCAGCAACACCTACTGTAGCAGAAGCAATTGCGCCTGCTGTAACAGTTACTGAACTAATTGTTGCACGTGTTCCACCGATTGGTGATAATGCTACCGTAGCTGTAACACCAGCTGAATAGTTTGAACCTGCTGTTGGTGTTAAACTTGCAACACCTTCGCCACCTGCATCATTGTATACTAAACCATCATTAACATTATCTGTACCAAAAAACTTTTTCTTAATAGGACGTCCCATTTGTTTTCTCCTTTATATAATTGTTCTACAATCTACGCGGTTGGGACCGCATAAACTCTCATTCAAGAGTGAACTATAGTATTTAGTGTTCTGTATATAATTTACAATTTTTACCGTGCCAACGGGGATAGGTATTTACTGCTATAAGTTTACTACAATGCGGGCATAATAGTTTCTCACGAGTTTTACCTCTATTTGCATCTGCCTTTTTAGTAATAGTTTCAGCTGATTGTTTGCGACCGATAGCACGTTCACGTTGTTTAGCTTTAGTTTCATCAGAGTGTGTTTTACCGTACATACTATTATTTTTGCCCGATCCCGATGCTGATAATTTTGCTTTCCATTCTTCACTAAACGGTTTACGCTTTTTGCCAGTCTGAGATGCCGATATTTTAGCACGTTGTTCATCTGTTATTTTATTACCTAAATTCTTTTGCCGGATTAATTCTTTGGCTTCGGCTGTATGATGTTTACCCCACATAGGATTTTTGTCGCCTTTAATACGTTCAGACGATAGTAATCCCCATTCTTCTTTAAGATTAGCATATACTCTTGCGGTAATTTTTGTTTTGTATCGTTGTTGATTTTTATTTTGGCGGCGCATACCTTGTAATGCATTAAGCATAAGATATTTTGCAGAATCAGTATGTATTTTAGTTAATAGCCAATGACATATAAAATGTTCACGAGCAGTTAAATCAACAAGATTAGTGGAACTGTCATCTCCACCGAGACTACGTGGAATGATGTGATGTTTTTCTGTATATGTAGTTAATATTCTATGTGTTGCGGTAGCAATAATAGAATTATACCAATTTTTATATTTGTTCATAATAGTATTTATACCGAATTAACAAATATAACATATTTTTATGTTATTGTCAACCACAAAAAAGCCCCTTGCGGGGCTTTTTTATTATAATACCTTTAAGAAATAAATCTTATTGGAATGATAAGTTTGCTACTGTGATTTTTTCTAAGTAATCAGCTGCATTACCAAGAGATGATGCAGTATTACTGAGCTCTACGTAACCATATCTTGTCATGAAACCAACTACTGGTTCAAACGTGTTTGGATCTAACACAACGCCTGAAGACATTAACGGAATGTATGGGCAATAGAAAGCTGCCGCATCTGACTCTGAAGAACCTTTGTAACCAACAAGCACTGTATCGTTTGAAGCGTATGTGTTAACATAGATCTTCATAGCACTGTTTAAAGTACCAACGAATTTAGTGTTTGTAGGAGCTTCAAATGTTCCTTCTGTACTACGAGCAAAAGCTGAAGTAGTTGCAGATTGTAACACTGTTAAAGCTGATGGACTTACAACTGCCCAGTTACCTGCGCCACGACGTGTACGTTGTGCAATTTTGTTAGCAGAACGGTTAATTAAAACAGCTAAAGCAGCGTGTTCGTCACCAACGAATGTAGCAGTACCAGAAACAGTAGCTTGGTTGTAGTTATCAGTTGCAGTAGAAGCTAAAGCTGCTAATGAACCTAGAACTTCTTGATCGATCTCAACAGTAATTTCTTGAGCAAGTGCAGCCATAATTTCAGCTTCAACATCTAAACCGTGCATAGATTGTGCATCTTGCGCAGCTTCAAATGTCCAACGAGCAGACAATTTACGTGTCTTAGCTTCAACAACTTGTTTTAAGATTTGTACATTGATACGGTTACCAGGAGTACCTTCTAATGAAGCTGTTGAACTAGCTTTACCAGTTTGTGCACCTGAGTATGTTGTTGCAATGCGGAATGGGCTTAACGCTTCATCACCAGCTGTTGCTGCATCACCACCACTTGAACCTGCACTAACGCTATCAGCGTAACGTACACGTAAAGTATGGATTTGTGCAACTGGACCTGTCATTGGTTGTACACCAACGATTTCATTTGCAATAACTGTTGGCATTACACGTCTGATTACTGGAAGAATTACGCGATTTAATGTTGCAACGTTACCTACTGCTGTTGCTCCGCCTGTTGCATTCTCAACCAAGTGCTTACGTGTGTTTTCTAAGATTACAGCCATAGTAGAACGTTTTGAACCTTGTAGACCTTCTAACAGGGCATCCTTAGTTTCGTTCCAACGGCCTTCTAATAGTTGGGTTGTCATTTCTTTATTTTCCTTTTTTAAGTTATATTACTTTAGCCCTGCTAAACGTTTGATCTCAACGACGTTGTCATTGGTTTGAACGGCTGTTTTAGCAGATTTATCACCAGTTACTTCTACACGACTCTCAGCTAGTACAGACTTTACAGCCTTTACTTGTGGTTGAGCATTGTTTAAAACTGCTGGTAGATACTTATCATATGCAGATTGCAATTTTGCGGTTTGCACACTTTCGAGTAAGCTAGACATTACACTTGCTTTCTCTTTATTTAATGTACTTAGTAATCCATTAAGTGTATCTTTACGATTAACACCTTCTTTCATAATACGTACTTCACGGTCTTTTGATTCAACTAATGCTGATTTTTGTGCAATTGCTTTTTTGCTTTCTGCAATAACAGCATCTTTCGCTGTAAGTGCTTGGTGCAATTTAGCAATTTCTTTGTTCTCGTTTAAATGAGTAACACTGAATTCGCTAGCAAATGCTTCGAATAAGCGACGACCAAACATGTTCTCACGAGCACTTTGGATATCTTCTTTTAGTTGTGTCAATTCTGTGCCTAGATTTTGTGCTACTGATTCTTTAACAAGTTGCGCACTGCGTTTAACAAAAGCTTCTTGTAGTTTAGCTAATTTTTGTTTAGCTTCTGCTACTAGTTTAACTTTAGTTTCAACAACTGCTTTCTTGTCAGCATCGAACTCTTTGATTTCTTCAGCTAACGCACGGATAACAAACTTTTCTAACTTAGCAATTGCTTCGTTTTGTAGTTTACGGTCTGCACGTAGTTCGTTGATTTCTTCAGCTAATTTAGTAACTAAAAAGTTATTAAATTTGCCTGAGCTTTCTACCATATGACGTTTAAATTTCACGCGGTCTTCTGCAAGAGCTTGTTTCTCACTAGCGAACTCATTAAGTTCGGCAGTAAGACTTTCAGTAACCATTTTGTCTAGAGCTTCAACCATAACATTTTTGTCATGAGCGTAGCGGCCTGCGAATTCTTCGCGCATTTCTGCACGAACAGTTTCACGAGCTTCATTAATTTGTGATTCCCAAGCTTCTGTAATAGCTGCTTGAGTATCTTCGTTAATGATGCCACTATCTAACAAAGGTTTGATAGCTTTTAACATACTGATCTCCTATTTTAATTTTAAATCTCTGATTAAGCGAGTAACTTGCTCTTTCAAATACTTTTGTACCTTTTGATCTGCGCTGGCATCACGTGCCATCTCGAACACTTTATGTCCACCACGCATATTCAACAGTCCTTCATAAATCGCTGTTGGATATGCAGCTGGAGCACTAGGCTGCGCAACTACATCTACTGTGACTATTTCAAAGTCACTCACTTGACCGTTACCTTCGCTAACGTTACCGCTACCTCTAGAACTAACACCAAGTTTAACACCACTTTCTAACATCGTTTCTACTAACTTCCCCATCGGAGTAGGTAATATTTTTAGTTTGCCAAAGCCATTAGGCCCGTCCATCCACATATCTGTAATCATGTGACTTACGCGGTCTAAGTTAATTTTTAAATCATCTGGGTGATCTACTTCACCTAATACACTGTAGCCACCTTTGATTTGTTCCATGATGGAACCAACAGCATTACCAATTTCACTTACAGGATATACTCTTTCATTGTGGTTTTTAACGCCGCCTTGAATGAATATACCTTTCATGTATAGATGTTTGCTTTTACCATCATGGCTATCTTCTGTTAGAATTTCCATTCTAGCATTATCAAACGTTAAATTTTCTTTTAAGTATGAAGCCATGATTTTGTCCTAATTAACGTGCTAACGGGCTTTTAGTTGCAACTGGCAATTTACCGTCAGTTGTTTGGCCTTCTGCACCTGCTGGTTTACTTACTGATGATAGTTTCTTTGAACCACCAGCTGTATTTTGTACATCACCAATCAAACGACCTTTTGGAGCAGATTTACCGCCAACTGCTACACCGCCACGAGCGATATTAGATGATGTTCCACCCATATCATTCTTTTTAGCAACTGTAGATTGTTTGTTTACTGATACAGAACCGCCACGACCAACTTCGCCGCCTTCAGTTTTGCTCGGTGCAGCAACTTTTTCTACGTATTCACGTACAATTGATTCACCAAATTCGTTTTCTTCTTCACCATCAAATTCGCCAGCTTCTTCGCCGTCAAATTCATTTTCTTCTTCACCACCGAACATGTCAGCGTGTTCTGGCTCATTTTCTTCACCAGACATTAAAGCATCAAATTCAGCTTTAAGTTCGTCTAGTGCAGACTCAAGATCAACTACGCGATCTTCGATTTCAGCTTCGCCTTGTTCTTCACCGTCAAATTCGCCGCCGTTGTCGAAATCACTTTCGCCGCCTTCGTCTTCTTCGCCGTCAAATTCTTCTTCAGCGCCAAATTCTTCTTCGCCGTCAAATTCTTCTTCAGTGATACCTTGCTCGTCAAGTTCAACTTCGTTACGGAAACTTTTAACTGGGTTACCGCCAACTTCTTCTAAATCTGACTCGTCAACTAATGACTCGTAAATGTCACGTGATTTTTCAACAACGATGTTGTGGAATAATTCGCGAGCTTTATCTGTTTCGTCATTAATGATATGTTCTATTAACTGTTCATACTTGTTCATAAAAGAACTCCTTAAAATGTGTGTCTAGGTGAGATATACATCAATGTATTATCTCTGTAATATTATTTACTGGTTTATTGAAAAATTGAAGTTAAATGCGTGTTTTTTGATTGATTCTGATTGATAACTACATCGGTGGTGCAACTTCCGCCGGTTTGTATTGACTTCTTACTCTTTCTAAATCTTGTTCTTTCTCTAGTCTGCGTACATCATTCATAATTCGTAAACGATGTAATTGTGTTAATGTTAATTTAGTTTTACGTAGATCACTTAGTTTAAGAGGTGTATTGTCCTCCTCTTCAGTGCGGTGACCTAGTTCTATATCATCATTAAACATTTCAAGTAAGTTCATAGTATTATTTATCTAACTGTTACATTCCGGCTGGTGGAGGAGCTGATGCAGGCGGTACACCCGTCGGTGGAGGTAATCCACCAGCTTCTGGTGCTGGTTCACCTTCTGCTGGTATTTCAGGCATCTCTAAATTACTCATATCGCCTTCGATACTTGCTGGTGTTACTCCAACAGCACGTAAGCCAGCATCAGTATCAACTGGTGCAGCACTATCTTCGTGTTCTTCTGCCCACATCTCGTCATTTTGTTGCATTTCTTCTTCACTTAAATCTAAGTATCTAGTAAGTAAAAAGCGTTTGCTCAAGTAAGGAACTGCTTCTAGTTGTGTAAATGCAGTAATACGTGCTGCATCAACTTCTGCTTGACGATATTTTGCAAAGTTTTGTGGTTCGTTTAGTCTTAATTCAAATAACTGTCCGTCAATATTAATACCTCTCCAGCGCATAAACATTTTAAATTCACTATCTAGTTTTTCAACTATCATAGTTTGTAAACGCATACAGTATTGATTAAAGCGCCATTCTTGAATTAACGCCGTAGTACCACGTCCGTCATTAAATGTAGATGAACTATCATCTGCACCAGTCGGCAAGTAACTACTAGGAATACGTAAGCCACGGAACATTTTATTAGTAAAGAAACGTAAGTCTGTAATCTCACCTAAGTTGCTACCACCCGGCAATGCTTCGACTGTTGAACCGCGCCCTTCTGCGCCAACTGGGAAGAAAAAGTCTTCATTTGTTGATAGTGGATTGTATGTTGCATCCATCATATTTGCACCGCCACCAGTTTGTGTTGGTATGCGACGTTGATGTACTTCATTTTTAATTCTGTCCACAAACGCCATAGCCATGTGGGTTGGCATATTACCAACATCAATTTTAAATACACGTCTTTCTGGCGCACGTTGTACGCGGTAGATAATAATAGCATCTTCTAACAATTCTTTTTGTTTAAAGATTTTAAATATACTTTCAAGAATACTAGTACCAAACGGCCAGTTTACATCCAAGCCCTCTGTTAAACTAATATGTACAACGTGTTCTGCATTTAGCACTGCTTCGTTTTGCGCATGACTAAAGCGTGAACCGCCACTGTACGGAACATTAGGTTGTACATAAGAACCTTGTCCACCACTACCACCTTGTTGCGGGTGATTTGTATATGTATCGCTTGAACTTAATGCAGTAGCAGTTAAGTTTTGAAAGTTAAGATTAAGATTTTTAATTACATATTGCTCTGGCTCTTTGCCTTCTGCTTCATTAACAATAACTTTGATTACACTGCCCATTTCTGTCCAGTATAACTTAAATGTTTCCGGATCACGTAAGAATACTTGATCGCCATACTTTAATGTATTACGTACAAGTTTAAATAAGCGTTTGTTTAATTGATTTAGATTAACCCACTGTAGCAGTTGATCTTTAAGTAGTTTGATTTCGTTGTCTGTTGGCTTTTCTTTAAAGTATAAATCAAAGCCTGTGCCATTTTCTGTGTTAGGTTGTGAACAAAACTCTGCAATAATATCAAGTGCAGCATTGACTTCACTATCCATATCCATTTGCTCATACTGATTATAACGTTCAGTACGATTTGGGTGCCCGATATATACTTCAGGTAGTTGACTGGCAAAATTACGATAGCTTGGATCAGCAGATGAATTGTTGCCAATCGGACTCATTTGTCCACTAGTGTTTGCAGTTCTAAAATGTTTTTTCCATCCAGCCATGTTTATATTCTCTTTACGATAGTGTATTTATAGCTTAGTAACTGTTCTGTAATATTCCAGACGATAGATGATTATTTTTATTCATTGCCGCAAGTATTCCATTTAAAATCATAGTTTGTTGTTGTATCGATGCATTTAATGAACTACTATCTAAGCTAACTGGTATTGATTTACCGTCTGGTAATGGTACAACTGCTTCTGTACCGTGCAGTAACTCTTGATAGCCGCCAATTGATCCTGATGCAATACCTCCTTTAGCAAATCCTAATTTATCAGCAGCCCACGAGCCTGCTTCATGCCCTAAACTACCACCAGCAACTCCGCCAACAACAGTACCGAGACCGGCAGTTGTACCTCCACCTATTAATGCACCAGCAGTTGCACCAATTGCTGTTGCTCCATAATCTAATATTTTACGCCCAGTACTCATTTCTTTTTCTGGACCCGTTTCTGCTAGTTCTTTACCTTTAGCTGCAGCCCACTTTTTAAAATCTAACGATGCTGCAATACCATCTTGGATTGCAGTTTGTGTTACTCCAATTGCTTTTACTAATACATCAGCATAAGCAGCCATATTATCTGTAGCAATTGTTTCTAATGCTACCCCAAAATGAGCTGCAGAGTTTGATGCTTTAGCAAAATCTTGTGATACTTTGTCTGTAGTTTCAGATTGTGCTTTGGCTGCGATTTCTGAGGCTGTACCTGATGCTGCCATAGCAGGTGTTAGCATTATTAATGAATTATTTAATTCCGCAAATCCTTTAACTGTAGGATCCATTACTCCTTCTAATGCAGCAGTATCGGTTGCTCGTTCACCGAATTTTTTAATATTTGCGCCTGCCTCTTGCATATTATCAAAAGTTTTAGCTGCCATGCCAGTTTGACCTTCCATAGCTTCACTTGCAGTCTTATGTAACATATCCATTACAGTTCTATTACCAGCAATAATAGGATCTGTAATAGCATTACCTGACATTATTTGTGTTAATGCAATTTGCATTTTAGCACCCATTTCAGGACCTGCTTTTGATAATACAGCATATGACTCGGCGTATGCCTTAGATTGTTTTTCATCTAACTTACCAAGCATTGCTCCGCGCATGGTTTCTGCTTGCGCTTTTTCCATTAACTTCTTAGCATCTTGACCAGTTATATCACTAATAACCTTTAAGTTTTTTGCATATTCTAATACACCATCAGTTAATGCTTTTGGCGTCATATCAGCAAGATTTTTCCCTGCTAATTTTTGTGATACCATGTACTGTGACATGATCTCACCTTGTTCTTCATAGCTATAGCCTAGATTTAATAGTTGATCACGTGCTTTCATTTGCACACCATTCACAGTTCGTGTGGTATTTGCTAATGTTTTCATTCCCAATGACACTAACGCTGTTGATTCTGTTGCGGTTATACCAAATGTGTGTAGATAATTTTGACTATTTTGTACTACTTTAGTAAATACAGTCAACCCAACTCCACTGTCATTTGCAATTTGCCGTAATTCTGTCATGCCGCCAGCAAAACTTGCGCCTGATGCTGTCATTGCTTTCATCGATGCAGCAGTTTTTTCAAACTCTGCGGCCATAAAGTCATTTGCAGCTTTAGCAACTTGCACACCAAAGTCAATTACTTCTTTTGCTACATTTGCAAGTCCGTCATTGAGTCGTTGTGCTCCACCGCCAACAACAGGTATTGCACCAGCTAATGCGCCAGTAAATGATGAAATAACATCGACCCCAATTTTAAGTGCAGCTCCGACCATGTCAAGGCCAGTATTAATAAGCCCGGCACCTAAAGCAATTGGATTTTCTGCATTTGCATCAATGTTTTTAATCATGCTAGTTGCAACACTGGCTGCAGTTGATGCAAGAGCAACTCCAAAGTTGCCAACTTGCGCTATCGCTTCTTTAGTAGCGTGTTTTATTTCTTTCTCACGTTTGTCAGTTCTTAATTTTTCTTCTTTTGTTGCTTTTTTGGCAGCTTCTACAGCGTCATCTAATCCTAGTGCCATAGTCGCTGCGGATTTAGCGGCATCGTCTGTGGCTTTTTTATTTTTCTTTTCGTCGGCGGCTTTGCTTTTGTCTGTTTTATTAACAGCTGCAAGGATGGCCTGCATTGTATCCTCTTGTGCAGCTCCTTCTACAGTAACTTCGCCGAAGCCAGGAATGTCTATTTTAATTGCCATGGGTTTTATCCAAATAAATATATGGTATTACATAGTATATTTATGGAGTTTAAAACCCCTATGAGCAATTCAATAGCAAATAATCCGCTAGCAAGTCATTTCAGACAGCCTTCAATTTATTTAAAACTACCCAGCGGTGGTAAGTTTTACCCGCAAGGTTCATTAGACATATCACTAACTGGTGAAATTCCAATTTACCCAATGACAATTAAAGACGAAATTTTATTAAAAACACCAGATGCACTAATGAACGGTGCAGGCATGCGTGATATGATTGCCAGCTGTTGTCCTAATATTAAAGATCCGTGGATTATTCCATTAATTGATTTAGATTCTATCTTAATTGCAATTAGGCTAGCAAGTTACGGTAGTGGCATGGATATGACCAGTACTTGCCCACATTGTCAAGGAGAAAACGAACACACAGTCGATTTACGCCATGTATTAGACAACGTAGCACCGTTAAGAAAATACACAGAATCAACTCATTTAAATGGTTTACTGTTTAAATTAAAACCACAAACGTACAATGATTTAAATCGCGTAGGATTAATATCATTCGAACAGCAAAAATTAGTTAGTGTTATTTCTAGCAGTGACTTAGAGGAAACGGAAAAACAAAAACTATTCCAAGAAGCATTTGATAAGTTGACTGAACTTAACATAGGTACACTAGTATCATGTATAGAATCTATTACAACTGAAGATGGAATTAAAGTAGCTGAAGCTGTGTTAATACAAGACTTTTTAGTCAACACAGATAGAAAAACATATGATGGTGTAAAGTTACTAATCGAAGAAACTGTTGGTGCCAACGCATTAGAGCCAGTAGAACTAGTATGCAATGAATGTGAGAAATCATATAAAGTTAAATTGGAGTTCAATCAAACAAGTTTTTTCGCATAAGGCTTTTGAGTCAATCTAACGAAGAAATAGAATCTGAGTTAGAATCAATGGAAAAAGAAGCAAAAGCCTTTAAGGACGAAGCATTAAGAATTTGTTGGTATATGCGAGGATCAGTATCGTATAGTGAAGCTATGATGCTAGGTATTATTGATAGAAATATAATTAATAAGTTAATTAAAGAGAATATGGAAACGACCCAGAAGTCGGGGCTGCCTTTTTTTTAGTAAAACACTAATCCACATTTTTAAGTAAAGCAGATAAATAAACATATAGGAGATTTATATGTTTATTAAAAACAAATACAAGCGGTGGTATGATGCAATTGTCAGTAATGCGCAATTGAGATCAACACCGCTTTCTTACAGTGAAAAGCATCATATCATACCGAAATCAATCGGAGGACAAGATAGCAAGAATAATCTTGTTCATTTGTCAGGGCGAGAGCATTTTATATGTCATTGGTTGTTAATTAAAATAACAACAGGTAGCAATCGTGAAAAAATGATATATGCATTAAATGGTATGCGACGGGTATCACGCACTCATCAACAAGAACGATATATTACTAAAATTACCAGTCGTGTATTTGCTAATCTTAAAGAAGAATTTAGTAAAATACATTCTGCTCGACTTACAGGTCGGACTATGTCGGCGGAACAGAAAGCTAAAATATCTGCAGCAGGAAAAGGAAGAGTACATTCGCAAGAAACTATAGATAAACGTAGTGCATCTTGTATAGGTAAAAAAAGAACAGCGGAACAGAAAGAACGTATGAGTATTGCTCAAAAAGGAAGAGTAGCAAAAAAATATTCTCAAGAAGAAAAGAATATAATATCAGCAAAAATATCTGCAGCAGGTAAAGGTAGAGTTATGTCCGATGAAACTAAAGCTAAACTTTCTGCGATTAATAAAGGAAAAAAGTTACCGCCAAAAAGTGAAGAAACAAAACAAAAGATGCGTAAACCAAAGTCAGAAGCACATAAAAAAGCAATATCAGAAGCACGTATAGCCAAATATGCAAATAGATAATACGTAAGCTAAAGTCGTTATTAGAGCATAAAACATATTATCTAATTTAGAAACACTTTAAAGAATGTCTTACGACATTCGCATTTACGCTTCGCTTAATGCTTTTTCTTCTAATTTATATATTCTAAATTACTTTGATACTTACTGTATTGCTTTTGACTTTAATACTGCTTCATCCAGATTACAGTCATACTTCACCCACTAAAGGCAAAGCATAACAGAAAACTTCATCCGAGTTCTTCTATCATACTAACTAAAAGAGATGTGTAAATTATACACTATAATATATAAAGTCTTGTTATCTTACTTGCTTTTTATATATTATAATATACATATTATTACGGAAGCGGTCGCCCTGTACTCCCTACTCTTGCTTCTTACGACGGTAGCACCCATAGCCGTAGTTAGCCAACTATAGTATGCTTATGGGTTGTATCTTTTTCACAGTGCCCAATTCATTCGGCTTTTAAGCCTAATTTTATATTGTTATTCGCTTTTTATAGCGCAATACGGTTTGTTTGACGCTGCGTCGTTAGTCTAGTCTAACGGTTCCATTCGGGGCCATTACGCGACCGAAATCTCCTCATACAGCAAGGATATAAAATCCTCATCAGTGTCTGTTTTATTTCTTAGCCTTACATTTATCAAAATGATATCTAGGCATATTGTTTATTGCGCCTTCTTTACCACAATGCGGGCAAACAACCGATTTATAAACAACTTCACTTCTACTAACCTTCATCTTTTCGATTGAACTAATGTGGTGTTTTTTGCCGGTATTAGTTCTTTTTAATTTTTGTTTTGTTTCTTCTGAAACTATTCTGCCTTTTTGGGCAAGTGACATTTTTTTTCTAGTCTCTTCTGTTATTACATAATTTGCCTTTGTGGCTCTAATTTTTTGTTTTGTTTCTTCTGAATATTTTCTACCAGTATTCGCTAATCTCATTTTTTCTTTAGTACAGTCGGATGGTGTTGTTCCTCCATCTAACCCATTTTCAATAATTAAATTTGCCCACTTATCTGATTCTACAATATTATTATTAAGCGAAAAATCAATAGCGTATGCTACTAATTGATCAACATCTGTGAATAACTTACACCAGACTGTGGTTACATTATTATGATGTAAGTTTAAATGATATAACCATCTAGTGCCTGATCCTTTATATTTAAATGGATCTGCTACAATAGTCTTACCAAAATACTGTAATCCTGTATCATTGTGTTGCTTAATATAAAGCCAAGTGGGTTTAAATTTACTACGTATTTCTTCGGTGATTAATTCGGTATAGTTCATACAGTTATTTATCACTTGTTCCACCTGCGGTTAAAACATTTACTACTTTATTACGGAGTTGGAATTTGTTTCTATGAGAGCGACTTGGTGTCTGTGTGAGTTATGTGTTTATTGTATTACGTTTAGTGTCGTTGGTCAACTGATTTATTAATTTTTACATCTTTAACGGAGTTTTTACCTAGTTTAAGTTGTATAATACCATTATAGTTATCTTCCCTTAACAGTACTTCTTCTTTAAATTGATAATGCGCTTCCATATAGTTAGTTTCACCGCGACTTTTACATAAATGTATAATTTCACGGGTAAACTGTTCTTTACCTAGTGCTAGTATATCTGCTACTAAACGATTTGATGAACCCCAATAGTCTTTCCAATCAGTTTCAATTGTTTCTAAACGTTTGTTCTTCTTACCTTTTAGTGGTGGTCTTTTTTTAATAGTTTTAAAATATTTGCGGCCCACATAATCGTGTCCGTTAGTGATATTAGTTATTCTATAAATGAAGCCGTAGTATTCACCGATATCCCCTGAATCAAAAGTTGTACCATTATAGATCCAGGGATTATCATATGCCATAATGCTATTTATTTTTACAATTGCTATTGTGAAATCTTTTAATATTAGTAAGGTTTTGGGATTGAATACCACAAATATCACAACTATGCCAAGGGCGTTTTGCCTTCCACTCTTCTGTCATTTGTATGTTTTTATTCCAAGGAACTTGACCTATGTGTGCTTTGCTAATATTAAACTTAGCAATATCTGATCGTTTTTTACCTGATAATGCCTTACTTAATTTTTCTCTTGTTGAATCTGAAACAATTTTTCCTGTTTGTGCTTGAGATATACGTGTCTTGTGCTCTTGCGAACGAACAGATCCGCTTGCTCCTTCGCCGCCGTTTGAAAGATTTATTAAAATACCTGTTACTAAATCTTTACGACCATATTTTTTAATTAGCATAATTTCAAGGTCCATTGCTTCTTGTTCAGTTAAATTATCTTTAATAATTTGAATATATTCTTTATTTGAAGGTATTCTATTATTGTGTCCTATATATGCTCGGTTGTTCTTACCTTTTCCTATATAGTATGGTGTACCTGCTAGAGCAGTAGACGAATCCTTTTCTCTAAGGTACTGGTATACGTAATAAATATTCATGCTGACATTCCTTTACAATGTTAGAGTAGTTGGGGTTCCTACACCCGCGAACTACACTACTATTTATTCAAAATGTCAGCATTTTCCGTTATTACTTAGCGGACAGTTCGTTCTTTTTGGTTTGAATTTCTGCACGACGAGCTTTAGTTAACTTACCTAAATCGCCTAATGCACCGCGAGCACGTGCCGCTGCAGCTTTAACACCTTTAACTTCAAATTTTTCTGATTCTGAAACGTATAATTCTACTGCTGCTAAAATATCATCATGAATTGCCATGTTTACTTCTCCTTGTTGTTATATGTATTTAACCACCCTGTAGTGGATGGTAAAATTAAATTACTTCAACGTCGGTGCTGTATGTAGTAAACCCATTCTCTTTTGTTACAGTCATGATATTGTTTACACGACCCGCAAGTTCGTCTTTGTGCGAAACAAGCCAAATACTTTTCTCATGTTCACGCGACATCTTTTTAAGTATGCCTAGTGAACTTTCAACTCCGCTACTGTCCATGCCACTATCAATAAGCTCATCAATAAACAATAAGTTAATCGGATTGTATAAACTCTCCCACACATCACGGAACGCCCAGCTTAAACTTAAGATCAAGCGATTACGTTCACCACGTGATAAATTATCAAAGTCTAACTCGCGCCCAAGCTCTGTAATTTCAACGCTTAAATCATTTAAGAACGTTACTGTGTGTGGCAATCCGATGCGATCTAAGTATTGACTTAATCTTGCGTTTAGATGCGACAAGTTCTGATCAATAATACGCTTACGGATAAAGCTATCTTTGTTAGTTAATAGTTTTAACAAGAAGTCTTGATGTTCCTTTAACTTAACGAGCTCATTCATTGTAGTAAAATCAGTTTCTGCCATAGCAGTATGCGTCATTTCTTCAATCTGTTCAGCATATGGGTCAACTTCCGCACTCTTAGTTGCTAACTGTGTTTCTAAACTAGTAATTGAACCTTTATGATGGAATGCATCTGCTTCTTTATCATAATATACTCGAGGTTGTGCACCAAGGGCACCAATTTCTGCCTTAGCACCAGTAAGTGCAAGCAACTGTGATTGATCTGACAAATATTGATTTGTTGCGGTTTCAAGTGAAACACGTTTAGCCGCTAATACCGACTCATGTTTATCATCATGAAAATGTTGCCCGCAAGCATAGCAAGTGTGCGCTTCTAAATCGGCAATTTCTTTAGTAACTTTGTCTATAGTTTTTTGTTCGCGAGCAATATCTGCCTCACCACGCAATATAGCTTTACCCAAATCATCTAAGTCTTTGCGCTGTTGATTATATGCAGTAAGCGCAGTGTGTGCTGCAAGTTCTTGTTCAATATCAATTTTATGCAACTCTGCTAACGCATTTTCTAACTTTGCTGCATCATCTGTGTGCTTAGTAGTCCACATATTTTGTCGACGAATTAAGCTCTCAATTTGTTCTTTTATGCGTCCGTTTGCGTCTGCAATCGCCTTAATACTGTATTCTTCTTGCTGAATTGCATCCTTTGTAGCACGAGTCAACTCTTTTAAATTCTCAGCCTTTTCACTAAGCATAGTAATACCGAGTAGCTGCTCGATGATCTCACGTTGATCACCCGACTTTAAACTAAGGAACGGTTCAGTGTACGTGTTAAGAGCAACAATGTGTTTAAACATATCATGCTTCATGCTTAACATACGCTCAATCTCAGCTTGCGTTTCTCTGCTATCACCTTGCGATTCGTCTGTAATTTCTTTTTCTTCATCACCCACGTAAAACTTCATTACGTTTGGCTTACGTCCACGCTCAATCTTATAATCTTGCCCGTTATGTTCGAACTCAACTGTGACTAACATGTTCTTACCATTAGTTTTATTAATTAAGTTATCACGTTTAATATTAGTCAACGCTTGCCCAAACAAACTGTAGCTTAACGCATTGATGATAGTTGTTTTACCAGTGCCGTTACGTGCGCCGCTGTCGTCACCACCTAAATCAACATTGACACCAAGCACTAACGTGAGATCATTGCGATCAAAGTCCACTGCTTGCGTTGCATTACCAACACTCATGAAATTTTTCACGGTAAGATTTTTTATACGGAATGCCATTATTTATATTGTCTCATTAAATTATCTTTCCATGGAAGCATCCTAAGATTATTAATACTAGCTGCCTCTTCTGGGGGTATATTTCTTTCAAAACATTCCTTAATAGGAATGATATGATCTAATTGCCATCCATCTTTAACTCCGCATAATGTTCTAACATATCCATTAGGGTTAATAATAGCTATGTTTGACAAATATATCTTATGACTCATCCCATGTACTATTCTAGCATATTTTTTATATACAGGAGTGTTAGGGTTACGCATTTTTCTTGAACCGATTCCTTTTGCAGCAACATTTGCAGCTCGTTGTTGGCACGTGTGGCTACAAAATTTACGAGGAGTTGATTTTATTGATTCGAATTCTTTTTTACACGCCGCATTCTGGCATACACAGTAAATAGTTCTTCGTTGAGACGGAACAACAGACCCACCTCTCCTACCTCTAATAGTAACGATACCTACCTCTTTTCTGATCTTAGTTATTGTTGGATGTGATGCACTAACTAGTAAGCATATCTCAGTAACCGACCGTTGTAAATCAATGATTAAATTCAATTCGTCCTCTGTAAATATTCTTCTTTTAGCCATATATTACTCCTATATAACTATTTATACATTTACCTGTTAACTGTAAGATTTTTTATTTTAAACAATTATAAATTCCTATAGATGTCTAATAACAATGCTGGATTATAATGCTCACTGTTGATAGCTGTTAGTTGACTTGTCACGATTGTATCAATACTTTCGAATTGAATATTGCCTAGCATAATATCTGTGCCGATATCAGTGTGCTTTACTGGAATTAATGTAAGCTCACGCAAATTATATGTACCTACAAAAGTTTCTTTAATAAATGTTGCTTCTTCATATGAAATATCCACGTCGATGTTTACTCGACAGTGCATACCTTTTTGTAACAACGTATCTGGAGTTTGCAAAATGTCGCTTAGTGTGTATACACGATACTTGGGTTGATCAGGCCATGCATGAAACGTTGGCTCTTCTCCCCAGTTAAGTATCATCATACCACGTTCATCATCACCTGCATCTGCATAATTATGTGGAAACGCATTGCCAATATATGTAATATTCTTACCTGTTTGACGTTTATGAAAATGCCCACTGTACACATGATCAATATGCCCAAAATCCTCACGTCTAATCTCACCGTGCTCTGGCATTTGCACCATTGCATTCATATAATAGCCCGGTAACTCAAAGTGCCCGAACATATACTTTGCATTGATCTTTTGTATCTTTTTATGATCATCTCCTACTAGCCACGGAACAATGCTTACATCACCCTCTTGATAGAAATCATTAATAATCTCAATGTTTGGAATATGCTTTGCCCATTGTGCAGATTGTATATCACGCTTGTCACGATAATATAAATCATGATTGCCCGGAATAAAGATAACACGGTCAAACGCTTTGCCCAACAACTCTAACGCTGTTAGGCTATAGTTTAACGTGACTACATTAATTGCCGCTCGATTATTATGATAGTCTCCAAGAAAAAAGCAAACATCGCACCCTTCTTTTTTTGCATTACTAATAAACCATTTAATGTACGCAAGGCAATCTTCATTATGTTGTGTACTATTTGACTTTAGTCCTAGATGTAAATCTGTAAATACCGCAGCTTTTTTGAATAAATTCATTTTTTCCTACAATCGATTAGTGGTTCATTTAATTTTACTAGAATGTACCCTTTGAAGTCAAGTTTTTTGGCACATATTTTTAATCCATACTTAATGTTAAGTTTTAACTCACGTTCGGCAGCCCCGATGGAATTATATATTCGTACTTCTCCTGAGGGTAAGGTGACTTGTAATTTAATTCCGTATTTTGCATGTTGTTCTTTTTCTTTATCGGTAAACCCAGTAGTTGCTATTCTATCGAGTCTGGTTTGTATTTTTTGCTTATATGATTGTATTTCTTCGGTACTTAATCCGTGGATAGCGTGTTTCTTCTTTAATGTTTCTGCTCGTTTAACGATATGAGATTCATCTAAATACCCAAATCCGCCTGTCGCATCATTATTGAGATTATAATATGTTGGATCATCTTTAATATTTACTACTGTATCAAGCCATTTTTTTTCTGTTTCTAATACTAATTTTTTATTGTTTTCAGAAACATATTCTAATACTCTCATAGTAAAGTGTTGTGGGTTATTTTTATATGCTACCATAAAATCTTTGCCGGATCCTTTATAATAATCATCGACTGCTCCGTAATGCGATCCGATATATTTCATATTATTAGTGGAATTTATCCATTCATATACATAACCATAGTAATCTTTTTTGTATTTCATATCTGCCAATCCCCTGTAAATGTATTTAGTTATGGGCGACTGGCAGATAAAATAATTTGCGGTTATTCGTCGGCTCCGTGTCCACCACCACCGCCCCAGTTACCGCCTTGATTCTGTCGAGTATAGCTTGGTGCGTAGTTGTTCATCTCTAAAATGTCATCACGAATATTTTGATTGCGCTTTTCGATGTTTAATACACGAGTAAAGCTGTTTGTAATTGCGGCTGTATAATAAGCAAATGGATTGTCTGATTTACTTTCGTCAAACTGTAGCCCAATTTGACTTAATTGAAGTAATGCTTGGCTACGCATCTCGTCATTGTATGTATAACCACGCCAGTTACTACGTGTAGCATAGCGTTCACATAGTTTAACAAACATATGAGCTAACTTAGCCGTCATGCTACCATGATCTTTAACAAAACCGCCAGTTTCAAAGTCGCCTTTCCAGTGACTCTTACCAACAACAATTGGAGTTAAGTCTTCGGTTACTGAATAATGAAAGAAAGGAGGAAAGTTTAGTTTAACGTACTTAACAGCACCTTTGACTTTAACAACTGGTGCAGGCTCATCGTATTCAGTTTCGAACAAATCTTCGTCGTACGCTTCTTGTGCTTTAGCGTCGGATTTTTTCTGTTTAACTTCGTCGATTGGTATATGTTCCCATGTCATAACACGGAATACAATGTCTGTTACTGGGATATTTTCTACTGGGATTGCAAATTCATCTAACTTGCGTTTGTTACCGAGCAATAATTCAGCTTCTTGTGCTTCTTTAGCAAGCCTTGTTGCTCTTGTTGCTCTGGCTTCTGCTACGGATTTTTTAGTAATTGCACTTACGTTTAATACAATAGCATCGTACATAGTTACATCTTTATTAATGAAACTACAATATGTTAATTTACTTTTAGCGATTTCTTTTAAAATGTCTTTATTATTCAAATAGTTCACACGTCTTGCCATATATTATACACCCTTTAATTTGTTATTTGCTTCTTTTCTTAATATACCAATTTTCCTATTTGCTTCAGCTATATTGGCGGCACCTTCGTCACTTCTGTTACACGCAGCTATACTCATTTTTAACTTAACTTCGTCACTTGCAAGTATATCCCTTCTTCTAGCTGCCTCTTCGATACCAAAAATATCTTCCCACGTTCTACCTTTCTTAGCAACCGACTGCTTTAATTTAGCATCGTCTGTTCTTTTTTTACCTGTATTAGCCTCGCTAATCTTACGTTTTGTTTCATCGCTAAGTGGTGTGCGGATTCTATTCTTTGCTGCAATTGATCGTTTTAATCTAGTATCAGCGGATTCATTTCTTTTAGCAGCCGCCATTTTTTCTCTAGTAGTGCTAGATGGATTGCTTATGCCTTCTCCGCCATTCGTTTGATTATGTAATATTCCGTTGCCTAAATCTTTTCTCCCATATTGTTCTATGAGCTGTATTTCTAATAAATGTGCGTCAATTTCTGTTAAATTTTCTTTAATAAACAAAATATTTGTTTTATCTATCGGAACTGGACAATTATGTTTAGTAAACGCACGTTGCCCTATTCCTTTACCTATATAATACGGGGTGCCGATGCTAGCAGTTAGCGAAGTTTTGCTACGAATATATGCATATACATAATAAGTTGTCATATTTATATTACCTTTTATATATTTATCTATTTAGGTAATTTACTTTACTTATTATGATGTGAATAGATTCCTTTTAATTATTATAACATATAGTATTGCGCTATACAACCTATTTATCTGGTTATTCTTTAACTGCTACTATTTCTCCGACAATAAATACACTATAACAGAGGTTTTACTATGGCTCTAAATCCTACAGACGCACCTATATTTGATAATAGAGGTGGTTACGTGCCCGGACAAGTTGATTCTACCAATGGTGGCTACGACCCTTATGCTCCGCAAAACTATACCGGTGCGTATGCGCCAAGTTTTGCCGGCGGATATAACGGTGCGCAAGCATTAAGTAGTGGTGGCGGATACAATGCAAGTAACCCGAGTGCATATTTAACAGGAACTGATTCAATTGGCGGCCAGGCTGCAATTAGTCAGGATTATACAACTGGCAGTGCATTAGCTGGAACATATGATACACGTGGTGGATATATTCCCGGACAAGAAGAATCAGTTAACGGCGGATATGATCCATCAAAAGATGCAGGCTCATACGAATCAACAGATGCACGTAAAGCAATTTCAGGACTTAAGGATGGCGGAGCTGCAAGTGATGCCAAGACAGCACCACAAGTTGCATTTCAAACTCAAACCGGAGGAGATAGCTCCGGTGCATCCGATGATTGGAGAGTTCGCATAAGTTTAGCTGATCTGTCGACTATATTTTATAAAGAAACTGGCCCTAATCCAAATAGTCTTATGGCACCACTTAAAGATACTAACGGTGTAATTTTCCCTTATACACCAAGCATTACTACTTCGCATGTAGCAAACTACACTCCAGCAACTCCAACTCATAGTAACTATCCGCAACAATTCTATAATAACAGTGAAGTAAGCGATATTACTATTTCTGGTGAATTTACAGTTCAAGGTATTGATGAGGGCAAATACTTGCTTGCTGCAATATACTTTTTTAGATCGGCCACTAAAATGTTTTTTGGACAAGGTGCTAATGCAGGTAACCCACCACCAATTGTATTCTTAGATGGATACGGTAGTCATTATTTCCCACATATTCCGTGTGTAATTAGTAACTTTTCGCATACTTTGCCTAACGAGGTAGATTATATAGAAATTCCAGTTACTACAGCAACGTTAACAGAATCATTAGTTACACCCGAAACTCCTATGAGTGTTGCAAACAAAACAAAAACAGCATATAAATCAGTAACAACATCGACTCGTGTTCCTGCAACAAGTACAATATCGATTACATTAAAACCAGTATACAGTCGTAAAAATCTGCATGATAGATTCAATCTTGACTCGTTTGCTGCAGGTAGATTGCTACAAGATAAAGATTTGGGTTATGGAGGATTCCTATAATGGCCGCAGTAACATACAGTAAAACTAGTCCATATTCAGATACATCGACTTACAGTTTCTTTTTAGATATTACAACATTTAGGGATATTCCAGCTGATCCGGCTGATGTAGTATATCAAATTGACGCAATATACAAATATCGTCCAGACCTGCTATCATTTGACTTATATGGTGATAGTGCATTATGGTGGGTATTTGCCATGCGTAATCCAAATACAATACAAGATCCAGTATTTGATTTTGTTCCGGGAACAACAATATATATTCCTAAAAAAGCAACTATTACCGCAGCATTAGGATTATAATAAATGGCAACGGCAGCACAATTACAGCAACAGATATCAATAGCTCAACAAAATCTTTCAGCTAATCAAGCTACTCTTGCAAGTTTGCAAAGTCAGTATGATGCAAAAGTGATAGCAGCTAACTCGCCCGGCAATAGTAGTATGCGAGCAAATTTACTTCAAGATGCTGAAGATTTACAAGTAGAAATTGCAAATTCCTCTGATATTGTGCGTCGACAAGGATTGGCAATCGCAGACTTAAATACGCAATTACAAGAAGCACCGGTTGTGACATCGGATACAGCAGCAAATAAAGTAGCAAACGATCCGCCAACGGCCGAACCAACAGTTGCTACACAAAATACTGTGGCACCTCCTGCACCACCAGCCGAAGACAGCACATTGTCAGCCGGTGAGCAAACTAATCTAAAAGTTAATACCGCAGGTGCAGGAGTAGCTCTTAATAATTACGACATTGCTCCAAACTTTTCAAAGGCATCCGAAGTAACTGCTGCAGATGCAGTAAAAACTACTCCAAAGTCGACAGTTGATCAGAGTAAACCAATTCCTAACCCTTTATTAGATTACCCTTCATATACATACGGGCTTAGCCTTGCTATGTTAACAAAAAAAGAATATAACGATATAGTTAAAAAGCCAGAATCGTATGTTCCGAATCGGGTGATTATTGCTAGTGCAGGAAGATACAACAACACAGTTGGCGCGAGCCAGTTTGTCCGTAGTTCATTTTTTAATGAAGATTTTTACTTTGAACAGCTTAATATGAAAACAGTCATTGGTATGAATGATAACAATCGTGCGACTAATGCAGTTGAAATATCATTTTCCATAATGGAACCATATGGAATGACATTATTGAATCGTATCATTGATATGTGTGCATCCGATGAAATGAAAACACCAAACTATACAGAGCAACCGTATATGTTGCAAATTGATTTCTTTGCAATTAATAATGCAGGAGAAATAATAGGTGCTATTCCTGGACAAACTAAACATATCCCGATTCGTATTCTGACAATGGAAATTAAAGCATCCAGTAAAGGAAGCGAATATAATATAACTGCCGCTGCATATAATCATTCTGCATATGATGTACAAACAGTGCAGACACCTGCCCACTTTGAAATTGCAGCAGGTACAGTTGCATCAATGTTTCAAGGCAATGAAAAAGAAACATCATTTGCTGATGTAGCCGCAGAACGAGAAAAAGTAGTTGGTGCAACAGGAGCATACACTCAGGCAGCAAATGGAACATTAACTGTAAACGGTGGTACAAACGAAGTTGTTGGACTTGCGTTAATGAGTAAAGTAAGTGCCGCTGGTATTAATTCGATAGCAAACGATCCAGTATATGATGTAAAATCTTACGCAAGTGCAATTAACGCATGGAATGATGAATTGGTTAACACAAATAAAATTACACATGCAGACAAGTATGTATTTAATTTTCATCCTGATATCGCTAATTCGACCCTTGTACTTGAGAAAAAATTAAGTCCAAAAGATACACAGATGGGCAATGTTCGTGACACTGCAAATATTAGAAAAGGTAATATTGGTGCAGAAACAGCGGCGATGTCGTATAATTCGAGAATATTTTCGATTAATACTGGGACTAGTATCGATCAAGTAATCAACTTTGTTATGCGTAACAGTAATTACATTCAGGATCAGCTAGTGGTACCTGAGGATTTTGCTGGCGATATGAAAAAATGGGGCGATGCTAAGAAGAAAGTACTTAACGAACCGCTTAAATGGTTTAAGATTGTTCCATCTGTAATATTAGGCGATTATGATGATATAAAAGGAACATGGGCAAGAACAATTACATACAATGTAATTCCATATAAAATATATAATGCTAAATTATCAATTGCTCCTCAGGGCATAATTGAATCTCCGGTTAAAGAGCACAATTATTGGTATACTGGTAAAAATGATGATATACTTGACTTTAATGTTGAATTTAAGGCATTGTATTATAATGCAACTACCGCATACAAAGGGAGTATGGGAGTAGTTGCTGGCGCCACTGATTCGTCTGATCAAGTAAATAATCCAGCAAATTATAGTGCTAGTGCAGACCCGACGGCGTTACAAAAACAAAAAGAACGTCCCGAAACTACTAACTCGGCGGCACGTGCCACTGGTGGCGACACGAGTATACATCAAATTGCTGCAAGTGATGTTGAACAATCATTGTATTCTAGTTGGAGTGGAGATATGATTGGGGTTACATTGAAAATTATAGGCGATCCGCAATATATTAAACAAGATGATGTATTTCGTGCACCTAACATGGAAGTAACATCCGAACAAGTTGACAATACCGGTCCTGACTCAAGACTTATTGCAAATGGTAGCTTAGAAATGGATTCTGGCGAAGTATATATACAAATAACATTTAGAACCCCGTCAGACATAGACGAAGAAACTGGGTTAATGAAGTTTGAATCAAAATATCAGCAAAGTGTATTTACGGGTATGTATAAAGTATTGACTGTCGATAGTGTATTTTCTGGTGGACAATTCACACAAACCTTAAACATAGTACGCTTACCACGACAAACGATGTACGATTATGTGAATAAACCTAAACCAGTTAGTGTTGAGCGAACTGAAGTCGCAGGAGCTGTTGCACCTGTTGATACTACTAATGCGCCGCCAACTGCACAGCCAGCTAAAACAACAGGTGACGATAAAGCACCTGGTAGTAATCCGACTGTAGACAAAGAAGCACCGACACAAACCGCAGAAGAAAAGGCACTAGCTAAAGTTGATTCTACTGCACCCGAAACTGCAATTACATCTACTACTGAACCAATAGCCATGCCGAGTCCGGTTCCACCGAGTGATGCTAAACTATCACTAAAAGCCCTGTCAGATCAGGCCCTTGCTGATAGAAATACTGCACAAGCAGCGGCAAATACTGCGTTAGACTCACTTAATACACTACAAAGTAATATTGAATATACGCAGTCGAGGATTGCAAGATATCAAACTCAATTGACTAATCCTAATATCAATGCAGGACTCCAAGCAACTGCAACAACAAACTTGGCACAACTTCAAGCTGATCTGCCAGCAATGCAAGCCCAGTTACCCGCTGCGCAGTCAAATTTTAATTCATTAGACACAGCCAACAAAGCCGCGCAGACTACTTATGTTAATGCGTTAGATGCATATTCAAGAGCGGCATAATAAAATAAGGAAGTAAATAATGTTAGATCATAGAGTCGGTAATAAAGTTAGTAAACAGTTGCGTAAAGAAGAAGCTGCTGCAACCAGAGTTGACCCACATCCGTATATAGGGGTTGTAAAAAATAATCTTGACCCAACCCGCTGCGGTAGGCTTCAAGTTTGGATTCCGGACTTTGGTGGTAATCCTGATGAACCGCAAAATTGGCGTACTGTAAGTTATGCAAGCCCATTTATGGGTACAACAGATATTGCAAAAACAGCAAATAAATTACCTAATACTGACAACAAATTTAGAAATGTACCACATACATATGGTATGTGGATGGTTCCGCCTGATGTTGGTATAGAAGTTATTGTAATGTTTATTGGCGGCGACCCATTGCGTGGATACTTTATTGCGTGTGTTAACTCACATATAAGCAGAACTATGTTACCAGGATTGGCAAGTAGCGTCAATGTTGATTTATCTGGAGCAAATGATGCAACTAAACAATCATATCAACCTGGAACAAATGCTCCGGTAGTTGAATTTAATGAAAATGATCCTATTATTGCTCAAAAGTCAAACTTTTTTAGTAATCCTAAACCAATTCACGAACCACAATATGATATATTAAAAAAGCAAGGACTAGATAGAGATACTGCTCGCGGCACAATTTCTAGTAGTAGTCAACGCGAAAGTCCAAGTACTGTATTTGGTATTAGTACCCCAGGTCGCCCGTATGATGATCCTGCCGATAATCCTGCAGCATTTCTAGCTAAAGTAAATGCAGGTACGCTTACTGAAGATGATTATAGATACACAACTCGTCGAGGAGGTCACACATTTGTCATGGATGACGGAAGTGTAACAGGCGAAGATCAGTTAATTAGATTACGTACTGCGACTGGGCATCAGATAATGATGAACGATATACAAAACACTTTATATATTGCACACAGTGACGGAACAAGTTGGATCGAGTTATCAAATGATGGGCAAGTGCATATATATTCAAAAGCTGGATTTAATGTAAGAAGTGAGGGTACTGTTAATATTCATTCAGATACTAATATCAATCTTAATGCAACTAATAATATTAACATAAACGCAGGCAATAAATTACAAATTAATGCGGCGGGTATTAATCTACTATCGACTGGCAAACTAAGTGTAGGCGCAAGTGGAATAGAATTTAAATCGGGTGGTGCATATAATATTGATGCAGCAACGGTATCGATAAATGCAAGTGGTAAACTAGTACTAAACGGAACAATACTTCAAAATTCAGTTGCTGGTGCACCTGTTACTGCACCGACACCAATAACTCCAAATAGTTTAACTGATGTGGCGCTTAGTAGTACTGGATTATACACTCAATCTGAAAAATTGTCAACCATTGTATCTGTAGCACCGACTCACGAACCATTTAATCGTGGAGGTAGGGCTACTGAAGAAACAGCACCGGTATCAACTCCACCGGGCACACCAGATACTAGTTTTACTCCGGCGTATAAAAAGTTAAAAGGAGTGTCGGGTACACTAACTGATACGAATGTTAGAGATCAATTAATTAATGCTGATGGACTTGGTGTGATAGGACCGTTAAGCAAAGATGAAGTAATTGCTTTGCTAGCGCAAATTGCCAAAAGTGAAAGTAGTGGTGCAACTCCGATGAGTGTAGATTGTAAAGTACCACAGTCATATTCTCCACGCTTACAAAATGGACAAGCAGGGTATATGGCAATTAATCAATGCGGATTCTTAGGCAAGTATCAGATGGGCTATGCTGCATTACAAACTGCTGGCTTTGTTAGTAGTAACTGTAAAGGCACTGCAAGTTTGGGCAATGATGCAATGTGGCTAGGCGGGCTAAGTCGAGATAAGTTTCTTAATACTCCAGCAATACAAGAGCAGGCAATTTTTAACTTTACTAAATCTAACTATAACATATTAGTATCTAAAAAAGCAATTACAACTTCTACATCAAATGAAGAAATTGGTGGATTACTAATGGCAGCTCATATGTTAGGCGCCGGTGGAGCAAATACATTTGCACGTACAGGAGTTGGTTCAGATATTAATAATGGCACATCCGGCGAAAGTTACTTCCAAAAAGGAAAATATGCCGTTGCAGTTATGGCACCAAAAGTAGCAGCACTTAGAGCAGGATAAATATTATTATGGCTATATTCTATAAAGGTTTCTCAACTGTTGGACGCGACAAAAAGTTTCGTCTAACTGACTTTGAGCTAGTTAAACAAGACTTAATGAATCACTTTCAAATTCGCAAGGGCGAGAAATTGATGAATCCAAATTTTGGCACTATTATCTGGAATGTATTATACGATCCATTTACTGAATCGCTTAGAAGTGCCATTGCAGCAGATGTAAAAGCAATTGCTAGTTACGATCCACGGGTTGCTATTGATAATATTGTAATTACAGAGTTTGAAACAGGTATACAAATTGAACTTGAATTACGATATTTACAAACGAATCAAACTAATTTAATGAATCTTCGATTCGATAATCAAAGTAGAACACTTACTGCCCGCTAATAAACTGCGCACTTTTTCCTTAAATAAATACATTATAACAGGGAAATAGTATGGCTATTACTACACGACAAACAGGTTTACTAGTTGCAGAAGACTGGACTAAACTGTATCAAACCTTCCGTAATGCGGACTTTCAGAGCTATGACTACGAAACACTTCGTAAGTCAATGATTGATTATTTACGCTTATACTACCCAGAAGATTTTAACGACTTTATTGAATCAAGTGAGTTCATTGCATTAATTGACTTAGTTGCATTCTTAGGCCAATCGCTTGCTTTCCGTGGCGATTTAAACGCACGTGAAAACTTTATGGATACTGCACAACGTCGTGATAGTATTCTTAAACTTGCTAAACTAATTAGCTATAACCCTAAACGTAATATTCCATCAAGCGGCTTTTTAAAAATTAATAGTGTAAGTACAACCGAAACTGTTTACGATAGCAACGGCATTAATTTAGCAGGCTTGGTAATTTCATGGGCAGACAGTGGCAACGATAACTGGCAGGAACAATTCACTGCGGTAATTAATGCAGGATTAATATCAAATCAAATGATTGGGAAACCAAGCAATAGTCAAATTATTAATGGAATTACAAATGATGAATATCAAGTTAATTTAGTTTCGAGTATTATTGCAACCTATAGTTTTGCAGCCAGTATAGAAGGAACAACTTCTAAGTTTGAAATGACTAGCCCTACTAGTGCAGGTAAAACTTATATATATGAAATCGCTCCTCGCCCAAATCAGCCATTTAATTTGTTATACAAAAATGATAATTTAGGAAATTCAAGTGCAAACACAGGCTTCTTCACATACTTTAAACAAGGCGAATTAAAGACACTCGACTTTACTTTCCAAGAAAGCACTCCAAATCGTGTGTATAGTGTTAATGTAGATAATGTTAATAATACTGATCTATGGCTATATAGTTTAGACGGACAAGGATTACCACACACATTATGGACACAAGTTCCATCAGTCGGTAACACAAATGTTATCTATAATAAGAGTACTAGCAAGACTGTGTATCAAGTTAATACTCGCGCAAATGACCAAGTTGATTTAACATTTGGTGATGGCAGTTTTGCTAACATTCCACAAGGTAATTACAGATTATATTATAGAGTAAGTAACGGCGCAGACTATAAAATTACACCAAATGAAATGCAGGGTGTTATTATGCCTATTAACTATACAAGTCGTTCTGGTAGAGTTGAAACTTTAACGGTTCGTGCTAGTTTACATTATACAGTTGCTAATGCTAGCTCACGTGAAACACTTGAGGAAATACGTCAAAAAGCACCACAACAATATTACACACAAGATCGTATGGTTACAGGCGAAGATTACAATATTCTTCCTTATACGTTGTTTAGTAATGTGCTTAAAGTTAAAGCAGTTAATCGTACATCAAGCGGTATCAGTCGTTACTTAGATGTTATTGATACAACTGGAAAATATTCAAGTACTAACATCTTTGCAGAAGATGGTATGTTATATCGCGACCCATTCGTTAATACGTTCTCGTTTGATTATAACACAAAAAATGATATTTACAAAGCAATTTATAATCAAGTTAAACCAGTTGCGGCTGCACAAGAAACACTACAGTTTTTCTATAGTCAATATCCTGCGATTACTATTAGTGATGCATACTGGCATTATTCGACTACTATAGCAAACGGATCTACTGGTTACTTATATAATCAAGCAGGGTCAATATTACAAGTAGATGGTGCAGTAGAAAACAATAACAAATATATTAAGCAAAGTGCTATTATTAAATTTAGTGCAGGACTAGGCAATTATTTCGACGCGAGAAATATTATTCGGGTTGGAACACCGAGCAAGTCTGGCGACAAATATTATATCTATGCGGCTGTTCAACAATTAGTTGGTGATGGCACAAATGGCGGCACAGGTAACTTGTCTAACGGAAGTGGCCCACTTGTATTAAATGAAATTGTTCCAGAAGGTGCAATTGCCACTACAGTTTATGCAGTGTTCAACGTTGATTTTCCGATTACTCTAGTAGATTCTATGGTAGGCTATATACAAGCATATGAAGATTTTGGACTACGTTATGACATTAATACTACAAGTTGGGTATTAATTTTACCTGGTGATTTAAATACTGGGAATTTTAGTCTAGCATACACAGGCGATACTAGCGGTCAAGGATTAGATGCAAGCTGGTTAATTCGATTCCAAACAGTAGGACAAACATATACAGTTTACTATCAAGGATTAAACTATATATTTGAAAGTGTAAAAGAAACTAATTTTTACTTTGACAATACAGTTAAAGTATTCGATCCAAAGACTGGACTTACTGTACACGATCAAGTTAAGGTATTAAAAGTAAATGCTAATCCAGATGATGCTAATCCGCTTGCATTGGATTATACATGGTACATATATAAAAATATCATCGAAGTTGATGGATACGAAAATCCAAATAAAATTTTAATAACATTTCCTGATGCTGATAGTAATGGCATTCCGGATAACCCAGAACTATTTGAGTTAATTGTTAATCCATCGATTGATACAACAAACAAATATGTATATTTTCAAGCTACTTATGGATATGATAATTTTGTAACACAAACTCCAGTTAGTAATGCGCTTGTTAATGCCACTTATTTAACATTGCGAGATGCACAAATATCTGCAACATTATATGCATCTGGGCAATTATTTTATATTGCTCCTGATAATGCATTCTATCAGTTAACTGTAACTGGTTCAGCATACGTGTTAAATCTAGTTACTGATTATACCGCTAAGACTGGTAGACAAGACATTTACTTCCAGTATAGACACAACAGTCCAAACTATCGTCGTATTGATCCTAGCCCAAATAATATTATTGACTTATACTTGTTAACAAAACAATACTCAACTGATTACACAGCATGGATTCAAGATTCGACTAATACAATAGTCGAGCCGACTGCTCCGAGCGTAGAATCATTGGGTATAGAGTTCGGAACACTGGAAAATTATAAGAGTTTAACAGATACAATTATTTACAACCCTGCTAAGTTTAAACCAATCTTCGGAGCAAAAGCCCCGATAGCATTGCAAGCAACATTTAAAGTAGTTAAAAATCCAAGTATTGTTATTAGTGATAATGATATTAAAACCAGTGTAATTGCTGCTATTAATAGTTACTTTGATGTTGCAAACTGGGACTTTGGCGAAACGTTTTACTTCAGTGAATTAAGTGCATATTTGCATAGTGTACTTGCCCCAAACATTGCAAGTATAACTATTGTACCATTTAGTGCAACTAGTACATTTGGTAGCTTGCTACAAATTAATGCAGAATACAATGAAATTATTGTTAGTGCAGCAACTGTTGATAATGTGCAAATAATTACTGCAATTACCGCGGCACAAATCAACCAAACTGTTCTGGCTTAAATACATATAACACTTGAGATTATAACAACATGGCGACAAAAAAGACCTCCAATTTTCTTCCTACCATATTTCAAACAGACACTAACAATAAGTTTTTGTCTGCTACGTTAGATCAGTTAGTAACTGAACCTAATTTAAGAAACATATATGGTTATATCGGAAGAACGTTTGCTCCTACATATAAGAGTAAAGATAGCTATGTTATCGAGAGCTCAGCCGAAAGACAAAAGTATCAACTTGAGCCAAGCATTGTTGTACGTGATGAACAAAATGAAATTACATTCTTTGCTAGCTATATTGATGTATTAAATAAAATTGATTACTATAGTGGTTTAGCCAGCAATCATAACAGAATGTTTGACGGCGAATACTATAGTTTTGCTCCACTAATATCATTTGATAAATTTGTTAACTTTAGTCAATACTATTGGCTTGCTAATGGCCCGGACCCAGTAGATGTTAATACTGGTGGAGTTGAGTTAACACGAACATTTGACGTTGTTCGTAATGGGAATACTTCACGTTATGATTTTACAACAGGCGGATTAGTAAAAAACACACTAACACTTGCACGTGGCGGAAGCTACACATTTAATGTAGATCAAATGGGCGCAGGCTTTTGGATACAAACTGAACCGGGAGTAGATGGTTTAGTGAATGCAACCCCAACAATCAGTACACGCGATGTATTTGGTGTTGTTAACAATGGGGCAGAAGCAGGCACAGTTACATTTAATGTACCACAAGCAAATGCACAAGATAGATATGTATTAATGAATGTAGTTGCTAATGTAGAATATGCGCTTCCGATCGCATACTCAGAAATACAAAATCAATATCTAAGTCAATTTATTGCACTATATCCACAGTATGCTGGTCTTACAGGTCAACTTGATGGTAAGACAATGATTTTTGTTAATCAAGAGTTATTAACAAACGCAGGCGAAGCAGCATGGACAATGCCTGAAGTTATCGATCCAAATACTAGTTTAGTTATACCTGGGTACGATGCCGGAACAATAATCCCAGATGCACAACGCTTTGGTGTGTGGCGTGTACAATTTACTGATGCGGCTGCATTTGATCCACTAATACGATTGGTGCATGTACAAGATGTATTGCTTAATGAAAAAGTATACATCAAGTCGGGTCTTATGAATGCTAATAAAGAATTCTTTAAGGACTACGATGACTTCTTGCATGTCGTTCCTGTAATATCAAGTATACAAAATACATTATACTTTCAAGATGGCGTTAACCCTGCAATTTATGGAACAATTAAACTTGTTGATATTGCAGGATGGGACATTGATATTGAGGTTGACATTTTAGGAAAAACCACGTATACTAGTCCTAATGGCATAATCTTTACAAGTGGATTAAAAGTAAAGTTTGGCACTGATGTTACTCCAACAACATATCAAAATAAAGAATATTATGTTGAAGGAGTTGGCGCACCATCTGGCATACGCTTAGTTGATGTAACTTTATTAGTTACTCCTGAGCTGTACAATGATGAACTAGCGTTAAACTATCCTACTGGATTACCGGGAAATATTCCTAATGCTAACTATATTACAATCAATCGTGCAAGTAAAGATTTAAATGCATGGTCACGTAACAATCGTTGGTTTCACCGTGACGTAATTAATGCAACTGCTGACTATAATAATGTACAAGTTACATATGATCAAACTCATCGTGCTCAACGTCCGATTGTACAGTTCGAAGCAGACATACAATTATTTAATGCAGGCAGAATTGGCAAAACACCAATTACTATACTTGATACAACAACACGCGATGCATTTAATGAATTAGAAGGACAAGTGTTAACAGTTGCATTTGGTGTTACTCTAGTTGATGGTATGAGAGTAATATTTGCCAATGATATAGACCCACTAGTACGCAATAAAATTTACGTGCTTAGTTTAGTACAAACAGCGGTTGATATCAATGGTACTCCGTCTGGTCCTATATATGTAAATTTAAACTTAGCCGCCGATAGTGCTATTGAAATTTATGATACTGTAGTTGTAACTGAAGGTGCCTACAAAGGAACACAATGGTGGTACGATGGCGCACAGTGGTTAGAAAGTCAACAAAAAATAGCATTACAGCAAGACCCGTTGTTTGATGTACTTGACTTAGCGGGTACTAGTTTTGCAACTTACCCACGTAGTACTTTTGCCGGTACTAAACTATTTGGGTATAACAGAACAAGTACAAGTACAGTAGTAGATACAGTACTTAAATTCCCATTAAAATACAGAACATTTCAAGCGCAAGGCGACATTGAATTTTCTAACTATTTTGATGCCGATACGTATAATTACGTAGTCGATCAAGTAACACATACTCCAGCAGTTGCAACGGGTTTTGTACAAAAAATAGTAGACAGATATACACTTGCGCCACGCAATAACTGGGCAACCGTAGTTGAGCCAACTACTCAATATCAATTAATCACTTACATCTATGATGGTATTAACAGTCCATTTAAGATTGATGTTGCTATTGCACCAGAAACAACTATTCCACACGTTAAAGTTTATAAAAATAATACATATTTAAAAACAACACAATGGTCTATTAGTAACGGAGCATTGACATTAGTAACTGCGCCTGCACTTAGTGATAAAATTGATATTTTAGTATACAGTTACGAAGTAAGTAAATTGGGTCAATATCAAGTCCCTACTAACTTAGATTTAAATGCACAAAATATTGACTTAACATCATTGACACTTGGGCAAATTAGAAATCACTTAGTTGCACTAAGTCAAAACAGTACAGAAGTGGCGGGTGATATACTAGGACAAAGTAATCTTCGAGATATTGAGATTACAGCGCAAGGTGGAAACATACTACAACATGCCGCTCCTGTATCTAATGCCGCATTATTTCTATTAAATGATAGCACAAACTTTATTGATGCAACACGTTATGCACAACAAGAATACGCAAGATTTAAAAATAAATTCTTAGAATTAAGTGCGACATTAACTGGCATACAACCAACTGACCCGATAGCAAGTGTTGATTTAATTATAACTGAAATTAACAAAATTAAAAATAAATCATTTCCATGGTATTATAGTGACATGGTTCCGTTTGGCACATTGCAAAACACAGTTACCTATTCAATATTTGATCCGTTAGTTCGATCATATGAAATCACTAATGTATTTGACACATATATATTAAGTAACTTAGCTGTACTTGTTTACTTAAATGATGTGCAATTAATAGCCATCAATGATTATACCTTTGATACCACTCGTCCAGGGATAACATTCACTGACGCAGTTATTTTGCTAGTAGGCGACGTTGTTAAATTTGTGGAATATCAAGACACAAACGGATGTTATATTCCAGAAACTCCTACTAAACTAGGATTGTTCCCACGCTATATCCCAGAAATCTTTTTAGATGATACCTATCGCACACCGATTAATGTTATACGTGGACATGATGGTAGTATAACACCAGCGTTTGAAGATTATAGAGATAGTTTCTTACTGGAATTAGAAAAACGTATATACAACAATATTAAATTACCGGATGTCGGTAGTTACCAAGATATCTTTGAAATTGTTCCGGGCAAATTTAGAAATAGTTATTACTCACTTGCTGAAGCGAATCAATTAATATCTAAGAGCTTTCTTATATGGATTGGCAATAACAAAATTGATTATACAGTAAACGATACATTCCAAAGCAATGATCCGTTTACATGGAACTATAGTCGTTTCGTTGATAGACTAGATGGCGAAGCATTGCCGGGCAGTTGGAAGGCATGTTATGAATATTATTACGATACAATTCGCCCGCATACATCACCGTGGGAAATGCTAGGCTTTACTGCGATGCCGTTATGGTGGGAAGCTGAATACGGCCCTGCGCCATATACTGGTGGAAATAAATTACTATGGGATGACTTAGAAGCAGGAATGGTCCGAAGCGGAATACGTGTGGGTGTAGATACTAACTTTGCACGTCCTGGTTTGTCTACTGTTATTCCTGTAGATGTAAATGGCTTTTTATTAAGCCCTGCTGCAATTATGACAGCAAACTTTACTTCATCTCGTGCCGCAACAGCATGGGCAATGGGGAATTTTGGGCCGGTTGAAACAGCATGGCGTAATAGTAGTGACTATGCATTTGCGGCACAGCAAGCCCTTGCCTTAGCCAAACCAGCCAGATACTTTGGCTTGTTAATGGATAACTCACGCTATACAAGAAATTATGTATTAAATCAATATCTAACTGACACAAATGATCATATTAAGCAAACGTCATTGACGTTTAATGGCGACGCATCATCTGGTACATTAGTTAGAACAGCGGGCTATATAAATTGGATTGCAGATTACTTAGTTAGTCAAGGCATTAATCCGTCTACTGTTATTACTCCGCTACTGAAAAATTATCAAGTTAATCTTGCATATAAAATGGCTGGGTTCAGTGATCAAAAATATCTGCAAGTATTAGCAGAACAAAGCTCACCAACAAGCACAAATGACAGCATTATTATTCCAAATGAAAACTATAATGTACATTTGTATAAATCGACGCCTGTACAAAAAATAGTATATAGTAGTGTTATTATTGAAAAAACTAGTAATGGCTATAGTGTACGTGGATATAACTTAGCCAACCCGTACTTCACTATTATTCCTAGTGTTGTTAATTCAAATGGATACAAAATTACTGTATTAGATCAATCAGTAACTGTATTCAAGGATTATCAAAACTTAAAACTAACAGTATCATATGGTTATGAATTTAATAGTCTACAACAAATAGCTGATTTCTTAATTAGCTACGAAAGACATTTAGTTGCACAAGGCTTTACATTTAATGACACGGACGAAACATTAAATGAACTACGTAACTTTAAACTATCAGCTAAAGAATTTTTATTCTGGGCACAACAAGGTTGGGCAACAGGTAGTATTATTGTATTGAGCCCAGTTGCTAATGTATTAAATGCTATTACCATTGGTGCAATTACAGACGGTATCACAGATACACAATACGGTTCAAAAGTATTAGATCAAAACTTTAACTTAGTTAAGAACGTAAATTATAATGTATTACGTAGCCCAACCGCATTTAAACTAACACTAACTAACGATGCAGTTGTTGGTTATGCTGAACTAAACTTAGTACAATACGAACACGTATTAGTATTTGATAATACAACAGTGTTTAACGACATTATCTACAAACCAGAGCTAGGTAATAGACAATTTAGATTAAAACTAATTGGACAAAAAACAGCAGACTGGGATGGTAGTTTAAGTGCACCGGGCTTTATGTATAATTCTGGTAATGTGCCGGCGTGGGTCGGTAGTAAAGATTACTTAAAAGGCGACTTAGTACAATATAAAAATCAATATTATGTTGCGTTACAGAATGTTGTAGCATCGATTGAATTTGTATTTGCATATTGGAAAACAATTGCTGCAAGTGAACTTAAAAAAGGCTTGTTGCCAAACTTTGCTACGATTGCAACTAAATCTCAAGCGTACTATGATTCGTATACAAACTTTAAAGATGCAGATCAAATCAAATACAGTCATGGTTTAATTGGCTTTAAACCGCGCCAATACTTAGCAGATCTCGGACTAAGTGATACAACACAAATTGAATTATATAAAGGCTTTATTAAGCAAAAAGGTTCTGCAAATGCAATTAATCAATTAACTAGTGCAGAATTTAATAATTTAAACAGTGCAATTACATTTTACGAAGAGTGGGCAATTCGCGTAGGCGAGTATGGTGCATTAGACACTAATCCGTATTTAGAAATTGCACTTGATGAAAAAGCATTTGGTGTTAACCCTGCCACAGCACAATTTGTCGCTGGTGCAGACAGTATTGACGGCAACGGAGTTACAATATTTAATAAGTCGCAATTGTATAAATCAACTGAGCAATTTAATGGCAAGATTGCATTAAACAGAAATGATAATAGTGATTACAGCAATGACATTCCCGGAGCAGGATATGTAAACATCGACGATGTTAATACTACTATATTCGACCTTGCTAATTTTGTAAACTTAGATGATAGATTAAGTACAATGGGCAGTGGGTATACTATCTGGTGCGCAAGAGACTTTGCACAACAATGGAATATATACAGAATAACTGAAACCAATAATCAAACTATATTAGTTTCTAACTCGCTTGGTGGCTATATAACATTTACAACAGCATTACCGCATGCATTTGTTGTTGGTGATGTGTTTATGACTCGCAACTTTAATGCTGCATTTGATGGCTTCTATCAAGTCGATACAGTAGTCGATCTTAACAATATATTAGTTAAGTACACAGGCAACACATCAAAATTAGATACAATCTCTGGTAACGGATTATTGTTTTCACTTGATAGCTTACGCTTTACGTATATGGAAGATTCACGTAATTATCTTCCACCACACGGATGGCATGTAGGTGAAAAGATATGGATCGACGACGATGCCGCTACAACTATCGGTCAGGGGCAACCTGCGGAGACTCCGACTAACACATGGAAAGTATATGAAAAGACACACCCATGGAATATTAAACAAAGTTTAATTAAAGGTCAAACTGAATATACTGCAAATGATGGATTCGGAACTAGTGTAAGAATGAGCGCAGATGGGTTAATTGCAGCTACAGGTACGCCGCTATCTGCATCAACAGGAACAGTAAGTACATTTGCCAAAGGACACACTGGCGAATTCACCCAACAATTTACTATATCTCCGGATGCGGCAAACACACGAGAGTACGGACATAGTATAGATTTTGCAACTAATTTATTAGCAGTTGGTGCACCGGGTGGAAATAGTAATACTGGTTATGTTTATGTTTATAGCAACCCAGTAGCAACAACTAGCTTTAATAGAGCGCAGGTCATTGTAGGCAACATAGTATCAGGCGACAGATTTGGTTCAAGTATTGCGTTTGACGAGCACGGAACATGGTTATATATCGGCGCACCGGGTAATAATAAAGTTTATGTTTACGGCTTGAATAAATTTGTTTCTAAACAACAAACAATTATATCAGTTAACGATCAAACCATACTAACACTAAGTGGTAACATTACTGCCAATGCTGGTGCGATTATTACGCAAACATCGTCGGATGCTAGTGTGGTACTATTAGAATCTGTTACTAATTGGGCCGCACTTAAAGTTAGCAGCTTAACAAACATTATTGTTGGTAATATTACTGCTACTATTTTAGTTGATGGAATTGATTCAACAAAATATGCACTAGCATCGAGCTCGTTATCTATAACTAACACACTTAACACAGTATTCACACCGGACGTTGCCGATGATGCAAACTCATTGTTAATTACAACGTCTAATAAAACATATATCCCAAACATCGATTACACCGTGTTGGGCAACGTGGTTACATTTGCGGCAAATATTGTACAAAATGATATTTCTATTGTTCAACAACCATACTACACACGAGTAACTACATTAACAGGTAATGCTAGTAGTAACTTTGGTAGTGCGTTAGATGCAAGCTGGGACGGTGCGCAACTTGGCGTTGGTGCTCCGCTTGATTCAAGTAACGGATTAACTAATGCAGGTGCTGTTTATGTTTACGATAGAGTAATTGAAGCATTTAATAGTACTGGTACTTCGGATTATATCACTGATAGTAATATCGGGCCAGTACATAGAGTAACAATCGATAATATTGAAACAACTGATTATTTTGTGGTTGGAACAAATACAATTCGATTCATTACTCCGCCAGCAGTTGGGCAAATAATATTTGTTGAAGTAAATCAATTTAATTTACTTGAAGTATTAACTGGTGATGCACCAGTTGCGCAAGCACAATTTGGTACAGCACTAACTATCTGTTCTAATAATTGTGCAATTTATGTGGGTGCTCCGTATTATAATAGTGGAACAGCGTACAATACCGGAGCAGTATTTAAATTCCATAATAGAGGAAGATTATACGGTACAAATATTGGTTACGTACACAACCCAGTGTTTACTCCGGGCAATACAATTCGTTTAGATAACTTCTCTATCGAAGTACAACCATTGCATGTCGATCATATAGACCCAATTACATTGGCGCCGGTATTAATGTCATCATTGGATTCGTTAGTATATGATATCAACGCTGCTAACTTGCTTGGTGTAACTGCTGCAAATGAAAATGGCTACTTACTATTATTAAGTGATAAGACAGTTGCTAAAAATAGATTGCGTATTTTATCTGGACAACCATCTGGAGCAACTGGTGTTTACGCTGCTGCAGGCATGAAAATATTTGCTGAGATGCAGATTATTGTTAACCCATATCATACCCCAGGCGAATACTTTGGCAGCAAAGTAATATTAGCATCAAATGCATATATGCTTGTAATATCAAGTGAACGCGGTACAACACGTACATATACAATTATAGATACTGATGCAACAACATTTGATAATAATTCTACTAGTTTATTTGATAGTATTGTTGGTAGTGGTAGCGTATACATTTATGAATTATACGATGACCCACGCGATGCGTTTACTCATCCGGGTCGTTATGCATTCTGTCAACAACTTAATACCGGTGATTTAAACATAGGCGACAAATTTGGTAGTGCAATTGATGTTGTTGGTGGTTATATAATAGCAAGTGCACCAAGTGACGATACTATACTTACTGATGCAGGGTCTGTATATCTATTTGAAAACCCATTACATACACGTGGATGGAATTTAATTAGATATCAACAACCAACCGTAGATGTAGAAGCTATTAACAGAATATACGTATACAGCAATTTATCAAATACTATTTTATCTTCATTGGAATTTATCGATCCAGCAAAAGGTAAAATACTTGGACGTGCAGATCAAGAAATATCATACAAAACTGGATTTGACCCAGCAGTATATAATCGCGGTACTAATAGTGCAGTAAGTTTAAACAACAGCATATATTGGAGTAGTAATCAACTTGGTAACGTGTGGTGGGATTTAACACAACTTAGCTATATTGATTATGAGCAAGATACATTAACATATCGCAGTATTAACTGGGGTCGTTTATTCCCGGGCTCAACTGTTGAAGTATTGGAGTGGGTAGAAAGCACTGTATTACCAAGTGCGTATGTTGCTAGTGGTGCAGATGGCATACCAAAATATGCAGATAATAGTGCGTATGTTGAACTTGTTTTTGTAGATCCAGTTACTAATATTATTAGTATCAAGTACTACTATTGGGTTAAAAATAAAACAACAGTAGATCCTAATAATTCTACTAGAAAATTACCTATTGTTGCTGTACAAGATATAATTGCTAATCCTAAAAATCAAGGCATACCATACGCAGCGATTATACAGGACAATGCACTTGCGGTATACAATGTGAGTCCGTATCTATCTTCGCAAAATACTATATTGCATCTTGACTACAATACAATTAAGAATACTAATATTATTCATAGTGAATATGAATTGGTACAAAAAGGCAATGCAGATAGTATAATATCTCCTAAAATTATCAATAAATTAATTGATAGTTTGGCTGGAGTTGATATAATGGGTGCAGTGGTGCCAGACCCAACACTTAGTTTAGCTGATAGATTTGGACTAGGGACTAGACCACGTCAATCAGTATTCTCTGACAGAATGCCTGCATTAACTAATTTAGTGGATTATGTTAACAGTGTATTAATAACTAAGCCTATTGCACGTGAATATGATTTAACTATGTTAAATTCATCAGAGCCACAACCTAGTGCTAAACTTGGTGAATACGACCAAAAAATTGCAACAGATGCAGAGCTAGCATATATCGATACAGTAACATTGGCTACAGGTTATAAAGTATTAGTAGATCAAGATACTACACAAGATAATTTATGGGTAGTGTACGAATTATCAATGAGCAAAACATGGGAAATTAGTAGAGTACAAAGTTACAAAACTAATTTATACTGGCATTATGTTGATTGGTATGCAGCGGGATATAGCATCGCTGATCAAATTACATATGTTGTACCTACACTAGTTGATGCATTAAAATTATCAGTTGCTCCGGGCAACGAAATACTTGTCAGAGTAAGCAATGGCGGGAGTCATGGCTGGAGTTTAATTGTTGTAAACAGTAATCTTAGTTTTAGTGTTGTTGGAATACAAAACGGAACTGTGCAACTAGATACATCAATTGGCAATTTTGCTGATAATGAATTAGGATTTGGCAATCAAGGATTTTCGTCTAAGAGATTCGACCAAAACCCAAATATTGAAATACGTTCGATTCTTACTGCACTCAGAGAAGATATATTCATCGGCGAGCTAGCTGCCGAATTTAATAAACTATTCTTTGTAATGGTTAACTATCTATTCAATGAACAAAAATATGTTGATTGGATATTTAAAACTAGTTTCATTAGTGTAATACATCAATTGCGTTCATTAGTACAATACCCTAACTATATTAAGGATAATCAAACTTATTATCAAGACTATATTACAGAAGTTAAACCGTACGCAACTAAATTGCGTGAATATTTAATTAGCTATAATAGTACAGATGAATTTGCTGGTAGCGTAACTGACTTTGATTTACCAGCATATTATGATACAGATATGAAAGTATTCCGTAGTCCGAGTGGTGAGCAAGTTGCCAAAGATGAAGCACTATGGCAAACTGCACCATACGATCAATGGTATGCAAATAGAAATCATCGTGTTGAGAGTATTTTAGTTGAAAATGCAGGTAGTGGTTATACTGCTGAACCAATTGTTACTATCGTTGGTGTTGGTACTGGTGCAACAGCACGTGCAATTATTAACTATGATACCGGTGCAGTGATTAGAATTGATATGATTAAAAATGGTAGTGGATATTATACAACGCCAACAGTAGTTCTTAATGGTAGTAATACAACACCAGCAACTGCGTATGCTGTACTTAAAAATAATCAAGTTAGAAGCTTTGATACAACACTGAAATTTGATAGAATTAGTTACACTAGTTCAGTTAAAGAATGGGCAGCAAACACATCTTACACTGCTGGTGATATCATAACTCATATCGGTACATTGGCCGGAGCAAAACGTCAAGCGTTTACAGTTAATGCAAATATAACAACTGGTTCTACGTTTATTTCGAATGATTATACTGTTTATAATGCATCGAACTTTACTAATGCAAATGATCGTATCACTGGCTACTACGAACCAGGTGCAACTATGCCAGCAAGAGATTTAAAACAATTATTGCGTGGTATTGATTATCCGGGTGTACAAGTACAAGGACTTGGTTTTGAACAAGCTCCGGGCTTTAGTGGTGCAACACCATTTGATAATGGTATGTTTGACAACATTCAATATGCTGCAGATGGCTTGCCGATGTTATCTGACGCAACAGTTGATTCATTGATACAAAGCAATTACACCGATTTAGCTCTTGGCACACGTGCAGAAGATATTGATGTTGTTGGTGGTGCGTATGTTGATACATATTCAAGTCATGCTCCAGAAGAATTAGTCCCGGGCATTGTATTTGATACATTAGATATGCAAGTATATACTAAAATCAATGGCAATGTTGATGTAATCGGATACAGAATGTTTAGTAACATGATGCGTGAAGAAAGTTATTTACGTATTGCGACTGCACATTCGACAACACTTGCGGCTAATTTGCATATTGGTGATACAACTATTATTGTAACTAATGCAAGTCTATTGTCTGTGCCTAATCTTGCTGGTGCAACTCCGGGCGTAGTGTTTATCAATGGTGAACGAATAACATATTACACAATTAATTTAATTGCGAATACATTAGGGCAAATACGTCGCGGTACACAAGGAACAAGTACTCCATTAATGCATGTAAGTGGATTGCGTGTAGTTGATGCAAGTACGTCACAACTTGTTCCGAATGCAACTGCTAACAGTACAATGACATTAGGCACTACAACATATTCGGTCACTGATACTGTGTCATATTATCTTGATTTATCAAGCAGAATTACTGCTAATATCGGTGATGTTATTACACAATCAATATTAGGTGCAAGCGCAACAATATCTAGTGTCAACACATCAACTAATATAGTATTAGTTACATCAAATTCTACGAACCCATTTAGATATTTAGAAAATGATGTAAAATTAAGTGGCAATGTTACTGTGGTAACTGGTGATATCGTAACCCAGGGATTAACTGGCGCTAACTTATATGTAACCCGTGATAGTGCAACTATTAATACTATAGCAGTAAGCTATAATAGTATGGCTAAATTAGTAACTGGCGCTGGAAACATTGCAATTAACGGAGTTGATAGCAGAGTATACCCAGTAACTATAACTACTAACCCAACGGTTGGATCTGCGTTGATAATTAATGGAACAAGTACAGGAAATGTATATCCATTAAGTATGACAAAAGCTGGATTAGTTGGCACTGCGGGTACAGTAACTATTGCTGCAAATGTAACGCTAATTACTGCAAATGTATGGCAAAATCATGGTGCAACAACAGCAACAGACGGAACTGGATTTAATGGAGCAATAACACCGCAAGTATTATTCTTAAAAAATAGTACAGCTACATTAATTGCACCTTAAATATACGGTAAATACTATAACTGTTAGTAGTCGTAAAGGAATGAAATAAATAAGTATATGGATAAAAAAATGCAAGAATCAATAATTAAACCACAGCCAGCTAAACAACCCGATGAACGCGGCGGAATCAGTGTGCAAGGGCATATTAAAATATTTGACCCTGAGACTAAAGAAGTGTTTGTAAACAAACGCAATGCCATTCATTATGAAAATATGAGTGAAGCAATTGCTACAAGTTTAGGCAACAAAGGTAATAATTTTATTACTGAGATGCATTTTGGTAATGGCGGAACTACAGTTGATCCAACTGGTGTTATTACATACTTGCCAACAAACACAAACGTACAAAATGCTGATTTATATAGTCCGCAATACTACAAAATTGTAGATGATACTAATGCTGCAAACGGCGACCCACTAAGAAATAAAATTTCAATTACCCACGTACCGGGACAAATTTATAGTGATATTATTATAAGCTGTCTATTAGACTATGGCGAACCAAATGGGCAAGCAGTGTTTGATAACAGTCAAGACTTAAACGGACAATTTGTATTTGACGAATTGGGTTTAAAAGGATTTAATGCATCAGGCGAAGGACTCGGTAAACTACTAACACACGTGATTTTTAGCCCAGTGCAAAAATCGCTAAACAGACTAATACAAATTGATTACACAGTGCGCATACAAACACTGACTAATTTAAGCACTACAGTATAACTAGGAAAAGACAATGTCGTATATAATAAGAAAAACAAACGGAACAACACTTGGTACTATTTTAGATGGTACAGTGGATACGTCGCATACTAGTTTAACATTAGTTGGTCGTAACTATAGTAACTACGGTCAGATAATGACTGATGACTTAGTTAAACTAACTGAAAACTTTGCGTATGACATTTCCCCAAGTAATCCACTGAGCGGACAATTATGGTGGGATACAGCCGATAGTTTATTGAAAGTATATACCGGCACATATTTTAAAATCATCAGTAGTGCAACTGCACAAAATAGCAGTACACTTGGTGCCCCAGTAACTACAATTGCTGGCGACATTTGGTGGGATACTTATGCTAATCAATTGTACGTATACGATGGTACTACACCATATGCACTTGCTGGTTGGCAATTAGTTGGTCCAACATGGAGCAAAGTATATGGCAAGGCAGGCGCAATTTGGGAACGAATTGAAGATACAACGACAGCTATGCATGATGTTGTCTCAATGTACGTAGGTGGAACACGTTCTGGCATTATCAGTCAAGACAGTGAATTTACTCCACTTACTCCGATTGCTGGCTACGCAACTATTCAAACAGGCTATAACATACATTCAGGCGAAACGTTTTGGGGTACTGCTAACAATGCTAGTTACTTAGGTGGCGTTATTGCAACTAACTACTTACGTACAGATATTAACAATAGTAGTACAGGTACACTTGCTATTGTTAATAACGGTGGCATTACTGTCGGACTTACTAGTAACTTACAAATTACAACAACCACAGCAGGCGATGTTAGTGTTAAAAATAATATTACAAATGGCGATATTAACTTTTATGCGGCAGTAGGTGGAGTTAATACATTGGCATTTGGTATTGATGGCGCAACTGGTACTGCTTCGCTTTTAAGTGCGACGCTATCGGGCGGCTTATTACTAGGTGCCGGTGCGACAGTAACTGGTGCATTGAATGTTATTGGCACTGGTTCTTACTCAGGCGATTTAACAGCACCAACACAACTTGCTGGCACAGTTAATACTACAGTAGCAACAACAGAATACGTAGTTAATAACTCTGGATTCTTAAAGAATAAAATATACCAAGGCAACAGCTATTTGGAAATACTTGATGTAGATACAGGTAGTGCCAATTTAGTAATTGATGGCACTAGTGTTGCAACTGCAAGTGCAAGCGGTTTAAATTTAAGAAATGGCGCAGTAGCAGTGACACAATCACAAGATTATACAAGTGCAGGCAATGCTGCGGTAGCAACAACTGAATATGTAGGAACAGCAGGACAATGGTGGGGTGGTAGTGCTAAGATTGTTAGTGTCGATGCTCCGCAAGCAGGTGTTAACGATAGCGGTTCACATGATGGCGACTTTTGGTTTCAACGTACGGCTTAATGCAGATAAATAACATATAATAGGTAATAATAATGTCATATACAATAACTACAACAGCAGGTGTTACACTCGCAACTATAGCAGACGGAACAGTCAATTCCACAACAACTAGTTTAACTTTAATCGGTAAAAACTATGCAGGTTATGGTATTTTCTTAAATGAAAACTATATTAAGTTGCTTGAAAACTTTTCTAATACAACTGCACCAAGTGCTGCATTAACTGGTCAACTTTGGTACGATAGTACTAATAATGTATTGAAAGTTTATGCTGGTGGTTCTGCAGGATGGAAACCAATTAGTAGTTCTGCTGCTTCTAGCAGTTCGCCGACTAGCCCAGTGACTGGTGACTTATGGTGGGACACTAATAATGCTCAACTTAAAGTATGGAGCGGTAGTGCGTGGGTAACAATTGGCCCATCATACACTGCAACATCGGGAACAAGTGGTGCAGTAGTTGAAACTATTTTAGATAGTAGTTCAATTAGTCACGTTGTTGTTAAATTTTATATTTCAAATAGCGTAATTGCTATTCTAAGTAAAGATAGTACATTTACTCCACAAACATCAATTGCAGGATTTACAACAGTTAAACCTGGTATGAACTTAATTAGTTCAAGTACACTTACTGGCGCACAATTTACAGGCGATGCAAGTAACGCACTAACAGTCAATGGTGTTACTGGCGGTTCGTACTTACGTAATGATCAAAATACAAGTACTAACTATCAACTTTCAGTAAATGGTGGATTGGTAGTAAGTAGTGATTTAACTATTGTTTCTACTGGCGGAGCAGTTAGTTTAACTAACAGTTTCAATAACGGCGACTTGAACTTATGGGTTAAGATGGGTGGGGTTAGTACTAAAGCAATTGGTATTAACGGTACTACTTCAGCAGTTACATTACCGGGTAATTTTATTACACAAGGTACAGCAAGTGTTACTGGTAACTTAACAGTAACTGGTTATACATTAAATCAAGGTATTACTATTGCATCAAACACAATCTTACCAAACAGCCCAAATACAATTAACATTGGTGCAACTGGTACTAAATTTGCTAACGTATATGCAGTTAACGCAATTGCTTCTACATTCTACGGTAACTTAATTGGTACATCGACTACTTCATTATACGCTGACTTAGCGGAACGCTTTGAATCAGACGCATCATATACACCAGGAACAGTTGTTGAACTTGGCGGACTTAAAGAAATCACTGCCGTGGTTCAGGATTTAAGCGAGGCAGTGTTTGGAGTGATAAGTATGAAAGCAGGCTTCTTAATGAACGGTGGAGCAGGTAACGATGTTACTCACCCACCAGTTGCAGTCAATGGTCGTGTGCCAGTTCGTGTAATTGGTACTGTTAAAAAGGGTGATAGGTTAGTAAGTGCAGGTCGTGGTTTAGCTCGAGCTGCAACACGTAGCGAAATGACAGCATTTAATGTTATTGGTCGTGCGTTAGAAAATAAAACATCAATGGGCGAAGGCACTGTTGAAGCAATAGTTAAATTAAATAGTTAAGGATAACAAATATGTCATACGCATCAGCTGGCTTAATACAAGCAACGGATTATAATAACTTAGCATGGGGTGGTACACAAGGTACTTACACAGCAAGCCCAACTAACATTGCTTATGTTATGGGAGTTGGTTCTGGCGCAGTGGGCTACGGCCAGTCTGTTACTGCCATTAACACAGTTGCAGCAGCAGGTACTGTTACTGCGGTACAGTGGAGCGGGTTGTTAACAACATTAAATGCTGCGTTGGGTCATCAAAGTGGCGCAGGCGCACAATTAACAGTGAGCCCGACTATTACTGCTGGTAATAAAATTACTTACTTTAGTACAGTGGCAACGGCTGTAACAACAATTAACACAAATTCTGCATTATATACAGCGCAAGGTGCTACAACTACTGGTTCGCTTGCAACTACAAACATAGGTGCCGGTAGTACAACAGGGGTAAACTCATATACTGATCACTTTGCGACTTTTTCATCAGGTGCACAAGCTGCACGTTACTTCTTTAATGCAGGCGGCTATTTAAATGTTCGCGTTTCTGCAACTGATCTTAATGGATCTTTGTCAAGCCAAAGTTTTGTACGTGTAATTAATGCAGTCGGCGGAATAACACAATTTCGTCAAACAACAAATGCTGGGCGCAGCGGTACTGGCCTTACACAGAATACAAATAATACAGCATATGGATATAGAAATAATGTACAAGGCGTGGCAAATACACTAGTACAAGTAACTGACACTACTGCGGCATATACTGCCAATTATTCATATTTACAAGTTTATGGCTTCAATCCCGACACTACTAACGGTGCAGCTGGATATGGTGTTGCTTTTAGATTGGGCTATGTAGTTGCCGATCATGCATGGGACGACACAATTAATGCTACGTTAAACTTCCAGATTGATGTTGTTTATCCAGAATCAACCTACTTAACAACTAACTCATGGGGTACAGTGTCAATTACATAATAGTTGACATACTAATATAAATGTAGTACACTATAGGTAAGAATAAACACTTACCTATTTTTATGAATGCAATGCATTGAAGATAAGTAATTATTATATTGCAGTAAAGGAATTAATAGAAAATGTCATACGCATCAACTGGAACAATTCAAGCAGCCGATTTTAATGCATTAGCATGGGGTGGTACACAGGGCACTTATACTACCTCGCCAGTTAATATTGCCTACGTACTCGGTGTTGGTTCCGGAGCAGTTGGCTATGGGCAAGTAGTTACTAATCTCAATACTATATCGGCTGCAGGCATTGTAACAGCAACACAATGGAGCGGATTATTAACAGCACTTAATGTATGTGTACAACATCAGAGTGGGGCTGCCGCTGCTATCTCCGTACCAACCCTTACATCTGGCGCAACCGCTACATATAGCGCCGCATTAAATACCGCAGTTACAACAATTAACACCAACAGTTCAACATTTACTGCACAAGGCGCAACTACTACTGGTGCTACATTTTCCCCAGTAATTTCGGCAGCAACAGGTGTGGCGTATGCCGCAGTATTTGCCACTAGAACAGTAACATTTGCCAGTGGTGATGCTGCACGTTACTTTTTTAATGCAGGCGGGCAATTGAATCTTGTTATAATATCATCGACTAATAATGCTACTGCACGTAGCGTCGATGTATCTACATTACTAGTAACTAATGTCGGTGGTATGACCGCATTCCGTAACGCATCAAATGGCGGACGTACTGGCACAGGGGGTACGCTTAATACTAATTCGACTACAATTGGGTATCAAGGACTTACAACGGGCGCAGTGTCTCTTATACAAGTTACAAGTACAACTGCCGCATATACTACGGATTACGCACAAATTCAAATGCTATCAAGTGCGCAAAATGTATCGGCGCATGGTGATAAAGGTGCAGTAGTTTCTTTTAACTTATATTTAAACGCACCAACTCATGCTCTTAACGCAGTGTTAAGTGTAACACTTAATCATCGAGTTGATATTGTTTACCCAGAAACAACATATTTGGTATCTCAATGGGGCACTCCGGTAGTTGCATAATAGTTGACATACTCGTATAAATGTAGTACACTATAGGTAAGAATAAACACTTACCTATTTTTATGGCTAATTACTATTATGACAACAGAAATCAATCAACTAGTTGCTCAAATTAAACAAGCAACGGATTATCAAACAAACAAACGTATACTTAAAGAGAAAGTGCAAACAGATCTGCACGTACCATATAACAATGGGCTCTTTAAGGTAACACCAGAGCTTATTGCGTTTCTCTCAACATGGCCCAGTGTTGCGCTATACTTAGAAGATACGTACGAGAACCCAATCTTTGTGCAACGATCGGAATTTTTAGATATATGCACACAACACTATCAGCAGGCAATGAACTTGTGGCATATACAACACGAAGAACTTAAACGTGCAAGAAAAGTCTAAGGGCGTAATATTATTTGCTGTTAACACAGATACAGTTGATTACATTAAAATCGCTGAGCAAGCCGCACGACTGATTGAGCACACATTAAATCTACCAACTACTATTATAACAGATACTGGCGTTACATCTGCTAAAAACTTTAGAACAGGTCACGCAGGTGGAACACAATGGAAGAACGGTGGTAGATATCGTGCGTATGAACTTAGTCCGTATGATGAAACTATATTACTTGATAGCGATTATTTACAATTTGATACGAGTTTATTAAACATACTTGACACTACAATTGATTACAAGTTAATGCATCACAATCAAAGTCCTACAATGTCAATGTCGGGCAACATGGGGCAAATGAGTTTAGATTATGTGTGGGCAACTGCTATAACATTTAAGCGCACTGATAAAACGAAAGCATTGTTTGACTTAGTAGGCAGAATTGAACGTAACTATGCTTATTATCAAAAGTTGTATCACATTAGAGAACGCAACTTTCGCAATGATTACGCATTTGCAATTGCTAACAATATTATTAGTGGTTACACTACTGACCTATCACAAAGTATCCCTTTTACTATGCTAACCATAGATAAACTAGTCAAAAACATCGAAATAACAGGTGAAAAGATGATTATACGTGAAGAAAATATAGCACATGTCATTGCCCTGCAAAACGTACACATAATGGATAAAGATTACTTATTAAGTGCCGACTTTGATAAATTGGTAGATACCTTATGCGAATAACACCCCATCAAGCACAGCAAGGCTTTATGACAATTGCGCAAAACACCGCAGATGTCGATTATTTGCGTCTTGCTTACGTGCAGGCAATGAGCATTAAACTTACAATGCCCAATAGCTTATACGCAGTTGCAGTTGATAAGAATACACTAGCGCGAGTAACCGAACAGCATCGTCGAGTGTTTGATTATGTAATTACAATTGAGAATGACTTAGCCGTAGACGAAGCTTGGAAGTTAAGTAACGAATGGCAAGCATTTTATCTCACACCATTCAAAGAAACAATTAAACTTGAAAGTGATATTGTATTCACTAGAAGTATTGCACACTGGTGGACCGCTTTTAGATTAAAGAACATTGTATTAAGCACTGGCTATAGAGATTATAAACAAGAGTTAAGTCGATCACGTGAATACAGAAAGTTGTTTGACGATAATGAATTGCCCGACACCTACAATGGACTAATGTATTTTAGATACACACGCGAAGCAACCCAATTTTTTACACTAGCAGAACAACTATTTAGAAACTGGGCGCACATTCGCGATAAGGTATTACTTAACTGTCGCGATAATAATCCGACTACTGATGTAGTGTATGCACTAGCGGCAAAGATCTTGGGCATAGAAAATTGTACATTGCCCAGCGCAGATTTTATTAACTTTGTACATATGAAACCTGCTATTAACAAGTGGACAAGTACGCCATGGCCCGAATTAGTAATGTGCGAAACAGATTTACCGATGATACGTATAGCAAATACAAATCAATATCATCCCATTCACTATCATGAAAAGAGTTGGATAACAGATGCTTTAGTTAAGGAATATGAAGATGAACTCAAATGATACATTAGCTGAAGCATTTGCAATGTTGCAACCCACTGTGGAAGAAGTCAAAGAATACAGAATACACTATGAAGATGGGCATATTACGATGTGTACAATGATAAATCACCCATCCGATACAACGTATATTGTTGTTAGCAAAGATGAATATGACAACTACTTCTGCTACACAATTAAAGATGGTAAACTAAAAAAGATTGACAACAATCCCGGTTATCATGTACAATTAATCAGTAGCTCTGAGGGTTATGCTGTAGTAAAGAAACACGCAGGATTAATATTAGAACCAACTGATACTTATAACGAGATTGAATACTATGCCACTAATTGATATTGCAGATTTAGATTGTGTGATGCTAACATACGATGAGCCAAACAAAGAGCAAAATTGGATTAAGATACAAAATATGGTACCGTGGGCCAAACGTGTAGATGGAGTCAAAGGTAGTGACGCTGCGCACAAAGCCGCCGCAGCGATATCGGATACAGATAGATTCATTCTTATCGATGGCGATAATATACCCGATCCTGCATTTTTCAATTTACAATTACAACTTGATAACACAAACAGTGACGTGGTATTTCGCTGGAAAGCACGTAACGAAATAAACGGACTAATGTACGGCAATGGCGGCATGAGTTGTTGGACTAAAGACTTTGTCAACAATATGCGTACTCACGAAGCAAGTAACGGTGACGATGATACCGCTGTTGAGTTTTGTTTTGATCCACGCTATTGGAGTATGAACGATTGTTACAGCACAACATATCCAAACGCAACTCCGTATCAAGCGTGGCGAGCAGGCTTTAGGGAAGGTGTTAAAATGTGTTTAGCTCGAGGTACTAAGCCAAGCCTGCAAGAGTTTGAGAAACGGGTACACAATCGCAACTATGATCATTTAAGCATATGGCACAATGTAGGTATGGATGTAGAGAATGGCGACTGGGCAATGTATGGTGCTAAACTTGGTACATACATGACAATGATTACAGATTGGGATTATAGAGAAGTGCAAGACTTTGATGCACTAAACAGAATATGGCATCAACATAAAGTGTACAACTTAGTCGAGGAATGCGGGGAAATGTCGCTTTCGTTAAATTTACGATTGGGTCTACCTGCACCACAATTAAATGCAGACCAAAGCAGATTCTTTAAGCATCATTACAAAAGCGTATTTAAGAACACAGGCATAATGACACGTGAGTAGCAATTTTATGTCAGCTGCAGAAGAAATGAAGGACAAGTTAGGACCTGCACTCTGCTTGGCTAAGTGGCAACAAGTAAGTTTGCATTTAACAACTGGCATGACTAACAGTTGTTATCACCCTCCGTTGCACGAGATTGATAGTGCGCCATTGTTATTCAATCCAGGTGCGCTACACAATACTGACTACAAGAAACAGCAACGTAAACTTATGCTAGAGCAAACACGCCCAGCAGAATGTAGTTACTGTTGGAGTGCAGAAGATAACAAGCAACTAAGCGACAGACACTATCGTTCTGGTGAACCATGGGCGGCTGAACACTATGAAGCGATAGTAAATGCACCATGGGACCAAGATGTTGTGCCAAGTTATGTTGAAGTAAACTTCAGTCATGGCTGTAACTTAGCTTGTTCATATTGCAGTCCACAGTATTCAACAGAGTGGGGCAAAGATATTGATCGTTGGGGTGCATACCCAACAAGTACTCCGCACAATGCACCTGAGCACTTTCAAGGTCGACGTAAGCCAATCCCAGTACGTGAAGCTAACCCCTATGTTGATGCATTCTGGGCCTGGTGGCCTGAGCTATATCCTAAACTAAAACACTTTAGAATGACTGGTGGCGAACCGCTTATGGATAAGAATACGCATCGTGTGTTTGATTACATACTTGCTTTGCCGAAAAGTGATTTGCACGTTGATGTTACAAGTAACTTTAGTGTTGAACCCGCGTTGTTTAATAAGTATCTAGATAAAGTTAAACAACTATGCGAAGGCGAGCGCATTGAACACTTTATGCAGTATGTTAGTTTAGATACGGGCATTGCCGATCATGCTGAATATATACGGGATGGATTAGACTGGAATAGATGTGGGTCGTATGTTCAACGATACCTAACGGATATTCCATATCGCAATAGTTTAACATTTATTATTACAATGAACAATTTAAACATACTTGGCCTGCAACGCTTGTTAGAATCAATTCTAAATATGCGTAAAAAGTTTAGCTCAACGTATCAACGTGTATGGTTTGACACGCCACTGTTACGTAGCCCAACATATCAAAGTTTACAAATACTGCCAGCAAGTTATGTTCGCATATTAGAAGATGTTGTTACATTTATGCGAACAAACCAAGCAGACGAACGTGCTGATAACTTTGAGGGCTTTAAAGACTATGAGATACAACGTATGGAACGTAATCTTGATTGGATGAAACAAGGAGCTGACTTAGATGCGACCTATTTAAAAACGCAACGTGCAGACTTCTATAGATTTTTTAATGAATACGATAAACGTAGAGGATTAAACTTTTTGAACACATTCCCACAAATGAAAGATTTTTGGCAGGAGTGTAAATACCATGCCGAAAATTAATAACGAAACAGATTTAGCATATAAGCGTAGAGTGATTGACATTAAGTCCGCTAGCTTCTGCGCGGCAAAATGGTACAACGCTACTATATGGTTAGGAAGTGGACAAACTACAAGTTGTCATCACCCATTGCCTCATGCAATTGATATAGAAGCAATTAAAACAAATCCAAGCGCAATACATAATACTCCGCAAAAGAAAGAACAGCGTAGACAAATGCAAGCAGGAGAACGACCTGCGGGCTGTGATTACTGCTGGAAGATAGAAGACATGAGCACAGATGCAGTTAGTGACCGTGTATATAAGACTGTAATTTATAACGATAAGGACTTAGATGATGCATACAATTTACCTGCAAACGAAGATGTTAACTTACAAACTTTGGAAATTGCCTTTGACAGAACTTGCCAGTTTGCTTGTTCTTACTGCAACCCTGCTTTTAGCACTAGTTGGGTTAGAGACATACATCAGAACGGGGCATACACCAATTTGGTTTCAGACGGCAGAAATCATTTTACTCACGAGCATAGTAGCAGTCAATTATTTAAACTCAATGAAGTTAATCCGTATGTGGAAGCATTCTTCAAATGGTGGGAAACAGACCTACATAAAACATTAAAAGAGCTACGCATTACAGGCGGCGAACCACTAATGTCAGATAACACGTGGCGCTTAATCGATTGGTTTAAAGCACACAAAGGCGCGAGTACTACACGTCTTGCTATTAATAGTAATCTTGGCTTTAAGCGTGATATACTTGAACGCTTGCTCGATAGCACACAGGGTATTGAACTTGATATCTACACTAGCAATGAGTCAATGGGCACACATGCAGAGTATATACGTGATGGACTAGAATGGAAACAATGGGTTGGCAATTTAATATTCTTACTTAACAGTAAAAAAGTGCGTAGCATACATGTCATGTGTACTATCAACGCATTATGCTTGCCGAGCCTTAGTGAATTTTTATACAACATGATGAAGCTTAAAGAGAAGTATGGCCGCGAAGCATTGTCATTTACATTAAACATACTGCGCTTCCCTAGTTTTCAAAGTCCGATGATACTACCAGCTGAGCTACGTGCAATATATAGTAAAGAGCTTAGTGAATTTTTAGTTAACAATAGTAAGAATAGTGCATTACACGAGCATGAACTTGAACATATTAAACGTTTGATTGATTACTTACAACAAGATACAACAGTTGACAACAACTTATTACAAGACTTTAAGAATTTTTATCAGCAATACGACCAACGCCGAGGTAAAGACTTTAAATACACGTTTACACAATTAACTAACTGGTATAACACACTTTGACAAAAGAAACAGAATATTATAAGAATCATAACTATCATACACGTAAGCCAGTTTATATAAGCGAAGATGATTTACGTAAAGATCAACTTGCGAGATTAGTTGATAGTGATACATTTTGCATAATCCCGTGGATACACATGCATGGCTTCCCAGACGGACGAGCATATCCTTGTTGTCTCGGCGAAATGGATTACCCAATTGGTAACTTCAAACAAAACACAATGGAAGAAGTATGGAATGATGATGCATATAAAACTATGCGTACAAACATGCTTACAGAAAAATCGTGTAAAGAATGTACTAAGTGCTACGAGCAAGAAGCAAGTGGCTTTATGAGTATGCGCAACAGTTCAAATAAAAACTTTGGGCAACACATTGCATTAGTTGATAACACACTAGCAAACGGCACAGTAGAGGACTTTAAACTACGTTACTATGATGTACGCTTTAGTAATCTATGTAACTTTAGTTGCAGAACGTGTGGAAGTTTGTTTAGCAGTAGTTGGTACACAGAAGAAACTAAACTGTTTGGTCCACGTAATCACCCACAAATTATGTTTGCAGGTCGTACAGAAAACGACATGTGGGTGCAAATGCTACAACACATTCCGTATCTTGATCAGATTTACTTTGCCGGTGGCGAACCGCTTATCATGGAAGAACATTATAAAGTATTAAAAGAGTTAGTGCGTCAAGAACGCTTTGATGTTAAATTAGTATACAACACAAACTTTAGCAGACTTAATCTTAAAAATGAAGATGTATTAGATTATTGGCAGTTATTTGATAGTGTTAGTGTAGGTGCTAGTTTAGATGGTATGGGTGAACGAGGCGAATATATACGCAAAGGTACTAAGTGGGCAGACATTGAAAATAATCGCCGCCGCATGATTGAAAAATGTCCTAATGTAGACTTTTATATAAGTCCTACTGTTAGTATCTATAATATATTACACATCACAGATTTCCATAGAGATTGGGTTGAGCGTGGATTTATTAAACCACAAGATTGGAACATTAATATTCTACAAGGATCCGAACGCGACCGTATTGATGTATTGCCTAAGGTATATAAAGATCGGGCTAGGGAAAAAATAGAAGAACATATACAATGGTTAGCACCTTCTGATTATTTAAAACGTGCCACCAATGGATATCAGAGTTTATTGCACTTTATGGATGCCGATGATAAGAGTGAATTATTGAGTGAATTTTTTCGAGTAAACGAACAAATGGACATTTATCGTAACGAAAGATTCCGACAGGTATTCCCTGAGTTTATAGATTTAAAATCATATGTTGTCAAGTAAAATATGCATGCTACCTTGGATTAGTATTGAAACTAGTCCAATTGGTACAAGTCGACCTTGTTGTCTTGCTATAGATGAGATAACAGATGCAGCTGGTGTCAAGTACGATTTAAACAAACACACACTTACACAAATATATCAAAGTGGATATATGCAAGACCTGCGTCAAGAGTTTTTACTTGGTAAGCAACCGGCAACATGCAAAAGATGTTGGGACGAAGAGGCGGCAGGCAGAGTAAGCAAGCGCATTAACAGTCGCATACGTCTTAAAGAATACTATGATAAAGTTGACTTTAGTAATACTAACCCTGATCAACTTTGGTTCATTGACTTAAAGCTCGGCAATATTTGTAATCTTAAATGTCGTATATGCGGTAGCTGGAGTAGCAGTCCGTGGGCACAAGAAGAAATGGCATACTTACCAGAAGTTAAAAAGAAAGACCATTTAGCATATACATTTCTTAAGCAAGGCGCATGGCCGCGTGAGAATCCACAATTTTGGGATAACTTACGAGCACTGCTACCAAACATTAAATACTTTGAATTTACGGGAGGTGAGCCATTCTTAATTAAAGAACACTTTGAACTATTGCGTTATGCAGTAGAGCATGGTTATAGTAAAGATATTGAAATACATTACAATACAAACGGCACTGTCTTCCCAGATTTTGCCGATGTGTGGAAAGAATTTAAGCACGTTGAGATTGCATTTAGTATAGACAATATGGGCGCACGTTTTGAATATGAACGCTATCTTGCTAAGTGGGACGAAGTACAAGCAAACATAGCTAAGTTTATTGAACTAAGAAGTAAGAAATTAACTATACATTTATGTACAACAATAAACATACAAAACGTTTATTACTTACCCGAGATATGTGATTGGATTGCGCAACAAACATTTGATAATGTTTACTTTAATATGTTACACGACCCGTGGCACATGTGTATTGCTAGAATGACACCAGCCGCAAAAGAACTTGTTATTAATAGATTGCGCACACATGAGTTTAGCAGTAAACACAAAGCAGAAATTATGCGTATCATTAAGTTTATCGAAAATGGCAACGGCAGTGATGGCACAGAATTCTTACGTAAAATGCAACAGACTGATGAATTTAGAAAAGAATCGATGCTAACAACACATAAGGAAATTGCATTAGCAATGGGTTATGTTGAAGCCTAGTACACTTTGCCTTGCCGCATGGTGTCACACATATCTTTCACCACAAACTGAAAGACGTATATGCTGTGCTAGTCGCGAGCCTGCGCAAAACTTTGAACAGTATATCGATACTCGAGCTGGCACAGGCAAATACATTCCAATTACCTTAGATGAACACTGGAACAGTGAGCATATGAAGTCAGTACGTCGGCGTATGATGGCAGGGGAAACACTTCCTGAATGCGAAGTGTGTAATGACAAGCTATTGAACACATCAGTTTACCGTAGTTATTTTGATTCTATGTTTGGTAATAAGTATTTACAAGTACAAGAGACAACAGATACAACAGGTTACACAACTATGCGCCCTGTAAGTTGGGACTATAGATTTAGTAACTTATGTAATTTTAAGTGTCGCATGTGCGGAGATATGTTATCGAGTGCTTGGGAAACTGAACAACGACAACATAATATGATTAATTGGAACAACCCAAAGAATAATTGGATGAAACCAGAAGTAAAACAAGAGATCACAGCATTTCAAGATAGTCAAATAGAACAGGAGTTTGCTCAAGCAGTCGAGAATCATCAAGTTGAAGAAGTATATTGGGTTGGTGGTGAACCACTAATGTACGAACAACATTGGCGTTATATGAAACGCATTATTGATTTAGGAGATGGCAAGCATGCTTACGCAAGGTACAATACTAATCTTAGCCGCGTCAACTATCGTGGTATCAATCTCTTCAGCGATATTTTATCTGGGTTACGCGACTGGCAAATCTGTGCCAGCCTTGATGGAACGGGAGCAATTGGAGAATATATTAGAACAGGACTTGATTATAATCAATGGCTTGAAAACTTCCGTGAAGGAATTAAAACAGCTACTCATCGTCGACAAATGCGAATCGACTTCACTCTCACATTGCCCGGTATGTTCGAAATCATCAACATTACCAACCTTGCTTCAGAAGAAAATGTAGACATCTTGGCTAAAGTTGTTTTCAGCTTTAGCCCCGACATTATCCTTAGTCCCCTTGCTCTACCACGCGACTTACTACATCCATGGTTAGACGAACTAATTCCACAGACTTCCGGCGCTATGCAAGATGTACTTGTACAGTTAAAATCACGACCAACGTTTGACGAGCAATGGCCTGATACATATAAGAAAGAGCTTGACAAAGGTAAGCAACGTGTGTTACAATTAGAAAGTATACGTAATGATACGCTTACACTAGCAGACATATTAAAAGAGAGACCAGCAGTATATGAGTGGTATAAAAACATTGCTTGATCAAATTGAAATTGATCTAAAAAATAACAAAACTAACGACATACTTACTATATACATTGATGTATATGATAACTCTCTTAGTCGTAAATGGCTATCGGCGCTTAATACATTAATCAAACAAAACTATCATCTTGAGAAAAATTATTGCTTTCACGGATTTATTGAATCTGACAGAAATGCAGAATATATAACTAATCAAATTAATCTATCAATCGCGGCAATTAATCAAGCAAATCTTGGATATCAGATTAACGATCATTTTACTGTGGAAAATACTATATCTCCTGGAGTAATCAACGGTACTGAAGAAATTGGTGGTGTAGTACATGATAAGATGAATCATCTGCATAGATATTTTGAAGATTTACAAGGAGTTAGCGGCCGCATGTCTGAATTTTATAACCGAGCAGACAGCCGAGTTCGATGGCATATTCGACAATTAAACTTATTATGTCATGAATATGAATCTCTTATATTGAGCATGCGTAAAGCTGTTCATGCCCCAGAGTGGCGTAGACCCAGTCAATTAATGTGTTGGTTAAGTGCACCGAGATTTGTATTAGATGAAAATGATTTCGAACTGTTCGGTATTGAAAGTTTAAATCGTCCGCTAGGCGGTGTATATGCTGGAGTTAACAAAGCAGTTGGCAAACATCATTTTGAAGTATTTCGTGACGAAGTTGCTAATCCCCTTAACCATAGAATCGATGAATTGACTACCACTACATTACGTTCACAAACTGAAGCCGCCGGCGATTTTGATATCGAATGGTCAAACAATCCAGGAAAATATCAATGGCAAATAAAAACCTTGCAAGATTTTAAACAATGGTTATCGAATAATGGATTTGATCCGGATGATAAGACATTAACCATCGGTCATCCGCAAGTTGGGCAAGTTGATTTAATTAAAAGTTTTGGCAACGACAAGTATAAAAATATTTGGTTGCAGTTAGGCGAACATCTAAATGTGTACAGTATAAGAACCAAGGATGCATCAGTTACATATGAATATGATTGGTCAGACAGTGATTATGCTGATCAACAAATTGATCAGATCGCCTGAATTTTATGATTTTAGTAGCTGCAGGGGATAGTTATATATGGGGTAGTGAGCTTGCAGACTGCCGGGCCGTCTATAGCAAACAAACTTTTCCGGCATTGTTAGCACAACAATCTAATATGGAGTATGTTTGCACGGCACACCCTGGCAATGCCAATAATGCAATTAGTAGAATGGCAATTGATGCGTTAAGTAAAATAGAGGATGATAAGTTTTTGTTAGTTGAATGGACTTACCCACAACGTGCTGAATTTAGAATTAACGATGAGTGGATTAGTATAAACAGTTGGCATACTAACGCTAAAGAATTTAGTGAAAGTTATTTTAAACATGCTGGTGATAGTGAATACTATGAAATTTACTCTATACTCAAAGAAATAGTCTTTCTACAGCAGTATTGTATAATAAACAAGATACCATATATGTTTATGACTGCTGATAATCATTTCTACCAACACGAAAACTATATCCGGCGCCGAGATGCTGGTCTAGATAACTTATATAATCAAATTAATTGGGAAAACTGGTTTTGGTTTGCCGCCAGTATGCAGGAAAATGAAACTCGTGCACCAATTGGCTTCCATCGATGGGCAGTTGAAAATAAGTATAAAGTTGGAGTACAACTACATCCACTCGACGATGCACACAAAATCGCAGCAACATTAATAACGGAGAAGTTCAATGAATTGGTTACTAAACATAATTAATCGTGTCAAGATGGAATTACGCTATCGTAAGAAATTAAAAGAGTTACGTAAGCGCGATCCATTTATTTACAAGTGAGAGTATTAACAGTTGGTGATAGCTTTACATATGGTGACGAACTAACGGATGTTAAGCAAGCATGGCCGTATGTATTACAAACTAAATTATCATGTGAGTTAACTAATTTAGGGAAACCCGGTGTGGGAAATACTAGTATGGTACGGACAATAGTTGAACAGGCAGCAGATTATGATTTAATAATTGTTGCATGGAGTCATTTTGCACGTATTGAATTTGCTGATGAGCATGGAATATTTGATACATGGCCCGGATATCGTGGACTAACATTTACTAAAGACCTTGCATACCGAACAGAATTATTAAAATACATTACAATACATTACAATGACAAATATTTGTATAAGCAATATCTGACAAATATAATTTTATTACAATCTTATGTGCGACAACAAGGCAAGAAATTGCTTATGCTCGATGCATATGGCAACAATATTATGCTGCGTTGGTCGGACGAGTTTGCACCGATTCGAGACCAAATTGATTCAGCGAACTTTATAGGGTGGCCAATCGGAACTATGGCTGAATGGACATACGGCACACCCCAGGGATCGGGCGGTCATTTTTTAGAAGAAGGGCATGCAATAGTAGCGGATAAAATTTATGAACATATTAGGTCTTTGGGATGGATTTAACACAGTATCCATTGTGATGTTCTTGTTTACCTTTAGCAACCTGATCACGCATTGCTGGTAAACTTAGTTTGTGGTTTTTACAAAATTCTGCTAAATTATTAGTCTGCTCAGTAGTACAGTTTGGAAATGTAACGACATATAATTTACGAATTTTGTTCAGTGAATCCTCAGTTAATGGATGATTCTTTTTATAAACTGATAATTTTTCTCTACGATTCACTGACATGTCTCTAAGTGCTGCCGACATTTTTTCTTTTTGTTCGGCAGTTCTTTGTTTGCCCCTATTAGCATCCCCAATTGCAGCCTTTGTTTCTTCACTGTGAGAATGCCCTTTAAAAGAATTTTGCGTCTTTTTCTTTGCCGCAATAGACATTTTGTGTCTAGTTTCGTCGCTAACAATTCTCCCTTTAAGCATATTACTAAGGTATACAGAGTGCTCTTTTCTAATAGATTCATACACTTTGGCAGTAACACAACTTTCATATCTTTGGTGCTTAGTGGACATAGCCTTTAACATTCTTAGTGCAAAAACCATTGAACGCTTTGATGTGCCCGAAGTCATTTTAGTTAGCAACCAATGGCATATAAAATGCTCTCTTGCAGTCAAGGACGCTAAGTTTTCTGTTGAATTGTCGCCCCCAAGTGATTTGGGAATTGTGTGATGTTTTTCTGTGTATGTTTCCTGCGATAAAGTTCTTGACTTTGCAGAATCAATTATGCTATAATAAATTTTAGTATATTTGTTTTCAATAAATATCATGTTAATCACCTTTAAATTTATTTATCAAAATGCACAACATATTAGGAATTAGTGCTGGGTTTCATGACGCAGCAGTAACATTAATCAAAGGCGATGATATTGTCTTTGCAGGTCATGCTGAACGCTATAGCCTGATTAAACATGACGCAAACTTAAACAGTGCGCTAATAGCAGATGCATTAACATACGGCTCGCCCGATCAAATTGCATACTATGAAAGACCGTGGGTTAAGAAGACACGTCAGCTTTATGCTGGACAATACAGTGAATTAAAAACGCCGTGGACTGTACGTGGTATGCTTAAAAAGATGGTACCCAACTCTCCGATATATCATCTCCCAATTAGTACATACAATCATCATCTATCACATGCGGCTGCAGGCTTTCAAACAAGTACATTTGATGATGCAACTGTGGTTGTAATTGATGCAATTGGTGAATGGGATACAATAAGCATATGGAGTGCATATTACAAAAACGGTCGGGCACAATATAATAAGGTATGGGGACAAAAATATCCGCATAGTATCGGCTTGATGTATAGTGCATTTACTAAAGAAGTTGGTTTACGTCCACTGGATGAAGAATACATATTAATGGGCATGGCTGGCTGGGCAAAGAAAAAAACACACCGATTAAGCGATCAACTTTCTCATTGGCTAGTTAACAATGAGTTTAATCTAACATTAAAACACAATCTACATATTGGGCTGCCCGCTAATGATATGAAAGTTAAATGGAATGACTTTGAGATTGCTAATGCAGCACAAACACTTACTGAAGAACTAATACATAATATAATGTATAAAGCAAGTATGCTCGCACCTAACAGTAATTTAGTATACTCTGGCGGTGTTGCGCTTAACTGTAGTGCTAATAGAGATTTAGGAGAATACTTTGATAACATTTGGATTATGCCTAATCCTGGTGATGCTGGTAGCAGCCTTGGAGCGGCAGCATTAGCGCATGGTGGGAAACTTAATTGGACTAATGCTTTTCTTGGGCATGATATTCCTGGCCCTTATCCTTGCACCGATGTTGTATCCGAGTTAATGGCAAATAAGATTGTTGGTGTTGCTAGTGGACGTGCAGAGTTTGGTCCTAGAGCATTAGGTAATAGAAGTTTATTAGCTGACCCACGTGGCACTGACATTAAAGATGCTGTAAACTTAATTAAACGTAGACAACAGTTTCGCCCATTCGCTCCTATAATACTGGAGGAGTTTGCTGATGAGTATTTTGAAATGCCTAACGGATTTAAATCTAGCCCGTATATGCAAACAACTGCAAAGTGCTTGCGTCCCAATGAATTTCCTGCTATAATACATGTTGATGGTACAAGTCGTGTACAGACAGTGCCGCGAGATGGTAGTGGCATACGTGAACTATTATGCTTATGGTACACTTGGACAGGTTGCCCGATGTTGCTTAATACAAGTTTAAATGTACGTGGTGAACCAATGGTAAATGATCGTGCTGATGCAGATCGATTTGAAGAACTATACGGAGTTAAAGTGTTATCATGAACATACTAATAATGGGCTTGCCGGGTGCAGGTAAAACAACACTAGCAGAAGCATTGCAAAAAAGATTAAATGCAACTTGGCACAATGCAGATGAGATAAGAAAACAATTTAACGATATGGACTTTAGCATAGAAGGTAGACTGCGACAAGCAAGTAGAATGAGTCAACTTGCAGCAATGGATGCGTTCGATGGGTGGCAACATAGTATATGCGACTTTGTTGCACCTACTCAAGAGATACGTGATATATTTGATGCCGACTATGTTATATGGGTTGACACAATTAATGAAGGGCGATTTGAAGATACAAACCGACTATTTGAACCACCAGAGTCATACGATATACGTGTAACAGAACAAGATGCTGAACGTTGGGCAGATATGATTGCTAAGGATATAAATGAAACATAAAATGAAATTGGCGCACATGAAAACAGCATACAATTATGCTGAATGTTCAAGTGCTGTACGCTTACAAGTTGGCGCAATTATTGTTAAAGATGATGCAATTATCTCTATTGGATACAACGGTCAACCCAGCGGATGGGATAACGTATGCGAAGAACCGGAATACATGGCACAAGATGCTGGTGGTTGGCTTGACTCAGATGAAATAGAGTCACAGTGGCCATTTGTTGCCGCAGACCAACTCAGATACAGATTGAAAACAAAATCAACTGTGCTTCACGCAGAGTCGAACGCAGTGGCAAAACTTGCAAAACTAAATGGCGGCGGCAAAGGAGCCGCAATCTTTGTTACTCATTGCCCTTGCTTGACTTGTGCAAAAACAATTTATCAAGCTGGCATTACAGAAGTGTACTATGCTGAATCATATCGCGATACAATAGGGCTTGCGTTTCTAGTAGAGTGCGGATTAACAGTAGAGAAAGTTAGTGTTTGATGTATTCATTATGGATATGGGCGGGCACGATGAAAACGTGCAGAACCTATGTACACTATATCCTCACGCAAAAGTTGTACGTTACTACAACAATCATTTAGACACGTTAAAACGCTGTATTACACGTTGTAGAACACAATACGCTTGGGTAATTAGTAGTTGCTGTAGTTACTATGACTTTGACTTTGATTACCGGCCAGCACCATGGGAAGCATATCAACTACACTGTTGGGCAAGCGGCACACAAGAGTTTGGTGATACATTTCTTGTTAACGTTGCTGAATTTAACAAACAAAAAGATGTTGAGATGTTGGAATGGTATAAGGATATTAACTGGCATGTAGATGGAGTTATGCGTCTACCATGGGCCATGGTAGAATGTGCAAGTGAGAACATAACTGCTGAACTTAAAGCATATAACTTCGATACTCCATACGTTTGGGTTAATGCACGTACTAAATTTGACGCACCACTATGGAAAGACCGTGTGTTTTACTCATTCAATGCAAGCAATAACGTATCGTTAGCACCCCGCGATATTATGGGGCATTTAGTAACTCAAATCTACGATTATCCACACGTTTCGAAGCAGAAATTAGACTATTTGAAGCCAGAATTGCTTGATATTATCTATATCAGCAACGGCGAACCGGACGCAGAAAAGTGGTATCGGCACTTAGTAACTTCAATATTTGGCAAAACTCATCCGGCTCGCACCTTTACTCGAATTAAACGTGTACAAAATGTTAATGGGCGAGTCGAAGCATATAAAGCGGCTGCTGAACTTAGTACAACGCCGTGGTTCTTTGCGGTGTTTGCTAAGTTAGAAGTTGTTCCTGACTTTAACTGGGAATGGCAACCCGATTATTTACAAGAGCCCAAGCATTACATATTCCACAGTAAGAATCCAGTAAACGGATTAGAGTATGGGCACATGGGTGTGATTGCATACAACAAACAATTAGTACTTGATACAAACGACAGTGGACTTGACTTTACATTAAGCAAAGCACACGCTGTAGTACCTGTAGTAAGTGCTATAGCGCATTATAACACTACACCAGAACTAACATGGCGCACTGCGTTTAGAGAGTGTATTAAACTACGTGATGATGTGCGTAAGACTGGTAATATCGAAAGTGATTACAGACTCGATGAATGGTTACATGAAGCAGTGGGCGCAAATGCAGAATGGAGCATTAAAGGCGCAGAAGATGCAATTGTATTTTACGATGAAGTTGATGGTAATGCTGATAAACTAATGCTTACGTTTGAATGGGATTGGCTAAAACAGTATTACGCTACCAAGTACACTCTTTAATAGCATCAACAACTGCTTCAACTTCTGCGTCAGTCATCTCAGGATAGATTGGCAAACTTAAACAAGTCTTACTAAATTCTTCAGCACCAGTCAATACCTCATACCCACCAATTAGCGACATTAGATGTAATGGTGCAACATAATGTATCTTAGTTTCAATATTCATTGATTGCAAGTCTGAGAATAGACGTGATCGCTCTGGATAGTGTATAACAAACTTATGCCAAGCATGTTCTACTTTACTATCGATTGGGATTAACTTAATCGGACCATCTAATTCTTCTGTATAGTATTCTGCAATGTTCTTACGACGTTGTTGCCACTCATCAAAGTACTTTAACTTAATTAACATCTGCGCACAATCAACTTCACTCATCTTGCTGTTAGTACCAGACAGACTATGTTCGGATATCTTTCCGTTATCTCTCCAGTTGTAGCATAACATTGCAATCTCTGGGTCATCTAACAATATCATACCGCCACTTCCATAGTTGGGAAGATTTTTTGTTGGGTCAAAACTTAAACAACTAATGTCACCTAACTTGCCACTCGGAACGCCACGATAGTAAGCACCGAACGATTGCGCAGCATCTTCGATTACAGGTATCTTATGTTGATTAAAGAATGTAACATAAGTCTGTAACTTATCGTAGTCGATAATATTACCAAACAAGTTAACGTACATAACCGCCGCAATATCATCGGGCTCAACTGGAATTGAATCGAGATTAATTAATCCAGTAACAGCATCAACGTCGCAGAACACAGGCTCAAAGCCCGCCTCAATAACAACATTGACTGTAGCGGCAAAACTTTGCGCTGGGATTAGTACTTTGTTTTTACGAAATAATGAATAGTGATCAATAGCTCTTAATGCAAAGATAAGCGCCTGTGTGCAACTATTAACAGCGATGGCATACTTACGCTCTGTCATTTTAGCAATAGTCTGCTCAAACGTTTTAGTATATGTGCCGTCGAGAACTTGCCCGCTCGTATATACAATATTAGTAATATCAAGTATCTCCTCGCGAAGATTTTTGTATTGTCTATCTATGCCAAAGAACGGAATCATTTTAATTTTTTAATCCAAAACGGAGTTGTACTAAACCACTCATGATAACGAGCAAAGCCATCCTCGACATTGACCTTAGGATTGTAACCAAAGTCCATGACTGCACTTGTAATACTTAATCTACCACGCGACGGAAACGCAATGTCTTTATCTTGTACATCGATGCTACCTTTGCCTGTAATACTAATAGCAAGTTTAGCGGCATCGAGTAATGTATATTCTGCTTCTGATGAACGTGTGATATTGTATATTTTATTGTTTGCATTATCACTTACAGCGGCTTGAGCAATGCCCATTGCAGTATCTTCAACGTATGTAAAGTCTAGCACTTCGTTAGCACCTTTAACTTTTAATACTTCATCACGCATTGCCGCAAGCATAAACTTACTAACAACTCTGTCCTCGACATCCCAAGGTCCGTATACAGCACTTGGGCGAATGATAGTATGCGCAAAGCAACCACGACGAGTATAATCGGCTACAAGTTTCTCACCCATATACTTCATAATGCCATACTGTCCGATTGGTTTGCAATCAACATATTCGTTAATGCCATCAAACAATCCTTCAGTAAATTCACCGTAGACCATACTGCTACTAATGTACACAAACTTTTTAACGCCACTATGCTTTGAACATTCCAGTAAGTTAATCAATCCAGTAGTCATAACTTCCGACCCAGCAATCGGATCATCACTTACTACTTTTTGTCGAGGGAAACTAGCAAGATGAATAACAGTATCTGGTTGTAATTCTTTAAACAAATTATACATACGTGTGGTGTCACGTATATCAGCAGTTATAACTTGCGAGTTAAAACGCTGTAGTCGCGCCTTACTAAGAAATTTAATCTCTTGTTGTGGGATGAATCCGTAGTTAGTAAAGCTATCAACAACAAAGCACGTATGTCCTTGTTCTTCCAATATGCGAGTTACATTATGACCAATAAACCCTGCACCACCTGTAATTAATATTCTCATTCTAATTCCTTTAATTTGTTTAATATTTTATCAGCATACCATTGATGAGTTAATGGACCAGGATGTATATTATCTGACCCAGTGTCTAAGAATAATGTAGATGATGTTACTCCGTAAAAATTATACAAATGTATATATTCCGGTAAATTTATAAAATATGCTGCTAACTTGGGTTCAACTAATAATCCAGCAAGTAGTAATTTTGCTCCAATTTTCTGACAGAAATTAATTACCTGGTATATGGCTATTACGGCTGAATAAATTAAGGTAGGATTATCTAAGAAATCTAATTTAATTATTTTATCGAGCGCACGATCTTTAATATAGTTACTAGTAGTAATATGTGTTAACTCTAGATTAGCTGGATCATAATATGTTATTCTTAGTTGATTGGTTATTCCCCATACTACTGTGTCCCCTTGCTTAATATCGGACCGCAATATTTGATCAGCTGCATATGAAATTGATGATGATTCTCGCCCCAATGTACGTAGCGGCAAATTTAATTGTTTTGCTAGTAAATTTCCGTATCGTTGTTCTGTAGTTACACCAACTCCGTATGTGACAGAACATCCAGCTACCCATAATATTTGAGATAGCTCATCTTTTCTGCTATCTAATAGATTTAGCATAATCGATAAATTTGTTGGTTGATATTTAATAGATTCGGAAAAATTAATTACTTCTTTAGTTTTATCTAACGAAAAAACATTTAAATAATATTCAGTCCAATATTTCGATGAATATTTGTTAGTTTCATTATTATTCCATTTTTCTGGTTGCACATATATTATAGTAGATGCTTGTCTTAATATAGCAGAAAATTCCACAAGTCCCGGCAAGTCGGCTATACTAGTATAACAAGTACCGGTATGCTGTTTGTTATAATTAGCAAAATCTACCAAGTATGCTGCTGAATCGTGTAATTTAGCAGATGTTGCTAACTCATCATCGATGTCTCCAACAAATACTGTTAATTTATCTTTTGCTATCATTTACTACTCCACTTTAACGTATAGTATGTTAAGTCTTTCTCTGCTAACCAAGCTGATATTATTACTTTGTAACCATAAGTATCATAATTGATTGCAATCTTCCATTCCATCTGTTTGTAACTATGTTCATGTAGCCAACGACCTTGTTCAGTTTGCTCCCATTCATATATTGGCTGTGCTGCATATACTTCTGGGTCTTCGACATCACCGAGTCCAAACTGATGAGCAATTATTCTCATGATTCGAATATACTCTTTATCATAATAAAATGTTTACGTTGTGCTTTGATAATTGCTTTAGCCTTTTCAAACTTAGCATTGCCTTTCATGCCAGAAATAATGCCTAATAGTCTATCATGCTCATTGATAGATTGAATACATGATTCTATAATTAATGCTTCTGCTTGAGTAACGTTCACTTCCAGTCCGTCTGATGTTGAAAGAAACGTAAGCTATAATCTACATATTGTCGTTCTGTTATATCGCCGTATATAAGACACATCTTGCCCCATGCATAATATATTTCATCTTCCATAAATGCAAGTTTAATGTCATTATCCTCGACCCATTGTGCTTGCGGAGTTAGTTTAAATTCTTCTGCAACCTTCCAAAATATCTCATTGTTGTGCAAGTTAACAACGTCATTCATATCCATCATTTTTGTAAAAAACCGCACCCGATGAGTGTCGGCTACTTTAGATTGCCATCGGTGCTTTAATGCTTGCGAGTGATTCATAGCCATTGAGTGCAAAGTCCTTCATAGTAAAGTTATTGATATCAGTTACATCAGTGTTAATAATAAGTTGAGGTGCAGGTAAAGGTTCACGTTGCAGTTGTTCATTTACCTGATCGACATGATTCAAATATACGTGTGCATCACCGAGAACGTGAACGAATTCGCCTACCCCAAGTCCGCACACTTGCGCAATCATATGCGTTAGCAGGCTGTAGGATGCTATGTTAAAGGGATTTCCCAAAAACATATCGCATGATCGCTGGTATAATTGACACGACAACTTATTGTCGGCACTGACATAAAACTGTGCAAAACAGTGACACGGTGGCAGGGCCATAGAGTTTAATTCTCCGGGATTCCATGCAGTTAATATATGACGTCGTCCGTGTGGGTCTGTTTTGATATTGTGGATAAGTTCTGCTAGTTGATCTACTTCCTTTCCGTCTGGTGTTTGCCAATGTCGCCACTGTACACCATACACTCGACCTAAATCACCTGCAAATTTAGATTTAAGTATCCAGTACGGAGATGATGCATTGTCTGTCCAGATTGTACGTTTACTTTCGTCACGTGTGCTGTGCAATATTTCTGCAAGCCTGCGCTCATCACCGGAGCCTTCGATAAACCAAAGTAGTTCAGAGACAACAGCCTTCCATGCTAGTTTTTTAGTAGTAATAGCAGGAAAGGACTGTGACAGGTCATAACGTTGTTGCATACCAAACACACCGATAGTACCTGTTGATGTGCGGTCTGGTCTTACTGTACCATTGTCTAGTACAAATTTGAGTGAATCGAGATAGGTTTTCATAATACTATTATAACATAATTAGTTCAAAAGGTCAATTGAAAAAGAAGGATCTATCCCACGTTTCGTACGTACAGTTCTCACCGGGTCTGACAGATTTAATTTGAAAGCATGCAAGCATACTATCTAACTGAATACGTGTGTCTGTAAACCATGCACCTTTGATACGTGTAAGATAAATTTTCTCAACAATGCTTTCTGTTGCTTCGTATAACTGTTTACCACCGATGATATAAACATCTTTAGTTGGGTTATCTTTCTGTAACTGTAGTATATTCTCTATGGGGTTACTAGGAATCCAACGTACTTGATGTTGATACTTAGTTGCTACGTGCTTACTACTAACAACACAATTAATGCGATTAGGTAGTGGCTTTGGCATTTTAGGATCATCCCAAGTATTGCGACCCATAACAACAATTTGATTCTCTGTGTGGTCTTTAAACCACTTCATATCTTCGGAATGTTTGGGCCAAGGTAAGGTACCCCTATTCCCAATACCGCCTGTATTGGTGCTGGCAAGTATTGATATAATCATAGGTTTTTAAGTACCTTGTCTGTCTCAGGCTGAACTGTGTTAACTACTTTATCGATATCAATAAAGAAGTCTACTGTTTCGATAAACTCGTCGAGGTCAGCAAACTTAGAATTGAGTAAATCCTCAATGTCATCAGGGTGCTGTCCGTCTGCAAGTAATTGCTTAATATCAATACTAAGGTCAGTACCATCGATTAGCTTAACAACAATACGTTGTAACACATCTACTGGTACTTCCTTTTTATCAACACCTCTAACAATATCTTGCCAACGCTTCTTAATATTTAAATTAAGTTTCTTACCGGGAGTCGGCTTACGCCGCGGCTTTTTTGGTGGCAGGTTTTCTGGCATTTGTTTTCTTCGCAGGTGTAGTTGTTGCTGTAGTAGTTGCTTTTGCCTTAGTTACTTTTGCCTTAGTTACCTTAGGTGCAAGTGCGTTTGCTTCGTTATCTAAACGTGTTGCTTCTGCTAGTAAGCCTTGTGCATCTGCACGTAACTTGTTAGCTTGAGCTGTACGTTGATTAGCAATGTCTGCGTCAGATAGTACACCATCTGTATTAACACTAGCTGAAGTTGTATTTACACTTGCCGCTTTTGCTGGCTCGCCCAAATCTCTGCCTTCGAAACGTTGACCTGCATCAACATTGGCTAATTTTTCAGTTGCTTCTTTACCTTTAGCCATTTCGTTAAGGATTGTGTTTAACTCATCTAAGCGTACTGAACTAGCTGAAGTTGGTGTTACGATAACTTGGTTAGTTGGTACCTTAGATAATAAACCACCACGATGAATTGCATTTAAGCAATTAACACCATCTGCCATAGTATGACGGAATAGTGCATCAGCAAAATCATTTGCCTGCTGACCAACTTCGCTTTCTAATACTTTCATTACTTCATCATGAATACGCATTGGTAATGATTCACTGTAAATTACCAAACACATATGATCTTCATCTGGAACTTGCTTATATGCAATAACAACTCTCTTGTTATTGTGTCTGCCGACATGTTTTATCATACTATATTTTCCTTTAAATTATTTGAGTTACTTTTATCTACATCTCTTCTTTCTTGCGAACTGCGCCTTGCATCTGACCATGGCTTACCTTTTCTAGCAGTTGATATTGCAATCGAATGCAATTCAGTTCGCAATGGTTTTTCTTTACGTAACTTTGCTTTATGTTGCTCGGTTAATGATTTACCAGTTAATGCAATGGATTTTGCAATACCAGATTCTTTGGATTGCTTTTTTCCTAAATTAGCCAATCTTAATTTTTGTTTTGTTTCTTCGGACATTACTCTTCCTTTTCCAACTCCTGGAAAATTGCCGCCATCTAATCCATTTTCGATAATAAGATTAGCCCATTCAGTCGAATCGACAATGTTATTTTCTTGTGAAAAGTTAAGTGCATATTCGATTAGTGATTCTTTATTATTAAATAATTGGCTCCACAATGTGGTTATTTCACTTCCGTGTGTGATTAAATGTCTTTTCCAGTATACACCGGACCCATTATATTTAATGGGATCGCGAGTTGTTTTTCCGAAATATTTTAAACCAGAGACTTTATGTTGTTTAATATAAAGCCAAGTTGGTTTAAATTCATTAATCATCTTGTTTCTCCGGAGCAGCAGTTTCTTCTTGCTTAGTAATTGCACCAACGCTGTCTAAAAATGCAATTAATTTGTTATAAAGTACACCAACGTTCTGCAACTCTTCGGCTTTAAAAGCACCGCGAGCTGATGTAAGTTGAATGATTTGTGCAACAAGAATTAAATCTTGTAACGCTAAACTTGGTGGGGTTTGTTCTGGTGCTGCTTGTTCAGCAGTCGTTGGTTCTTCTACTACGGTTGTTTCTGTATTAGCCATTAAAAAGTTCTCCTTGGGACACAGTTATTTACCATGAGGAGATTAGGTGGAAATATTTTCTAAAACTCTAAATATTCACCCTTGTTGATCTGCGGTAAGAAGAGCGCGAAATAGCTCGCTTCGGAGGACTGTTCAAACGCAATACATTGTTGTCGTGCATACTTACCTGACTCTTGCTTAACGTCGACCTGTCCGCTATAGAAACGTCCTTCTAAGTTTTCGTAAAGCCAATCAGTTAAGTCTTTTTCAGTTACACTAAGGTCAAAATACACCGTAGTGAAGTGTGGCGGACAATGATTAACTTGTCGTAGCCCGTGTATGTTTAAAGGATTAGGTTCATTGTGTTTAAGCATGTTGTTCCTTTAGTGCAGTCCACATTTCATCATTCCACGTAATGTGCCATGGCGTATTATTACATATATTGACATGTTTCATTACAGCAGTTTTACCTGCCAGTTCCATTGCTTCACCAAGAAATACACGTTGCACAATATTGCCGTTATGCTTAAACAATATAATCATTGGATCTGTTGGGTGCATGTCCCAACTATATTCTTGTATCATTTCAACTTCATAATACGACTAAGTTCAGCATTAGCTTCGACATAGTTACTAGTCTTTAGCTGTTCTTCGACAGCATCTTTCTTCATTTCGATAAAGCTCGGAGTCAGGCTATGCTTGTACATAATCTTCCATACACCCCATTCATTTTTATCTGGATTCATTTTATACTCCTAACATATCACGTAGAATTTTCTCAACATACTTATTAAGCGTTAAGTCTGCTTCGTGCGCAAGTTGCATAAGTTGAAATGTTGTTTCTTTGTCAAAGTCTAACGGAATTTGAATACGTGTATCGTACTCTGCCCCTGTAACAATACCACGTGCTTTTTCTAAAAAGTCTTCTTCAACTTCTAAGTCAGTATACTCAACACCTTCCCATGCTTCATCGTTGCTATTTCTACTCGCACATTCTGCTTTGTACGCATCAACAAACTCTGGGTTCATCCAGCGATACGCACGATTCGCAATGTAATCATATGCCATCATTTGATATATTGTTTGATCCTTTGTGTCAAACAATGCTGTAACAGTATGCCCTTCTTGCTCGCCATTCCAGCTATCCAATGAGTAAGCGTTATCGCCGAAGCATGACCACTGATACACACTGCCCTCTGTGATTTTGTAATCAATTACCGTCATAAAATCTTTTAAATTCATATCATTCTCCTAAAATGGGATTGCATCATAATCAACACCGCCGTCTTCACCATCATACGCATTATCAAGACCAAAATACGTATTATCAATACTAACATAAGAACCATCAACTTTCTTACCTGTCTTGACCATTTTCATAAGTTGGCGATTACGTTCGACTTGCTCACGTTCGTCACGTTTCTTATCACTGCTAATTCTAAGCATCATATCGTAAGTACGTGCCCACTCAATACCTTTAAGCCAAAGATCAATGTCTTCAATAGTGCCACAAAAAATTTCAGCCCCGCGACTGTAATGTGGAAATTTATCATCGAGCGGCACAAGATAAATTAATTCGCCGCCTTGATCTGACCATGTATCTCGCCCAGGAGCAAACTCAAAGCCCATCTTATTTGCAGTAATTTCTACACGTTTAATTTGCTGTAACTTATTCCAATTCGTTGCCATTATTCAATTCCAAAATGTTGTTTAATCTTTTTGCCTAACCATTCACCGTGATAATCATTTTCTATCATAACTTTAATGGATTCTTTAACAATCAACTCAGCAAAGTATTCGATAAAGGGTTGCCAATCATCACGCATCAGGTATGCATCATCGATACATTCTTCTAAGTTAGATTCTTTAATCAGTTTAGCAATTTTCTCATTCATTACGTTTCCTTAACTAATTACTTGTTTACTTTTATTAGCACGGTCGCTGTACAGTTTGTTCCCACGTTCGCGCACTAAATCAGCGCACCCTTGCGGATCATTGTCCCACTGTTCTCTCCACCAAGCCTCGTCCATCTCAACTGAACAATCTACGCTGTAAATCTCGTAACAACGTTGTGCATTGTAACGAGCGCGAAGCATTACCCCTTGCACAATACTATTCAACGGATTACGTACAACTGGCTCATCGTTTAGTATGCGCATTGTGTTATCGCGGTCATGTTGCTCATATTGCGTAATTGGGATAATGCTGTCAATGCCCGTATTGTCCCATGCAAAAATGTAAGCGTTAATTGTCATATACAGCTTTCCTAATTTCAATATAGCTATTATACATGAACTTTAACTAAAAGTCAACTAATATAAATCAGTACGTTTAGCATACCCACACTTTGTACATTGTTGAATCATTGCAAATCCAATATCAATGCCATCATTGTCTACAACTTTATATTGTTTTGTTTCTTCCCAGCGATGCCAACAACCATGCCATAAAAATTCAAATAGTCTAATCATTATACAATCTCTAACTTTGGTTTGGTTGGTTTGGCTTTAGTCGGAGCAACATACTCATCTAACTGTGCAAGCGGAAATACATAAGTGTTAGTTTCAGCCTCTTTAAAGAAGCGTTCCAATAGCTTTGTGCCCCAAGTTTTATTATTTTGAATCGCAGTAACTACAAGTGTACCAGTTAACTTATTCCATTGTTCTGAGGTGATATACTTGTTATTCACTAACCAATCAAGTGTGGCATGAGTTTGATTGGTTAGCGCACCTGCATACTCAGCCGGAGTATGTGTAAAACTTTCGTATATTGCCATTAGTCAGTTCCTTTAGACAAATCATAATAAGCAGTCATTCCGAACGGAGCTTCGATACTTGTAGTGCCATGTATAACAAACAATGTATCTACAAAGTCTGCATCGCCCCAACCACCATTCGGGTAACCATCTGTAAACATAATAAACAATTTTGGCGTAAGTTCATTTTCACGCATAAAGTCCCAATTACATTCAAAGTCTGTACCGCCACCACCTTGTAATTCATAATCATCGATATCATCAATGTTATCTGGAGTGTACTTTTCGTAACCGTATACTTTAGTATCAAATGTCCATACATCAAGTTTAAAGTCATCAAACGCTTCCATAATACCTTTAACTTCACTTAAGATATCATGTAACATTTCGCTACTCATACTACCCGACGCATCAATACTAACGCTAACGTCAATTGTTTCTGCAAAGCTATTGCCCGGCAAAATTGCATCCATGTGTTGACCCTTGCGATTTGGACGTGCCCAAGTAAAGTCACTTTTAACTAAACTTTGCACTTGTTGTCTAATCAACTCACGCCAGTTTAATTGTGGGTTTGTTAAGTCTTTAATCAAACGTTTAACACCAGCCGGAACGCCACCTGCACCTGCCGCTTCTGCCGCATTTAAAATAGCTTCGCGTACTTCATCACGCAATGCTTTGCGTTCTTCCTTAGTCATTTTGTCCGGACCGCTACCACCTTTACCTTCTTTGTTTCCTTCGCCGCCCTCACCTTCATCATCGCCGTCACCATCTTCATCCAAATGCTCATCAAGCACTTGTTTCATTAGTTCAGCCATATCAATTTTGTCTGCGTTTTCAAACAGCAAATCGTACACTTGCTCACTACTCATACCCGCATATTTTCTATCATACAACACAGGCACAACTGTAATTTTCTCACCAATCTTGCTATCAATTAAGTCAGCGTTAACACAGTAATCTGCCGCAATGTTATACAACTGCCCATCTCTATCTTGTCTACGTCCCATGTGATCGTAAACTACGTGTAACACTTCATGCCCAACCAAAAACTCCAATTGCTTTTGCGGCAGTCTGTTTACAAATTCACTATTGTAATAAAAGTTACGCCCGTCTGTAGCCGCAGTACCTAGCCACTCATCAGCATTAACAAGTTTTAAACGTGTCGCTAAGTTACCGAAAAACGGCGCTTTAAGTAACAGCGCAATACGTGCCGTAATAAGTTTTTCACGTACTATACCATCAATACGTGCATCAGTTACTGTAACTGTTTTTTTCTTTTCTGCTGTTGTAGTTGCTGTTGCCATTGCCTGCTCCTAATCGTTTACTATAAAGACTATTATACTACCATTTTCTGTCGTTGTCAAGCGGAGAATTTAAATCCAGTTGCGTTTTTGCAACTGTTCGATAATAGCATCTGCATACAGTTGATGTTGCAATGATCCTGGGTGTTCGTTATCGTGCCCGAGATCGATGTAATCATTGCTATTTTTATTGTAGTATTGATAAAAATTTGGAAGATTATGCAAATATAACAAGTCTGTTGAGTTAGTCAATAATCCAACTAATAATAATTTTGCACCAATCTTATCACAAAAATTTATAACCTGATGTATATGTATCAATGATTGATATAATGCATTTTCTTCATTGACTATTATTTTTTGAGGTACAAGTTTTTCTAACCATTTATACTTAGTGTATGCATTTACTGTAATATTATATATAGTATCTCGATAACACCATGTCAATCTTTCTTTAGTTGTTACTCCCCATATTACAATATCATTTTTTCTGATATCGGATCTCAAAATTTGATCTGCAGCCCACGAAATTGATCCGCCGGGTGCCGCAAGGCAACTTATAGGTTTATGTATTGCTGATTCGATTAAATTGATATATCGTTGGTGTGATTCTACTCCTGTTCCGTATGTAAAGCTACAGCCGACTCCCCATAATTGTGGCTTTTCTGTTTGTCTACAATCTGCTAATTCTAAAAACATTCTACTATCAGACTTAACTTTTTCTGTGCCTAACAATTGTGATTTTAAATTAGTAACAGGAATATGTTGATTAACAGTTAATAAGATATTTTCTAACCATCCACGTGAACTTTCGGTAGGGAAACTTAAATCAAATTTAGTTAATGTGTTATTTGAGTAATATATTATCTCAGTTGCCGAAAGTAATACATTTAATAATAATAATTTATCATTAAACTCTTCTATACCTGTGTAACCGACGAGTGGTAGACGCGACAGCTTGTTCCAGTTATCCTCGGTAATTAATACTGCATCGGCCGAATATGATTTAGCAATATTAACTAAATATTCATTAGCAGTACCGACAAGTAATATCATATTGTTCCTAAATTAATATTTACGTGTTATATTACTACGCAGAAAATTTAAGTACAAAGAAACTAAGTGTGTCGTCGTCTTTAACATAAATCTTTCTGTTACCAAACTCTGTGTTCCATGCCCACGTCTTAGCAATAATAGTATCATCGAGTGCAAGTGCAACAGCGTTACGTTCATATAATCGTTTCCAAGCCTCAATCTCACAACTTGAACCAAACCCTTCCCACCACCAATTTCGATGTAGTTGGAAGGTTAGGCTATCACCATACTTGCCGCCATAATCAATAATGTACTTAAAGTGTCTATGTCCATTGTATCGACTATCCGTCTTCTTAATTTTAAATTCTGCCATATCGTTACCGTATTATTGTAAAGCATATTATAACATAGAAGTTTGGGGAAGTCAATTGGAGAAATGATAAATAGAAGTGTAGTCCACGATATCTCACTATCCGACTACTCTAACATAAAGGACTATGTCAGCAATGTATTTAACCTCACCTACCTATGCTTATGTTTATAAGTGGACAGAATTATCGACCGGACGTTGGTATATCGGATCTCGCACTAAGCACGGATGTAACCCCGCAGATGGTTATATTTGTAGTAGTCGTATAGTCAAACCGTTGGTTGAATCCAACCAAACCAACTGGATTCGAACTGTGCTGTGCATTGGCCACGCTGTTGATATGTTAGCATTAGAGACCGCATTACTAACGCTTGTAGACGCTAAAAACGACCCTTTAAGCTACAATCAACACAATGGTGATGGTAAGTTTAGCACCGCCGGTGTTGCTCCGTGGAATAAAGGATTAAACCAACCTCGCAATTATCCATCTTGGAATAAAGGATTAACTAAAGATACTAATGCAAGTATGGCAACGGCCTCGGCTAAATTAGTTGGGAGAGAAGCACACAATAAAGGCAAGCCAATGTCGGATGAACAGAAGTTAAAGATGGTGGCAATACACAATAATCGTTCCGATGAAACATGTAAAAAGATTAGTGACGCACTTACTGGTAAAGCACAAACAGCTGAATCTAATGCTAAACGTTCCGCTACATTAAAAGGTCGTGTGTCGCATCGTAAGGGTAAAATTGTTGGACCATATAAGAAACGTGAGCCAAAATAATAGGGACCTAAGCCCCTATTATCTTTATGCTACTATGCTACAGCTGCAACCACGTAACGACCAAACTTTTTGTGAAACTCATCAAAGTTTTTCAACTTGTTAGGAATAAACGGAAGGTTGTATGTCGTAAGTGCGACCCTGGCCCCCATTACCGTTACTTCAGTAGTAAAGTTCTCCATCATAAACTTAAAGAAGTAATCTGCCATAGTGTGCCATTTAGCATTATCTTCTTTGCCAAACTTAGCATACGCATCTTTCAACTCGTAACACATACTAATAGTTAAAGAATACATTGCACTAATTTCTTTAATCTTAAGCTCTGTAATCTTACCGCTTAAAATGTCTTCTGGCAACGGCATTTGTCCTGCAATCTTTCTATGCGCCATAAACTTAACAGCAGTACCTTCACCAATTGTACCAGCTACCATATCAGTAGTTGTACTATCAGCAATGCCATCGTCTAACAACTCGCTAACAAAAGTCCAGCTACGAGGTGTTGCAAAACTACGACTTGAACTTTTCGGATCAAAGTCGTACAAATCTTGTTTAGCAAAAGAACAGTAACCAATCACATCTTTGTGAATGCGATTTTCAGTAGCCCATTGTAACCAGCTTTGAAAGTCAACACGCATTTCCAAATGCACAAATCTGTTTGCTAAAGGAGCAGGCATTCTGTAGCTAACACCCTTGTCACCTTCTCTGTTACCTGCCGCAACCATTACAACGTTGTCGGGAAGTTTATACTTACCAACACGTCTGTTTAAAATAAGTTGATACGCAACTGCTTGCACACTTGGCGCCGCACTGTTCATCTCATCTAAAAACAATACAACAATCGGATATTGCGCCGCTGTTGCTTCATCGGGCAAGTCAATTGGGGGAGCCCAATCCATCACACCCAAGTCTTTATTAAAGTAAGGAATACCACGTATATCCGTCGGGTCCATCTGCGCCAAGCGCAAGTCAATCATCAACCCGCCCATATCTTTAGTAATGCCTTCTACTAATTCACTCTTACCAATGCCTGGGGGACCCCATAAAAATAGTGGGCGTTGTTTTGTAAAGCAACGTAAAATTGCCGCCTTTGCTTCTGTTGCAGTAACAGTTCTATTTTCAGTAATTGTTGCCATTTGTAACTCCTAATTAATTATTAACTTAACGTAACAAAACATATTATACTACCAAACTATGTTCTTGTCAAGTACTGTTTAATCTTTAATGATTGCTTTTGCAATGTCCATAACCAACCAACCTACTGCAAAGTTACCAAGTAGACCATTAATCACCTTACCAACCTCACCACAGTAACCAATTGCTACGTAACCGATGATTAATAAGACTGCAAGTACCAACCGTTGTATTCTTGTATTCATTATACTAATTCCTTTTCTCTGTTGTCTAATTCTTGGGCAAGCAATTCAGTAACAATCTCATCGTTAACTGAACGTGCCTGTAATGTTTTATATGTTTCAAATGCAACTTCTAAATCGTCATCTGACAAAATAGAAATACGACTCTTGTGATAATTTACGAAATAAGCTGATGACATTATGCAAACTCCTTGGTGCAAGCGTATGGAGCATTCCATTCGCCCACGTTTAAATGAATGTAATACGCAATTGAGAAATAATCTGTTTGCGCATCGCTTTTATCAAACCAAGCACGTCCACCTGCATTAGCTGGAGCAGTCTTGATAATGTTTAATACTTGTTCAAAGAACGCTTCGTGCTTACCGTAAAAGTACAAATGAAATTCATTAATTTGTGCATAAGCATTACGTTCACCTTTAAATACTTCAGCAAAGTCAACTGGACCCTGCTTAATAGTAACATCAACTGAACTGCCACTATAACCTTTACGTACACCAAACTTGAAGTTAGGAAAAGTTACTTTAAGTTCGTCGCGTATTGCTTTTACATCTTGTGCGCTAATATAAGCCATTTATTTCTTCCTTGTTGTTAGTGTATGTGTAACATTATACAGTCAAAACAAGGAAAAGTCAACCAATCATTTTATTAATTGATTTGAACTAAAACTTGATGATAACAAGCACAATTCGTGTCATAAATGTTCTGGTATTGATAGATTGGTTGGTTAGGTTGAACATTCACTATTGCTGGTGCTTGTTGATAAATTATAGGTGGTCGCTGTGCAGTTACAGTTGGTTGACGATTAAGTTCATAACCAATCAATCCACCAATTGCCAATGGAGCGATCCATTCCATACCACTGCCCCCGCGATAATAACCACCGCGATAATAACCGCCTCGTCCACCTTCACGTCCTTCAGCATTAGCAAAAGATGAAATACCGATACTTGCAATCAATGCTACTAATAAAATATTCTTCATAATTTCCTACCCCGTTGTATACTGTATAAAGCAGTATTTATAGTAACTATACATGAAATATACCAAAAAGTCAATGCTTGTTACAAATTCCTACAAAACTTTACAGACTTTGGTTATCTAAATATTGTTGTAAATCGTTGGCATGTAACCCTAACATCATAGCATCACGGTCACTGACAATATGGATAGTGGAACGATTTTGTACATAGTAAGGCTCTGCAAAGTAGCGTTCTAACTGTACAAAGGTCTTGGGTCGTATTTCGTGTAATAATTTGAATTTATAAAATCTAATGTGCTTACGCATTGTGAGATACGCATTTTGCGTAAGACGTAGACTATTGTGATTAGTTGGATTATACCACCACATACTTGGATTTACTGCGTATGGGATTATTTGATAAAACTTATCTTGCCAAATTGACTGCGGAGATTCGGCACGTGACTTAATGAGTGCCATGATTATTTTGTATAAATAAGTATGTATTACTAATTAAAGGTTGATTAAACATAATGTATTTACACAATAAATATACTCGATATTATTTTAATATTATAGAAGCGGCACAAATAAGAGAACTCGAATCATCGATTTATATAGAAAAACATCATATTCTTCCTAAAAGTTTAGGCGGCACAAATAAGAAAGATAATATTGTTAAACTAATGCCACGCGAACATTTTGTATGTCACTTATTACTAACTAAAATGTTAACAGGCGAAAATAAAGCAAAAATGGTAAATGCTGCCTTAAGATTAGCAAATGATCATAATGGTAGATGTATAAATTCTAGAATTTATACGATTATAAAACAAGAACGTAGTAAGTATCTGAAAAATAAAATGATCGGACACGGAAATCACTTTTATGGTAAGAAACATTCCGACGAGACTCGGGCCAAAATGTCTTTACAGAAAAAAGGAACAAAATTAACCGATGAGCAAAAACAAAAACTTAAAGGAAGAATAGGCCCTATGCTTGGCAAAACTCATTCGCTAGAAACTAGAAAAAGATTATCAGAGTTTGGCAAAACTAGAACCCCGTCGATGTCTACAAAAAAGAAAACTTCTGAAACTATGCTATCTGCTAATATACAGCGATCGACTGACACTAAAGAAAAGATGCGTCGAGCAAAATTAGGAATAGTACATCCTAGGAAGATATGCGAGTATTGTGGGAGAGATTGTGCTATTGCTATGTATACTAGATGGCATGGTAACAATTGTAAATTACGGGTAGATTTGGGTTCCACCGGTTAATAGCACAACTGAAAACTTATCTGACTTAAACAGTGCATTGAGTTTCTTAGCAAGGTTGATTGCATGTCCTTTGTTACTAAATGAAACTTTCTTATACTTTGGTCCAGGATATGCCACAAGTATGTTTTGTGTTTTTAGATTGATTGGTTGTGCATCAAAGAATACAGCCCAGATACCTTCTGAATCTAGTATCTGGTCGCTTTTATAGTTTGTTTTGTTTACATGCTCTAATAGAACTGTTGGTTTTGGGCGTGACATTAATAATTCCTACTTACAGTTATTTATGCCAATTAACTACATACTTTATACTAAAATCCACCACCATCCATCTCTACGTTTACTACTGTACTTTCTTCTGCTTCTTTAATTGCAGTCAGCGCCGCAATCTGTGTAAGCAATTCAAACAAATCATTATGTAGATTACGTGCATCCAGCGCAGATAATGTTAAGTCCTTGCTGTTAGTTTGATTCATTACTTTAACCCGATTGTTAAATGCCTTTAAGTGTAGACTTAGTTGATTCTCCATCGTAACCTCCGTTTGCTATTTTTAACTGTGCATTTCGTTCTTCGACTGTTTTAAATGGTCCTTGATACGGATATCTATTAAGTGTAATAAACTTAGGACAATAACTTTTAACCCATCCGTTGTTAAACTGTACAATATAATATCCAGCACAGAAGAAACTTTTGCTTTTACTACCTTTGGTAAACACTGGTAGTTTATGATGCAAATCCCATAGTTCATTCTGTGGTTTATTATCGCAAGGATATCCATGAACGTTATGCGTTTCTTTTGCTACTTTAGCTGGCTTGGATTTGTCAATAATGATATTATATCTATCACTAAGTGTTTTAAGATTAGGAAACTGTTCACGGGTAGTATTCTGTACTAAAGTTACACCTTGTTCGTTTGCATGAATAGTTGCAATCTTAGTACCATCTTGTTCAACAATCCAGCACTTATTCTTAACCACTGATCTTGCTAGTAATGTCATAACTGGTCCTCCGCAAGTAGCCACTTCAGGGCAAGTAGCTGTAAGTGGGCATTCTTTTGTTTTTTGTTTAAGCAACTGCATAGATAATTCCAATATATGTTAAGTAATGTAACCCTTGATCTGCGCCCATCCATACCCAAAACATGCGATCAGCAGGGCTGAGGCCTTTATTTAGTTTTTGCTTAACCCAGTCGATGTGATAATGTATAACACCATCTGCTAGTGCAAGCATAATAATATCGTTAGCACTATGCGCAAAGAACACAAGAATTAAGAAAGTAAATGCCGCATGTACCGCTGCATGATGAATACCACCATCAGCACCATATGTACCCTTCTCACGTAGCATGTATTCAGATTGCATTAAGAAGTCGGCAATAAAGTGCTTAACGCCAAATAATGCTAGTAAGATAAAGGCAGTTGTGTTCATATTAACCCCTAATAAAAGTACTACGTGACTTGGGAGTTTCCCACCAGTCAATACGATCTACTCTAACATTTAATGCTGACATTTTAATCCTCGTATCTACAATGTGATTTTTTAGTTTCCCAAAGTTCAACGGCTGTTACTGTGGCAAAATCGCCAATACGCTCTTGAGCATACAGTTTCAAATACTTACAGATGTTTTCGCTTGTAGGAACAAAGTCTACTAATACGAAGCTGTTCATATGTAATTGTCTATCTGCGTCTACTAAACCAGGAATACCTACGCCAAATACTTCACCTAAGTTTATAAAGTTCTTAAACTCTCCAATATTATCAGTAAACTTTGGGCTAACACTTGTAATAATTTCAAAGTTTGGATCATTAATATCAATCATAAACTTATGATCTAATACATTATCCACAAACTCTTTCATAAAGTTTAAGTTCTTAAAGTCTGTAACCATAGCACTTTGGTCTAAGGTATCTGCTCCTAGGAATACCTTAATAGAATAGGAATGACCGTGGAGGTGGCGGCACTGGCAGTCTGTTTCAATACTTAAATCTGGGCGATCTAATTTCTGTGCCCATACCCGATGCCCCATTTCGAAGTGAAATTCTTTGTCTATTGTCCATAACATATTTGATGTCCTTTATTAGTTGATTTAACTGTTAGTATATACGAAAAAAAGAAGAAGAGCAAGTATTTTTGATAAATAATAGTGTAGTTCGCGATACGGAAATATCCAACTACTCTAAACAACCTGGGAGGGTTATATGTTCAGCAATACTATTTATTACGTCTACGCATACCTGCGAGATAAAGATTCCACTACAGCCAAAGCAGGCACTCCTTACTATATAGGCAAAGGTAAGAACAATAGAGCATATCAACAGCATCGTAACGGCCCCCGAGGTGTTGCTGTGCCTGCTGATAAATCGAATATCACAATACTTGAAACTAATTTAACTGAAATCGGTGCGTTTGCTATTGAGCGTAGAATAATTGCGTGGTATGGACGTAAGGATTTGGGCACTGGTATATTGCTTAATTTAACAGATGGAGGTGACGGAGCACCGAATGTTAAAATCACCGACAGTAAGCGAGCAAAGTTAGTGGCAGCACATCTACAGCGTCTACCGATGACAGATGCTACTAAATTAAAAATAGGACGAGCACATAAAGGTTTACAAAAGTTCACAGAAGAACAAAAAATAGAAATGGGTATACAGCGTAAGAATAATAAATGGTGGAACAACGGCGTGGAACAATGTTTTACTCCGACTGCTCCAGATAGTTCGTATATACGAGGTAGATTAAAATTCAACAATGTGGGTGCCGCATTAGGTGCTGCCGTAAACAAAGAAAAGCGATGGTGGACTAATGGGGACATTCAAAAATTTTCTAAAGAATGTCCCGCTGACGGTTTTGTATTGGGCCGCACTAAGATTTAATATCATGTGCGGCAGATAGTAGATATTCCATCTTGCGTTGACGATCAATTAGCTTGAAGAATAATGCAAGTGTATTAACTGCGTCGATATCTGCTCTGTGTGCAGTGCCCTTAAAATGCATTTTAAACGCACCCATAGCACTTGCAAGTCCACCGCTTGGATTCTTGCCACGTGCAAACATCATAAACGTATACCAAGTCTTTGTATCGATCCAACGACGGCCAAAGTGTGGGAAGTCGGCATAGTTTTTGCAGAACTCATCTAATAGTTCTCTACTATCTCCACCACCCCAAGTAATTGGGTTAATCCAAGTGTTATGTTGTTTAATTAGCTCACTAAGCTCACGTGCAACTGTTTCGTGACTTACGCAATTTAATCTAATATCGTGGTCGGTAATGCCAGTTAAGCCAATAATAAAGTCACTAATTGGTTCTTTTGGATCGATATACCACTTCTTAACAATGTAATTTTCAAACTTATCATTTGCACTGCCAATGGCAATACCAACCTGAATGATCTTACCACTCGGTTGGTTTAATTCTAAGTCTAACGCTAAAAACTTTTGTGACTTTTCTATCATTTATTTTCTTTCATTAAAACCAAAACCAACTAAAAAACATCCACCCTATAGACAGAAGTGCCCATGCTAACTTTACTATCATTATAGTATACGTAAAATGAAAAAAATACCCATCGAGTGCCGCTAATGCTATCCACGTCCATCCACCGAATCCTGAAAAATCTGTATCTTGGCTCATTCTACGTATTAATTAAGTGATACATTGTAACTGCTTCTGGTGGATAACCTGCGCCCATCCATTGCGCCATTGCACTTGCATTATCGCTAAGTTTAACAAGATCATATTTGCCACAGAACTTAAGAAACTGTGCACCAATCATTGGACGATTTAATGCAACTGCATTGGACTTAATAGTTTCTTCTATGAATACTCTGTACTGTGCAGGCTGTGCATTTAAATCAACTAGGGTAACATTGCGATTATAATCATCTAATACTCTATGTTCTACACCGTTATGATCAGTCCAGCGTTGTAGCATTAAGTTATTCCACGCATATCCTTGTTTATCTTTATCTCCATATGCTTCTTCTAACCCAACTTTGTTCTTAGTACCCTTAGACCGCACACCAGGATATGCACTAAAGATGTTGTCAGTTGGATCACCGCGTACACATTTTTCAAATAGAATATACTTAGGATCTGGAATAACTTTAGGTAATTTAGTTTTCTTATCTATAACAAGTTTACCACGTTTATCTAAAATACCAGTAAGAGTATGTAATTCATCACTAATACCATTATACTGATTAACATTTTCACTTAGTAACTGATAGAAGTCTGTGTCACTAGAAACAATAGTGTGATGGTCATTTGGGTGTGTTTGTATCCAGCCAGCAACTAAGTCATCTGCTTCTAACTCGCCATGTTGTAATACTGTGCAGTTAGTCTTTTCGCTTAGGAATGTTTTCATAGCGTCAAAAGCGTCCCAAAACATTTGTTCTTCTTCTTGCTCTGCTTCTGTCTTAGCGGCACGGGCAACAGCACGATTCGCTTTGTAAGGAGTGTAGAAAGTTTTACGCCAGCTACGCCCTTCTAAACAAATAATAACATGGTCAGCTTTTTGATCCCGCCACGCTTTGTTAATACTAGCTAAGGTAACATGAATGGCAAAGCCCAGCTTATCCCACGTGTCACTTTGTCTGTGCGCACTATGTCTGGCTCTGAAGAATGTGTTTGCTGCATCTACGATTAAATAACGCATGATTTATTACTTCCTTAACACTTAATTATAGTATATAATAGCACATTACTATGGTTAAGTCAACTAGTATTTTGGATAAATAGAAGTGTAGTTCGCGATGCGACAACATCCAACTACTCTAACATAAAGGAACTATGTCAGCATGACTATTTATACCCCAACTTGGTTGTATATTAAACAACATACCGCAACAGGATTAAAGTACTTTGGTAAAACAAAACAAGACCCATATAAATATACCGGATCAGGTGTGTATTGGAATAATCACTTAAAAAAGCACGGATATAATATAGAAACTATTTGGTGCAAACTATTTAACAACAAAAAAGAATTAACAGAATTTGCTATAAACTTTTCGGAAAAGAATAAAATTGTAGAATCATCTGAGTGGGCTAATCTAATGTTAGAGAACGGAGAAACCGGCGGAGACACTGGAATTACTTGGCAAGGACGTAAACGAATTTCAGAGTCCAAAAAAGGAAAACCGCGCCCACAAACAGTGATTGAAGCCGTATCAAAGCCTAAAACTAATACTCACAAACAGAACATAAGTAGATCAAACAGTCAAACATGGAATATAGTTGATACTATCAGTGGAAATACTATCATTACTTCTAAATTAAAACTTTGGTGCACGGAGCATAAACTTAACTATCAAATGATTTTAAGATTTGCTGGAACACACGAACAATATAAGAATTTCCTAATAAACAACGCCAGTTAAATGTCAAGATACTTCTGTTCTGCCGTTACCTAAGTCACGTCTACGTGATTCTGCACGTTTTTCTGGGTCGGCTTGATCTTGTTCGTATGTTTCTGTTACTACATTGCGACATACTGCTTTAAACCAGTTGTCGACTAAGTCTTGATCTGTTTTACCTTGGAAGCCTGCACGTACCAATTTAGTGATAAACACATCATTCCAGTCAAGTTCAAACGCACCTTGTCCTGGATCAGCTTCGTCTACTTCAATGCCAAGTACTTCTACCCACGGCTGACCGTTTGCAGTTGCTTCGTCTTTAGCCGATAGCACTTTAACTTTGGCTTTCTCTGCTTTAGCTTCGGCTTTTGCTTCTGCACGTTTAGTTCGTGCTTCGCTCGCGGCCATCGCTTTGGCTTCGGCTTCTGCTAGCTCTGCTTTGTTTAAACCTAGTGTTGCTTTAATTTTTTTCCACATTATTTGTTGTCCTTATCACAATTACATTTATACGGGCAAGGATCGTTGCTATCATCCCAATTTGTTGGATCACTTAACGTCTCGTGCCATTCTTTAACCCATGCTATAAATCGTTTAAACATCATTTTCCCCAAGAATTGCCCCAAAGTTCGATATGAAGTCGTGGACTGTAATAATAACCGCGTTTCATTGCTTCGTCTGCAATATGGAACTTGTTACCATCATATACGCTAACAACACCACCAACAGGCATAACATAAACCATACCAGTAAAGCCTGCTGTTCTATATGCAACTACAGCGCGATCAACTTCATCGAAGTCATTTGGTGTTTCGATAACAAACTTGAGATACGTTGTACCAGCAAACTCGTAACTGTTTACAATCTCGGGTTTAATAGCATCTTCCCAAGTTTCCCCACTTGCTGATAGTTTAGGGCTTACACTAAATGTAACTTCTCCACGTGTAGCAGACCATACTTGTAAATATCTAGCAAAGTCTGCATGTAACGCCTGTGTGCCGTTTGTTTCAAACGTAAGATTCTGTAAGTTTGCCATATCAGCATGATCTAACAACTTAGGAAACGCACGTTGCCATCCTAATAACGGCTCACCGCCTGTAATAACTAAATGCACGTTATTACCATTTGTTTGTTGCCAATTGTTATTGGGAATAACATCAAGCATTTGCTTAACTGTTTCGTCTATAGATAATAACGGACTTAAACTTTTAAATTTCGGATCCCAGCTTGCGTAACTATCGCACCCTGTATTAACAAGTGGTAGGTCATTGTACGACTTGTATTGTTCGACTTTAATTACATTGCGCTCTGCACTAACTGTGCCGCGTGGCATACCAAAGCCACCGCAGGTAAAGTTACAGCCAAATGTACGCAGAAATAACGACGGAACGCCAATAAAGCGTCCTTCACCTTGCGCTGAATAAAATATCTCACTAACTTTTAATTTCATAATTGTATCTCTTTCTTATTGATAATTAATTATACTATAATTAAACTGTTAAGTCAAGTTCATTCATATTGACTGAAGTTTTTTTGGATCGCATATCATAACATACTCTGTAGATATAATGTGAATAATAATTAAGGGTACCTTCATATAATTCCCAATCAATTGGAAACCACACCTTCCCAGTAAATACTTCTGTATCAGTAATTTGATAAGTTTTTGGTGTATGATCTAATATACCTTCTTTATTATATTTAGGCCAATCGTATTGTGTACTAAAAATTCTTCCTGGACGATAAGTGATATCCAATAATCTATTTTTTGAAAAATGACATAGATCTAAGATACGATCATCTACTTCGACAAATTTACTAATAGCAAGTATTACTCCGTCAAAAAACTTATCAGTATTAATAAGAATAATAAAAATATAATAGATAACTGGAGAAATAGTAAATGCAAATTCATCTTTAAAATCACAAAAGACATCACTTTTACTATCAGTTAACCAAGTATCGTATGCTAGTTTTAAATTAGACATTTCCTTTCTAAATTCATAATCTACTCGCTCGTCATAAAGTACTGTATTCATTATTTCATGAAAAAGATCACCGTAGTTAACTTTATGTTCTTGCCACATATAATGTGATACTAGATCTAAAATTTCAGATGATTGAGTAGATGCAGTAAATATTGACAGCATATTCATGTTGACCCAGTCGTTGGAATTATACGACATAGTTTCTACTACATATTCTGTCATTGTATCAGCAGTATCGGCTACTGTTTTATTAACACCAGGGTCCATAGTCCTATTTGGTTTCTCCCTCAACGGTGTTCCGCTGCCCATACCGGCTGATGTTTTACCTTTGATTGTTTTTATTTTATATTGTTTTCTGTATTCGGGATCATATGCGGGCGCCGCAGGCAGCAGAGCCCATACATAGCCAATCGGAAATGGTAATTTTTCTAAATTAATACGATGTATACTTTCTTTTATGGTATTGATTGAAGATCCCGGCAAACCCATAATAGTTTCGATCCAAACTGGCAAATATCTGTCTGCATTTGTTTGTAATTTTCTAAACATCTGTACCTGATCTTCGAAACTAAAGTCAATTCGATCTACATTCTTTTTAACATCGTCATTCAGGTCTTGAATTGAGATACTATAATACGCTAGCATATCTGCATTTGATAATAGTAAGTATACTTGATATAAATTGTCAATTTTAGTCTTAGTAGGTTGTATATTTACAAACTTAGGATACCCGTATTTTTCTTTCATTTTTATGCAATGTTTAATATATTCTATATCTATAGAAAAAAGACCAAAATTTGCATCACAAAAGAATAACCCATCAATTTGGTTTTCGCCTGCCCATGTTATTTCATCCATGACAAAACCAAAATCTTTCTTAACTGTTTTAGTAAATGTTCCGCCACCCCAGTCACAAAAACTACATTTATATGGACATCCTCGACTGGTTTCCATCTGTATCCAAATATTGCCTATGTTTGCATCTTTGGCTTTTTTAATTAACGGAATTATATGTTTCTCTTGTGCCCTGAGTGCATTTTTTGGCCATTTAAAATCTCTTTTCTTCGGAGACAAACTGTTGAACTGTACTTCGCGAGATTGGTTTGGCCAATACGAATACGGAACTAACGGTGCATCTAGTATACCATTATTATTAACGATGTTTTCTAATATATCATATATAGATCCTTCGCCGTATGCATCACTAGGAACAATCAAATCAGTATAAGGACGATCTTTGAAATAATCACCATTGAATTTTATATCTTGCTGTGGCCCACCATATACAATAATGAGATTGGGCATTGCATCTTTTAATTTTTCCGACATAAGTAAAACAACAGATTCATTCCAAAGGTACACACTAAATCCAACAATAGTTGGCTGTTCATCTATCAATCGATTAATCAGTGCGTCGATGTCTGAATAATCGTAATCGGCTTCGCCCCAATCCCATAAGTCGGCATGTTTGCTATTTTCTTCGTAATATGTTTTTGCTGTGGCCCATAGTAGTGAAAGAGGATAACGGATAGCACCTGTTTTATTAATTAATCTTATTTTATATGCTGCAGACATCTATCTTTCCCATGGGTAAACAATCCATACATCTTTTTCTGCTTTGTTAATCTCAACAGCACAATAGTCTACTTGACAACTAAAGTTACTACTTAAATTATCAACTAATACCGCTATTCTAACATTATCTCCCCACACATGTTCCCAATGTGGGTCATCTGGTAAGCAACTGCTTTGCCAATCATTGATAATCCAATCTAACGTAGCACCGGTGTCATTAATGTCGTCTACGATAAGAATGTTTTTACCATTAAACGCATCTTCTGCCATCCATAAGTTACTTTCGGTATCTGCATTATCACGCAAACTTACTTTTAATGTTTCCATTGGAACATCAAGATAGTGACTTAGATACACTGCTGGAATCAATCCGCCACGTGTTAACCCAACAATGTAATCGGGTTTCCAATTGTCACGATGCATTTTCATAGAGATATCGCTAATCATATCTCTAACGTGTACATCACCATAATATACTTTTTCAATCTTATTCATCGTAAATACTCCATTGTAACAATTTTAGCCAACGATTCTGTAAAGTCTGCATTTTCTTCAATAATATACAGTTTAATAACTTCGTTGTCTCGATTGTTATCGTAACGTGATGCCTCAACTATCTTGCCACCATTTGCACTATACACTTTAAATGTAATTACTCCATCGTCGTCGTAGTTGTGTGATACCCGGTGATGTGACTTAGATGTTAGTGTTGAACTATTCATCCCACTACTAAGTGTCTGCTTACGCTGTTTACGCCCACCGCCCCAGACTTGTTTGGGTTCTGGCACAGTATCTTCCCAGTCATTTATGCGCCATTTATCTGCTAAACGTATTAACCATCTCTTAAACATACTTATTCCTTATCTTGGAGCAAACTGCTGTTGTAGTTTTACATTATCAAAGAATTCTTGCTTAGTACCAGGATCAGTATTAAACGCACCTTTGAGTACTGTAGTTTGAGTCAATGAACTATGTGCCATAATGCCGCGATTCTCACAGCAACCGTGTGTCGCTTGGATATAAACTGCTACATTCTCACTTGCTGTTGCATTCATAATTTCTTTTGAGATATCATTACATAGTTCTTCTTGTAATGTACCACGGGTGGCGCACCATTGTGCAATACGTGTATACTTACTAAGTCCGATTAGTTTGTGCGCAGCAATAATACCAATGTATGCGACTCCGGAAACTGGTTGGTGATGATGACTGCACATGCTTTTAAGTTCGCTACGTACAACTAGCATACCTTCGTAACGATCTTCTGAATCATTTGGAAACGCTGTTGCATCTGGTGCTAATTCGTAACGTCCAGCCATAATCTCTGTGTAGTACATCTTAGCAAGTCTACGTGCTGTACCTTTACTGTTTGGATCATTCTCGCGATCAATTAGCAATGCATCTAATACACCTTCAAACGCTACGGTGGCTTCGTCTATAAGCATTTCTTTAGTAGATTCACTGATGAATTCTGAGATGTTGTCACCTGCCCAAAAACGTTTATTGTGTGCTTTTAAGTTTTCGCGAACTGATTGACTTACTGAATATTTTATGTCTGACATGTACTGCTCCTATGTTAAGCCAGTGGATATTGGCGATTGATAAATTAGTATAACACTATTATTTAGGTCACGTCAAGTTATTTGATAATAATTTCACGTAAGTCTGGATACTTAATGTATTTAGGTTCTTGATTGATGGTTAGTAATTTTTCTAATGCTCTTACTGCTTCTTCTATAGTTGGTCTATAATGATAACCCACTTCAAATACTTTTTGATCTTGCCACGGAGCAATACGCAGGTCTCGGCCATCACTGCGTTGCTGTATAAGTTTGTTATACGCAACTTCATCGTCTAGGAGTATTGCACCACCACGCCCAATGTCTAACGGTTTGCTATATCCAAAGCTCAAGCACTGCATTTGTCCCGCACGATACATACCCATACGCAACAATCTTGCACTATCCCATATCCGTGTACCAAGTATAGGATATTCTCCGACCCATTCATTATCGGCTGTTAAACCATACGAAATGTTCAGTTTATGCATGGTCATTGGCACAGAAAGGTAGGTAAATGCACTAAAACGACATCGTTTTACCTTCTCGTAACGTAGACACAGTTCTAGTGCATGTGTGCAACAATCTGTCATAACAACAAAAGGTGCGCCTGTAAGTTCACCTAAAGCCTGTTCAAACTTTGCTATTGCATTAAATGACATTCTTTATTATTTCAGTTGCTGAGAAGAAATTAGTATGCAAATTGTGTGCTTGCTGTGGAATTAACGGAGCATATTCACTGTAATTATTCATATATTCATTAATCAAATTACACACACATTCTTTATGATGTAAGTAACTTTCAAACGATTCAGTCCACTTGCTTGGATACCTCCACGTATCATCGAACATTTCACGATAGCTGAGTCTATCGGGCACCATCGGTATAGCACTTACTAACGCACCTTCATACATACTAATACCAAGTGTTTCTTGTAAGTTTGCGCTAAACACTAACTTAGCTTCACCTAACAATGTATGATACTCATCTTTAGTGAGTTGTTCTTCCTGACAGACAATCCATTCATATTGCGGTAATGTTTTTGCAAGATTCTTAAAGATTTCTACTTGCTTCTCTGGTGCTATACGATGCGGAAACAGAATTAAGTCACGTTTCTCTAAATTCTTAAATGGCGCAAGTACTGTTGGCATATATTCCATAGGCCAACCGCTACGCACAATCTTACCTTCAGCAATCATATCTGCTCGATCTTCAGCCGCCCACGGATTTTCACATAAGCCATCATTAAGTAAGTTAGCACAGAACATATCAATATGAAAGTCTGTTGCAAAGTAGTTATGATCAATTGCCGCAAAGAAACTTTTCTCTGCATGTCTTACCCACGATTTATTACCAATCAAACGACCTAAAAAGTCTTGCGGGTCGTAACTGCCAGCATGCCATAGTGCGTGAATAGTTACAGGAATCTGTAATAGCTCACTCATATACTTCAAGTTGATAATGCCAGGATGCCATGCATCTGTAAAGATGAAGTGATCACCTTTATGAATTTGTCCTTCAGTAAATAGTCTAGCCATTTTCTCAACCTGTGCGGCCTTGTAAATGTTAGTACCACCAAAGTTAAGGAATGCACCAGGAGTTGTTGCAGCCGGAATATCGTGAGGACCATTAATCACATATACTTCATGACCATGTTCTTCAAGCAAAGTAGGCACATGAGTTTTCCATTGACCCGTGTACCTACTGTCCACCGCCTCTAAATCAACGATGTAAACGGTCATACTATTTACGTCCTTGGTAACCTGGATGCCCTTGTTGCTGACGCCATTGCTCACGGCGTTTGCGCTTCTCTTGCCATTCCTTGTACGCTTGTGACGTGTACAAGTCTGCTTCATCATACTTAATCATATGGAAGCGACAATAGTTGCACCATGCATCTAAATCGTTAAAAATTTGTCTTACATCTGGTTTCATTACTAGGTACTTCTTAAGCCAAACTGGATTTGCCACGGAAAAATCTCCTTAAATAGTGACAGACTGATAAATAATAACAATAGAGAGATAGAACTATGCCTAAACTTACTACTGTTAATGTTAATAATACATGTTATTTGTGTGAATGTCAAGCCTTTTACATAAGTTATAACTCCAAAAAAATGAGATGTGTTGAAAAAATTACCCAATGCCCGGGATTTATTAAAAAAGCGCAAGCATCTCGGGATAAAAATACTACTCCTGAACAACGGAAAGCTCATATGAAACAGATGAGCGAGAAAGGCAATGCTGTTCTTAAACAACTCCATACTGATAGCGACTGGCTTGCGAATAAAGGAAGTACTATCTCTAAAGCAGTTAGGTTTCGTGGCGGGCACAGCGGAGTTAATAATCCAATGTACGGAAAAACTCATAGCATCGAAACTAAACAAAAACAATCTGCTAAAGCCAATGGTCGAGATCCTGTATGTTATTCAGAAGCAACTAATACAAAAATTAAAAATGGCATTGCTATTCCTAAAGAACAAAAAAGTGAATGGGAATTATATAGAGAACAAGTCCTTAATCATACTTATAAGAGTTGGACGCATCATCAAAATAAAATTAATCCTCAAAATTTAGAAAGAGGTACAAAATTTGAATTAGATCACAAATTTAGCATTACAGAAGGATTTAAACAAAATATTTCTCCGGAGATTATAGGTCATTATGTTAATTTAGAATTACTTCCGAAATTAGACAATAGGTCTAAACGCACACAATGTTCTATTACTCTAGATGCATTAATCAAATCTGTGGATCAAATTCAATGATACCATCTGATTCCCCATCCTCGGACACTATTACAGTATACGATCTATTACCATACAATGGTATTAAATGATTTTCTAAAATGTTAACAGCAATCATCTCACACGATTTGTGATTTTGATTACCTGCTTTAATAAATTCTTGTAACGCCCATTTAACTAAGAAAAATTCTAACTCACGGTCGAGGTGCGTAACTGATATTTTCACTTCAACTTTGAATATATGTCGATGTTCATTCTCAAGAAATTTGATACGCGAATCAATAGTACCTGCGTTAGGGTAGTAATGAAATCCCTCAAATTCAGTTCTAACTTTAATATAAGTTGTACGTATTCCATTAGACTTAATACGTTCTATCTTTTCACGTTCTGCTTGTATCATTCTACTTCCTCGAATAATTTTGAAAATCTAATAGATGCCTTTGATGTTTTACCTCTTACTACTATAGTATCCCATTCTTCGATAATCAAATCTCGTAAATGATTATGAGACTCGGCTTCTGAAGGTATATTGTACGGACATTCGCCACTATTTGCAGCAGAATACGGTACTGCTAAATCTAATTTCTTTATATGTAATTCATTAATTTTAATGATATTGTTAATTGCTAACAAAATATCTTCTTCTGCCATATTAAATAATTCTGTTTGCGCACTTATTTTATTAATGTATGTACCCGAATTATGAAAAAATTTATCTTTAAATTCTTTTTCTAAAAAAGCAATATGGCTAGGATCACCGAAAAATAAATGAGTTAATCCAAATCTGTCAGAACAAAATTTTTGTCTAGATCTCACAACGGAATACGGAGTCATTCCTATTCCCACCTTTTTCCAAGCCGGGTTTCCGCTTAAATCATTATGTAAATATAAAAAGAAACTTTTATTCATTTTGCAATCCTTTATAGATCGATTGAAGTATCTTGTGTATATTGATCCCAATGGGTAAATTTATCTTTACCCATTAGCGTTTGTAAATGATGTGTCCATACACCAGGGTTTGTTTTGCCCCAAGTAATGTCATCAAGTTTAAGTGTTGCATTATAATTAAGTAAGCTGATATACGGCAATTTAACACTAATCATAGGAACAAATCTAGCGTATTCTGAATAGCCACTTTCGATAACACCTTCGATATGTTCAACACCAAAGTCTAAGCTAACCCAATAGTCATTCTTTAAACATTCAATAATGACATCATCCCATGGTTTATATTCTTCCTGTGTCATTGCTGTAGGATTGAAACTTTGACTTGTGCCAAAGTAAATATGCTTACATTCGTTTGTTTCAGCTTTTTCTATAATTTCTGCCACTGGCGGAGTACCTACAACAAACAAAGTTTTCATACCATAGCAAATAGTATGCTCTACTTCAAATCCTGTAAAGTAAACTACCTCCTGTCTTTCTTCTGTGTTTAATCCCACTTAATATATCCTCTGCTGTAGCCTACTGGTCTGTTTTGGCCATCTGCAAATGCAGATTGCCACTCTGTATTACGATTATACGACTTTGTCCAGAATTTGTCAACATTTAATTGACCACTAGCGACCCAGTCACGTGCCATTACCATTGCTTCATAAAAGCGTGGTGTACGTGGACTTGGAAAACTAATAGTAACTGCTTTCCAAATTAACTGTCCGAACGTTTGATTAATGTGCTTGTCTGTACCAATAATGATTAAGCCATTATTTGCAACACAATCGCCCTGTAAGTAATCAGTGCGTTCAGTTAAGTCAATAATAACATCATAAACACCAGTAATTTCATGAGATAGCTTACCTTGCCATAAGTCTTGATTACTACGACCAATCACTGTAATATCGAATTCTAAATGGTTAATCAACAATGTATTATACGCAACCCACGCAAGGAAGCCACTGCCTAATATCAACAAGCGTCGACCTTCGCCAGCACGTTCGGCAACATCACGTAAATTTTGATTTACTACGTTGATACCACAAGCAACAGGTTCTAATATGTATTTAGGTTCTGATGTGGGTACCCCGACATATTCGTCTTTGCGTACATTGTAATAATCCGCATAAGCAGGTTCACCACGGGTAGCAACATAATTGCCTACTTCTACATCAGTTATGTTAGCACCCACTTTAGTTACAATGCCTAATCCTTCGTGTCCGTGCATATGAATAGGCAATGGGCCAAACTCGCCATTCATCATATCGATGTCACTACGACAAACACCCGTCATTACTGCTTTAACTTCAATTTCGTTGTTGTTAATTGCTGGCTTATCCCACGCAATTTCTTGGAATGTGCCTAGGCCATCTGTGCATAATAATTTAACTCTCAAGCTATTCTACCTTTCCATGAATCCATAAGTCATAGTCTAATTGTACACTAAACCAAGCATCGTTGTCAATGTTTTCAACAGCATCTTTAATCATTGCTTGGTATGCTTCTGCTGGGCACAATCCTAATTCAAAACGTTCGACTTTACCGTCTGCCATATGAAAGTTAATACCGCGGTCATCGTCAGTTAAATTGCGCCAGTCTGCTACTAAACGCCACTTACGCTCGGGAGATTCAAATATAAATTCACATAAATCATCTACGTCATATATACCATCTGCCTTAACCGTACCGTATTCTGTATCAGACACTTCTGCCAATGTATAACGTTGTGCTACGTTATAATGAGTTAATGCTGGCTTAGTATAATCTTCGCTAAGTGCTATATAAAGACTTAACAAGTGTGTCATCAAATCACGGCTAACACCGCCATATGCTAACTCTTTAGTAGTAAACCAAGTACCTGGACCAGGAACACGATTACGATTAATCCAATTAAGTTCCACTTTAACACTACGTTGCGCAAGTGCTTGTAACTCTGCAATATTTTCACGCCATTGATTGTTCTTAACCATCATAAAACGTGTATATGGAAAGTCTTTGACTAGCTGTTGCCAAATTGCCGAAGTTTTAACTCCTGGCTTTTCGATGAATACAAGTTTAGCATGGGTAGCAACTTCTCTCGCGATAGCTTCGTGTGTAAAGTTTGGTGTGCAGATATGCACTGTGTCAAAATATTCATGTGATGCTAGTGCAAGTGCAACACTGGTAAAGTCTGCATTTTTTGTTGCATCTTGATCTACGGTTACGATTTCATATCCTAAATTTGTAAGTACTTCATGATACAAATTACCAATACCCATACCAATAACTAAACTTTTCATTATAGTGCCTTTAATTTTGTTTTAGATTCTTCAATTTGACGCTTAACAATTAATCTTTCTTGCTTAACTTTGCTAAGTTTAGCATCGCCAACATAGTTACTACGCCCTTCTTTAATTTGCAGTTCGAGATCTGCGTGGTGCTGTACTAAGCGTTCGATATGACTTTCGAGTTTGCCTTTATCCATGTTATTCCTCCAAACCTGCTTCTAAGTTATTAAGATTAGTTTCGTCAAATCCACTGTCATCTATGTGATGCTCTTCTTCTGTTTCTGGTACTGCAACTTCATCAAACAAGCTATTAAACGTAGTACTGGCATTCATTGTTTTCTTACCAATTGCGCCACGCGAACCAGGAATAGCCATCCAATATTGATTATAGTGTTCGATTAGTGCTTCTGCATCGGCTCTATTGTCGATTGCAAATATAGCATCAACAATGTCTCTAAAATAGATTAAATCATATGCTCTATGTGATTTCTTATCTGCTGTAATTGCTGACATCATTGCAGGACGAATACCTTTATCATATTGTCTGTTTGCTTCTTGTACAGAAGTAAGATGACTCCAAACATTATGACCCATTTGAATAGCATACGCAAAGCTATCCCATGATGTTTTGCCAACCTTATTAATCTTATTAAGTGCTGGCGGTGTGCTATAATGATTTTGATTAGTTACATCAAACTCTTCACCGTTTAATTCTGCTTTAGTTTTACGCACACCATCGTGATATACACACACATCATTAATTTGAATACGTGCGCTAATTGGGCTTTCAGTAAACGTTTTAAATTTACCATCTTGTAATACTGCATCACGGAATCTACGTGTATCTAGTGCATATTTCTTATTGTCTACACTTGGTACCATACGATATACCCATTTCTTACCATCTTCAACTTCTGTTTGAGTATAAATCTGTCCGTTAGCACTTGCTAAGAACGGACTAGCACAATCAAATGATATTGTAAAGTTAGGGTTGTGATATTTACGGACAGCACGTTGAATGTCAGTTAATAGCACTGCCCACTCTAGTTTACTTGTACCCAAAAAGTGCATCCAATCATGCAAACCTTTTTCTAACAAGCCATCAAAGCGTAATGCAACAAGTCTGCGAAGTACTAAATGTACATCACACATATTTTGCCCGCCCATTGCCCATCCATTAAAATGGCGGCCTGGATATTGTACAGGGTCGCAATACTTCTTCATACGATCATACCAATCGTCTGCATCTGTATGGTTTTCGCCCTGCAATACGTTTAGAAACTTACAAGCACCTGTACGATTATTAATAAACCAATCATTATTAATGTATGTGCCTTGTACAGCTTCTTCGTATGTGCTAATACCTGTAGCTTTAGCACCGTTTGGACTACGAGCAACCCACGCTGGAATATCCAAACACATACCATAATCCATATATGCATCCATCCAAGTTAACACTAGCTCACGTTTCTTTTGTGCTTTAGGACAGTTAGGATTCTTCCAATCACCTTCCCATACACCTTTACCAATCTGGAACCCACCACTGTCACCGAGAATAAACGATTTACTACGATCTCTGTTACGAACCATATCTTCTTTTGGACTAAACTTGTTAACATCTAATTCAGCATGACCTGCAGAATATAATGACCAATGATACGGAAAGTATGCTTGTTCTGGATTAAGCCAGTTGAGCCCTTCCATACCATTTTCAAAGTCTGGCGGCATACGAGTTGCATCAACATACAATCCTTTTACTGGATCAGGGAAGCGTTGCTTTCCCACATACGTTGCATAAAAGCCAGACAGTGCTGGTAAAAAGACACTCCACTGACTCAACCCCGATGTATTGTTTTCTCCGAGTTGTTTTGCTGTTAAATTATCACGTTCCAACTTTATCATCCTCATAAACCAACGCCTCAACTAGCTTATATTGTTCATAAGCTGATTTTAACGTTGGGTATTTTTCCATTTTAGCTTTAAGTTCGTTCTCTTCCTGCATCTTAATAGTAGCCCACCGAATAGCTTCTTCGGCAGTGTAACTCATTCTAACATTAACATTTTGACTCATGCTAATCCAACTATTGCCATCGTATACGTCTACTTGTTGCGTATTAGTATTAAACCGCATCTGCCCAGCTGACTGAGAATTACCACCAACATATGGTGGACTATAATGGTCAACAGTTACATGTGGCGACAATGATTGGATTGACTTGATCATTTATTTGCTTTGTGCAGGTAAAATGTAGTTATAAGTTGCCATACCGCTATCAACAGTAATTTGTGCCGCACCCTCGTCACTAATACGGAATGTTTTATCACCTGGCAAACTAAGGATACTAATAACTGCCGCTACTGGCCATGACCAACCTTTAGTTAACGTACCAACAACATCTGCTTGAAACACAAAGTTACCAGCATGTGAACTATGATCACCGAAGAATAGTTTTAAGTCAGTACCTTCTGTTTTAGCAGTGAACGTAGTTTCGTCACTGTTTGCACTTGCTTGGAATTTCAAACGTTGAATGTTAGCAACTGTTGGTTGAAATTCAACATTCCATTTAACACCTTTGAACTTAACTGTTTTAAGTTTGTCGTTAACAATTTCAGATGTCATAAAACGATAATCATTTTTAAAGTCACCTGATTTGTTTTCAAAATGTAAGCCCGACGGAACTGATTCGCCATTACGATCTTGTTTAGTTAAGCTAATCTTAGCATCTTCCTTGTACTCTGGAATACCGAGAATTGTACTTAGTTTACCTAAGTTTGGCATACCAAATGTACCGATGAACTCCGGTACTGGATTGTTTACTTTTGCCTGCACTATAACACTACGATCTTCTGCAATTGCTTCGATTGTTGTTTCTGAATCTGTTCCTGTTACTTTAACTAAATCGATAATACCCAGTCCGTAAGTATTTTTAACGATGTCTAATAATTGATCACGCATGTAGTTCTCCTAATAAAGTAATGTAATGTATAGTGTATATGATGTATTTAGAAAATGCAAGTCATATGGTAATTATTTTTCAAGTATTTTTCCAGCGACTTGATGCGCCTTTACTGTTGTTAACACGCCCGGTTTGCGTATTTCTGCCCAACTAATCTGTGTAATGTACGCATCGCCAGTTTCGTGATCCTCAAATGTAATAACTTCGAACCCAATATCATTGCATAGTTGTTTGATTGCACGTGAGCTTACCCAACTCATACCATTCTCTTCTGCTAATCTAGCAGATTCAACTATATCGCAGTTGTTATAGCTAAACATAAACACACCGCCTGCTCGTAGCAATTTAAACATTTGTTGCATATATTCTGTAATACCTTTGAGTTCAATATAATCTAAGAAGTTCCAACACACTATAACACTAAACTGTTCTTGTGGTAGTATAGAAAAATCTCGACCATCGATTGGATATAATCGTAACCGATTTTGATATTGATCTGGATATTCACTAATTATATCCGTTAATTCTCTAACTGCCGTAGCCTCATTCGAATTAGCGAGATACAGCGGATCAGAAGTTACCATACAATCGACCCATTCTTTTTTGTCGGAATTAATTTGTAAACCTGGATAATGCCAATCACAATATTGTTTAATTTTAGTTTTAACAAGTAGTCTGAGATCCGACTCAAACGGCAAGTCGATTCGGCCAGTATATGCTAATAATTCTCTATTCGCAAATAATGTTGTTGCTAGGATAGTAATATCCAAATTAACTAATTCTATTAATTCATTTAGCTGATTGATATTACTATCGTTATCTAGTATTAGTTGTTTATAATTGTTAGTAATATGATCGACATTATACGCTACGGCATTATTTCCTTGTACTTGGTCTAATAACGTAATTTTCTTAGTGATTGCTTTCTGCAGATTTAACGAGTTGACTGCACTGGTTAACTCGTTTCTATACTTAACTAAGTCTGCTAATTTACCCATTAGTCAAAACTAAACAATGCATCAAATGTAGTCTTAATGTCTGTGCTTCCGGCAATATCCCAGTTAAGCACACCTAATAAGTTCTCTACTTTCTGATTAACAATTGTTGACTCCATTAAGTCATTATCAAACGGCAAATCTTTAAACCATTGCGGAATATGTGTCCCATCTGTTGGATAGCCCACACTAGTAAACCCGATTGGATTATCTTTAAGTTTACACACAATAGTTTTCATACCATCAACAATGTTAATTGAATAGTTATCACCATGCATACGCTTTAAGTTATTCCAGTTCATTGCCGCACGTACATGCCCGGGCATATTAGCTCTACCTTCTCTAACTTCAGCCGCTGTGTAGTTAGTAAGATTGTTTACACGTTTCGGCGTACCTTTCTCCCATGCAGGTCTATCTTGGAATGCAATTTTAAACTCACGCACCTTATCAATAATATCTGTCTTATCTACACCTGTTAGCACATCGAGTAAGATGTCACTTAAGAAGTCTTGTACAATCTTCGGAGTATCTGAACGTTTTAAGTCTAAGCCCATTGCTTTAACTTTGCCGGGCTTGCCGTGTGTATCTAAACGTTTACCATCTAAGTCTGTAATTAATACAGCATAACGTTTCTTCTTAATGAATAGTCCTTTACTTGCAACAAGTTCACGCCCACCTTTAATTACATTACCCATATTGCGTGGCACGTGAAATGCACGTTCCATCATTGCTGGAAAACTTTCGTTAACTTGGTCTGAGATACCATCATACAATTGAATTGCAATCTCGGGACTCCATTCCATCTTACCGGATTCGACTTCATCTTTAATTAATGGCCATGCACTAAAGTAACATGAGTCGGTATCACCGTAAATAATTGCATCACCAACGTGATCGTACGTGCCAGTAATACATTCGTTAATATACGCATCCATATGTTTAGCAATAGTTCTGCCTGTTAAGGTAGTACTCTGTCCGATACGCTTATCAAAGAAACGACAGCCCGGATTAAGTAAGGCACCATACAAACTGTTCAAGTTAATCTTCTTAACTAACTGACGCTTATCCCAAAATGCAATCTCTTCCGGATCTGTACATGAACGCATTTTAGCCTGTAGTTCTTTACGTTCAGCATACCAACGTTTTAGCAAACCTGGGATAACTGCTTCTTTCTCAAAACTAAAGATAGTACCGTTTGCACTAAGTATCCACGGTTGATTACTATCAAAGATTAAGGTCCATACTTCTGCCGCAGTGTGTACAGTACTCTCGCCTGAGCTTTCCCAATCGATAGTAAGCTCAATACCTGTCTTACCTTCCATGACTGCGGTGTATTCTAATGTAGCAAATAGTCCGTCCCACGCATCTGCAAAACTTGAGCCTTTAGATTTTTTGCCATTAACTATTTTGTCTGCCATTTTCTCAGTAATATAATGGTCTGTCATAATTGGACGAATCTGTCCAATGATTGATTCTGGTCCCATGTTAAGCGCACGAATTGCACTTGGATACAGTGAGTTAATATCGACTGACCCAATCCAATCATGCATGCCTGCTTTTGGAGTTGCGACATACGCACCAGCCGCTTGCGTATCGCCCATGTCATCTCTGCCCTTGCGATTTGGAACAATCAGACCTTGTTGATGTGCTTCGTTAATGATAGCTTGCTCGGTAACTGCTACCGCGCCCATTGTTGTTTGCAGCAATACAGTATTATCATGCGCAAGTTCGTTAGCTAAATCTAAGAAGCGTAACTTCTTATCTAACTTAGCCAGCAACATAGTATCTTGTCTGTTGTAATCAATAAACTTTGGAAAGTCTTTGTTATACAATTGATCTAATGTACCTTCGTATGCAACTTTACGCTCATCTAACTCATACTCGCCAATTGCATCTAACGCATAGCTATGTCGTTCTTCGTATGTGTATTTGCGGTATAACTGCATGTAGTCTAAATGGACACGTCCAATGAGGTCAAAGGTGACACTTGTGGCACCAAAACGTTCAAATTCACGCTGTTTTGGATACTGACCCCATAGACAAAGACGTCGTGTGTCATCTTTGCTTAATACACGTACAATACGTCCAACTGTGTATGGAATATCATAACCCTCACTGTTCCATCCACTTAATACGTCTGCATCATCGATTAAATTAAGAAACGTATCCAGCATATCTGCTTCACGCTCAAACAAAAAGCAGTTCTCATACTGGTCACAAATCTCTTGTGCAGTTTCCCATGAATAGCTCTTAGGTGGAATAACAAGTGTAACCATCTTGTCTAGCCAATCCAAGTATACTGAAATAGCAGTAATAGGATTAAACGGGTCGCTAGTTGGCGCATATCCACGTGCTGGGTCAAAGTCTGTTTCAATATCCCAAAACGCAGTTTGTAACTTAGGGGATGTTGCTCCGAGATAGTTGTCTGATAAACAACGGAATACAGGATTGATATCGCTTTCCCATATCTTCTTATTTGAATTGACTCGCGTTTCTTTATGGAATTCCTTACCAATGCGAGTGCTAAAACGACTTACAGGTGTGTCATATACTGTGCGATACTTGCCTTTTGGATCATCTGTGTACATAACATAATTTGCTGGATACTCGACATACTCACGTATGCCTTCTTTTCTTTCTACGACATAGATGCGATCTTTTGCTCTATCGAATAATGCGTCGACGTATGAAATTTGAAACTCCTTTTACCGCTTATGGCCGGTTAACCTTGTACTTGTACGTAAAGTGTACGATTCTTTATTATAACATTATTATTCGTATATATCCTACTATATCGATTAACAATATAGTTATACTTGTTATTAGTATGCCGAAACTGCCTCGACTAATAGCAGAATATATACTAATGCCTAACGCAGTAAAAAATAACGGATATACTATCAACCAATTAGTATCAGGCACTGTAAATGAAACCGCCGAAGCAATTACAATATTCAGTACCCAATTAACTGTTTCTATACACAATCTGCCAGGGTGGCTATACCAATCGTCCTGAATAAACTTAACAGTTTTGTGCCAATTTGCTTTCATTATAGTGTACGACCAACAGTTTCTAAAATGTCAGTAACAGTTTCGTGATCTTCATTTGTTTCACCAAATTTAGATTTTTGTGCAATCTTAATTGCTTTTTTAAGTAAGCCCGGTTTGATTTCTAATTCTTCTGCCACTGCTTTAATTGTGTCACTAAGGCCAGCACTTAAATCTTCTACTTCTTGTAGTACTTGTACGCCTTCGTTAACGATTTGAATAAGTTTTGCCTTTTGCTCAGCTGAAAACATTAATGCCATGATGTCATTCCTTTAGTTAAAAATATATTATATACGAATTACTTATCGGAGTCAAGCGGTATGGCTAAGATATTCTACACTTGCGTAGAACTTGGGTAACTGTTGTAAATTCCATTGACAAATCATCGTAGATATCTTCAATAGGTCTTACTACAAACGCACGATTCATGTAAGCCATCTGCCCCATCTCTGCATAGTAGTTATTGCTTGGCCAACGACGTTTGTTCCATTCCATTGCGTTAATTAACAAGCACTCATCACCTACATCTTTGAGTAATACTTTACGTTGCGCAATAGGTAGATTAGCACTTGCCATTAATTTAATGCAAACGGGTTCTGTGTTGATGTTGGGTTTATCCATAAAGTGTGCAAACAAATGCACAAGATATGCTTCGACATTATGTTCTAATGTAATTGATAGTGCTTGCTCTGCTTCTTTGATTAGCGAATAGGATTCTTTAACGTAAGTTTCCCAGTTAGTCATGTTATAGTTCTAAGACTGGAATATCACTATCCCATGGGCGATCACCTACTACAGTTTTTAGTAATATACGATTTGAATCTGATTGTTTTCTTAAGCCAAGTCCTATATCAAATGCCTGACTATAAACCCAAAACTTCTGACCAGCTTCTATTTTGATTATTTGATCTTGTATGTTAACTAGTCTGCGCACAACTCTGTCAATCATTGCAGTATTTACTCTGCGCCCTGCTGTACGTTCAAATGAATGATCATCAACATCAATAATTAACCCGTTGATATGTAACGTGCCGACTTTTGTTTCGATTATAAATTCAGTTGCTCTCATGAGTTAGTCATCTAGACTTAGTATTTTAGTCTTAACATTCTCGCCCGGATTAATAATTACTGTTTTAATAGGTACAAAACGTTTCTTTTCACTGCTGTATTCTATAGTAGATACTTGTACTGGACGGCTAGTTCTATCTAATGCGTTAATTGCTCTATTCATTGCTGACCCGCGAAAGTCTACAGTAGTACCGAAGAATTCAAGTTGCCCATTTTCTTTTGTACTTTTAATTTCATACTTAACACTTTCTGCTAACTGTACTGAACTAGATTGTAAGTATTGTGGGAATTGCTCATTGAACTCACGCATAATAACACCACCTTCTGCGTTTGCTTCGTCTTCAACTGTGCTACCTGTTTCACCAGAGTCGTTAGTAAGTTGATGTTCCTGTCCTTGCTTGTAGTGTGTCATTTCGTGTGCAATAGTACGTAAAATATCAACTGGGTTACGATTAGCAACTACAGCATATATTACTTGTTCTTCGCTATTGAAATGCCCAAATGTTGTATCGTCTAATGATTTAACTAACTTAATTTTAGGAATGTGATCTAACTCTAAGTATGCAATAGCGATAGGTAAAAAGTCACGTAACGCATCAATCAGCGTTAGTTGCTTTGGCTCGTCGAACATTTCAAATATGTTCATTACTTCAGCCCTGCTAGTTTACGCATACGGTTGAGTGATTCTGCTACTTGAGTTGCTAACTGTGCGGCTGCATCTTGTGACTGTTCGTCATCTACTAAATCTGCTACAAAGCTCGGTCCCGAAGTAACGTCATCAACTGATATGTTATTGTTGAAAGCAAACAAACGAATAGCTTCTTCACGATTTGCTGCATGTATAATTTCACGACCGTATGTATGATTGCCCACTCTATATCGTTTTAAGTTGTTGGCTGGTGCTGCTTGTGCAATTCTAAAATTATTAGGAGTGCTGCCAGTTAGTCTAGCAACACGTTGTATAGCATCTGCAGCATCGTTGCCTATCTGACTAGTAACTTGTCCGGTTGGAATATGTTCAACACTGTATGTTGATTGACCCGGTCCCAGACGTTGTGCTGAATTTTGTGTATCCGCAGCCGCTTGCGCATCGCCATAATTATTATATGTAACTCCAAGTTCGCGAGCGGTGTAATGAGTTGTATCGATATCATTATTCTCACCAAAGTCATCTAATGCCCTTGCCACTGATGTTGAGCGAATAGTATTTACAATTCTGCCTGTACCATCGTATATTGTATAAGTTCTTGTGCCCGAACCTTCGCCTCGTGCCATTCTGCTACGTAGTTCATCATCAATAGCAATAATAACAACATCTCTTTCATGTTCTGATGGCAATGTATTATTGTGCTCACCGCCACGTATTTGATCTCTAAAGCTATTAATAGAGTCTGTATTTCTAGTTGGAAGTGTACGTATCCAGTTATCCCATAGTGTTGAGGGAGTAGCATTGGCTTGCGCTGTTGATTGTTCTGCACTACCTAAGTTGCGCATTTCAATATTTTCATTGCCTTGATTCGAACGCATTGCTGAACGTCTGTCTATTGCTTGCCCTTGTGTTAATCCAGTGTATGTAGCTAATACTTCGTCTGTTGCAGGATTATACAACTGCCACGTGCTTGTTTGTCCAAGCGTATTAACAAAGCCATCTAAGTCAGCCATATCAGCAGTTAATCCAGCACGACGAGCAAGTTCATTTACAACAACGCCGAGGAAAATTGATGCTTGTATGTTTGTTAACGCATTTCTAAAGTCGCCAGCTTCTATCTCGGCTTTAATACGGTTTAATGTATCTTCTGATTTATTTTGTATATCTTGCGCATACTCGCGATGTTGTTGTGGTAATTCTTCTAAATCATCTATTGCACCAGTAGCTGCAACATCGTCTTTACGTGTTGCTAATTCATTATTGATTTTAGTAAGTGCTATTTTTTCCCACTCTTCTAACGGTGTACTTTCAGATTTCGTTTCAAATTCAGCTTTTCGTTTTTTCAATCTATCAGTATCTATAGTTGCGATATCACGAATAAACTTCTGCCACACCGGATTCATTGTAGATAGATAATGTTCCTCTCTTGCTTTATTGTATGCAGAATCACCACTAGCATCTGCTGTTACTTTAAAGTGTTCATCTGCTACACCTTGCCAACCACCAATTTGATTCTTAGCTAACTGTAATGCTTCTGCTGCAGATGATGCGTTGAATGATACTTTGTATCCTGGATTGCTCTTACGTACAACTGTCCATTCACGTTTCGGACCATGTGGGAATTTTTTAGCTTTACGAGTTGATTGCGCCTGACGTAAACTGTTTAACAAGTCATCTTTCTTAATCTGACCCATTGCATAACGAGTAAACATAGCAACACTGTTATCATCGTCTGTATCTTTATCGGTTGGTACTACAAGTTTGTATAATTTTTTAGCATACTCTTGTTTATGTGCTAACGGATCTGTAGCTATACGTAAACTTTGTGCTAAACGTAATGCTGTTGAAATTAGTTGCGTAATGTCTTGATTTAAATAATCACCACCCGGGCCGCGAAATTCCACATAACCAGTTTGTGTGTTGATACTTGTATACTTTTGTGTTGTACCATTGTGTACTGCTTTACTTGCGGCAACGTTCAAATGGTCACGCATTGCTTGTAGTAATGGCCCAGCAACACCTTCTTTATCAATTTTTTCTTTAACAATTTTTAACGCACTCTTACAAAAATTATTGTAAGTACGGCCAAACTGTTCTAATATATGTTCATCGCCCATAAACAATGCAAGTTTAACAAAGTCTAAATGGTCGAAATTATAATCAGGCACACTAATGTTCATGTGTAGACCAGTTGAACTATTAGTTCTACAACCTTTATCATTTGCCCACGCAATGATTTTAGTCATTTGCTCTAAGCCATCTTTCAATGGTAGTGGTGGACTAATAAACTCTAACCCAGCTTCGTTTTCATCGTGATCGATACTGCCATCCGGTTCAATACACCAAGATTTGCCATCTCTTCTAGCACCGTGATATTTACTTGAACTGTTTACATTACTTAATCCCATCCATTCGGCAAACTCGTCTGCTACAGTTTCTATAGAAGCACCACCATTGTTATAGTTAGTGTCTTCCATGTGCGGCCAATCAAGTCCCCATTGTCCAGCAGCATCTTGCATATCGTTGACGCCTATATCACTTAGCCATGCTTCCATGTCTCCGTCGCCACTATTACGAAAGTCATATTCCATTTCTTGTTTTGCTTCATCGTACGCATTTTGATATTCACTACTTTCAATATCTTCCATCATAGCATCTAATTTATCTTCCATCATTTGCAATGTTAGATTACGTATTTCTTCGCTGGCTTCTTCTGATGCTGTGTCGCCGTCTGGATTTTCCTCTACCCAGCGTGTGTGTGCTTCTTCTGCGGTATCATCACGATCAACTTCATTGTCAAATAAGCGACTACGGATGTTACTGGTTAAGTCATCATCGTGATCGTTTACATAATCTTCTGCGGCATCATACGACCAATTCATATATTCTTCAAACAAATCATCACGTACACGATTTGCATCACTTCGGCCCATGCTAGCAAAGTCACCATGCTGAAAGAAGTTTACAATCTCGCTAATGTCAGTACAGCTTTCATTGTAACTATAATCTGGCTCGTAGTTCGAATCTTCATCATCGCTACCGTCTACATTAGGCACAGCCATTTCAAACTCGATACCAATTAACATACCAATAGCTTCTGGACTATTAAGGAATTTTTGTAAGTTAGTTGGACTCATTGAAACTTCATCAAGTTGTGTAGTTTCAAATAGTTTTTTGATTTCTTTAAAGCGCATCAGGATTCTCTTATTATAGTGTATTTATTACAGAAATCAAGTTGCTACTTTTAGGGTACGCAGTAGCGAATTGTTTCCCCAGGGCAGTAGCCGCCCCACCTGCGGTAACGAATTACCGGTCCTAAGGTGATAATTTTATTTCAAACTAAGTTCATCATCTTGTTGCTGATGATATGCTTTGTGTAATCTATCAATGTATTTCATGTTACGTAATATTTTAAACGCCAAGTTCTCTGTACTAAACTCACCGGCTTCATCTAAGCCTGCTCTGCGCATTTTAGCAAGTTTGTCTGATATACGTTTAATGTCTGCTGGGTCATCTGCTGTACTAATAGCAGTATCGATTTGATTAATTAAATCTCTAACCTTGGCATTAACAGCATTGTTGTTAATACTTGGCGGACTATATGTAGGAGTCTTAACCCATTCGTCATTTAGTATACTATACACACCTTCACTAACTGGTGGGTTTTTAGAATCTTCAACATACAACTCAGTATCATAACCATAGATAGTAATATCGTGATCATCATTCCATATCTTTTTCTTAGCGTGATAAAACTCTGCTACAATGTTATCGCATTTTAAATCACTATAATTTGTAATTACGTGTAGGTCAAAGTCACTAAACTTAGTCCAGTTATAGTTAGACATACTACCAGTTAGTACAATGTCTAATACTTTAAAGTCTGGGATTTCTAAATAACTAACAAAACGTTCAGCAATTTCTAGTAAACGATCTTTTACTTCTGGATTTAAATGATCACCATCCCATGCCGCTGGATTAAGTTCATTGTGATAAGCAACATTATTCTTTACAACATCTTTAGGTATACGTGCTTCGTTAGTTGTTAAGTCCAGACGCCATCTTCCGCCATCTGTTCCGGGCATTTCTTCAAAGCCCGCTTTTCTAAATAAGTTACGTGAATCAGCATTGTTGTTTTCAACGTATGTTTCAATACGGGGAATCTTATGCGCACGTGCATGTTCAATAATACATTTAAGCATTTCACCACCGAAGCCTTGTCCCGATGGTCGAGCGTCGATGCGACTAACATAAAGTGTATGTGATGAAACATTTAATAATGCTTCTCCACGCATAACTTCTTTTTCCCACTCGTTAGTCCAATCTTTGTGTTCTTGTTTAAGCACTGCTTTAACTACAATCGTAGATGGTGCTGTCCAACTGCCGTCAAATGTACAGTCAACTCTGTTTGTTTTACGATGTACGTCTGATAATTTCATTATTGCCCTTTAGTATATTCAGCTTTCCACTGCGGCTCGCCCGCAGCTTGTTGTGATGGAGTTGATGCACGTATTTGAATATGTTTTTCCATCCACTCAGATAGCCCACCATCTTCAGTATTGCCACGACGTGATGTAAATTCTTCTATAACAATACTGGCCACTAAACTATCTAACTGATGTAGCGTACATTCCTCACCATTGTCTTCAGCCCACTCTTGTGCCGCATCGCGTAATCTATCAATACTTGGTCTAACAGCATCTTGTGCTCTACTAAGCCATTCCTGCGCCTCATCATTAGTTTCTAACCAAGACATGCCATCTTTTTCAACTCTGGTCCAGTCAACATCACCATCTTCGTCAACATAGCCCTTTTCACGTAGCTCGTTGTAGTAATAGTCATCTTCCATTTCCCAATCACTTATTTTATCGTTTATGTAGTCGCTAGCGATGTCAGCAATTTGATCTATTAATGGTTGTAATATTTCTGCTGGAGTAACTACAATCCATTGTTTAATCATTGGCTCTTTATTAAAGAAAAACGTCATGACATCATCGCCAAAGCGACCAGTTAATAACGCAATCATATCACTCACTGGACTATCACCCTCGTCCATGAACTGTCCACTAGCAAAATGCAATTGATACTTCTCGCCATCATACTTAGGTTGTTTTGGCAACATTATATATAAGTCGCCATCACGAGCATAGTTATCATACATATTGTTTGCACGTGCCGCAGTACACCAACGTGTACCTTGTCCATAGTAGCAAGCTGAAGTTTCATCTTGTGGTACAATAATACGTACTGCGCCATTCTCAAATACTGTAGTTGCCTTACCTTTGTCTGCTGTCTTATCTTCCGCCGCTTGTAGTTTGCTAACAAGCTCTTCGTCGAATACAACGTCTGGCAACTGTGCAAACTTCAAATTCATTATGTTTGTGACATTTGGTGGTAGTAGACGTTTAACCTTCAATTGAGCGTAAGTTTTGAGCCAATCTGCCCCTTTACTGACGATATCTTCCAGCTTTACGCCTTCATTTGCATAGCATTTTGCCAGCCACTGTACATACTCTTTATTTGGTGTTGGATCGCCTTGTTCGATGGCGTGTAGTATTTGTTTAGCAGTTAAGTCTTCTTGTTCGGCATCAAGCGGTGAGCCAATCTTTAACTTTTGTTGTATTCTAAATCTAATGTCAGATAAGATTTGATGAAACCCCGCTCCACCATAGTTCAATCCCTTTTCTGCTAGTAGTGCCGCAATAAGTTTCTTGCCAAACACGTTAGCAGTTTTCTCTCTACTATACTCTCTTAATATCTCTTTAAATCGCATCTTGCTTTCCTAATTTGTCCGACTCAATTTTTGGCAATGGTTTACTATATCTTAATGCTACTGCTGATCTAAATATATCATACTGTGCGGTTGAATCGAATAGAAATGATTTATAATAACTTTTCTCTGAGAGGACCGAATCCGGCCATGTTCCTTTGGTACCATCTTCTTTAAGAAAATGTATAATGATAATACCGTCTGCTCCTGTACTTGTGCCTGTGTATTTTAAAATTTGTGCGTCATTGAATGGAATAACATTATTATTCTCTAATAACATTAATAACGCACCGATATACCAATTATTTACAACAGGAGATGTGGCATAATGTGATAATGATTCAAATATTTCTACATCGGATGTATCAATTGATTCTCTAAGATATGACTTTTTTGAGCAATATTGTTCAAAAAATTTCAGTTTATCGCTCATTGATGATATTGATATCCCATCCCAACACACTGTAACTTCGTTTAATATCTCTTTAAATCGCATCGAACTGTCCTAATATACGTTGTGCTTCTCTAGTCAATAATGCTTTAGTATCTTCGGCTTTTTTAATTGCTTCTGGAGTAGCCGCCTTGTCAAACTTACTACTATTAACTGCCTTGCTTATTTTACTTATGTAGATTGCTTTCACCTGTTCTATTAACTCAGGTTTGTTTAAACTTTCGGCAATGCCAACAATACTGTTAATAGTGTTTAGTGTCTTTATTTCGTCGCCCATGCCCGGATATTTGGCTAAACGTGGACTAATAGTTTTTGCGCCAAGAAACTTAGCAATATCAATTGCCCAAGTGTCGGGATTGTTTGTTACGGTTTTAAGCTCTGTATCTTTAGTTTGTCTAAAACTAACCGGAACGCCATTTTGTAATTTAACTTGTACACCACGTCCGCCAAAACTAAGATTTAATGCTTCTGCCAATGATGAATATAAACTTGCGCTTAGTACACCCTTGACATTGTATTCTGGACCTAATGCACGACTCCACTGTTCATTTTCATAGTACGAAGTAACAAAGTCAACTTGTACATATTGATCGCCCACTCTAATTATAACATTCGTACCGTTGTTAGTTGAATAGTTTGGATTACTATCGCAAAACTCTTTAATTGCGGCACTGTATGTTTGTTCATTTGCATTGTCTGACATATTGGGTAAACGAGGCACAAAGAAGTTAACATCAATATCGCCGTACTCACGAGTTGGATTTTGCGCAAGATCTCTCTTGTAGTATGTTGTACTACCAACAGGTGTGCCAATCTTAACAGGTGCCAGGTCTTTAGTTTTTAAGAAGGCATTTAGTGCTTGTTGTAACGCAGGCATTGATTGTACTACAACATCAACTAACGCAGGTGTAATGTGTGTACCTTGTGTTAAAGTACTTGCCCATCCACCCTCTAAGATAAATTCTCTTGCTCTCATTCGCTACGTCCTGTATTCTTATTATAAAATGCAGCAGCGGTTGGATCAGAACTAATTAGTTGTTCAGCTTCGGGCCATTCACCGTTAATAACATCACGAGCATATCTTGCCGCTGCCATTGGATCTTGCATAACTACTTTTTCTAATTCTGGACTACGTTGTTTAAGTATATCTCTCACATACGGATATGCAACCCACGGGTCAATTTTTATTAATTTGTCTCTGGCGGATAAAATCTCACCTAAATGTTTCTTTGCAGCAGATACAATAGTATCAATATTAAGACCAGTTGCTTTATCAAATTGCCCATCTTCCATTGGATAATCATTTGCTGTGTATGCTTGTGCTCTATTACCAATTACACTAATTGCCCATTTTTTATTAGTTTTTAGATATTGGCAATATATTAAAATAGTGCCTTTTGCAATATACGAACCATACAACGGTGTGCGTTTAGCAGTACACCAATCTGTGTTTTTACCATAATGACAACTAGCATCAATATCAAGTGGGACAACAATTTGCCATTTGCCTTGTAAGCCTAACTCATTGGATAAATCGATTGCATTACCGCTTAGTGTTGCTCGTTTAATTTGCGTAGTAGATGGAGTAATAATTTGCTTTTCAACAGCCTGCTTAAATTCTGCCCACGGTTTATTTTTTACCCACCAATCAATATTCTTTTCTTGATCTTTAAATTGATTTCTAGTTACTAATGATTTATAATCAGTTAACGCTTGTGTTACGTCATCTGGATTTATACCCTGATTGACAAAAGCTACTTTTGCAGTTTTATAATCCTCGATAATGAATTCGATCGCTCTCATAATTATTTTATACCTGTATCCGGTAAATCTTTATTAAATCTTAATTTTATTACTGTTCTAAATTTATTATATTCATCCCGATTATTAAAAAAGAAAGTATGAGCTAACATCTCCCTCCAGTGATAATTGTCTGGAAAATCTTTAATACCAGTACTTGTTTTGATTTTATATTCATCGTTTAGGGTGTCAACGAGCTCGCCGGTTACAGGTGGTTCTACTAAGATAACGGTATTACTTACTAATGCTATTACACATACTATATACGAATTTCCGTTGACTGCGTGAATTGATGAATTGATCAATTCTTGAAAAAAATCTGCATACTCAATATCATTAGATTCTAGTAGATTTTTATTTGTTAACAATGATTCGATTATAGTAATCCGATCTTTAATTGGAATACTTGCATACTCATTCCAATTAAACTTTCCTTCTATAATAAACTCTCTTGCTCTCACAGCACTGCCTTCCAGTTTTTAAACCATGCTGCCGAACCTTCGCTTACTGTTGCTTGTTGTGTTTCTGGCAATTGTACATTTTCTTTACCTAGTGTTTCTTTTGCGTCTGCTACTAGTGCATTGTAGTCGGGACGATTTTTAATCTTAGCAAGTATAGTTTCAACTGATGCTAAATCAGCCGCACTACCATTAAATAATTTGTGTGCTATTTCAGATGGATCTTTTGAAATAACTTCGTTAGTTGCTCTATCCATTAGGCCATTTTTGTATGACCATTTCATGCCTTGTGCTTTGGCAATACTAGCAAGTAATACATGACGATGCATACCTTTGAATGGACTACCTTCTGGGCTACCTGTCATGCTAAAACGTTGGAAGTTTGGATCTCCTATCATAAAGTCGGTCTGTACAAATCCGAACTTTCCTTCGCCATTGATTGGAGTTTTTAAATGTACACTATCGCCAGTCTTTTTAATATCAGTTGGCTCGATGCCTTTCTTTAATAATTGTTGTACAAGTACATCTTTACTAATTTTACTTCCGTCAACAGCAAGATCCAAATCACCACTTGTTTCTTTGTATCCAGTAGACCCAAGCATATTATCGACTAAATTAAGTCCAGTTAGTTGTTCTAACCATTGTACAGTAGGCAATACATCGGCTTTGTTTATTCGTTGTGTTGCAGGAGAACCGTCAGCTAACTTAAATACATTTCCACCTTCTGTTATTTTCATCTTCCTACTCCTACGTATGCCATTATTGTTGTGTCGCCACGTTGTGCGGCTGCATTAGCACGATGATACCCATCAATAATCCAATCACTTGAACCGTCTATTACAATTGGTGGGAACTCTTCTTGACTTTGTGCGTATTGATCTATTTTTGCTTGTTTGTTTGAACCTGCTTTTAACGCAAGTGTTGATAAGTTGACTGGTTGTAATTCAAATGAATCAAACTGATGTACCCATTCTTCTGTACTTAGTTCATCATCGTTAGTATCGTGTAAACCCGGACCAGTGTGTATGCTTTCTATATAATCAAAAATTTCATCAGGTGATGCTGACTTAGGATTGGTTGACTCTGCTAACTCTGGCTGTGCTGCTTTTTCTTTTGCTTGAAACTTTGCGTAGTCGGCTTGTTCAGCATCATACTTTGCTTCTTGCTCTTTGTTTTTAATTATCGTCCACTTTTTACGCAATGCCATAATAAAGTCTGTTACTGTATGTAAGCCATGTCGATTCATATACGAAATAATTTTAACAGCAACTTCTCTATCTGCCCCAGCTGATGGTTTGCGAGCATTACTTAAATCGGATGATAAACTTGTAACCATCTCTTTAAGCCAATATGGATCATTGTATATTAACGAATGTAAATCGCCAAAGTTTTGTGTGCTAAGTGCTTTAGTGCTATCTTTGTACATTAACTCTAACCACTTAGCCATATACTGTCTTGGTGGGTGACTTGGATTGTACATTGGAATTTGTCCACGTAATGTATCACGTGAACCAGTGATTGCTATACGTGCAGTAGGGTCTTGATTTACCCAACCTAGTCTATCTTCGTACAAGTATGCAGGTATGCCGGCTTTCTTAGCAGCTAACAATGCAGTACGAGCACGTGCGGCATAACTAGATATCGATTCACGGGCACGTATGTCAACTGATGAACCCGGTACTGCTGCAACCGGTAATGGCTTAACAAATATATGTACTGATGTAATGCCACCAGCAGGCATTGTTGGTTCTTTACTAAATATTCTATCCTCGGCTTCTGCGGTACGACCATAGTCATTATGTCTGTCGCCCCAATAATCAATTGGGCCACCTTTGTAACGCTGATTGTAATAGTTGCCATCTAAGTTAAACATTGCGGCACCATCACCGATTGCGTTAGAGTGATATCCTCCGCGTCTTGTACGTGTTGTACTTAGAAAGTATGGCAGACCTTTCGGAGCAAACTTTTCTTCTATACTTCCAAGAGTCGAGCTAAGTGCAAACTGCCCTGTTGTAAGTATCTTTGCGGCGGCATCGAGATTAGTGTAGTGGTATACTACACTGCTCACGGCTTCGGTTAATAGGTCAATTATTCTCATATTAAGTATTTATTTAAAATACTACAATGAGTTTATACTGTGGCGTTACGAGGAATTAATATCTTTTTGATGTCTGTATCAATAACATCAAAAAATGTTTTGATTGAAGTTTCAAGTTCGACTGGGTTATATTCGGTATTACTAAACACATCGATATAAACTTGATTGTGTGTGTCTACAAACTGTGCTGTAATTGTGCCAGTTGTAAGTATTTGCACTGCGGTATAACCAGCATCTGTAGCAACCACTGTTGCAGTACCTACTGATGTTAAGTTAGTTTTTTGTAATACATCTACTAACCATGCAGAAATATTAGATAAATCTGTAATTTTTGCTGAATTGCAGTTAGCACAATCCATGATTGCATGAAATCCCCACGGGCGTGTATCTGTTGTTGGTGGTGCAGTTGTTGTGTCTACCATTGAAGAATCCTTTAAAATGAAGTGCTACTTTATTAAGTGTAGCACTTCGTTGATGTTATGTCAACTATTAATCAGTTGTTGCGTTAGCACCACATAACTTACGTTTTTGGTTTGTTAGTGCACCAAAGTCAACTTTCCACTCTTGTCCCGGAGCAAGTTCTTTAGCATTTGCTGGAAATGCAAACTTAACACCAGCTTGTTGTTCGATTTGTGCAATTGGTGTGCGGAATTTAGTTAAGTCGTTGCCAAGATTTGGATATGGTGCAACATGTGGAAATAACCAACCTGCTACTTCACCAGTTTTATCATTGATTACAATTTTATAATATGCATGACTTACCCGTATGCCTTTACCAATTGTTTTATCTTGTGCATTGTATAACGCACCTGCGTATGCTGTAAATGGTGTGTTTAATTGATATGCCCAGCCACGAAATGATGTTTCTAATAGTTTCCAAATACCACGATTTAACGAACCTGCTTGTGGATTCATGTTAGTCATTAAGAATGATTCAAATTCAACTTGTTGGTCCCACGATTGATCACCATCTGGAGCCATATGTCCTTTATCGTAGTTTGTACCTGCATACTCTGCAGGTGATGCACCATTCGGAACACTTTGATCTGCTGCAAATGCATTTGAACGAGCAACACAACCAAGTGCATTTTGTGGTTGTAGTGTCCAACTTACATTGTTTGGAATCTTATTTGCAACATCGTATTCAACTAGATATGCTTGACGGCATATTGGTTGTAATGGCATTGCTGATGATTCGGCACCATATGGAATATGTTGTTGACATTGTTGTATTGTACCTGGCGCACGTTGATTCCATGCATAACTGTTAAAACTTACTGCGATTAATGCTATTGCTATTAGAAATCTTTTCATTGAATTACTCCTTTTGTTTTATTTATAGTGTGTACAATCTAGTACACAATAAGTACTGCACCCGGTGCGCCTGTAGTAGTAACTGCCCCACCACCGATTCCATCATAACCAACTCCTGGCGTACCATAGTTATAACCAGATTGATAAGAGTACGGCCATCCCCAGCCATACCATCCGCCCCAACCATAGTTGTTATAACCGTAGTTATAATTATAGCCATAATACCCGTTGGCGTAATTACCGATACCATTGTAGTTATAATAGTTATAACCTCCCCAACCGTAGTAGCTATTCCAGCCACCCCACCAATAGTAGTAGTATGAATAAAGAGCGTTTCCTGCTGTACCAGCCACCCCAGTTAGATTTATATCTCCACCTGCTGATATACCACCTGCACCACCAGCATCTGTTCCAGCTGATTGTGCCGCGCCGTGTGCTCCACCATGGGCAACTACTGTTACATTAAAACTACTATCTTGACCAGCTGCCGAGCCTGTTGGTTCTGCACCAGCACCGACTACCACTGCATAATGCGCACCTGGAGTTACTGTTGTATAATCAGTTGTAAATCCACCTGCTCCACCAGCACCCCCAGTACCTGAACCACCAGCACCGTATACCATTGCTTTAACTCTAACAATGTCACTAGGGCATACCCATACATACGTACCAGGTGTAGTATAACGTGCACCACGTTTATCATTTACTGTTTCTATGCTTAATACTGGATTCCATACACCGTTATATTTTTCATATACTTGTTCAATTTCTTTCCAGCCACCGTCTGCAATAGTAATATATTCAGTTGGTAATGTGTATGTTACAGTGACAGATCCACGTCCACCGTTGCCACTTGCATATAAACCACCGTTAGTTCCAACACCTACTGTTGTTCCTGATGGTGCTAATGATTTACCAGTTTGACCTGAATATCCGCCACTGTCGCCACCACGTGTTGGTCCACCAGAACCGCCTTGTGTGTGACCGCCACCTCCGCCACCGCCTCCACCACCATCGCCTGATTTGTCTTGTCCTTGTGCACCAGTTGTTCCAGATGTATATGTACCGATTGTAGCAACACCATAGGCACCATTGCCTGATCCACCAGCGCCTCCGCCACCACCGGCTACTAATAACGGATTGCCAGCAAGTAATATTACTGTTGCTGCGCCACCGCCACCACCTGCTCCCGATGATCCTGATGCACCAGCATATCCGCCTCTACCACCCGGAAAATAACCAGTACCTGCTGCACCACCGACTGCACTACTAGCTCTACCTTGTCCACCTTCACCACCATTACCCGGAGTTATTGTATATATTTGGCCAGGGGCGACTGCGATAGTACCTGACACTTTCTCACCCGGGTAGCCACCTTTTAATACACCGGCTTCATCATAGTAATATCCGCCACTTGCATTACCATCTGCACCTCCACCACCACCTCCACCACCGATAGCAGTTACAGTAAGTGCAGTTACTCCGGCCGGTACTGTAAAAGTTGAATTAGTAGTAAATGATACTGTTTCTGGTTGATGTACTATTGTGGCTGGAATTTGATGTGCAGGTGTTTTAACCCACGCATTTAATATTTGATGCCATGTACCTGAATCTTTTGTGTATATTTGGAATTTACGGGTAAACTCAATTACTGCATAACCGCCGTAACCAGCGTGTCCAAAGTTTGCTGTTGGTGCGTAAGTTTGTCCTACGCCACCACTAATTGTTCCCGACCCTATAATAGCAATTGTGCCGTAATTTTCACCGCCAGACCCGCCATTGCCACCACCAACATCGTCACCTTTGCCTGCACCAGCTGCGCCGCCAAAATAGCCACCACCACCACCGCCTCCAGCTGCATACGCAGCAGCGCCAGCACCGCCTTGTGTGTTTAATGTTAATGCAGTGTATACTCCACCGGCCAATCCAGCCGCACCTGTTTGGTAACCACTTCCACCGCCCCCACCGCCTCCGCCGCCGGCAACTCCGACCGCAATGCCATTAACCATAACAACAGTTGCGCCGCCACCACCACCACCTGCTCCGCCGATATTATCATCGCCAGATATTGTACTACCGGGACCTCCAGGACCTCCACTATAACGTAGACCGATTGAACTGCCGCCACCTGTGCCGGGAGTGTTTCCAGTTGCTGGACTACCTGGTAAGCCGACTCCAAGTTCGACTATGTCACCTTTTTGTATTGTTACTGTTGTTCTGGAATAACCACCGCCACCGCCTACGGCATTTGAACCTGCTCCACCGCCTGCACCCCATAAATGAAGTACTGCGGTATCTTTAAAACCATCGGGCATAGTAAATGCTCGCGGTCCTGATGTATTAATAATATATGTATACAGTAATGATGCCATTAATCAGTTTCCTTGGTGTTGCAAATTGTGTCATAATCTTGCATTGTTAGTGTATTGCCTTCTTGACTTAAGGCAATTAAACGTTCTGTTACATTATGTAAATCCATGTCTGTTTTTGCATCTTCACGAGCATATTCAAGTAAACGTATTAATAGTGGAACATCAACACTAACAACATCTTGTGGATTAAAATCTTCTTCAATTGGTAATGCCCCAGTTAATGGAGCTGCTGGCGCACCACCACTAACTCCACCGCCAGATCCATCATCTGCACTATGCCATTGATCTGTGCCATTGTTCCATGCTGGATTATCACCAGTCCACGCATCTTCTTTAACGTGCTTAAAATAATTAACCTGTTGTTCACGTTTCTCAGCACCAGCTCGAGTTGGGTACTTGCCCAAGTTCTTACCAGTGTGTGATTTAAGTTCATATTGACTGCCCACTTTTACAATTGTTTCTTCTACTGGTTTAGCAAGTGCCGTTGCTTTTTGATGTACACGTGTGCTATATTCTTTACCATGCTTGTTGCGCAAGTGTGTCATATAATCAAAGTATTCTTGACGTGCAGTAGGATTATGCAATGATTTGCCCACTAGCCCGTGTGCTGTAACAACATCGGACATTTCGTTATCTTCTTTAATTACTGGATTAAAATCTTGTATTCGCATAGTTTCTCTCAGACTGACTCATATAAGATATTTATGCTAATTTAATTCTAAGTAAAACTTACGAAAAGACTTGACTTTTGACACAAATGGTAGTATAATAGCTTTATATTACAACAACTGAGAACAACTATGACGCAAACTATATCCGAGCAACTAAGTAACATTATTGGTGATCCAATCGACGGACCATACGAGGGTGAAGATTATTGGATTGATACGGATGGCACAATTCAAGTAGCCGAGAACAATGTTAAGCTCGCGGCAATGATTATGCGACAGGCAAATAATAGTGGTTACTTTGATACAAAGTTAGTTAAAGTGGGCAACAAAGGTGATAGTATATTACTTGGCTTTGATACAATTGCAGACATTGAACCAGTATATACAGCAAACATTGGGTATAAGCGTGATACACTTGCCGAAGTTAAGAAAGATTTGTCTGGTAAGTTTTGCGTATATCTTAACAAGAAACGTGTTGCCCGTATGTTTACTAAGCTATCAGCAGTTAAAGTATATTTGAAGAAAGTAGATCACGAATTATCCTCAGATGGTACAGCAATTGCAGCACCTGAGGAAATTGACGATTAATTTACTTATTGCGGTTTTTGTTGTGCTTTTAGTGATTGTTGTGCTTGCGTCGCCAGTGTCTTAAACTGTCCAGCTAGTTTAGGATCTTTAGTTGCAGCATCAACTACATTAGCAATCGGTGCAATTGCTTTTACTTGCGCCGGATTTGCTTGTCCTTGACTTGCAGCATCGAGTGCTGTAGCTAATACAGGTGCCGCTACAGTAGAACCAGTTGCACTTTTAATTGTACTTGTTGCAGTTGCCACCTTTTGCGCTGCGGCTGGATCAACAACTGGTTGAGTAGCATTTGTTACTGGAGCAGGATTAGCACCTGGAGCCGCAAATTCTTTAACTTGCTTTTTACCAACTTCTTCCTTAGCTTTAGCAATACGTAATTGTTCTCTACGTTCTGCTGGTGTAGGAATTTGCACATTCTGCATACGATCTATATTACCTAACTTAGTAGCAATAGCTTTATGCCCACGTGATTCTTTAAATTCACGCAATTTGCTTTGCAAGTCTGTGTACTGTTGATTCAAACTACCCAATCTACGTGCTAATTCAGCTGCAAGTTGTGGATCTTTGTTGGTATCTGGATCTAATTGTATATCTTGTAGTGCTTTACGTTTAGCAGTATAATCTTCTTTATTTTGTAAAGGAGTTTCGATACCTTCAGTTACCTCTGCATAAGTCAATGGACTTGCAGTGCTATCACTAGGAACAGCATCTGGGCGCATTTCTGTCACACTACTGAACTTAGCAACAATAGCATCAATTGCGGCTTTTTTATGTTCTGGTGTTGCTGTTGACATTGCAATTTTCTTAATCATATCAATTGCTTTAGCTGGCAAACCTTCTGTACCTTCACCAAGTCTGCTACGATTTGCAGCTCTGCTGGCCATACTGCTTACACCAGCTTGTGATTTAGCTTTGTCTTTACTTGGATCTTCATTCTTAACTGTTAATGTATCAGTTGAGAACTTAACTTTGCTTGGGCTAATACTATCAATATAATGCTGTATTGCTAAACTGTTGTTATTAGCATCAACTAAGTCTTTAAGTAAGAATGGCTGACTTGTAGCCGCAACCACCATATTAGTTAACACCATCGGGTCTACATCTTTATGACCTTGACTAACTAACTCTTGGATAGCATTAAGTAACGCACCTTCTAATGGATCTGTTGAAGATACATCTTCGTTAATATCTTTTTGTACTTTGTCTGCATAGAATTCGCTTGATGCTACTTTACCGCCATTCTTTTCAGCATAGGCTTTAGCACCATCGCGTGTTTTAAATTTCTTTACTTTGCTACCACTATGTACAACCCACGAACCTGTTGTATCTGCTTTGCTTTCAGCAACACCTTTAATTTCACCAGCGTTAGCTTTCTTTTCTGCTGCGGCTGCTGTCCAGTTCATACGCTCAAGATAGTTTAATCTTTTGATAATTGCCGGATCATTGGCGTACTTAGCACGTAGCGTATCCCATGCCGCAGTACTGCGACTTGATTCAGCTTTCTGTGTATCAGCACCCCATCCTTCCGCTACTTCTGCGTTAGATTGATTAGGTAGATATTTTTTTATATCGTTTTGTTTAGCCCACTGTATAAATTTTTGTGGATCATAATATGTTTTTTTACCGCCAATACCCGGGATTGGTTTCGGAAAGTCGGATACTTTTTTTGCAATATTTGCCATGGCGTGTCGGCTTATACCTAACATATCACACAATTCTTGGAATGTTCGTAGCGGCACTCTTTTTTCTTTTTGTCGCTCAATTTTAGATGGAGTATAATTCCATTTGCTGCCAGAATATCCCATAGTTGGATCATAAGCTGCTTCATCTAAATCGTGTGAGTCATCTGATGGATATAGTTCTTCTTGACTAAATCTGTCACGTTCTTTTTCTCTGTCTGCATCAATTTGTGCTTGAGCTTGTGCCATTTTGTTTGCTTCTCGGTCTGCTTTGATTTGATCTGGATGTTTGTACATTTTACCAGTCTTTTCATTACGTCCACCTGCCCAACCGTAAGCTGTTTTAAAGTGTTTACCTTCTGCCATGTTACCATTATCTACGTAAAAGCGTTCGTTACTTTGTCCATTAGCCGCTGCATTGCTTTTAGCATTGTTTAAATTTTGCACCAATGATTCAATATTTTTCGGGTTAAGATTGATTTTGCTGTTACCACGTTCATGTTCGTATGATTTACCAGTTTCTAATGTGTAGCCATAGTATTCAATAAGTTCAGCTAACGTACCAGACTTACTACGCTCTCTACCATTTCTTTCTGATGTTATTGAGTAAACGTCAGCAGCACCTTCATCTAAATCATGTGAGTCATCTGATGGGTATAATTCTTCTTGACTAAATCTATCACGCTCGTTTTCTTTATCTACATCAATCTGTGATTGCGCTTGCGCCATTTTGTTTGCTTCTGCTTTACGTTGTTGCTCTGTAGATTTTATATTCTTAATAGCACGTTGTCCAGCTTTAAACATATCAGCAGATTCATTCCACTTTTCACCTTTACTTGTATTTGCTGTAACGTGATCTCCTACTTTAAGTTCTGCAGCAGTTGCTTCGTCTACATTGTCTTTAACTGTTGTGTAACGAGGTTGTTCTTTATGTCCACGTTCGCCAACTCTATCTGCACGTGAACCAGTGCGATGTGGGCGTTTTTCTTCTACACCTAAGTCATCTTCGTTAAAGTTAGCAAATGCTTCAGCTAATTCTTCTTCTTTAGTTTTTGGAGTTTGACCTTTGCTTAAATCTTTAAGCACACTTTCATCTGCGCTACCTACTAATTTATTGCCCGGAGTACCCTTATCTGTACCCTTCCACTGCTCACCCGGTTTTTGTTCAGGGTTAGCAAATTTAGTCATAGCTTCTAATAGTTTACGCATCATTTCGTTTTTCTCTTTTTAGTTTTAGGTTGTTTATAAGTGCCACCGAACAGTGCGCCCACTTTAGCACCTGTACCAACACCTGGGATTGTAGCAATTGCGCCGGCACTTGTACCGCCGCCTGTTGCATCTTCGGTTAAGTCTGGTCGTTGAATAATGTCATTTATTTTCATATATGTATTTATTACAATGTAAAACTTATGGTTAGATCATTGATTTGTTCTGAGGTAAATGGCGCATCGGCAACTTGTAAATTACGAAGTGCGAATTGAGCTACTGATTTATCTTGTAGAATTTGTTCGAGTCTAACAGTATTAGTACTATTTGCGGGAATAATGACCCAGATATTTTCATTGATTAAGGTATTTAATTCCCATATCCATGTGCGTTCGGTTAATAAATCATCATTGACATATATGCGATATTTGTTGTTTTCGTGATTGACCCAGCTTGGCTTTAAACAGTGTACTTCAACTGTAAGATTTACTGCATTCATATTAAATTAAGCGCAATGCTTTGAGATTTTTGTTAATCGCACCTGGTTTAATATCTACAGTAAGAGAATTACTCCAGCGTGGATCTTTTGCTTCTTTCTTATTCTTTGGAATGTAGCCACTGCACTCTGCTAATTCTGTATATGCTTTCTCAGTTTTTCTTAGAATCTTAAGTTCAGTTCTAAGTTTACGTTTTTCTGTCTCAAGATCGTCGTATTCTTTGGCAAAATATTTTTGACGTAGCTTATCTAATCCATTGACCCAGTCGTCAACATTTATAAACCTGTTAGTTTTTGGATCGATAGGTAGACTATGTGCTAATTCTACTCGTTCTTGTCCAAATGGTCTTTCGAAATTTTTAATAATTTCAAAATCAATTGTTTTAACACGAGCAATAATAGTTCTTTGTTTTAATAAGTATTCTTCGTTAGGAACTATTTCGGTCGCCAAATCAGTCTTGTCAGTAACTTTATAGTAACCGCCCGCTGACTTAACTACTTTCTTACCTTTTCGTCTGGCATTAATAGCAGCATCAACAATGTTGCTGTAGACTTCCGGAAAACTTTCATGTAAGCCTTCTAACAACATACCCTTACGTACTGCATCATACAATGGTTGTGTTAGTTTACCGGCGCCTGTTGCTTGCGCAAATGCATTGATATCACTATTAACAGCCGCTTCACGTGCGCCACTAGCACTAATACCAGCAATACCATCAGCATCTGGGTCACGTTCGCCACTGCTTACAAAGTTAATAGCATCAAATTTGTAGTAAACATCTTTACCTTCGACACCATTGTAACTAGTTAATAATTGTTTAAAGCTATCAAGTCTATCGCTACCAGCTACAAACGTAACTGATCTATAACCCTGTGCATACAACCACTCAGCAACTTGCATGATAGTTTTTAGTGTTGGGTCGTTTACAATGTGACTTGCTTGTTCGGGAAACAAAGCTCTGAGGAATTTAATTTTTGTAGCGTAATCTAACGGATTCTTTTTCTTATCTTGTGTACCACTTGCAAACACAAAGTAATCTCCACCTTGTGCAGCTTGCGCTACTGTGTCAATTAATTGCCCGTGCCCGAGAGTAGGTGGGTTCATGCGACCAAAGCAAAATGATGCATGTTTAATTGTTGATTCAAAAAGTTGTGATAAAAACATTAGTAATCCTGTAGCTATTACTATATTTAGTTTAAAGTTTTTTAAAGTTTCTCGAGCAGCCAAATGTAAAAAGGACTTGTGAATTTAAGTACATACGTGCCATTCCACCCGAGATTGACACAATTATCTAACTCAGTTATCTCTTTGCCATTATACTGTTGTGGTTTATCTAATTTGTATTCTGCGTCCCACAACAACTGCCCGAGCGATATATCATCAATTGTGATATCATCAATGTTAAGTATCATATCGTTAGTTACTTCACCATTAACTATTTGTGTATCACTAGATGTTTTGTTTTCTAAACGAATTTTGAGAGTATGCTCACCTTCATCTATTGTGCGGGTAAACTTGTGGGGTTGTTGCGACTCACTAGAAATTGAAGTTTGGATAATAACATGGTCATCTAACCAGATAGAAAACTGTGGTTTTCTATCCCAATATGTTCCACTAACTGTAACCGCAAATTCTAGTGATTCGTGTTCCATAATTTATACCGGTTGGTGTTGCACTGGTTCTGCTGTAGCTTTTGCAGCTATTTGATCTGGCGTAATATCTGGCATTGTTGGTTTACCGCCAGTCAATACACTTAAATCACCTGCAAACTCATAGTGACCACAATGATTCAATAGCACTTTACTATGCGCATAAATCTCGCCACCAAGTTTCTGCCAGCGTCTGCAGAACAACCAATCTTCTGACAGATAGTGACCTTTCTCATCAATTTCACAATCAAACAATGAGTACATATATGGTTCGTATTGTTTACCTAGACCAACATCATCTACATATTTTGTAGTTGGGCCGTAATGTTCAATCATCTTCTCAACAACTGTTTTCTTAAACATCATAAAGCCAGTGCCCATTGTGTCTACTTTAAAAATATCATTTTCAATTGTAGTACCGGGTTGTACATTAATTACATAGCTAATTGGTAATGCTTTTTTAGGATACAAACCACCAATGATGTCTTTTTCGCATAGGATCATTTGAAAGATCGACTCTGGCTGGAATCTAATGTCAGAGTCAATAAACATAAAATGTGTTGCTTTTTCATTAGTCATCATCTTAGCAACTAAGTTGTTACGAGCACGTGTTACAAGTGACTCATTAACCATAGTATCAAGCGACCATTGTAGTCCTGCACGTTGCGCCATAAGCACAAAACGTAAGAAACTAGTCATAGTTGGCTCGTTTACCATACCACCGTAACATGGGATTGCAAAGTGAATATGATACTTACTAAAGTCTGGTTGTGCTTGTTGTGCTTGCGGAAGTGCGGCATTAACCATTGCTGGCTGATTAGGTTTGATACGTTTTGAATTAGGTTTAGTTGCCATTGAAAATCTCTCTTTTTAAATTGAATTATGCTACTGTAATTTCTACTAGTGCGCCTGCACCAGCAAGTTCTTGTACTACTGCTTCTAAACTAGCTAATATGTCAGCTGATAAGATAGTTGAAGCAGCTGCATCATCTTTAAGTAACGTACTAACTTTAATAATCACTACTTCTTCGTGTAACTTTGCCATGATATATCCTCATAATAACTGTATATAATTATTTATCACGGCAAATATGCACATAAATTATTCTACTATAATAAAGCCATTATCGTCAACTGTTTTGTTTTCCAATAATGCAATTTCATCAATTGGTTCTACAACAATAAACTCAACTGCTTCGTTGCTATAGTCTGCCGTAATTGTACTACCGACACTAATGTTTTCAAACAGTATTTTTTTACTTAATGGCACTTTAATTAGCTCGCTAATCTTACGTGCTAAAGGACGTGCGCCCATTGCTCTGTCAAATCCAACTTCGACTAAGTGATCGACTAATGCTTCAGATGAACGTAGTTTAATTGATTTCTCTGCTAGTAATTCATTAAGCTCGTTTAAGAATTTAACAACAATCTTCTTCATGCTAATCTTATCTAGTCCGTTAAACTTAACCACTGCATCTAAACGATTGCGAAACTCTGGTTTGAAGAACTTTTTAACAGCACTATCATCTTCGCCTGACTTTTGCAACTCGCGCCCAAAGCCAATGTTGTTTTGCTCGTTGTCTGCTGAACCTAAGTTACTTGTTAGCACTAGCATAGCATTGCGACAATCCGCTTTCTTACCGTTACTACCAGTAATTGTGCCTTCGTCCATAATTTGCAACAACAAGTTACTAATGTCTGGGTGAGCTTTTTCAATTTCATCTAATAAGATAATTGAATGTGGGTTACGTTCGACTTCACTGATTAACAAGCCGCCGCCTAAGTTACCATCTTCGTACCCAACATAGCCCGGAGGAGCACCAATAAGTTTAGCCATTGCATGCTTCTCTTGGTATTCACTCATATCAAAGCGGATTAATTTCATACCTAAGTTTTCACTAAGCAATTTAGCTAACTCTGTTTTACCTGTACCGGTTGGGCCTAAGAATAAGAAGTTACCAATTGGTTTGTTGTGTGCTTTTAAACCAGCCTTAGCAACATAAATCTTCTCAAGTACTGCGTCAACAGCACTATCTTGTCCGTATAGTTTATCTTTAATATTGCTTTCTAAACTTGGCAATGAAGTCGATGCATGTTTGCTATCAAAGTTCTCTTTTGGAATCTTAGTTGCTTTAGCAAGTGTTTCGATAATGTCGTCTGCACCAACAACCCAAGTTGGATTGTTAATTTTAAGACGAGCACAACTCATATCAATCAAGTCAATGGCTTTATCAGGTAAACGTTTGTCTGTTTGATAACGTACACTTAAATCAACAGCAAGTTCAATTGCTTCATCTAAAATTACACCATTATGAAATTGTTCAAAGTGTCCTTTAAGTCCAAGTAAAATATCTTTAGCTACTTCTGGGCTTGGCTCATCAATGTTTAGTTTATAGAAACGACGCATTAATGCACGATCTTTTTCAAACGATTGTGTGTATTCTTCGTATGTAGTACTTGCAATAACTTTAATGCCACCTTTGGCTAATGCTGGTTTAAGCATATTAGCAAAGTCTACACTGCTTGAACTACCTGCGCCAGCACCTTGCATTTGATGTGCTTCATCAATGAATAGAATTGCATTACCCTTTTCATTAAGCGCACCCAATACATCTTTAAGTTTTTCTTCAAACTCGCCGCGATATTTACTACCTGCAAGTAAACTACCAATCTCTAAGTTGTAGACTGTGTATGGTTTCAAGTAAGCTGGTACATCACCGTTAACGATTTTGTATGCAAGTCCTTCTGCAATAGCAGTTTTACCTACACCCGGATCACCAATCATCAATACGTTTGATTTATGTCGACGTGCAAGTACTTGCGCAATCTCTTCTAATTCGAACTCGCGACCAATAACCGGATCAATCTTACCATCAGTAGCAACTGCATTTAAGTTTGTGCAATACTCTTCTAAAATTGCATCTGCATAATCTTGCTTAATTTTTGGATCTTTCGCTTTAGCACCTTTGTCGATGTATTTTTCAGCGTAATACTTAACTAAGTCTTTACGAACAATACCCCATTTAAGCATAAAGTAAGCGGCGTGACTATTAGTTTCTTGGCTGATGCTTAGGAACAAATCAACCGGCTCCATTTGCTCACGTGCTGTAAACAATACCTGCGTAAATGCACGATTAAACACACGTTCTAAGCTGTGTGTACGTTGTGGAACAATTTCTTTCTCTGTGTCTGTTAAGTCAACAATGTGATGTTGCTGTGCGGTATACTCGTACAAGTCTGTTAGCAACGGAGCAGTATCAACACCGTATTCAGTTAGTAACTTTTTAAATGATCTAAACTCAATTAATGCAATCAACAAATGCTCTAATGTTACGTATTCATGCCTGTAGTCACGTGCTAACTCTGTAGCTGACGCAATGATTTCTTCGATCTCAGGATTGGAATTAATTGCCATGTGTGCCTCACTTATTAAATTGTTTTAAGTATTTCTATCTGTGCTTCTGTTAATACTGGAGTTTTAATTACGGTATTAACAATTAAATCACCTCTGTGTTGCGTATTCATTTGATACAAGCCTTTACCTTGTAAACCAAACTTAGTACCAAACTGACATCCCACTGGAATCTTAATTAAAAACGTGTTACCATCAATTCCTTGTACTTCTTTTTCTGTACCTGTCATTGCTTCTATTGAAGTAATTTCTAAGTTAGCAACTAAATTGATACCGTGTATCTCAAATCTGCTATCCTCTATAACATTAATTATAACATACAAATCGCCGCGTGTCAATGACTCAAAGAAGTTATCCCCAAGCTGTGTGTACTTAATTGTTGTACCATTCGCAACACCTTGTGGGATATTGACATCAACATTAAACTTATCTTGCTTAGTAGTTGTTACGCTAACTGTTTTCTTCTGCCCCGTTAGTGTTTCTGCTAATGTAATTGTGATGTTTATGCGTAGATCTTTATTACGTCTGGGTTGAGCTTGTTGTTGAAATGGATTCCCGCCACGTTGACTAAAGAATTGACTGAAAATATCATGTGGGTTGCCACCTGTATTAAAGCTAAATTCATGGAAATTATTATCGCCACCATGTGGGCCACGATTGTATTGTTGTGGATTATCATGTACGTGACGTTTGTTTGGGTCAGTTAACGTTTCGTAAGCTGATTGCACCTCTTGAAACTTAGCAGTATCGCCACCCTTGTCTGGGTGATGTTTACTTGCCATGCCTCGATATGCTTTCTTAATCTCGTCTTCTGTTGCGTCACGAGCAACGCCTAATGTTTTATATGCATCTGTCATAGTAGTTATTATATGTGAAAAAAGGAAAACTGTCAAGCTCTCCTTTTATTTAATGATTATTTAATGTGACTAATTATTTTGCACGACGTAGTGGTTTATTAGGGTCTACAGTTGGATCTGCCAATGGTACTGTACTTGGATCTACCGGATTGACATTTGCAGCTGCCATAGCAGGAGTAATTGCTGCTGGCGGTAATGTACTATTAACTGCCGGAGTCGACACAGATGACGGACTACTAAATCCAGTGCTTGCAGGTGTCGGACTATTGAACCCACTACCAAATCCACTTGCAGGAGGAGGTGTGGTACTTCCAAAGCCACCACCAAAGCCAGTACTTGCTGGTAGTGGGCTATTAAATCCACCAGCACTACTGCCAAAACCATTCGAACTGCCAGTGCTTCCACCAAACCCGCTACTGTTCATACCATTATTGCCCATGCCGTTCATACCATTATTGCCCATGCCATTGTTATTATTCATTTGATTTGGCGGAACATACGTTGTGCCGGCGTTGGGTCCAAAACTGCCATAATTAGGAGCAGGCGCACTACCTAGTCCACCACCTTCTGCGCCATTTAGTTTTTCTTGTGTACGACCATATGCGCTAATGCCAATTACTGCACCCATAGCAAGATGGAATAATCCAGCACCTTGCAATGTCAATGGTTGCCATTGAGTAGCAATACCACCGTGAAAATATGCCTGTATTAACGACCATAAAATAGGAGCAATCATAAAATCAAATAAACATATCGCCATGTACATCCAACCCATCATCGGACGCCATTTACTGTTCATCCAATGTTCTTCATCTACTGCTCCAGTTTGGTCAATGACTACTTTTTTTGTTTTTCTTCTAGTAGTTCTTGCCATGATGGTTATACTGCTCCAGCGATAGCAACCAATCCATTGAGTACTTGATTAATTGCAGCTTGTACTTGCAAATCAACTGCTGCAGATGCAATTTGCGCTGTTTGACTTAAATCACTCATAAGTTCTTGGTACTCGTCACTATTAAGTGAATTAGATTCTAATAAATTTTTAAGTTGCACTGCTTGTTGTGTAAAGTTTGCAACATCAGGTTGATCTACACCTGCTAATGCTTGTAATAAATCGTTCATCTTGGTTTAGCTCCTATCGCTGTTTGAATTGCTTTTGCATCTTTTTCAATACTTTCTAATTTAATTTTACAATATGCTGGACTAACTGGTTCATCACCGTGATACCTAGTTTCTAACCCAGCTACTATGACAGCTAAACTTGTTGTCATTTTTACAGTTAACTCATTGTTCCCAATACCAGCTGAGTAGTTCTTTAATTCTTCTGTTGTATAGTACAAGCTATCTACTATCGCAATTTCGTCTGCTGTACCGCATTTAGTTAATCCGATATTAGCAGTAGTACGAACATTATTGACTAGTGCATATTCATTATTATCAAAATGTGCCATATTGTATGCACTAATTAATGCACACCCATTTAATGATGTCAATACCGCTATTAGTAATAGTTTTTTCATTTTAATCCCTCTTGTATTTTTTTCTGAGCATTATACCATTCAATCCAGGCATCAACTTTAATCTGACATGTATGATATTGACTATAGTTTTCAACAACAATATCAAGTACTTCACTTAATTTAACTGTACCTTCCTTAACATCTTGTAATCCAGGACAAGCAGTTTTAAGCTCTGCTGGAACCTCGGGCCATGTTGTTGTGACTGGCACATCATCACAACCTATTAAAAATAGAAAAGGAATTAGAATTAGTAAACGTTTCATTTTACTTCCTCCTTTGGAATAGTTAAGTCTATTGTAGGTACTACATTATGTGCTGATGCATTTAATATAGTAATTACTTCTGGAGTAATTCTACATTCAGCATCGATTTGAGAAGCAATTGAATGTATTACTTCTTTGGTTATAACTTTGATATCATGTACGACTTTGATTTTTTCAACTACTTTAGTTGTTATTGCATCGTTAGCTTCTTTACTTTGCGCCTCTGCCACTGCTACTTTTGCCTGCAATTCAGCTACTCGCCCACGCCACTGCATTTCAGCAGAGTAACCACCATAAAAGTATATGCCTGCTATTAATAATGCAGAGCCAACAATGCGAATGGGTTCTCTGTACGGAAGTGCTGGTGGCACAAAGTTAATGAATAAACCTAATATGTATAAGCCCGCACCAGTACACATAGTTGCTATCACAACTAACTGTATTAAACTGTCGGGCAGGAAATGTAGTATCCACATTATGATAGCAACGCTTTGGCTTTTTTATAATTTGCAATACGCTCTTCTAACCCGATAGTACCGCCATTTACACGTTTAGTCATAGCAACAATGTTATCACGATCGCATATATCATTTAGTCCGTGTGTATTCCAAAACCACATAGCTGATTCCAACGCACCATCTAATGTTTCCATATCGCCGATACAAGTATCTAAGTCTACACCCATGCTTTGTGCAAACTGTGTATAACTATCACGCCCAGTAAGCTGAATAGCGCCACGACCACGAAATTTATAACCATCTCCTGATTGTTCATTACCATTGCCCATACGTCCAGCATATATGCGATTAGCAATTGCTTCTGGGTTGTGAGCATATGGTTGCGCACTTTCTACAGTTGGAAAGTATTTGTGAAAAATCTTGTTTAAGCCTTCTGCTTTATAATTCAAGTTTTCTTTTAATACAGTAAAGCCGTTACTTTCGTGCCCACATTGAGCTAAAAATCCTGCAGCTCGATTTACTGTATTAATTTGATATTTGTCAAATGCTCCGTTTAGCACTTCTGCTAAATCGTCTGGATATTTGTTCTGTGGATATAGTACCTTGATTTGATCTGCTGTAATTTGCATAATTGAAAATCCCGTTGTTATTTTATTCCCGCCGCCCGTCTTAAACTTTCTGTAAAATCATTTACTGGTGCTGTTGTAGTTACATCAACGCCAGCCGCTGTTTTAAGTTGATCTAACTCTTTATCATGTGCATCATCTTCTGCAGCATCTTTTTCGTACTTAGCACGATATTTTGCTGGAGTCAGTGGCATAATTTGACTTAATGCTTCGACAGTTAAGTCATGCTCTTTGTTTGATTTAAAATAAAGCACACGCCAATCAGAAATATCTTGTTCTGTTAAGTTTACAAGGTCTGATATCATATCATAAATTTGTTGTGGCATATTTGGAGTGCGATCGATTTCAACAAACACTAAGTAATCGCCACCCTCTTTCTCACCTGAGCTAACATCAGCATCGAGTACCCAGTCATAGCCCTTTTCAATAAAGCTAACTAAGTCTGTTGCTGGTTCTTTGCCTGATACTTTAAAGCTAATAACGCAGACATCTGCATCATCGCCCATTTTACTTTTATATTCATCAATGTGTAATTCATCGTGAACAAGACGTTTTAAATCGCCACCTTCTAAGTTTTCGTTAAGCTGATTATTGTACATTTTGTTCTTCACCTGTTGTATCGTCTTGAATATTCTCTGCAGCGTCATCACCTTCTTCATATGCTTGATTTACATCTTCGAGGTCTAATGTTTCGCTTTCTAATTCCAAACTACCTTGTTGTATTTCTTGCATTAGTTTTTTAGGCATAACAATTTTAACAAGCCACACTGGAACTTTTTTCAATTTAGGCATTTTAGTACCAGCTTCAAAATCATCTGGGTCTTTAACTTTAACTGGATATGATAGCATATCTTTACTATAGTAAACTTCACAGTCATAACTTAATAAACGCTCTCCGCCACGTGGATCTGGCATACGTTTAGCGGGCCACATAAATGTACAAGTTACAAAATATTTTTCGTATTGTGGACCTTGTACTAACTCTCCTTCTTTCCAATGTTTAAACACGTATAGATCGAGTTCGTCTAATACTCGTTCAAAGTCAAGTAAAGTATTCAAACTGCTGTCAGTCATGAATATTTCTTTTGTGTTTTGTATAACGTCTGAGATTGCTTTGGTCATAAGTTTAGGTTCTTTATGTTATTTATTCAATTCTGCGAGCTTGCTTTGATTGCACACCGTGCCACACCTGCTCATCTAGCCAATACTTGTCGACATACTTAACATATTTGGCGTTTGGGTCATCTGTTATGAACTTAAATATCTCAGGATTAGCATAGTCCACTGGAAAATCTAAGAGTTTGCTTATCCACTTCAAATAGTGCTCTTTATGTAAGAAAAGTGCTTCATTATCGAGGAAATGAATAGGAAAATCGCTGTTTAGTAACACATTATAATAGTAATTTTGTGCGATAGGTAATGTTACTTCATTGCGTACACGTTGTTGCTGTTCTGCGTTAATATTTTGATCACGTACAATAATAGCAATCTGTACATCAATATCTAACGCACGTGCTTGCTCTGCTACTTCGAGTATTTTTGGTACATGACGCACTCCGTCATAAAAGAATGGGCAGCTTACATTGGCAAGCCAATAGTTATAGCCTTCAAAGTGTGTTGCTGTTAGTTCGTCTGGGTTAACCCAAAACTTAGCAAAAGGTTCTTCGTCACTAGGTACCCAATATTGTTTTAACAATTCTTTCCAGCCGCCAACTTGTGGGTGTGTGCTTAACACACGACTAAACAAATGATTGCCCGAGCCTTGTGGGCCTGTAATAATTAATAGTTTCTTCATTTTGGTAGTTCACTAAGCGGAATACCCGTCTTATTACAGTTATCTAAAATATAATCGTCAACATAGTGTATATATTTTGCATTACTATCGTTTTCTAAAATAGTATGTACAGTTGGATCATTCCACGCAATAGGTATATTGAGAGATAAACTGTGTAAGTATTGTTCTTTATACAAATATAACAATTCATAACTTAGGAATGTTGGTTTGTTAAATTTAGGTAGCTGTTGCATAAACAATGGAAACGTGTGCTCATCTCTAATACGTGTTTGCTGATTGGTTAATATAGTTTGATCACGCCCACACACAACAATCTGCACTTCTACTCCTTGTTGCTCTATTGCCTGTACAAATCCAGCAACATCAGGCATCCATTTCTTATCTTGTATACCTAATGGACAACTGATACTTGTAAAGAAATATTTGCTTTGCGCCCAATCAAAGTCTGCTAACTTACTGTGGTCACGCCAATGCTCGCAAAATGGTTCTGCAAATCTATGTGCTTCCCAGTAATTGTCTAATAGACTTTTCCATCCGTATACTTCTGGATGCAAGCTGAATATTTTACTCCAGAGATGATTTCCGGCACCTTGAGGCCCAGTTAAAATCAACATTTTAGACAAGTAATAACTCCTTTAACTCTTTTGGTAACACAGGTTCTTCCATTCGTTCCGGGTGCCACGAAAGTCCCCAAATTGGTAATTGTTTATGTTTATATGCTTCAACACATTCGTCGGCTGTTGCAATAATTTCGATATCCTCGCCTACTAGGTAAATGGATGTACTGTGGAAGCTATTAACAATAAATGTTTCTTCTTCCATCTCTATTACATGTTCCGTTTTACTATGTCCTGTGATTGTTCTATTAATGCCATTGTAATAACTGTTTAAAATAAATGCACCTCTGCATATACCAAGGATAGGTATATTTTTTGTCAATGCTATATTAAAAAGAGCTGTTTCTGTTACTAGTCGTTCCGGAGTATCTTCTCCACCAGTTAATATTAGCATATCTGCATTAAAATGTACATCTATAATATTCGGAATAGGAATCAATTTATGATTGTCTAAGAAATTGTACCATCTAGGATCTAGACAATCATAAATTGTATCATTGATATTAGTTTGTGTTTGCGAAATTGCTATAATCATTTGAAGTATGCGAAGTACATTAATCCAGCAATAATCATAAAAATCTGCGGCAAGAAATTAGTAATAAGAGATTTCTCATTCCATTTAAAACCTACATATACCCAACCGCAAGCACCGATAATTTGTAGTATGCTATTCCATGGCGTAATGCCTAATATATGCAATGGCATAGCACATAAAATCATTGTTGCTGAACACCATTTAATGATAACTGTATAATCTTTCATTGAAATCCTAGAGGTAAAAAAAGGGACCAAAGTCCCTTTTGCGAAACTTATATAACTAATTATGCGCCGTAAGCGTCAGCAATTAATTTTGCAGCTTCTGGTAATGCTGTTGTGTTCATGCAACTAACAGCAAACAAGTCCATACGCATTGTACGAGCAATTTGCTCAATACGTGCCTGTGTAGCTTCGTCTGTTGCTAATAGTTCTAATGAACGTGCACCAATGTTAGCATGGAAGCCTTCATCTTTAGCAATTTTAGCGTATGTTGTTGAGATAAATTCGTCTTGAATACAATCAGCCATTTTGTTCCATACACGTTCCGCACGGCCTTCTGCAATGAACTGATATGCAGCTAACGCTAGTGGATCGCTTTCAGCTTCGTATGTTGCTAATAGCGCCGCACCTTTAGCAGTTGGATTAGCTTCTTCGTTAGCAATTGCAGCCGCAACGTCTAATTTCTCACCTGTCATGTGTTCAATAACATCACGCACCATACGGAAGTGATTAGCTTCATCTAATGCTTGTTTGCTGATTAGCGCACAATATTCTGCTGTTGCATCTGCAGGCATAGCTGCAACTTTACCAGCAATAGCTACCATGTTCATTCTTTCGTTAACCATACGACCAACGAAATGTGTTACTAATTGTTCTTGTGTTGGTTTGCTGTTGAAATATGCTTCAACTTGCATTTCGCTTGCTTGAAATAGTGCTTCATTGTCTTGTGCCATTTTAGCAACAAATTGTTTTGAGTTCATTTTAATATCCTTTTAATAACGTTATAATTTAATTAATGTAACTAATATATCTGGCCAGACGTTAGTTACATCAAGGTCAGTATCGAAGTTTTCTTTAATCCACTTGGACGTAAAGTACTCCCACTTACAGTTATTTATCATTCCGAACTCGAGTATGGCGGTATTCTGTGCTATTATTTCTCCTAACATAGTTGGGCTGTTTTTGTACGCATCATAACACGGATACTTAATTTGAAATCCCCCAGCTTCGTGCCACCAAGCATAACTTGTCATGTCTGGGCGATAGACTAGCATAATCCACGCATCTGGGAATGTATCTTTGATTTCTTGTAACTTGTATGCCCAATCGTGACTTTTAACTAACTTAGTATCACCCTCTGTTGTCCATGCACTGTTTATGTGCGCTGCATCTAACGTAGCTTCAAGTTCCATACCGCGACCAAAGTATGCGCCAACATGCCCTGTGTAGCTGTGATGGCTGTATGTACGTGCAGGAGTGCGGTCACTTGTATTCATGGTGGGCATTGACTCTAACACTTGCGCAATGCCACTCCATCGTGATCCGGGTACTCCGGTAAAGAATATGTAACTAGGCACTATATAAATATTCCTTTAATTCTGTTGCATTTGTTGGAAATATATTTAAGTTATAACATTTAATTTCTATTTTATTCTCTCTGAGATAATATTGTATTAGTGCTTCGTCAATTAATGTTAACTTACTATCTGACCAATCATAATAATTATTATTTAAAACGGACTTGATTATTGTATCGATTAGTTGATCTTTATTACTATGATATTGTAATTTTATCCATTCTCTATAGACATAATCAAACTTGTCAATACGAACAGGCAGTAAGTTACAATATTCTAACATTGATAGTATAGATTCTTTAAAATTATCCCTTAGTGAATCAATTGTGACAAATTGAAACTTAGTAAATTCTTGTTGTATTTGTGGATAGTGTGATATTCTACATTCTGACAGATGCTGCGGGTAAATATACAGAGATAAAAATTCTCTCTTTTCCCATAGTTGCATTTGATCTAGATTATTTCCCTCCCAGCAAGTCAGATTATTTGAATAGGATGGCTCGTTGTGTAGTAACCATCCTTCTGTCCATATTTTTTCAAACTTATTATTTATATTCCATGCTATAGTATCAACAGTGGGAATTAAATATATAATTTTTTTAAAATGCACATTAATATATACTAGATTATCTATTATATTCTCGTCAATTTGTGTTTTTGGATGAAATCTAACAATCGATGCAGTACTATTTGATTCGACAAAATTTACACAACCTTGAAAATTCATTAACGTAGGAGTGACAAAATTATGCGAATTTCCAATTTCAGTAAATGGTAGTGACTCATCAAAAGTTAAATCGCTGAAATAATTTAAGCACCAGTTAATAAAAGTACCATAACTGCCAGCATTATATATTATACAAATATTCTTCATATAAGTAATTATATGAAACAAACAGCACTCAATAATTATTTTAGCACTACATGGCAAAGTAATATAAATCAATACAAATTCTCAGGATGGGCATTAGTAAACAAAATTAACTCAGGCGAAACTGTACTCGACGTTGGTTGCGGCTTTAACGAATTTAGTACACGTATTCCAAATCTTGTCGGTATTGACCCAGCAAACGCAATGGCAGACTACAGACTAAGCATAGAGGGCTTTATATCAGATGATAAGTTTGATGTAGCATTTTGTTTAGGTAGTATTAACTTTGGCTCAGAAGAAAACATACTAAATCAAATCGAATGTGTAATCAAAAATCTCAAACCCAAGAGTAGAATATACTGGCGCTGTAATCCCGGCGTGGCAGACCACAACAATGAACAATGCAAAGATATTGACTTCTATCCATGGACAATAGAGAAGCATATAGAGTTTGCTGATCGCTTTGGATACAAGTTAGTTGTTGCGCAATGGGATACTGGTAATAGAATTTATGCCGAGTGGAGTGTGTAGCTCAGTATTTAGTAATTAAATCTCAGATATAACTGTGTACTTTCAATCTTTTTTCTATGGTTAAATAAATTTAACATAGGAGATAAAGTAATACAGCATAAGCCATACGTTTAATAAATTGTACACTCAGACGACAACGCGATATAATAACACTGACAACTACAAGAAGACATATTCGGACAGTCTCAATTAAACTGCACTACTCTGTATTAGCAAAACATAATTATACAACCAACCTTTAATTAACAGTGGCGCAACATTTACCACACAGTTCGACTAATAACTAATTAACTAACAATGGTGACATATGACAAAACGTAGAAGCGGTTCAGTAAAAGCACGTGAATTTGTAAGATTTATCGATAACAATCCAATACCAATCCCAACAGCCTATAATCAAAAGAAGTTTTCAAGTCTTGATTTAGTGAATGTTAGCCCAAAAACAATAAACCAAGAAAAAGTCTTTGATATGTGGAGTGATGACTACTCCATGATACTTGCTGGGTCTGCAGGTTCGGGTAAAAGTTTTATTGCATTGTATCTTTCATTGTGTGATGTACTAGACAAAGTAAACGGATATGAGAAAATAATTATTGTACGTAGTGCAGTACAAGCTAGAGAACAAGGTTTTGTTCCAGGCACACAAGAGGAAAAGAATGCAATTTATGAACTGCCATATACGCAGTTGTTTAACGATTTATTTAAGAAAACAAATCAATACAAATTCTTAAAAGAAGCAGGCATTGTGGAATTTCACACTACAGGTAACATTCGTGGTGTAACATGGGATAATAGTATTGTTATCTTTGATGAATTTCAAAATGCAAACTACGAAGAATTATCTACAGTAGCAACACGTGTCGGACAACACTCTAAACTTATCTACTGCGGTGATATTGCACAAAACGATTTACATCGTAAAAGAAGTGACTTCAGTGGCTTTGCTAAGTTTGTGAAAATTGCTGCAATGATACCATCGTTCCGCAGTGTTTACTTTGGACACGATGATATTGTACGTAGTGGATTCGTTCGTGAATTTATTATTGCTGAAGAAATGTGGAACGAAGCTAATCCAAACGGGTAATTAACTCGAAGATTTCTTTCCAATTTTTAACTACAGGATATGGGCACTCATGATGCATGTTGTGTCCATGTTCGAATAGTATTGATTTCAACCCAATTGCATGACCTAAGTCTGCATTCTCGGGTTTATCTTCAATCCAATACAACTCACTGTCTCTGTACTTCTCAAGTGCTTCATTCTTATCTGCACCAGTATCTAAGCAAACAATCTCTTCAAATGTATTCACACCAAACAATTTATGAAGATTCATTGCACGTAACTTCTGCGCATTAACATCTTTGCTTATGCTTGTGATACAGTGAAACACGTATCCATATTCTTCATGTAAACGTTTAACATAGTACACAGCATCACGCAATGCGGGTACAAAGCCCATAGCCGCACTTTCGTTAAACAAGCGCACTAACTTCTTACTTTCGTCATGCTCAAGATCATTATACATTAAGTGAATGTAGTATGTAAGTTTTGCATCTTCTTTAAGCACATATCCACGCTCTTGCATCCATACGTGAAATGCATACTCCCAATCCAAAAGTACGCCATCCACATCTGACAACACCAAGCGCCTTCCTGCATAAATATTATTTGTAGTCATACATTAATAATAACATCAAAGGAACAATATGTCAACCTATTCTGTATATGAATTAATTCACCCTGTAACTAAAATTTGTTTTTATGTTGGGTGGACCTCTAGAGCAACTAATAAGAGATTATACGAACACATAAATGAAAAGAAAATAATTAATATTAGTAAGACTAAAATGATTAATGAAATATTAGCAACAGGATTAACTCCGTTGATAAGTGTGGTAGTTACAACAACTAATAAAGAAGAATCAATTAAAAAAGAATTAGAATTAATTGCATTTTATGGTAGAATTAATGATGGCGGTATACTAACTAATATGTCCAAAGGCGGCGAACATCATATTGTATCTACTGAAACAAAGAAAAAATTATCTGCTGCCCGTATAGGTAAGTCTTATGAAGATTTATATGGTAAAGAAGTAGCCGATAAATTAAAAATCAATTTAAGTATACGGAACAAAGGCAAAGGCAATCCTATGTATGGTAAAACTCAATCTAGCAGTTCCATTGAACAAGGTGCTAGTAAGCGACGCGGTAAAATTATGCATCCAATTTCAGATTATCAAAAAGATCAAATTAAAAAATCAAATAGTTCGCGGATATGGACTACTGAAATGAGATTGCAAATGTCAATCTCACAAAAGCAACGAAAAATAAACAATCCTGACTCATTTAAGAAAGGTCCATTCTCACTCGAGCATAAAAAAAATATAAGCATTGCTCGACTGAATCGAGTTGAAAAAACATATAATTTTGTGCATGATGAGCACGGCAACTTTACAGGTACTATTCAAGCATTGATAAAACATTATCCCGACACATTTACTAAAAAATATCACAATGCAGAGATATGGAAACTTACAGCTGGACTTTACAAATCATGTAAGGGATGGAAGTTGTTATAACTCATTTTTACCTTTCTTAATAATAGATACTTTACCACGTCCTTCGACTGTAACGTGATATGTTTTACTAAGTTCTTTAATTTGAGCTGAGTCGCGTAGGTCTTGTTGTTTAGTTGATTCTGATCTTGTATCAAACAAGTTTGCAAACCAGTCTAGTATTCTTTTCATCTTACTTCCTTATTAACTATAAAGCTATTATACACTAGTTAATAAGGATTGTCAAGTGTTAATTAACCGTTTAAAGAAGAGACTGCTTCATCAATATATTCCGCATATCCGTCATAATAGTGTACGAATAGCTCCTCAAAAGTATTGGCATTTTTGAAGGTGTTTTTGATGATTTTGGCTTCGGTTAGGTTCAAAATCACTTGGTTTTTGAGTTCTTTATCCTTCAGTCCGCGGGTGATGTACACTTGCTCTTCATATTCAATATTAGCAGGATCTTTCATATAACCCGCTTTATGAGTCTGCTTAGGATCTTTAGGTTGCCCTGTGTACTTTGCAATTAAGTAAATGCTTAAATCTGCCATTATTGTGTCACCTGTGCTAGTTCAATCATCATTGCCGCTAAGTTGATCTCGTGGTCTGCAACAAGCGGTGCGTTAACTGCGGCTTTACGAATAATTAAAATTGCTTCGTCTTGCCCTTCATCAGTTTTGCTCCACATTTCCAGATTGTTATATGCCCAAGAGATAATTTCATCCATTTCTTCTGGGCGGGCTTGTTCGCATAACAGTTTACGTGCTTCGCGAATCTTGCCATTCTTAAACAAATCAATCATTGCAAGTTTGTAATCACTTGTACCTGTACCTGTTTCGCTTGGTGCTTTAAGTATATTATCTGTACTATTCATTTGTAATAAGTTTAAACACTTACGCAAGTCTGGATACGATGATTTAACATAGGTATCAAGGGTATCCAAATCAAAATCCACACCTTCTGTTACCAACACAGTTGCCGCACGTGCTGTGAACTCGGTATGGTCAACTTTCTCAATATGAAAACCCTGACAACGTGAATGTAACGCTGGGATAATTTTGTGTGGGTAGTTACAGGTCATAATAAAACGTGCTGTATCGCTGTATGTTTCCATAAGTCCACGCAACACTGCCTGCGCACCCGGTGATAAGTAATCAGCTTCATCTAACAGGACAATTTTAAACTTACCAAATGGCATTGTACTCACAAAGCCTTCGATGCGTGTTCTAATAAAGTCCACACCATTATCACGTGACGCATTGATTTGTAAAATATCATACTCATCAATGTTTAACGCTGTGATAAGAATCTTTGCCAATGTTGTTTTACCAATGCCAGCCGAACCACTGAATAGTAAGTGAGGTATTGCACCTTCCTTAATCCATTGCTTAACTTGTTCACGTTGTGTTTCATCACGGAATACATATCCCTCGATATCTGCTGGGCGAAATTTCTCTACCCAAAGTTGCTTGACTGACATTTAAATCCTTTCTGTTGATTATACTAATTCTTCTAAGATGCCTAATAGCTCTGCTACGATAAACAATACCCCAGCACTTACTAATATATTAGCACATAAGAAGCCGCCTGCCAAGAGCCGAAATGCACTTTTGGCAAAACTAATAATTTGATGTTTTCTTGCGTCTGGTAATTGTTGTGTCATTATGTTGATCCCCTTGCCATAATTTCATCTGTTCTTGGTTCATCGCTAACTAACAAAATGTCTTTGTGATCAATTCTACGTAGCGTATGTTCGCCTGCTGTATCTTCAATGTCAATACCACGTGTCCAGCGACCATGTTTAACTAAAACATATTGCCCAACTTTAACATCGGTTTGCTTAGTACCAACTGCATATACTCGACCCCAACGTGCATGTATGCCTTCTAACTTGCCGTCTGTGTTTTGTATAATGATACCACCGTAGCTAATCTTCTGATCAAAGTTCATATCAGTTACTAGCACATGGTCTTGCAATGCCCTAATGTTTTCTACTTTGTGTGCTTCAAATGCAGCCATATTATTCCTTAAATTCGTTTAACACCAGGAGTAACACCCGGTAGTGGATTTAACAACTCTTGTTTAACTTCAGTTTCGGTAGCAACTGCGCCTGCAAAACTACCACGCGGTTTAACATAGTCCGGTGTTGGTGCTGATGTAGCAACCGGTGTGTCATCAGCTGTTGGTTGTGCAAGTTTAGTTACTGGTCTAGCTGGAGTATCAATTGATGTTGCCACAACATCATCGTGTGCTGCAACTGGTGTATTTAATTTGTGATATTCTTGCATTAGTTGAGCACGAGTTTTTACTACTTGCCCACCCGATCCTAATTCGTCACCACGTCCGTTTGTACGCATGTTACCAACTGCAATTACATTTTCGTTTGCAACACGAATTGTATCAATATCAATTGCCTTGCCCATTGCTGTTCTGTATGTTGCCATTGTCTTTCTCCTATTATATGTGTACTTATTTACTTTTCTGTGCCATAGCAAGCAATCTTGATTCTGACATTTTTTTCTTAGTTTCTTCTGAAAACGGTTTTCTCTTTTTTCCTATTTTTGATAATGACAATTTTTCTTTATGTTCGGTTGACATTATTCTTCCTTTTTGTGCGTTTGACATATTTTCTTTATGTTCGTCGGTGAATATTTTACCTAATTTTGACTTGGCTATTTTTTCTTTTGTCTCTTGACTCTTTTTTTTCCCAACTTGTGCTAACGACATATTTTTTCGTGCATTTTCAGATACTATTCTTCTCTTTTGCGCATTTGACATATTTTTTCGAGCTTGTTCGGTTATAGGAGCTCTGACACGATTTGTATTTAATTCGCGCATTCTATTAGATAACGACTCTCTAATATGTTCAAAGACTCGACTAGTAATTTTAGTCTGATATCTTTGTTGCTGTCCATTTATACACCGCATTCTATTTAACGCACAAACCATTTTAGCTTTATTTTCACCTGTTGTCATTTTAGTTAGTAACCAATGACATATAAAATGTTCTCGGGCTGTAAGTTTTACTAAATTATCTGTTGAATTATCGCCACTAAGTGATTTGGGAATGATGTGATGTTTTTCTGTATATCCCCCTCTATTTAAATCACGCAAAGCCTTGTAGATAATTGCATTATACCATTTAGTATATTTGTTGATTATAAACATATTGTTCTCCAGTATAATTATTTATCAACTTATGTGTTATTTTAAAAATTCCTTAATATCTAAATCGTAGTAGATAGAATTGATGCGATGCACACTTAAAAGGTAAAGAACATATGATGCGACACTACTACCACGGCCAACTCCCCATACTACTTTATTCTTGCGCAATGTATCAACGAGATATTTTAAGTAACGCAACAAGTTAAACAAATCACGCTCTTGATACAATAATAACTCTTGTGCCACACGTTGTAACTCATAATCTTCTTTACATAAACTCAAAATATACTCTGCAATATCTAATTGCTTATATTCATCGGGCATGTGCCAGTTTGCTTGTTGACTAACATCAAACTCCGCTAAACTACCAATTGCTTCTGTATACTGTTTAAGCGATGGCATTGACGCAAACATCGTTGCAATGCTTGTATTATATTCAGCAGGGTCAATTACTTTAATTGCCGAGATATCAACTTCTGGATTGGTGTACAACAGATTACACAGTTCGCTACTGTCTGTATACCCTTGTCCGTAAGCATCGTACTTCATTAGCTGATATCGATTTTGTTCTTAAATGTTTTGCTATTCTTTTCTAAATCTTCTAGCATTTTATAATTACGACGTTGTACTTCTGCTTCATAATCGCCCATTACTAATTGTATCTGCCCGATCATTTCAGCATGACCCATGCGATATGCAAACACCATACGATTACTTAATTCAGATCGCTTAGTGTGCAATTCTTCATCTGTTAATGTAGATAAGTCTTGTGTTAGTGGATGCATCTTATTCTCCTAATGCCATTATTTGTTTAGGTACTTATGTAAGTCAGGCGGAAAATAGTCGCGACCTTTTAATACTTTGCCATCTTCGCGTTTAATTGGTTTGCCTGTATCTGGGTCAAGTTTGCTCATGTTTGAACGAGCAACTTCGTCGAATGCACCGTAAATATCCCATCCACGTGACATTGCATATCCAGTTAATACCCAAACTAAATCGCATACTGCATCGAGTTGTTCGATATTATCTTTTTCAAAATATGCCTGTAAGAATTCAGCAAACTCTTCTGAAATTAATTTTGCATATAATACACGTTGGTGGTCATTATCGCAGTCGACTGTTTGGTCAAATGCTTCTAAAAATTTCTGTACTTCTGTAAACGGATGTGGGAAAGTGGGTTGCATAGAAAACTCCTGTAAGTATTAATAATACACTAATACTTGACAGGAGTCAATGGGTTTGGTTGAAATTAACCTATTTTATACCATTTAGACTCTACAGCGTGATAGAAGTATGAAACACCTGTACCTGCTGCTAATGTAATATTACCGCTTGGCGCCAATGTTGTACCAATGCTTGGTTTAACTTGAAATGCTGTAATAGTTGCTGTACTTGAAATAGTAACTGTTCTTGCGTCAACGTTACCAATCGGTAAAGTAATTGTACCATTAGCTAATGTGCCAGCTGGGTCGTATATTACTTGAGAAATACCCGAGTTAACAGTATCATTAAAGCCAGTTGTTCCAACACTATATTGATATCCAGCAGTTTGAATAGCACCGCCAACTGTTAAATTGCCCGAAATTGTAAAGTCATTAACTACGCTATCGGAATTACGTGATAAATCAGTAATAGTAATTGTTGTACCTGCATCATAACTTGTAAATTCAAACACATATGAGCCAGCTTGTAAGAATGTAATTGTTTGTCCAACTGCACCCTGTACAATTGATAAGCCAACTGAAACTGCACTCGGTAATGTTAAGGTATCAGTTGCTGGTGTAACCACAGCAATTTCAAGTCTTAACTTAGCATATAATCCACTAGTTGGCCAATCTGTAATTGCACTGATTGTAGTTGCACCACTTGTAGTTAGTTTTTGATAGTGGCCATCTGCCCAACTAATAGAAGCTGTGCTTAGTGCGCCTAAGTCTTTAAATGTTTCAACAGTTTTTAATAATTGTGCGCCTTTAAGTTGCGCATTATTCATTTCGTTGTTTAGTGTAGTACCTGCTAGTCCAGTTTTTAAAATAGCATTGTTTTGTAAATCTTCTATCTCTGTCTTGGCAAAGGTTAGATTGTTTTTAACATTAGTGAAATTATCACGAAATCCCTGCGAATCATTGTCCTGACCTGCAATTGGATAGCTACCGTTAATGTTGTTTGGGTTAATTGATGACATTTAATTAAATACTCCGAGTTTACTAAATTTTATATATTTATCTCTAGATTCAGGTACGGTATAACTATCTCGATTGCTATAGAAGCGTGTACCATTTCCGTCGAATTCTGTTGATATTGTTTTAACTTGTTCTGGTATAATACTATAACTAGGAATTAAATTGCCTGATTTAACAATGGGATCAAAGTAAATATTAGTACCACCATGTGTATAACCATTTCTTACATATAGTTTATTGTATATTTCAATTGCTTGTATGAATGTTAGTGTAACTATACCTGCAGAATCGATATTAATTTGCCAAACGCCAATACGCTCATTTGCAACAAGTGGGTTAAAGTTATGTTCATTATAGCCCGGTACATAAATTGATGCGTCCCAACCTAAATCATCTGTTGTTGGAACTGTTCCGTTATCATAATCCCATTCTGATCCATCCCATATAGAAATAACATCATTCCAGCCTTGATTGTAATCACCAATATCGTTCTGCCCTTGATTAAATTCTTGCTGAGCAAATACTAATGTTTCACCATCTTTAAAGTGATTAATGCCATCTAATCCACCGAGTTCAATAATCGACGATACGGCACGATTATTAATACTTTCGAATGATATATTTACTGCATAATCAACTGTTCCGACTGGAGCAAATACACCAGCCAAACCTGGGTAGCGATCAAATGTTGTTTCTCTACTGGTAATAAATGCTTTTGCAGTAACATCATAATTTGCAGTGTAACTATTATCAAGTTCATAACGATCAACTGTAAAGTCAATTTCATTCATATTAAAGTTTTGTTGTGCATATCGATAAGCAATTAAACTACTTGCACCCGGCACTGTATAGGCAAGTACAACAGCACGAGTAAATCCAAGTATGTTGCCGTTAACTTGTCTGCTAGTCATCCAGTCCGGTAATGCACCTTTATTAGCAAATCCAATAGCAGAAATCATAACATCTTGCATATTACTAAATGCATTTGGATATGCAGTTGTATATGTATTGCCATCAGCATCATAGTATGGTGTAGTAATTTGTGGATGCTGAACGTTAGCTGGCCCTTGGCCGTAAGCATTTGTGTTATCATCCAATACTTCCAGATATACAACCTCATATTTAATATTAAAATTACTGTCTAATACCTGCGCAGTTTTTACATCTCCCATTATAATTCTTTTATCATAATGGTTAGTTGTTACTGCGGCGGCATAATCTGCTAGTAAACTCGGAGTTAATCCTGGTAAGAATAATGATTTAATATCAGTTGCAAGCCCAAAGAATGGATCTTCATTTCTGTATATTAAATCTAGTGGGAATATATCAGTGTTATTCACAATTGCACTAAATTGCGCACGTTGTTCTCTTGTTGGTAATGCTTTAAGATACAAATCTTCGTATGGAGTAACATTACGTTCGACTACTCTAATAGTAAATGTGCGGTCAGCACTAACAGTCTGCGCAATATCGCTAGCAGTAACATTAAATGTATATGTATTATCAAAGGTTGTAGTTGCTGCACCTAGTACATTACTATCAATTATAGTAGTGCCACGATCTAAACTAAACAATTCGAAACTAACTCTGCCAGATAATAATCCAGTAGACGTAATCATTAATCCCTGTGGCAAGCGTTGAGCGGCTCCAGAAGTTAATGTATAATTTAAAGTTTTACCTATAGTAGAAACTGCATTTATAAATATATCGCTTACTTTACCATTTTCGATAGTACCTAAATCACTTGGAGTTATCCAGTCAATTCGATTATTTAAATCGCCCAGTACGGTTAATGTGTATAGTTGACTTGATGTATAAGCAGGGTAATCTCTCTTATATACAACAACTTCAAAATCGTAATTAACTTCATTGATTGTTTGTGATGGTAAATGACCTGTCATCCATCCGGAATTTAAATCTAGTGTTATACCATTTGCAATTTCCAATGCAGTTTGATCAAATTTAGATTCATCATATCCGATAGTACCTTCGGCAGATTTTAAACCTAACGTAACTCCGACACTAACAACTGAAGTTGGTGTTGCGGCAGTACTTACAGCATTAATATATATAATTGCATTTACATCAGTTGAGTTAAACACAAATCTATTTGTGTTGTTATATACTGCACTAACAGTCGCTTGCGCATTAATCTGACTTGGGTGCGCAGCAAAACTTGTTGCGCCAACTGTAATATTACCGGATACTGTTGAAAATATGCCTGATGTAAATGTTACGGGAATAACAGATGCAGTTACAACATTAGCTGTTGCGGTTGCGGTTGCGCCTGTGCTTGTTTGTGTTATGATATCACCGACATTAGCAGTAACTCCAACTGGTATTGTTGTTCCAGTGAACGCAGTTGGATACACTGCAATACTTGTTGCATTAATTTGTATATTACCACTATCAAATGTAAATATTCCGCCTGTATAAACAACAGGGACACTAACTACATTTACTACATTTGCAGTAATTCGTGCAGTTGCGCCAGTGATTGTTTGTGTTATGATATCGCCGACGTTGGCAGTAATTAATCTATCATCATATGCAGATGAGATAGGGTATGCGTTAATAAAAGTACCATTGACTTTTACATTACCGCTACCATTAGTAAATGCACCAGCAGTTAATGTGATTGGCACAGTAGATGAGCTTACAACATTTGCTCGCACAGTAGCATTCGCAGTACTGCCAAACTGTGTAATAAATTGTCCCACGTTTGCAGTAATTAATTGGTCCGATACTGCAAGTGTACCTACATTAGTATTACCATGCAATGATAAGCTACCAGCAACTACACTACCTGTTGTTGTAATACTACCTGTCGTAGTACTAACACTAGACACAGTTGCATTTGCTAGTCCAATTGCCTGTGTAATAAAATTGCCAGCAACGCCTGTAATTATCTTAGTGCCCGTTAACTTCATTGATATAAAATTAGTTACAGTTGCATCATACCAGTTTAATTCATCTGGCGTAGTTAAACTTAATACTTTAATAGTATCGCTTGGTAGCAATGCTGCTCGACTGTTATCGATAGTTGAATTAACACCTACATATAAATTGCCACCTACCAATGTTGATGTAATATATGGATTGATCGACGGAGTAACCTGTTCATCAAATGCACCAGATGCAGCAGTTGGTATTACATAGCGCAATACATCGCCATTTAAATCAACTGCAAGAATTTGAAACGCAAAGTAACTGCCTTGTCTTTCTGGCATTAAATCTGCCTGGGTAGTTAATATAATTGGATCGTGTCGTGCACCTGTATCAATGGTAAGTGCGTGACCCGATGATATTGTTGTATCTGCTGTAAATCCTGTTGAATCGGATTCGAGTGCATCTTGCGGTACAACTAATAATGTATATGGAGTTGCATCGTAATTTACGCCATCAAACACTTCTATTGTAAAGTCAAACGTTTTACTAATTGAATTTATTGAAAAATCCCATCCTAATTCATTCCATGGCGTTTGATCCCATCCCGGTTCACTACTTGGCCCTGGATGCACAATTGGGTTAATATAACCATATAACAAACCGGTAGTAGATATTGATATCCCACTTGGTAAGTCGCCATTCTTTAATCGCCATGTTAATGTTGCACCCGGTGTTGCTTCGACAGCGACTAACTGTATATTAATTACAGTGCCATCAAAGTATAAACCAAGATCAACGTTACGTGGAATAATAATCGGAGGAGCAACATTAGATACTGTAATAATAAATGTTCTGTCAGACAATCCACCTGTTACAGAATTCTTTACTCTGATAGTAAATGTATAAGTAACATTTTGATCGCCACCTAGTTCACTTACTGGAATACCTTGTAGTTTACCGGTTGGTATTAATTGTATACCTAACGGAAGTTGTCCAGAAATCTTACTGTAAACCAATGCACCACCAGATGCATCATACGCATCCAGCACATATTCATAGTACTCAAGTTCTGGTACTATGCCTAATTGTCCTGCGGGGGTAATCCACTTTGGTAATGCCATAATATACCTTAAATAATTACTGCTTCGATAATGCCAACTTCTTTAGTAGTTTTGTTTTCGAGTGCTTTAGCAAATACAGCCTGACCGTATTTAACATCACGTCCCACGCTTATTGCTGTTCCGGGAATATTACCCGTTACCAATAAGTCACCTTTTCTAGTAAATCCTTGTACTTTTACAGGAACACGACCACGTAACGCTACTGGTTGTCCTACTAATTCGTTGTTCATTAAATATGCTGGGTTAGTTGAAATAACACCAGCAACCGCAGTATCAGCAAATAATTGTGTAGTAGTAATTTCTTTATCGCCGCCAAACACAACCACTGTGCCCGCTTCGTAATTGCTGTCACTTAAATAGTTTTCTGCCAAGTCGGCGTATACCGCCGAAGTTGCTTTAGCAAATATAGTATTAAATCCAACAGTTGCACTTCCGATATTACCTACACCAGTTGTTCCACCATTTATAATAGCGGTAACTGCATTACTACTATTAACTGTGATGGCACCAGTAACAGTTAATCCAGATAATGTACCCACTGATGTAATTGCTGATTGTGCCGCTTGAGTTACTGTTAATGCCGACCCACTCACATTACCAATTACATTACCTGTGATGTTACCAATAAATGTTGGTGCTGTTATAATACCAGCTGTGTTGATATTACCACTAACTCCTACCCCACCAGCTACTACTAATCCGCCGGTAACAGATGATGTACTTGCTACTGCGGCATTTGCATATACAATACCCGTTGTTCTAATAACTCCGCTTGACGCTAAACCAGTTAATGTGCCCACTGAGGTTAAACTTGACGTTACTAATGCTGTTGGCAATGCTGTACCTGTAATAGCACTTGCTGCAACCGACCCTGCTGCTCCATCAATACTTACACCAGTTAATGCTTGCACGTTACTAGTACGATTTAACGCAACCGCTGTTGTACCGATATATACAGTACTATTGCCCATTACTGTACTTGGAATAGTACCTGTTAAATTTGCTGCCGTTAAACTTGTTAAGTTAGCGCCACTTACTGTACCAAATGAGCCCGACCAAGTACCAGTAGTAATTGTGCCGACTGTTGCTAATGCGCTTGCTGATGCAATAGTATTTTGTGCAGTTGTTTGTAATGTGCCAGTTAAGTTTGTAAAGTAACCGTAGTTAAATGTTGCACCAATTGCTCCAATATTACCTGTTGCAGTTGTTCCGCCATTTGTAATTGCAGTCGGAGTTGGAGTATTAAGTACAATATTACCTAATACTAATGTATCGTATTTTGCATTAGTAAATGATACCTGATTGGCCGCTGGCAATGCCACATTACTAAATAAATTCCATTTACCGTCGGCATCGTTGCGCACAAAACCAGTATATTGATTTACATTGCCAACGCCACCGGTAAAATTACCATAAAAACCGATATCAAAATTGTATGGATATGCAGGAATTGTATCAAAGAACACCAATGGACTTGTTGATACCAATGTTGTTGTATTAACCGAAGCTACATTCTGAACATATAAATTACCATTGATACGTATATCTCCAGCAACGCCAAGGCCGCCGTCGATTATTACTGCACCATTATTAAAATTTGTTGATTGTGTTGTATTTGTTACGTGTATAATACCACTTGATGTTAATCCAGTTAACGTACCAAGTGAAGTAATTTGTGATTGTGTTGGTGTTTGTATAAGTCCGTATAAGTTAGTTGCAATTACATTAGTAGCAGTTACATTAGCAGCAGTTATGTTTCCTACAGCCACTACATCACCTGTTACGCTAATATTTGCCGCACTATACCCAACATCGCTAATATTAGCAAAGTTATCATTGACTTTAGTAAATGCTGTGCGTAAGTCATCCCCTGTACCGTCGTTGGCTGTGACACCTACGTTAACTGCAATAAATTGTGATGTGGTTATGGTCATAGTTTCGCTCTAATATACTTTTATTAAGTATTTATGTTAAAACTATTATTGCTTTGAACATACAGTCAATAAAAAACCCGCTAAGTGCGGGCTTGTTAGTTAAAACTTAGTTAACCTTTAAAATAATATTCTAAATTGTTAGAATCAAATCCAACTAAGCCTTGTTTATATAATTCAAATACCAATCGTTCTATTTTGGCATGGCAATTATTGTGATCACTAACCGAACACAATAATAAATTGTCAATTTCATTGTTTGTTTTGGAACCATCTATATGGTGGACTACCATACCGGTTGGAATTTTATTACCTATATGAGTTTCCATATTAACAATATGTTCTCTCACCCACTTAGTGGATCGATATGGATAATCTTTGCCTACGAATATTTCTTTATACCCTCTATCAAACTTCTCTCCTCTAATCTCAGCTTTTTTATCTCGACATTTGATTGTTTCTTTTTGTGCAAGTTCAGGAGTAAAACAAGTAGTACAAAAATGTACATCAGATTGCCCTCGTTTGCCATTTTTTGCTTTAGTGAATTCAACATTGCAATGGTTACATTTAAAATGATGTAGAGTTTGTTTGCTTTTGATTGTTACTAGCTTACCCCATCGAGTAGCTTCGTGTGTATTTTCCTTAACACTATCGTATAGATACATGATATGTAATCTCCTTACATATATTTAGCAATCCATACGCTAAATTAAGTAGGTATATTTAGACGCTAAAGGAACTTCCGCACCCACATTGAGTAACCGCCTGTGGATTTTTAATGCTGAATGAGCTGCCATTTAAACTTTCTAAATATTCAATTTCAGCACCTTGCAAGTAACTTGAACTCATGCTGTCTACTAGTAAACGTACACCATCAAACTCTAAATCAAAGTCATCTTCGTTAACTTCTTCGTCGAATGTAAAGCCATATTGAAAGCCCGAACATCCGCCACCTTGTACAAATACACGTAGTTTTAAGTTTGGGTTATCTTCTTCTGCAAATAGTTCTTTAAGTTTTGCAATAGCTGTTGGTTGTAATGTAATCATCGTCTGTATACTATCCTTGCTTTATTTAAATCGTATGGGCTCATTTCAATATCGACTTTATCGCCTTGAATGATCTTAATAGTAAACTTACGCAATCGTCCACCGATATACGCAGTCACCATGTGATTGTTTTCTAATTTAACTCTAAATAGTGAATTGCCGAGAACTTCCTCAACCACTCCACTAAACTTTAATACTTCTTCTTTTGCCAACCGTTATTTCCTTAATGTAATACTATTTAACTAATTTTTAGCTATTGAGGTAGATATTAAATACCAAACGATTGCTCCGCCAACTGCGGCACCCATTGTAAAACTCCACGCATAACATAGTACATATTCTATCATTTGTTGGCCTTTTGTTCTAATATAATCATATCAAGTTCAGATAAACCTGCCCTAACTTCATTTAATGAGCGGCGACAAACATCATCATAACCAGTCCAATTAGTTTCTGTAATGCGGGCATAAACATTACGAAATTCATTAGTATCACGTAATAGAAGATTATCTCTAGCTTGCTGTAATGCTCGACGGCAAACATCATCATAACCAGTCCAGTTAGTTTCTGTAATGTGGGCATATATATTACGAAATTCGTCGGTATCGCGTAGTTGTTCGTCAGTTAATATCATTTTTGATTCTCTAAAGTAATTGTTAATACAAGTATTATACAGTGAAATTAGTCTTTTGTCAATCGATATTCACAAGTTAACTGATGCCAAGTGAATATTTTAACTGTATAAAACAATTCATTAATGTATTGCTCCACTCGGTAATAATCAGTGTCACCGATTCTTGTTGCATTTCTCTGACTAGGAAGTATTACGTAGCCCATTATCCTCTCCGCATCTTACTAATATCAACAGCATCTTCTTTACTAAACACAGGAATAGCGTTACTCTTATGCAACTGTCCAATGCCAATCATTGCTGTACCTGTGTACACTTTATCTGGTGGTCGAACACATTGCCCATTGCCTGTTGTTTCTAACGAAGCAATTCGCGGACCAGTGTCACGTCTATATGGTGCAGGCTTAGGTTGTGCAACTGGCGCTTTTAATCCACGTTGCTTCTTCTTTTCATCGGCTTCAATGCCCCAACGCTTCTGTAACTCTTTCCAAGATTCTTCTTCCATACGTGCCCTTTGTGCGTGTATAACAGTGCGAAACTTTGCCTTACCTTTCTTCTTACCTGTTGTAGTAAGATACGCTTTTTCCATGTGCATTGACATTAACTTCTCTTTTCTAATTCTGCTGTTAGCCCACGATATGCTTTTGTGTTTGTTTGATTATTTTTCTCTAACAACCAAATACAGTTTTGAATATGCGATGTAGACATATCAACTATAGCAACTCCGACACACTCTTTAGTCAACCACATCTTGCCATTCTTAAGTCTATGCTGTTGGAAAAAATTATTTGGATCTGGGATTGCTAATCTATCCCATACCTGTTGTTGTTCTTTAGTTAACGTCATTCTTCCACTAACTCGTCATCACAAGTAAATTGCCCAACCATATCACACATTGAGCTAAAGCAGAATGGACAAAACGCTACAGGTAACATACCAAAGTAACCAAGTGTGCCTCCTTCATCTTCTGTAAAGTCGCATGAACAAATGTTACACTTATGTTCCTCACCGACATGCTCGAAGCCAACTATCATAAGCCAGTACCTGTAGTTGCAATTAAGTCTCGCTTAATCATGTTGTACGCAGTGCGCTCGTGTCTATCCAAGTCGTCCCAACAACCTTCCATATCTTGAAGTATTGCAAATAAGCCATGTATACCTTGTATGTTACCGTAACCAGTAACAACTCTATACGCATCTTCTATATCCATATAAACCGGAACGCCCATACTCAGTACCTTTCTTAATTGTCAATACAAGTATTATACAGTAAAATTAGTCGTTTGTCAAGAGATATTTTATTGGTTAAATGATTGCTGTGAGAAGCGTTTAGCCATTGCTTTTTGTGTGTTTGCTTTAGATGGATTTCCAGTACCGAGTTCTTCATGCGAAAATAAACCATATAGATCAATTAGCATTGGATTTTTGCTGTGTACTTTATAAACTATACTAATATCAGTCGAAAGATGCGCATGTCGTAAATTTGGAATAGTTGTATTATATAAACCACTTGACGCAAATTTTCTATCTGACGCACCGAATGGTGCAAGGGGATTGTTTCTTTTAAATTCAAAAAAATCTAATAGTTTTTGAACTACTTGTCTGTGTTTAATCAATGATTCTACATGAAGAGAACATTCTCTAAATTGCACCTGCTCCATTAAACAATTCCACAAAGTTGCTTAGTACGTGCAATCATTTCATCTGCTGTATAAGTAGTCCACGCAGAATCTGGAAGTTGTGCAGTTTTTACAATGTTAAACAAATCATTATTGCTGTAACCTGTATCATTTTCAGCAACAATTGACTCCATCAATGCTTCATCATTTGTTTTTTTAATTTCGTTTAACTTCATAACTAACTCCTTATTAACTATTTATGTGTACATTATACAATCATTCAGAGTAGTTGTCAACCGTTATTTAAGTAGCAATTCTTTGCTTGGGAATAGGTCTTTAGCAAGTGCCCACAGTTCTTCTTCTGTTGCGGCCTGGCAGATAAATGCATGATTTATAGCATCATACATCATGACGCGGTCAGCAACAACTTCAACGCTAACTAGCTTAACTGATTTAAGTACATCATTAATTACTTTATCTCGACGTGCTTCATCTAGTGCTGGCTTAATACCAGTGAAGAACTTAACCATAAAGAATGTTGTGAATATAAAACAAAACACGAGATATGCTGTCCACATTCCGTGTAGTATTGACATAGCTAAGTCCATAAATTTTCTCTTATCTTAATTAAACGTGTAAGCATTTCTGTATCTTCATCTGAGTATTGCTTTTCAAGTGCAGTACTAGCATCAAGAACGCGACGTGTTTCTGCCTTGTCTTCGTCAGTTTTATCGTCTGACATCAATGACCAAAAATCATCATCGCCACCATTCTCTGCCACTTGTTTTAGTCGACGCCGTTCACATAGCGCACTCCAACCACTTGCTTCACTTTCATCTACACGACGTGGGCGAACATGTTTCCACCAGTAGTACAATGCCCATTTCTCTTTAGCGGCAATTGCTTGATGAGTTGGTTGTCCAAAGTCTGGATGGTCCACAGGAATATAAGCATCGTCATATTGAAGAGTCATTTCCCACTGTAGGTGTGCAATAGCGGCTTCGGCACAGCGCCACTCCATAAACCAGCGAGTGTACCATTGTTCTCTCCACCATGGCAGATTGTATTTTGCACGTTCTTCTTTATTTGCCCAACATAGATGACTCCATGCTGTTTCAATTTCAATAAAGTCTACAAAGCTATCAAATGAGCAATGTAGTAAACGTGTACTAAACTCATGCCATTGCCCACGTTTAAGTGTGCTTGTAAGCGCATGTGTCTTAGTTGTATAGCGGTTGTTTAGATAGTAGCGTACATCATTAATCTTGTCTGGCACATAGCAAAAAACATCCTGTGCTTTGTGCAATGCTGTTTCGACTAGCCAGTAGCGAAATGGATGTGTAGTTTTTGCTAACCTGGTCCACGTATTCCATTCTTCACCTGTACCACTTGGGATACATTTAGTACCACGAAGCCAGTCCGCAAACTTTCCAATTGTCCAATAGTGTGATCTCATTACATAGTACCTTTCAGTGTTTCGATTATTGCCATTATGATTGCGGGATCAACTTTAAGTTTAGTTGCTACTTCAAATACGTCCCAATGTCTTTCTAATAATTCCTGTACTGCCAACAGTAAATCATGTTTCATCATTGCTTGAAATGCTCCGTTAATTGAATTGCGGCGTCATCATACCCATTGTTATACAGTGTATTTACGCAATCTTGTACTATTTGCTCAGCAAAAAATTCAATTTCTTTCCAAGTTGCTTCTGGGCTATTACTATCAATAGTTAACCCACATTCGTCGGCTAATGCTTTAATCTTCTCGTTCATTCTTCAACTCCGAAATGTTTCTTAATCAAATCAAAAGCCTGGCCTCTACTGACCATATCACGCAACATAGGACTCAACGCTACGCCACATTCAGTCACAATCAACTCAGCAAACTTTACTAATTCAACTTCGCTAAACTCGTAACACTCATGTACAGTTCCGTCATTAAATTCAGTTGAACAAAAATGTTCTTTAGCAAGTGCTTTAAGTATCTCGTTCATTATAGATCTCATTTATTAGCATTGCGTTCCTTTTCGATCCGAGCGTGTGCTTTTAGCATAGTGGCATGTGCCCGCTCTGCCGCAGCCAATGCCTCTCGCATATACTCAATTTTCTCTTCAATTGTGGGCTCTTTTTTTGGTAATTTAGTATTCAATTCGTTTAAGTCATCAGTCATATATTGCTCCAGTTCAATACAAATATTATACATTCAAATGAAGTAGATGTCAATCTAATCTTGAATATTTGCTTCCCATCGTAGACGAGCAATTTCATCTTTAAGTTTTATGTTTTTTACGATTTCTTGTTGCAGTTTAGCTAGTGTTTCAAAGTATGCTTCTTCCCAGTTCATTTTATTTTCCTAAATTCTTCAACGTCTTTAATTGCTGACTTTAATGTTTCTGCATAATTAAATGCTTGCTGTTTTGTTAACAGTGTAGTCGATTGAGTTTTAATATAACCCTTAGTTAGCAATGTCCAGATATGTTGCCAACGATTCATAGTCCACCAATTAGTCTTTTGTGTAGTATAAATGTGTACAGCAATACCGCAGTCATCTGCTTCGATGCTAACTTCCTGTTGTCCGTCATCGCAACCACATTCGCAGGAGACAGTATACATTTTCATATCACCCCAACTCTTATGTAACATAATTCCTTCTGCTGGTATTTGTGTTTCCATACAACTCCTAGTGTGCTAATACTGCCATTAAATGTATCTGCGGGTCATTAAATTCAAACTTGTAATGCAGTGGGCTCATTGATAACAATTGTAAATCCCACTCATTGTTATTTAAGTTCGCATGACACCAGTCAATACATTTTGCGGTACGGGCAACATCACTGTAGATATCAATCTTGTACATCGTTCTCTGTGCCATATAATAAATTTTCTAACGTCTTGTAGTGCTCATATGCTTGCTGTAATGCTTCATACTTAGCAAGTAGCTCTGCTTTAGGTTCGAGTATGCTAAGACGTTGCTCTACTTTCTGCATCCACGTAACCATACTTTTCCCACCAATCACAATGTCTGGTTCAAACCCTTCTAACGTTAGTTGCCCAGACATTGATACTTTTGCCGCAGTCGAATTTACCCATGCTGTATTTGCCATACTTAAACCGCCGCCACCTGCGCCAATGCCGGATACAGTAATATTTGATGGTATTGCACCAGAGCCAAACGTATTAGTACCACTTGCGCCAATGCCGGATACAGTAATATTTGATGGTATTGCACCAGAGCCAAACGTATTAGTACCACTTGCACCAGCGCCACCAACTAATACCTGCCCACTAGATCCAGCGCCGTTAAGCGTAACATTATTAGTCGCCACTAGTTTCGTCCTTGCAATCACAGTTGCGACCTTGATTACAATTGCCCGTACAGCCAGTGTCGCTACAACCATTCGGTCCAACCACCATATAAACCAAACCCCAACCAATCGCTACCATTACTGCTAGTGCTAATATTACGTAACTAATCATACTAACCTCCCTGTTCCGTTGCGTTAGATTCGTCGTCTTCATCTTCACTTAACTTGTCCATTTGTTTGTGTAACTTACTAAGTTGTTTGTCGAATCCATCAATAGTTTCGTCGTCTTCATCTTCACCAATACAAGTCAATGTATGATACATACCTTTACCCCACGTGTCGCCACCTGAGTCATTATCGATGTCATCACCATCATATGTTAATCCACCGCACAGTTGCCAGCCTTCGATAACATTGTATTCAAACGTTAGTTTCGTTGGGTCGAATGGTGCAGTAAGTTTAATCTCGCCATCAAAGAATGTACCTTTCTCTGTACTTTGTCCAACGTAAATGCAAGTACCAACATCTTCAGATTCTGAATTAAAACTCCATGCATCAGCAACATTACATCCGTCTTTAATTAATTCATCAATATCAAGATTGTGTACCCATACTTCATTACCATTCTCATCATTGACAGTTACCTCACATCCTGCCTCCAGCTCAACTCCAGATTCGTGTGCGGCGTTATCGCAGTCATGCCAGCTACCTGGTTCGAACGGCATCATATCTTCTGGCACTGCTAGTTCATTATCCCAGTCACCTGCGTATTCTTCGATGTCGATATCGTTCTCTTGGAAGTAATCGTAAATCTTACGGTCAACACGTCCAGCTACAATTTCCCCACCAAACCCACCAAGCGATATAGTGTACGTTCGCGGAGTAAACTTTAATGTTTGCATTAATACATCTTTCTCTTTTTTAGTTGCCATTAAACAATTCTCCCAATAGCATCAAAAATTAATTGATCAAGTAACGCTTCGTAATTTTTACCTAATGTCTTAGCATTGTAGATGTCGAGCACTGTGACTAATAGACGTGATGAACGATCCGAAGATAACGAATCACCCAATTCACGTTCTTCATATTCATCTGCAATTTCATCGTCGCTGAAGTCATCTAAACTAATATCAACTTCAATTTCTTTATATATAGTTGCCATTGTAATTCCCTTATTCGAAATGAATGTGTGCTTGCTGATCTAAGATAGCACGTTCTGTCAATGATTCAACAGTGAAGTTTTTAACTAAGTATTCTTTCTCGGTTGGCACGTAAGCTGGTAATAGATTAAAAACATCAACAGCACTCATGCCAACAAATTTTGTAAAGTCCATTAGATATACTCCACAATATCAGCATACTCAGTAATCTCATAGTCTGGCAACGCAATTACATCAAGCTCACGTTTCTCTACAACGTACGAATCAAATGTACCACCGTTAGCAACGTATAAATCTTTAGCCGACACAGCACCTTCGCGAGTTGAATACACTCCCAATAGTCCTTGTCCTTCGTAATCAATTTGTCCTAACAATACAAATACAGCCATCTTATTTCTCCTAATATCCTGCTAAGTAATCGCGTAGTACGTATGCTGTAGGAACTGCAAATATAATCGCAATAATTAAGTTTTCTAAAAAGTTACGCATCTTATTTCTCCGTTGCGCTAGTTTATGTATTACATTATACAGCCAAATGCGTCATCTGTCAAGCGATATTTGACGTGTACACGGTCAACAGCATCATTCAATTGATCCAATCTGATACCGTGTGCTTCGTAGCCATCGGCAACTAAATTGTAGTAGCTCTTGCTTGGCATGCCCAACACTTCTTCTGGGTACATAAAGTATGTCATTGCTTGTACAGTAATGCCGTCTACGATAACGTCAACCATCTTCTTATCGTAGTAGAATGGGTAGCCTTCAAGTATATCAAGTGATGCCTCATCATCAGGTTGTATTTCCCATAGCACACCATCAACATCAGACTCGAGGTCGTACTCAACAGTTGCAAAGTTTTTAAACTCAAAGCGATAGCATGGTAGCACTGCCGCACCTAAACTTACTGCTGTTGGGCAACGTCTAGCCATTTGTGCTAAGTTTGTATTCATGCCATAGCTCATATATAGTTTCTTCATAATGTAATCGTCGATCCTTTTGCCTGTGTGTAGAAGATGTGTGCGCCAATCTTCATTATTTTACGTTTATTATCACGCCATGTTGGACTTACATAATCTGCGTGATAAAAAAGAGCTTTCTTCAATGGCTTAACTCTTACACCATTGTTTAATACTTGACTTGCAATTTCTCTACTGCGTTCCCAAGTTGCGTCTTTAGGTTTGGACCAAGCACGTTCTTTAACTTTCGTCCAACTAAACTGTGCTTTTGAATATACAACGTTGCATATATTCTTTCCCCAGTAACCTGACTTCTTACGATTTAATGTTACCTGCGCAACCGCATACTTGCCCATATCATTCTCAACACCTGCTTCGTAATATATGTTACGTACCATACATTCAAACTCTTTTGGGGTAAACTTGGCATGTACGCTACTGCGTTCTAATATAGCATCTTTAATTTCAGTAACATCATTATGTATGCCAGTAACCTGTTCTTCCATCCTATCTATGCGTTGATCTTGCATAAATAGTACATATATAGCACCTGCAATAACAATGTAAATTAAGCCACGTTTTATCATGATGCTTTCTCTAATGTTTAAAACAAGTGTATTATACTATAGTTTTACTCAGAAGTCAAGAGAATGATAAATATTTAAAATAGGAAGAATACAATGTCAATACTGCATACATTTACGATTACTAAGCCATATTCATCAATCACTGGACTTTCACCATTAGTTTTGTTGCATAACAACTTTAAGGATATAACCGACTCATTAAATGCTGTCTATACTAACACCGATACCGTCGAAACTTTTAAAATTACTTTTGTAGATCAAACTGCATTAATATCATTTATTACTGCCACTAAACTTACAACAGACGAGATTTCTCAGCTCGCCGAATGGAAAACAGCATATAATATATCATATACCGTTACGATAGAACAACTTTCGGATACTGAACCAACGATTACTACTAGTTATGATTGGCCTTACGCGGTTTGGCCAACTGGTAATTGGCCAAACTAACTATTGAATAAAGGGTTATTCAACAATCAACTGTTTAGTTAATCCAATACTTCCATCTGCTCTAACGTCCCAAACTAAATTATCACCTTCCTTCCACCCTAAACTTGCAATTAGCTCGTCGGGTAGAGGGAGGAGTAATTCTCCAGTAGCCAAATCTTCTTCTAATACCGCAGTCCATGTCTTAGACATTAATTTCCACCTTTGTAACACTGTCAAAGCGGAAACTGCGCCATGAGCCAGCATCAGTACACCAAACGCTGATAGTGGGCTTTACTACAGCCTCAGTTACTACAACTTCTTTAAGTGACTTAACACTTGCAATCATATCTGCTTTAAGCGTACACGGCATAACTCGCACTTCACCATTTACTTTAGTGAATGTAACAGTACACACATTGTTCTTTAATGCTTCGATCAGTTCTTCTTTAGTTAGTTTCATACGATTCCTTTCGTTTGCTTCAGTAAATGCATCCTAATAACATTATTTTGCCTTCAATGTTTCAAATGTAATTTCTTTTGCACGTTCATCTAATGCCTTGCGTTCTAACACATCAATAGTGCGCATTAAGTCCTGCACTAAATCAACAATGACTTCACGACCCGATTCTGTCAAATTACAATACTCGCGCCCAACTGGACTAGTGTGCCAGAGTTTAGGGTTTTTAATTAGCCCTTGTAGCGCACCATACACAACATCTTTGTTTGCTTCCTGTGCTAGTTTATAGTTTTTAGTCATTGATAATAATCCTATTAGTCGTTTTACTAATTTTAACATTACTTATTATACTATGAATTTGTGGAGAAGTCAATCGGAGATTAGATAAATAAAAGTGCTAGTCGCGATATTGAAGTATCCACTAGCTCTAACATTATGGAACAATGCCAGCATGTCTATTTATTACGTTTACGCATACCTCAGAGAAGATTTAACTCCATATTATATTGGCAAAGGCAAAGGAAAACGTGCGTGGTCAAAGGGTAAGAATCATATTCCTCCGAAGAATAAAGACCTTATACAAATAATAGCACACAAACTTTTCGAGTACGAAGCACACTTATTTGAAAAGAAACTTATTGCGCTGTATGGGCGTAAAAGTAATGGTACTGGCATATTACGTAATTTAACAGACGGTGGCGAAGGTAACTCTGGTTATGTAATGTCCAATGAAACAAAGAAAAAGATATCTATTATACGCAAAGCACAAATGGCAACTATACCACATCCTCGAGGAATGCTAGGAAAGAAACATTCAATTGAAACCAAACAACATCTTAAAGAAGTGCGCCAACTGAATCATCCCCGTGGTATGTTGGGCAAAAAGCACAGTGATATTGTTTGTGCTAAATTCTCAGATCAACGTACAGGAGAAGGTAATGGAATGTATGGTAAAACTCAATCAGACCTATGTAAGAATAAAGTCTCAGGCACTAATAGTCGTATGGTGAGCGCACGTGATCTGGTAACAGGATTAACATTACGTGTCACAAAAGAAGAATTTGACACCTACAAGAATATAAAATACGTAGGTGTCATGAAAAGAATTAATCCTTAATTGCGCTTTCAAATTGATCGATGATACGTTGTAAATCATCTGCTATTTGTTTATCATCTCTAATTTCTTCGCAACGTGGTAAAAATAATGAGTAACTTGTATTACTATCACTCGGTGGCATAATGCTGTTAGATTTAACTGCCATAATCTTGCCAATTACTTCGTCCTTGCTTGCCCAGATACTGATTCTATCTGAATCAGTAAAGCCGCTTACATTAACTTCAAGTAAGCCATCACTTGATCGACAAGCAATAGAACCAAATGTATCTTCATTTTTACCTTTACCTGCATTAAACCCAGTGATAATAAGATCAATGATTGTTTCGAGTTTCATTTTAACTTGTTGTTTGCTTGTTGTATCTTTCCAAATACCCTGTGCATCTTTAATGATTGTGCCTTCTAATCCTTCTGCAAGCATTTCACGATAGTGTGTAAGTGCATCTTCCATGTTATGTACAATAACAGTTGGGATTAGGGTAATACAAGTTGCCGTTAATGTTTGTGTTGCTAATTCAGCAAAGCGAGCTTTATACGGAACATTGTAAGTACCTTTAGAAACGACTGAAGTTAAGGCAATTTGGTCCCAAACTAAGTAAACAATCTCGTCATTTGGTCCAATGTCGCCACCTTTTTGTACCTTGTTTAAGATACCGTTACCTAACTGTCTGGGAAGCACAACACCATCACGTTTAATTAACAATTCACCATGTGATTGTGTATTAGTTGGGAACGTTGCTTGTACATCAGTGACTAAATGTGCAAAGTGTTGTTGTGGAAACAATGAACCAGCGCGACTTAAAATTTGTACTTCGCCATCTGCTGTATGATTTACGTTGGCAAACATACCATCTGCTTTAAGCTGACTAAACACACCATCAACCCAGCTAAACTCATCTAACTTAGCGGCTTTAGGAAGTGCGCAACGCATATATGGAAACTCTGGAATTAAATTCTTCCATACTTTGTTTGCTGTTGACTCACCGAAGCCCGCACGTAAGTCACGGTCAATAATTTTAGCAATTACTTTTGCTTTTTCTTCAGGTAAGTTACTTAGAATATTTTGTAAATGATTAATACCAGCAGTACCAGTAACTTGTCTGCTGCTTAACTGACCAAGTTGACTAATTGCTTCTGTTAAACTGATATCTGTTGTATCAATTTGTTTGTATGTAGGAATTTTCTTAATGAAGAAGTTTACAGTTGGGTCGTAGGTTAAACGAACAACTTCTTGTAATACTTTATTGTCTTTATGCTGAGTAAGGATAGCAATTTTTGCATTCTTACTTGGTTCGTTTGCAACTTCTTCTAAAATAGCGTTTATCATTTGTACACCCATTTGTTAATTTATAAGTGTATTATACAGCCAATTTGCTATCTTGTCAACCGATAATTAGACCCTACCAACAACTACTTCGATAGTAACTATTCTATTTTCTGTAATATCTTCAAGTGCTTTACCAATCACACAGCCCGGGAAGTATTGCGCACGGTCTAATCTTTGTGCTACACCGGCTGTGTCGCTTGTAACTACTAAGTCACCTTTATTAATTGGGCCCTGTACTAAGCACGGAACACGACCTTGTAATGCAACTGGTAAGCCATCAAGTTCAGAATTCATTAGATATGCTGGATTGGAAGATATAACGCCAGCAACCGCAGTATCATGACTAACTGTACTAATGGTAATTTCTTTATCGCCACCAAACACAACTACTGTGCCTGGCACATAGTCGTTATCTGATGTGTATTTTTCTGCCAAATCGGCATATTGAGCTGTTGTTGCTTTAAGGAACGCAGTATTAAATGTTACAGTCGAACTACCAATATTACCAACACCTGTAGTAGCACCATTGATAATAGCAGTAACAGCACTACCACTATTGACTGTAATTGCACCACTTACAGTAAGTGCAGTCAACGTACCAACTGATGTAATTGCTGTTAGTGCTGTTGTTGTAACAACTTGTACCCACCCACCCCAAGAAGCATTGACTCTAGTATTAGTATATATAATTCCACTACCCGTTGTTAATCCTGTTGCTGTAAGAACATGATAAAGGTTGACACTAGTATCGTTTGAATGTCTCTGTAGTTGAATATGCCACCAAGCGGCCGGCAAAGCACCTTGAACAGTTGTAGTAGATATATCATAATGACCACATCTTGGTAATGTATCTGCCCAAGTCTGTAAGTTGGTATCAGCAGCAATATTGACATTTTTGCCCGCTACTGAATAAACTGCATTTGTTGTATCAGTAGCTGTTGCCGCCGAACCAGTTACTGACCCTACTATGGCCGCTGTTACTGTAAGTGCCGATAGTGTACCGACAGAAGTAATGCTTGGTTGAGCGGCTGTTGTTACTGTTGCTGCACTACCACTTACGCTACCTGTAATAGCGGCTGTTACTGTAAGTGCTGATAGTGTACCAACTGATGTGATATTTGTTTGTGCCGCAGTTTGTAATATACCTGTGATAGTTGTTGTGCCACTTGCACCGATACTTGTAACACCACCCAATGTTGTAATAAGTGGATGACTTGCTGTTTGTATTACGCCCTGTAATTTTTGAGCATATACTGTATTAAATGTAGCAGATGCAGTACCAATATTACCTTGTCCACTTGTACCAGCATTAATTATTGCTGTACCACCAGTTCCTGTAACAGATGTTCCATTAATTGTTAATGCACCCATACTTAATGGGTCATATATTGCATTTGTTAAACTTACCTGTCCGCCAGTGGGTTCAGCTACATTACTAAACAGATACCATGTACTGTCAGCATCGTTACGAATCATACCAGTATGTGCATAAACATTGGCTGGGCCACCGGTAAATGCCGAGTAAAAACCAAGATCGTAGTTGTATGGATATGGTGCACTCGTTACGAGATATAGCAATGGAGCATTTGAACTTATTGATTGAGTGCTTGAACTAATAACGTTTGTTACATATAAGTTGCCGCCAATCCATAAATGCCCAGCAACACCAACACCACCGTTAACTACTAATGCACCAGTTGAGATTGAACTTGCTACTGTTGCTGTATTAACAGTAAGCCCAGTGTCGTTTATTGTCACACGTTTATTAGCACTTAATGTACCACCAGTATGGAATATTAATCCTTTACCTGATGTCTGTGTACCAATTGCATAGTTACCACCATTTGTGTATGAATATCCATCTAATCCAGTGCCGATTGTGTATGCTACATCTGAATAGTTGCTCGAGTTAATGCCATGATCGATATAATTTATGCTGTCGGTGCCAGTATCTGCTACGCAAATATAATCAGATGATGCACTTGTGCCACTGCTGATGTTTTGTAATAGTACTTGAGTATAGCTGTTAACATTTGCATTGAACTGTGCTAATACGTTACTATACGCACCAATTAAGTCTGGACCGATGTGTAAAATTTTAGTTGATTGTATGTGTACATTGCCTGCAACACCAACACCACCTTTGGCCACTAATCCACCATCTGTGTACGTGGTGCTATCAACCGCCGAGTTGGCATACACTATGCCGCTGACAGTGGCAATACCTGCTATCGCTGTAGTTGCGTTATTAAGATTTAATGTACCTGTTGCCGCACCAATGTTAAGTGTAGTGGCCGCGCCGCCGATATTAAGCGTAGTTGCAGTTGCATTTGCTAATAAAAATGTAGTTTGGTTTGTTGTTAATCCACCGGCCGCATTTAATGCTAGTGTGCCTGTTGTAGTAATCGCACCTGTTGCCAAACTTGTCAGTGTACCAAGTGATGTAACATTGGTTTGTTCCGCAGTTTGTAATATACCAGTAAGTGTAGTTGTTCCGCTAGCACCGATACTAGTAACGCCACCTAATGTTGTAATGTTTGGTTGACTTGCTGTTAATAATGTACCTTGATAGTTAGTAAAGGTAGCAGTTGTACCAATAATGTTACCAGCATTAATATTACCACTCGCTCCAATACCACCAGTTACCTGTAATGTTCCGGTTGTGGTTGATGTTGATACTACTCCGGCGCTTGCTAGTACTACACCATTACCTGTAAAATAATGTAAACTTGTTGCACCTGCTAATAAAGTAGCATTATTAAATAATACTTGCGTATCTGACCCCGTCGCAGTTGCAGCAAATGGATTAGTAAATGTTAATAATGTTGATCCCAGGGTAATAGGATCTGAGGTTGTTAATTTATAAGTTCTGCCAATATTTGTTACACCTTCCGCTACTGTTGTAGTTAATCCACTTGTTACTTTGTCGCTAGCATCAGCATCATGATCTCTTATCCATGTACCATTGACACCCGTTCCTACTACAGTAACACGATAGATACCATTTTGTGCAGAGTCAGTTTGATCTTTAACTAAAACACGATCATTTAATATTAATGTAACTGTATCAACTGTGTTGGGCGCACCGCCGGCTACTAATAAAGTTCCCACGTCGCCTGTAGTAGCCACACGAACACTTTGTTTGTAATCTGTATCGTATATCTGACTGTATTTTGGTCTGGTTAATGCCATTTGGATTCTCGTATTATTCTAAGTATTTATACGAAAATAGGACCCGAAGGTCCTATTATGTTTTACTACTAATTAATTATCTAACGCCAACTACTACTTCAATTACTGCGTCGCCTTCTGAATTTGCCAGTGCTTTACCGATTACTGATCCAACTTTCGGATTAGCTTCTGCTCTAGCACGACCACTACCGGCTGATACCATTAAGTCACCTTTATGTACAGTACCCTGTACTTGACATGGCACACGACCGTTTAATGCAACCGCAACAACGTTAGCACCTTCTAAACCAGTGTTCATCAAATGTGCTGGGTTAGTAGATACTACGCCTGCTACACTTGTACAACCATCTGTATCACATGCTGTAACTTCAAACTCACCACCAAAGTGTACTACTGTACCTGGTGCGTATTCTGCATCTGCTTGATAATTTTCTGCCAAATCGGCATAGTTAGCAGTAGTTGATGTACCACTAAATGTTACTCCGTATATTGTTGACCAACGTACACCTGATGCACCCAATGTACGAGTATTATCACCATCGGGTTGAACAATTTGTGTTGTTAATGTTGCAGATAATGTACCAAGTGAAGTAACGTTAGTTTGTGCTGCAGTTGTTAATGTACCTTGTAGTTTAGATGCATACACAGTATTAAATAAACCAGCTGCAGCACCAATATTACCAACACCACTTGTACCACCATTGACTATTGCAGTACCACCGGTGCCAGTCACTGTGGCACCTAAGATTGTTAATGCCCCGTGATTAATTGGGTCATATATTGCATTTGTTAAACTTACTTGCCCACCAGAGGGTTCACCAACATTACTAAATAAACTCCACGAGCTATCTGCATCATTACGTACTAAACCAGTATGTACATAAACGTTAGCAGGTCCGCCGGTAAATGCAGAGTAAAAACCAATGTCGTAGTTATATGGGTATGGTGCACTTGTAGTCAAGTACAATAATGGGTCGTTAACTGTAATTGTTTGTGAACTTGAACTAATAATATTAGTTACGTATAAGTTACCACCTAGACGTAAATCACCAGCAATACCACAACCACCGTTAATTACTAATGCGCCAGATGAGATTGAACTTGTTGCTGTTGTTGTATTAACCGTTAAGCCAGTATCATTAATTTTAGCACGTAATTGAGCACTTAATGTACCACCAGTGTGGAATATTAATCCTTTACCTGATGTCTGTGTACCAATTGCATAATTACCACCATTTGAATATGTGTAAGCATCTAATCCAGTACCAATGGTGTATGCTACATCTGAATAGTTGCTCGAGTTAATACCCATATCAACATAGTTTGCACTGTCACTACCAGTATCTGCCACAACTACAACGTCTGCTGATGCACTTGTACCATTGCTGATATTTTGCAATAATATTTGACTATAACTGTTAACGTTGGCATTAAATTGTGCAAGTACATTACTATACGCACCGATTAAATCCGGTCCTACGTGTAGAATTTTACTAGACTGTATGTGTACGTTACCGCCAATACCAACACCACCTGCTACTACCAATGCACCATCTGTATATGTAGTACTTGCTGTTGATGCTGTAAGATTTAATCCAACGGCCGAAAGAGTAGATGCAAGTGAGCCATCTACATTCATAACAACATTAGATCCAGTACCAGTGTCATTAATTGTAATGCTCGAATCGTTTTTAGCAATTTGACTAACGCCTAAACTACCTGTTCCAGATAATGTTACATTACCTGTTGTTGTAATATCACCTGTTGCTGCTGATATTGTTAGTGGCCCAACTGTTAAGCCATTGTGTACTACGAAGTTACTATTTGCCATGGTTCCATATTCCCCAAATGAATGAATTATATAGTATTTATTCCAGACAAAAAAATAGCACCCGAAGGTGCTATTAGTTATAACATATTGCTAATTACTTTTCAGCATCTTCTACTGGCAATTCATAAATTGCGCAATCTGTAGTAAGCAACAGGCCAGCAACACCAGCCGCATTTTGTAATGCAACACGTGTAACTTTAGTTGGGTCTACTACCCCCATTGCAATCATATCGCCGTATGTTTCATTGGCCGCATTGTAACCGTAGTTGCCAGTGCCGCTGGCTACTGCATTGACAACAACACTAGCTTCGCCACCAGCGTTTTCTACAATAGCACGTAATGGTGCTTCGATTGCACGTAACACAATATCAATACCTACGCTTTGATCATGATTGTCACCTTTCAAACCAAGTACTGCTTGTTGAGCACGAATCAATGCAACACCACCACCCGCAACAATTCCCTCTTGAACCGCAGCACGGGTGGCATGTAACGCATCATCAACACGGTCTTTTTTCTCAAGCATTTCTGGCTCAGTTGCTGCTCCGACTTTAATAACCGCAACTCCGCCGATTAGTTTTGCAACACGTTCTTGCAACTTCTCTGCATCATAAGGGTTTTCAGTTAATTCAATTTGACTACGAATTAACGCAACACGTTCATCAATTGCTTCACGGGTGCCCGCGCCATCAATAACAATAGTTGTATCACGAGTTACTTCGACACGTGCCGCTTGACCTAAGTCAGTTAACTTAACGTTTTCAAGTTTAAGACCAAGTTCTTCGGCAACTACAGTACCGCCTGTTAGTGCTGCTAAGTCACCCATCATACCTGTACGTCGTTCACCAAAGCCCGGTGCTTTAACTGCACATACGTTAAGCACACCTTTCATCTTGTTAATAACTAAAGTGGCTAGTGCTTCGCCTTCTAAATCTTCAGTAATGATAAACAATGGACGGCCTGCGCCACGTACTTGCTCTAGCACAGGAAGAATATCCTTGATTGAGCTAATTTTTCTGCTGAATAACAGAATGAATGGATTTTCTAAAATTGCAACTTGCTTGTCAGTTTCAGTAATAAAATAAGGGCTTAAATAACCTCTGTCAAAGCTCATACCCTCAACTACGTCAAGTTCCATAGCAAGTGACTTACCATCTTCTACAGTGATAACACCTTCTTTTCCAACACGTTCCATTGCAGTAGCAATAATCTTACCAATTTCATTATCAGCGTTAGCAGAGATTGTACCAACTTGCTCGATGCTGGTTGTTGTATCACATGGTACAGATACATTAGCAAGTTCAATTACAAGTGCCGCAACTGCTTTATCAATGCCACGTTTTAAATCCATCGGGTTCATACCCGCTGCAACTGACTTAGCACCTTCGCGTACAATTGCTTGCGCAAGTACAGTAGCAGTCGTAGTCCCGTCGCCCGCATCATCCGCAGTTTTTGCCGCGACTTCTTTTACCATTTGTGCGCCCATGTTTTGCAACACATCTTTTAATTCAATTTCTTTAGCCACTGTTACGCCATCTTTAGTGATGTGTGGTGCGCCCCATTGTCGCTGAATAATTACATTGCGACCTTTTGGGCCTAGCGTTACTTTTACAGCTTCCGCTAAAATATTTACGCCCTCAATCATCTTACCGCGAGCAATCTCGCCAAACTTTACGTCTTTAGCACTCATACTAGTTCCCCTCAATTATTGCAAAAATTTCTTCTTCGTCTAGGACTAATACTTCTTCGCCCTCTACTTTAACCGCTGTGCCAGCATGACGTGGAAACAACACAAGGTCATTTATTCGAACTGTCATTGGTACAAGTACGCCTGCTTCTGTTCGTCGGCCTGCGCCAATTGCGATAACAATACCTTGATCTGGTTTTTCTTGTGAATTATCAGGGATAAAAATTCCCCCTGCTGTTTGTGTGTCTGCATCGACACGTTTTACTACTACACGATCGTGTAATGGATTGAATTTCATTTCTTACTCCTTTATTAAGCAAATAGAATTATGTACGCCGCCCTAAGTTAGGCACGAAATACATAGTGTATTACAGATAATTACTTATGTCAATGGGTTTCTGTGGATTTATTTTTATTCAATTAATATACTGTTTAATTTAGTACGTTCTAATACTTCCACAATTGCCTTGTAACGATGTATATCTTCTGCGGTTGAATTATTTTTCAACAAATTGCATCGCATACATATAATCCAAAGATTGCTTATGTCATGTATTTGTTCCTTAGACCAACCCAACTTTTTAGCTTCGTCCTGCGACACAATATGATCGGTGCTAGGAGTGTTAATATCAAGTTTATCTTCTATGTTGTTTTTACCTAATCCATAGTTTAAAGTACTTCCACAACACGAGCACATTTCGCCGCATAGTTTTAAAAACGGTTCGTTTTCTACACCCCATTTGTTGGCATTTTTATATGCCCAAACAGGACGTAAGTCATTGGTATTGCAAACTATACGATAAAGGGTACGGCTATGATATGTGCCGGGGTCATATTTATTATATAATTTTGCCATTATGCCGCCTTTAGTTCATCATCGATTACTGGCATCGTAATGCTAAATGGTTTGGCAACTAATGTTTTACCAGTCTTATATTCATACGCATCAATGATACCGCTTGCAATTTTTTCACGAACACCCATACCCTTGTAGTTTGTTGGGTACTCATATTCAAATTGATCCTTAATGTCGCCGTGAAGTCTATCACTACTCTCAAAGAAATTTGAATTTTGATATACAACATCTTCAAATAAGTCATCTGTATATAATTCAGCAGATATCATAAGTTCACGAACTTTAAGGAAGCCTAGCATAGTTGCTGTGGCGATTTTTTCAGTCGGCCAATATGTACGCATTTTACTTAAAATTTGTCCTAGCGCACCTAACCCAAACTGATCCCGGGCCATGGTTAAATCACTGATGTGAGTAATAACTCCTGCTGTACGTTTTTTGTAGCCGGTAGTACAACCAGCATCGATAACACAATTTTCAAGGGCAACAGCATCTTTCTCACCCATGATAACTTCTTGTTGGTGAATAAAATATTTTGCCATCGGCTCATTATCATTATTAAGTGCCAATAACATAATCGATTCTACATTTTCGTCCTCACTCTCAACATAGAATACAGGAACCATGCTTTGCTCTCCATACTGCGCAATCCACTCAGTGGAGTGTTGTTGACCATCTGCACCATAGTAACGATTTTCGCTAGGACTATAACGGCATTGAAGCGGAGTTACGCAATGAATATTCCACTTACCACGTAGTTTCTTTTGGTGTTTTGGCTCAGGCCAACGTTGGCGCTCATAATTAAAATAAACTAATTCAGCAGGCACCCATGCAAACTTTAATATATCTTGGTATGGGAAACTTGGGTTTGTTGCAATAGTGCCGACTCGTTTTTGGACCATTCGTCCAACTTGAATCAAAGACACTTTCTTGTCTTTGCGTCCTTGACTAGGATCAAAAGGTTGCATTTTTAAATCTTCAGATTTACTCATTGTTACTTCTCCGTATAATGTACAAAATTATGTAAACATTGTTTACAAAATAAGCCGTTCTCTTAGCTTATAAAGCTATTATACGCTCGATTTACTAAAATGTCAACCAAAAAGAAAGCCCACCGAAGTGAGCTTTCTACTAGTTTTGGTAACAAGGTATAGCTACCCCGGACGAAGCAGTTTCTTAGGCGGATATCACATATTTGTTACTTTTACTTAAATTTACTTCAGCTATAAGATATTGCATATTCTCTACTATATGTAGTCCGCTTACTATTTTACCACGCAACGGAATTATATGATCAACATGATATCCTGCAGGGCAGCTTAGATAAAACTCTTTAACCGCTTCTTTATCTGCCCACGGTGGGATTCTCTGTAATCTTGCGGCTCGTTCGTTGGCACTTTTTAATCGTGTCTTATGCTTATTTGCTTGACGCCAACGCTTATGTGCGTCTGCTGAATATTTCTTATCCGATTTATATTTCTTTTCCTTATTACCAGGTTTTGCTATCCATCGGTTATAAGCAGCTCGTAATCGTAGTCTGCGTTCTTCTTCTGTTTCTATTAGTTTTGGTCTTCCCATAATAGTATTTATTTGCGTTGTCGTAAAAAAGCCCCTTGCGGGGCTTTTTGGTTGTTTCTGTTGCCAGGTAAGTCCTACCCCGGTTGTTTTAGACTAAGCTAAAACAGCAGCATCAGTACGTGAACCGAAGCGGAAGCCACGACCCATAGATACTTTTACTGCACCAGTTGTATTTGCTTTTTCTGCATTTACGGTTTTTGCATTTAACGTGACCCCACGTGTTGCCCTTTATCCTATCTATCGCAATCGAATCTAAGTCATCCCCATCAAAGATATACTACCGAACTTATGGCGTTTCTTGCCAATATTGCTTAATATATCTTTGGTGGAGATGGCGGGTTCTGCCCCCGCGTCTTGCAATCCTTACTTTGAGAGTTATACAACAATTTCTTTTACTGAATTACTTCAGTGTGTTTGTGTTTCAAACTTAGCTTTAATGCTTTAAGCCATAGTTTCTTTTGTTTCTTTGTATTCTTACGCACACATGCTAGATACATTTTTCTTATTAATTTCTTTCTTTTCATTTTACTTCCTTATGGCTTAACTACAATTGGTGGCAATGTCAGTTCAAATGTGCCATTACTTAAATAACGTTTCTTCTCTTTATTAAAGTTTGTTTGAAAGAATGATGCCTTACCGCCCTCTTTCCACCAAGTATTAACTATAACAATAACACGTATTGTTGGTGCTTCCGGTGCGCCTTCTGACTTTGAAAATAACTTAGTTGGCACATTCGATACATCTGGCAGAGTCCAGCAACCTTCGTGTGCTACTACATCTGAACTTTCTGTAGCATAAGTTCTGTACTCATATTCTTTTGCCACTTGTTCAAATGCACAGGGCTCTGTAGTTAATACAACAAAGCCACCAGCATCATTTGGCATGTACATTTCTTTTGGTACTTCTTCTGCGCTAACTGATAGCGATACGAGCAATGCTACTAAAGCAAGTTTCATAATGACTCCCCTAAGGCCGTCATTAAGATTGCATTTAGGACAGCATTATAGCTATTTAGTTAACTACGCAGTTTTCTCCACATTGATACGTGAACGAATAGCATCTAAACTTAACTCGGGTTTGGTAACACGATAAACTGGTGCGCCAGAACCATTGTACTTCTCATCTGCTTCGGCAATTGCTTGTGCAAATAGCGGAGTGTTGATTAAGTCAGTTGTCTTAAGATACGCGACTGCATCTGCTTTAGAACAGAATGTATCCATTTCAATTAGATTAACATTAGTGTGTCCACCTTTAACTAATGTCTTAACACGTGTTACAAAGTCATTTGCAAAACGTACTTTTGTTTGTCCTGCATGCGTCGAAACGCCTACTATCTTAAACATACTTTCTCCTTATGCCTGCGGAAGTACAACCACGCCGCGGATTAATTCACAAAGTTTATCTACATCACCAACAATAACTTTATTGGTGACCCAATCATTGTCACTGTTGTTACCAGTGTACTCCAATGTATAACCATTGTCTAAAATGCTAACACTAAAACTGTCAACACCATTTACAATTGCTTTATTTTTCTTTGCCATTACTAGTTCTCCTATGCTTCGTTTGGGAATTTAATATAACCTAAATAGCTTTTCACTGATTCAGCAGTTTGTCCAAGTGGTAAAGACTGAATAGTAAAACCTTTTTCAAACAGTGACTTTGCATACATCTTGTTATAGATAAATGCCATAACAATACCTGCAATGCCCCACGTAAACACATTGGCTACAATGATAAGAATTCCAGGTAACCAATCCTGACGAAGTAATGCCGGGATACCACTAAAAAAGAACGTGGTCCAAGAAAATCCTAGTGGTACTTTTTTAAGTTCGATACCGTTCGATACTGTGATTACTGCGTATGCCATTTTTACTTCCCTTAACTAATGTGACGTGCGTATTGAATGATACAACGATTTGCACCACCGTTCATATTGCGTACTTGATTTTCTGCATAATTTTGATTTGCCGCTTCAACTACAACAACATAGTTGCTTGGGCCATCGGTGCCCTGAATACTACCACCTTCATTTAAGCCACGTGCTAAAGTTTTATAACTAACTTCGAATCGCATTTTAGTTCTCCTGTCGTTTAATTAACTTCTAAATACTATTATATAACCATTTTGGTAAACTGTCAACCAAAATCTGCATTGTAACATTTGAATTGTTCCAATGCAAGTTAACTGTTATTATGCAACTTCCAACATATTAGCTGGCACGTTCCAAATGCCTTGTGCAGTGCTAACACGTACATTTTTAATTGCAATTTTAAGCACTGTACCTTTAACAGTTAGCCCGCTACGTGAGCTAACAAATGAAACATTATCACCTACAGTTAAACTACGTTTAGTTGCTCTACCTAACTTAACGCGAGCATACTTAACAGCTTCGATTACGCTTTGTAATTCTTCGTTAGTAAATGTACCTTGAACTAAAGCAGTTGTAATTTGTTGTGCATTCATTTTTTATTACTCCGTGTTGTTAGTGTATGTATAGCATTATACAGCCAAAACAACCAGATGTCAACCTTTATTTTAAGCAATCCAACCTTGTCCAGTAATTTCATGATACCACGGATAAAAACTCGGAATGGTTAATACCCAAGTATCATTGGTATCTATGTAATCAGTCGGCGGTTGCGCATAATGTTGATATAATGGAATGATAGGAAATCCGTCTACAGTAATGTCGACTATTACTGCATCGGGATGTTGACGGGTTACATTTATTGATATATTTAATGGATCGATTAATGAATGACTGTGCTGTAATACCGTTAGTTCAGTTAACTTGTTGTTATAAATTACTCCATCATTGATTAATACAATGCATGGACACTGACCGACAGGAGTTAATGTAATTACTACATCTAATCTTAGGGTTGGTTTAATAACCGTACTGTCGTAAAAATTCTTCATATTCTGGGAGATAATCCAATATTGTATTATTGCGCAATGATTCGAATGCTTTAATAAATTTAACTAAATTGTGGCGTTCTTCGTCCACATCATTGGGTACTTGGTAATTCTCAAGGAAATGTTTATATTCAAAAAGTATGCTTGTAATAACTGGGTCAATCAAATCATCTCGCCTGCGATTAATAATAACCTGATTACTATTGGTTAATTGATATTTATTTATAACTGCATTAAGTTTTTCAAGTGCAATAGCAATTAAATTTGGTGGCAATAGTTCAATTCGTAACCAACTCGGTTCGTATAATATATCACAACTTTCTGCAATAATAGAATTATTAATCATAAATTCAAATAATGTATCTAAATGATAAATGCTGAAGATAGTCGGCGTTATACGCAAACTTAAATGTAAATTAGTTTGCTTTCTAAGATCCAAAAATTTCTGAATGTTCGATGATACTGAATCAATCGTACTCGGATAACGAATATAATCATTAACTTCATGTAGAGATTCAATACTAAGTCCCAAATGAACATGCTTAAAATTCTTAATAATGTTTTCTAATTCTTCTGAATACACAGTACAATTAGTTGTTGTTCCGATATTAATATCCTTCGCAACTCCTGCTTCTATTAATCTTTCACAAATATCATAAAAACTTTTTAAGTAAAGTGTTTCACCACCCAAGAAATGTATGTATTTAATGTTAGGAATAGTAATTAATTCTGCTACAAACTTATCCATTAATATTGGATCATCTGCCCAATTCTTAAATTTAGAAAAGGATTTAAATAATGTCGGTTCTAGTTTGTTAAGTTTAACATAGTCGTTAGATAATTTACTGCTATAAGTCGGAGTACACATAATACAACCACTATTACAAGTATTGCCGAGATCAATTTGTAAATCAATTGGCAAACTATTAGTATGACCATTATTAGTGGCACTATATTCAAATATTTCATAATGTGGGCTTGCACAAAATGTCTTATCAAAATTTGTAATACTAATTACGCTCTTTAAGAGTTGGCGTTGACGTCCACTTACTTTATTGTTCGAATCTTCATAATGACAACTACTGCACATACGTAATTTGTCACCATCTAATAGAGAGGCTCTAATTCCTTGCATGATATCAGAATTCATAAATTCTGCGATAGATGTTGTTGCAATATTATAACCAGTATCGTCATGCGACCCCCATCGGCAAGGTAAAAATTTACCCGATGGCCCTATCCTAATATGAAACCATGGACTTGAGCAAAATGTATCTTTAAGCATTAACGTTTTGTAATAACTTCATCTGCCAAACCATATGCTACTGCTTCGTCTGCTGATAAGAACGTATCAAACTTCATAGTTTCAAATAAGTCTTCGTAAGTTTTTCCCGCAGTATTATGACGTACATACAATTCAGTTAAGCGTTGATTAATACGCATTGATTCGTCAAAGCTACGTTTAGCATCTTCGAATTGTAATTCTTGTACGTGTACGCTACCACGTGTGCCCGGAGTGCCGGAGCTAACTCGATGAATCATTGTACGTGCTTCTGGCAATACAATACGCTTACCTTTAGCACCAGCTTGCGCCAAGAATGAACCCATTGAACATGCTTGTCCAAGTACAATAGTCGACACATCGCATTTAATAAACTGCATTGTATCGTAAATTGCCAAGCCAGCAGTTACGCTTCCGCCCGGTGAGTTAATGTAGAACAAAATGTCTTTCTCTGGGCTTTCGCTTTCTAAAAATAGCAACTGTGCAACGATTGAACTTGCTGTCTGCTCGTTAACATCTGTATCTAACATAACGATACGATCTTTAAGTAGACGTGAATAAATGTCATAAGCACGTTCGCCTTGACTTGTACGTTCTACTACCATTGGGACTAAATTCGGCATTGTATTTCCTTTTGTGATTGTTTATTAAGTATACAGGATTTATTTCAAAAGATCAATGTCGTTCTGCACGTTCTTTACAAAATACGCAAAGTTTAACACCGGGGATTGCTAACTGACGTGCTAGTGGGATATCTTCACCACATTCTTCGCATTCACTTAAACTTGGTTGTAATGCTTGTTTAGCAAGCTCACGTTGCACTGCGGCAATATGATTCATGTTATTATGAATTGCATGGAGCTGTCCGAATTCTGCTTCTTCGAGATTGTCATTGCTATAATCATGATCATCATAACTTTGTGTAGCTGTCATATAAGTTCTCTTTCATCGTAAAATAATATAAATAGTATTATAACAGAAATTTAATACGTTGTCAACAAAAATGTCCCTCACGATACTGGTAATATCTAAGGACTCTAACATTTTAAGGAATGTCAGCATGAATATTTATTCAATCTATAAAGCCACTAACACAATAAATGGTAAATCCTATATCGGATTTGATTCTTCTTGGCCTACTCGCTGTGCTGATCATAAAAGAAATTCAATTAAAAAGAATTCTCGTTTCTATGCCGCTATACGTAAATATGGTTGGGAGGCATTTGTTTGGTCTGTGCTATATCAATCCACCGACAAGCAACATACCTTACTTGAAATGGAAGAATTCTTTATCCGCAAATATAATACCCACGTTGATTATGGCAACGGATATAATATGAGCTACGGCGGCGATGGAGGAAATCGTTCAATTGAAACTCGGAAAAAGATGTCTAATCTTGCCAAAAATAGATCGCAGGAGCATAAGGATAATCTTAAAGGTCAGTGGGAACAAGGATGTATTCCGTGGAACAAAGGAATTATCGGAGTATATATTCGGTCCGAAGAGTTTAAAGAAAATTTGCGTAAGCCCAAATCCGAAGCCTTTAAAGCAAACCTACGTAAACCATTACCAAAGATCATATGCCGTATATCTGACAGAAAAGAAATGGCTATCCAACAATATACACAATGGGTGAATAACTTGTCCAAGTAACCATTATGCTTCTTCCTTTTTGCCTACGTTGCTGTAGTCGTTAATTTGTATTTTTAAATCTTTAGTTTCTTTCTCTACTTCTTGTAACTTGTTGACTAAGTATTCTTCTGCCGCAAGTCGAAACACATTTGTTAACTTTGGGTCTTGTACAATTTCAGCAAGCTCTGCGCCACGTGCTAAATCTTCGAGTAGTATCTCAACACGATATAAACGCTCGATAGCTTCATCTAAGTCAGTGGGTGCGTTAGTGTAAGTAACTGTGTTTGCCTCTGCTAACTCCTTTAAAGCGTCCAGCATATCCTGTTCTTCGACTGTGTTCTCTGTAGACATGTTTATTCCTATTGTTAGTTTATGTGTAACATTATAGACTATTTAACTACTTTTGTCAACCTATTTTAATTTATTCATTAATGCTTTCTCAGTAATAGATATACATAGTTCAACTAATTGATCAGTTGACCAAACACTTTTCGCACAATTTACCTGCCACGTAACTAATTGAATATTCCCTACATGATATCCTTTAGAATTATCAATTCGGTCAAAACTTACTTTTGTAGGATTTTGTGATCGTAATGTTCCGTGCGTAAGTGTCATTGGTATGTTGCTTAACTTACAAAATCCTCGTTGTTTTGACCAGAGAGAAATAATATCATCGGCAGTAATGCTAAAATCAATTTTCCGATCTCTTGCTCCCTTGCGAGCTTGTTGCCAATAATAAGTTAATGAACGATTAGTGTCGTTTGATAATTTAGAATAATAAGCATCTTTCTTAGCTTTATTCTCTTCAGGTGAAACCCAGTCTTTTGTCATTTTACAAACAATCCAATAAAGTAAATCGTTAGTAGCGCCACGTTGATTGTAATTAAACTTGTTTCTTTAATGCGTATACTCCACGTTAAGTACACTACAGCGCCGATGTTTAACAAGTAAATGTTAAGTGGGTCGATACGAAAGCTAGTGCAGAGTGCGCCTGCTATTGTAATACAGCAAGCGACCCAGCGTAACCAAAAGTTAATACGACAGTTATCAATCATACCCATTTCAACCTAAACCAATCCACGTTTGTTTTTACTGTAAATCCATACCCATTACTGCCCGATGCTTGTAGTGCGTACTCAACTCCATTTTCACGCATCCACTGCGCCGACTAAGCAACCATTCCATAACATCATAATGGGCCAGCTTAGTAAAAAACTAAGCAATACTATAAGACCGAATGCACCTAAAATCGTTACTAATATTTTCATTTTAAATCTCCTTTTAATTTACATGCTCCAGTATAATTCTGAACTCGGATCGCAACAACGCGGAGTGTTGCTATCAATTTCAACAAGCGCACCTGACATAATATTACGTACTGTTTTCTTAGTAACAATAACAGTATTATAATATTCTAAAGTAGCATAAGCAACAACACCAGCACCTGCACGTTTATTTGCACATGTAGTACTACGTTTAGCTGAAGCTAATGTATCAAAATAGTTAATTGATTGTGTACTTTTTACGTTGTAAGTAACAAATGTAGTCATTTCGTTTTCTTCTCTGTGTTGTTAGCGTATGTGTAACATTATACAGTCGTTTTACCAAAATGTCAACCGAAATATAAATTTATCTATGCGTATATAATGAATAAATAATGTACAAGGAGTAACACATGATTAATTATATCAAAGGACTACTATCCGATTTATTCGGCTCTGCACCAGCAGCAGTAGTAGTTGAAGAAGTAAAAGAAGTAGCAGTTAAAGCACCAGTAAAACAACGTGCAGGTACAGTAGCAGGAGTTAAGCTAGCACCATTGGCAGTAGCACCGGCGCCAGCTAAGAAACGTAAACCATATTACGGTAAGAAGAAAGCAACTACTAAACCAAAAGCAGTCGCAACTAAGTAATAAATGACAGCGGCAAGGGACGATGAATATTTAGACCCTTGCCGATGGCATTTGAATTGTATCAATCTTCTTGACACAAGACACGCAATATTTCATATACCATTTCCACTTACTATCGAGTTTAAGCAAGCAATCAATGATGCATTAATTCAACACGACTGTATTGTAATATTAGGGTCAGAATTGCATGCAAGCACAGTTGACTTTATAACACAATATCAGAATCCAAAAATAACTTATTTTTTATGTGGTGTCGTTAGTGACATTACTACGCAAAATTGGATGGATTGGTTTATTACAAGTACTGAATTTTACAAACAAAGTAATATATTAAATCAACTAACTCCATACCTATCAAAGCCAAAAACATTTGATATACTGTTAGGTCAGCCCAGACGACATAGAGATTATGTATACAATTATATATGTCGCAATGAATTAAATAATCGGGTTATAATGACTTATCTGCAAAACAAAATAATACAGCAACAAGACTCGGATGGATGGATTTGGGAATCTGAGCCAACGTCTGATGAATTTAAATGGACTGTTACTTCGGTGAGCTATCAGAATAGTACATTATCATTAAGTCAAATAATACCAATTAGTATCTATAATCAAACTGCATACAGCATTGTTGCAGAAACAAATTTTGACAATCATTATAGTTTTTACACTGAGAAGATTGTTAAACCTATATTAGCAGAAAGATTATTTCTTGTGTTTAGTGGACAGCATTATCTACGCAATTTACGCAGTATGGGATTTAAAACATTTGATATTATTGTAGATGAACGTTATGATGAAGAAGCAGATAATAATATCAGATTCGAAATGGTATGTAATGAAATGAATAGATTATTTAATTTACCACAACAACAAGTGTTGGATAGTATACGACCAATAACAGAACACAATCGTAAAGTTATGTTAGAGACAGATTGGTTAGGACAGTTTCACGCGAATCTTAAGACTGTGTTAACTGAAACCAAGTAAACTCTCCTGGTGTCATCCATTTGTGTAAATAAACCGGAGTACCTGGGCCAGATATTCCTCGCATACCGTGATATGCTGTTGTAAGCCAAATCCATTTATCATATTCAGTTTTGCGTGGCCACCAAACAAATACTAACGCCCAATGCCATTCACCATCTAGCCAAGAATCATTCCACGGTGTTGTATATCCAGTTCCCATTATTCGATTATCCCAAACTTAGCCCAGCGTGAGCCACCAATACATACCCATCCAATTGGACTGCCTGGTGCCGGCGATTCGTTGTAGACAATTTGTGCCATTGTACCTGCATAGTTTGGGACTGCTGTGGCCGACGACATAGCAACCCGACCCACTACTAAGTTCTCTATATGCGCACTACCATCAGTATCAAGTATAATGTTTTCTTTTCCGTTGCTACCAAGTATAAGTTGTTGTTTGCGTGGTGTTGCAAGATAAGCAACATCTGTTTTACGTTTAGCTACGATAAGTTCGACTTCTTCGTCCCACACTGCGAACACAGCACTCGGGTCCATCGTGTTAACACCAACTCTACGTTGTGTAACATAAAGTGTTTCACTTAAAAAGTTTTCACCCGATGTTTGTAAGTCTTTAAGCACACCAACACGTTGTAAATTACTGTCAACAATCTGATAGCCCAGTTGCGCACCTTTAACAATTTCCTTACCACCTTGCGTAATGCGATCTAAATCAATGCCAGATGTTTTAAGTTGTTCTTGTATAATGTTACTATAACCAGTAAACAATGTATCGTTTAAGCCCGCTGTTACTGCAACACTTGTGGCGGCAACTAACTGTGTAAAGCCCACACAATCTTCTGTTACTGTGCCATTAAGTGTTAGTGCGCCATCTACTACTAAGTCGCCTTTAATCTCTGCGCTGGGTGCAAACAATGGACCTTCAAACGCAACAGCATGATCCATTAACGTCATCTGTACAAAGCTAGCTCTGTCCTCGATACCAGTACTACCAAATTGTTCTATAATGCCGCCGGCAATGCTATCGCCTGTTAGTTTAAGACCTTGAAAGTTTATTGCAGTATGCGCAATGCTTTGTGATGGGAAGTTTTGTAATTTAATTATGCTAGCCAACGAAGTTTTTACAATTTCATTAACTATTAAATTAATATCAATGGAGGCAAGTTGGCGTTTAATTTCTTGTACTATTTGTGCGTTGGCTTTGTCAACTACTGTCTTGTTAACATCGGCGGTGATTTTTGCAATTTGTGCGGTAAGTTGTTCTCTACTTGTATCAGCAAAGTTAAATGTGTCTAGGCGTGTACCAATTTGTTGTTTAACTAAAGTATCAACTACTGCATCAAGTTCTGTTGCGGCAATTTTTTTAATTACCTCATCAGTAATTTTAGCCTGTAGCTCTTGTTCAATTGATACTTTAAGACCGTCGATTAAACCTGCGACGATAGGTTGTAGCTGTTGATTGATATCCATATACTCACTCGAAAAAACTCTAAATTGAAATACTAATTACGTGCTCATAGTTTTTACGTATGAGACTTTTGTACATTAAATCTTTGTGTACATAAAACTCTTTTGCACCAGCGTCAATACTAAACTTTGCTAACTGTTTAAAAAACATATTACGTCTTGCAAACGGACCATGCGACTGTGTGTTACTATCTTGCATTTCAAACACTGTTGTCTGCCATGCATTCTTATCTACATATTCATACTTGTGATATTCTAAAAATACTAAACTATCATTGTTTCTATATACAGCAAGAGGTTGACTAAATTCACGCTCTCGAAAGTTTTGATTCTTATAATCACGTAATGTTGTTACTATTAATTCATTTGCTAAACTTGCAATTAACGCCACACTTGCCTGCTGATCTTGTTCTGTTTCTGCAAATGTAAAATACTCATCGCCGGCCACAACCCACGAAAACTGTTTAGTGTAACCTTTTAAATCTTTAGCATCTATATATGTGTATTTAATCGCAATACTGTCGAGGTAATTTTTTGTTTCTGCACTAATACCAGTTACAAATATGTTCTTGTATGTTACACCGAGCATCAATGGGCTAAAGCCAACAAATAATACGCTGTCGGGGGTTGAGTTATAATGTTGTTCGATGCCATGTAATATCTCTTGTTTCTTATTAATTGCATCTTGACTTTTAAGATTAAATTTTAAGGCGCTAAGTGATGTTTGTGTGTACGTCGCGAAAGACTGCGGCATGTTGATTCCCCGTGTTACATTTACTTAGCAATTTGTAGCTTATTCTCTTTCTAGATCAAGGGTTACACAGTGAAATCCCCCTCCTAATGTCCTGCTGTGACGTAGCTCTAGCGGAATAGTAGTAAATCCCGCCTTCTCTAAGTCTTCTATAAGAGTATATTGCGCACGATCAACAATTACTGTCTTTGGGTCAACACTTAACATGTTCAATCCGATCCATTTACTTGCGTATGGGTATTCATGAAAACTTTGTGCTTCGACATCATTTACCCATAACTTAGTCCAACCATCAAATGCTCGTGGGCAGTTGTCTGGAGTTACTCTACTTGCATTAAGCACAACAAATCCTTGACGTAGCGGAACAATTGTACTATCAATGTGTACACCATTGTAAAAGTTGCATGCTTCAATATTGATGTTCGGTAACTTATCACGTAACCAATCTAATGCAAGTTGATTGCCACTGTCGCTTAGTAAGTACAACCACGTACTGCCAAGTCTACATACATTAGCCGCATCCATAACCATATCTTGATTGCGTGGCATGTTCTTAACAGTCTGTGCCCTATCAAGTACAAAGTCTAATGTTTCAAGCTCTTGGTCGCGACATGGATACATCATAGCAGGGTTGATTACGCAATTGTCTGCAATCAATAATCTGTCACGTGGGCAATAGTTGTACATACCGTCACGTTCAACAAAGTTCATTTCATTTGGGCGGAATACTTCGACACCTAGTTTAGTAAGTACACTGGCTAAGTTATCTAAATCTTCATTTGCTTCGTCGACAATCCATTGTGGCACTGGTCCGCTTGGTACAGGTGTTTCATGCCAAGATGTTTTTAAATGTTCTTGTGAGAATACAGAATCGTTGCTTGGCCAGTTCGCATGTGTTGCTGACCCCACTACTATACTTTTAAGTTTACCCCATTCATTGCTACTGCTTAATTTCATCCATGTGTCCTGTTATTTGAAGCGTGTATCGTGGCAATAAACCCATATTGGCCGCCATATGTGGTGCATCATATTGCCATATTACTGTGTCACCGGCTGACCATTTAACTATCGGTTCGCCGTTTATTTCTAAGTAATGTCCGCTCTGCCAATCTTCTAAAAATACAATTGCGCGGTGTATTGTTTGTTCTTTACCTTGTAAATTAAACAATTCAACATATCGTTTATATATATCATAGTGTACCGGTAACGTAGTACCAGTATCCATCCTATAATAACTTGTACAAACATCTTTCCAACCACGTTGTTCGAACTGTGCTAGTATATAACTATTCCAAATTGGTTGTGACTTACGCATATCACACATAGCACCAGTAAACTTATTACTATATCCCTGTGCTAGCCAACGTGTAGTATCATCGGAATTGTTAAATGGTTCTGTGACATAATCTAGTCGAGTATACGCTTCGCCCCAATTTGGTTCTATCTTAATTAATTCGTGTGTTGCCATAATGCAGAACCTTAATTGATTTTGTGTCTGTTTTAAACTTGCGCCACGGGTCAACTACAATACTACTTAATCCAAGTCGGTAATACAATTGTTGTTCTGGCAGTTCGCCGGTGTAACCGTAGGTAATAGTTCTATTGTGAGCAAGTAGTACAATAGCAGTTGTGTCATCAGCAACAATGTCACCTGTTAAAGGATCAGAATAAGTGTATTTTGCTCCTATTTCAGTCAGATAACTGCCGATTAAGAGGCTATAACTGCCATCTAATAGATCCACATCTGGCTTGTACGCTTTTCCGTGTATAACGATAGGCAAATCAGTTAATTCTTGTAAATCACTAAGATATATAGCAAGATTCTTTGCTTGTATCTCACGTGCATATATAACTGTATTAAAAATATCGTAGCCCAAGTCTAAATTCTCAGCTAACCAACGTAGCGCAATGTTATCACGTGGGTGACACGGGCCTGCATCACCCATACCCGCTGTCATATACTTTGTACTAATGATACGCATAGTAGAAGCGCATAATGCGTCAGTTACAACATCAACATTAATGTTGCCTGACTTCATAGCAACGTCTTGTATCATGTTTACTAAGCCAACTTTAGTACTAATAAATGTATTGTAGAAGATTTTAATTGCTTCTGCTTCATCCCATGTGCCAATTGCAATATGTGGATTGTTTTGCATTAGTGGTGCGTAAAAGTCTGTAAGCAACTTAGCATCACCAGTTACGCTACCATCTTCTGTACCGATAATAATCATGTCTGGGTTAACCATATCCCACGCTACAGAACCCATTGCAATTAAGTATGGGTTATAGATGAAACGTGCGTTAGTGATATGCTTACGTAGCTCTCTACGTGTTGTTCCTGGTAGTACTGTGCTGATTAATACTACAAGTTGATCTTGCGTAACGTATTGATTAATGTCTGCTAATACTTGATTTATAATTGTATAATCAAAGTCTTTGTTTGGTAAATGTGTAATTGGTTGCGAGCCATCATAGATCGGATCATGCGGTGTTTGTACTGCAACAAAGATAACATCCTTGCCCTTTACTGCTCCTTCTAATGTATCAGATATTGCTATCTTATCACCAGTACGTGGGTAAATATCATAGCCAGTGACGTCATATGTTTGTGCCATCACTTCTGCACATGCCATTCCTAATTTCCCTAACCCTACAAATCCTACATTATTCATATACTACCCTTTTTAAATTTTTCCATTAATGTATTTCTAATTTTTTGTTTTGTTTCTTCGGTGTGTTTTTTAGGACCATACCCACCTGCTAATTTTTGTTGCATACTCATTTTTTGTTTTGTTTCATCTGACGTAATTTGTTTTGCTCTTGCTTCTCTAATCTTTTGTTTTGTTTCTTCAGTTTGAGTCTGCCCTTTTCTTGTATTAATTTGTTTTGCTCTTGCTTCTCTAATCTTTTGTTTGTGCTCTTCTGATTTAGGCTTACTTTTATTAGACGCACTTATTTTTTCTTTAGTTGAATCCGACATAATTCTATTGTTTATTGGAGGAGCCGGCGCATCATTCTTGTTTAAAAATTCTTCTCTACGTATTACTTTCATTCTGCGTAATACTTTTGTTTCCCATAATCTTGCAGCTTGTTTGTCAGTAAATATTTTTCTAATTTGGCGCACATCTGGTTCACCATAAATTAATCGCATTGCTTTAACAGTAGGCGAAGATGTAAAGTATTTTGCCCAAAGATCAGTGGGATTACAATCAATGGCATAGCGTACTCCGTAATAATATTTTTGCTGGGTACTCCATCCGATTAAATATGTGTATGGTTGGTTCATATTAGTATTTATACCGATACCAACAAAACCTATAATTTGCCAATACCAATGAAACCTACTGTTTTTAATTGAGACGACATTTAATGCTCCAAATTGATCATGTTTACGAATTTTTATATTCTACTATCTTTGTTGAGAACTTTGATTTCTATTATTGTAAAAATGGTGTAATTAATACTAATCAGGTAACTATCAATGATATAGTATTATTTACGCCAAGTTTCCGCACCACAGAAAAAATCTTCTTTTATGATCAGGAACCGCACCTGCAGCAAATAGTCGAACAATATATGGATTTATTTACATATTCTGATGGGAGAGATATGCATGAAATGTATCAACTTATGTTACAAAATAATCTTCCATATGGATTAACTGGTTGTATATCGTTGGACGAACACATGGAAAATTTGGCTAATCCACAATATGTATATAAAAAGAAAACTATTGTTACTAGTGAGAAATCTGCACTAGTTGATTCTTGTGCTATAAAATATGATGCTCGACTATTGTATTACTTCTTTCACGGTTTTGCCGCACTTGATTGGTATCGCGGGTTTTACGCACTAAACTATAACAAACAAGTAATTAAGGACTATACTTACGATTATATAACATTCAATAGGCTTGTGTCAAATGATCGTAGCTATCGTTGCTACTTTGTGAGCAAATTAGCCGAAGAATTATTATTAGAACATGGACAAGTGAGCTTTGGGCTAGCTACAGAACAAGCAAGCTGGCAAGAAGAGATTGCTGATGTTAATACAAAGTTGTCAAGCAAAGCCGTAGACCACATTAAATTACACTTACCTAGCACTCCATTGATTATAGACAATGAACGTGTGTTAGGTTCAGCTAGTGCAGATATCCCACGTTGTACTAATGACAGCTTATGGCATGTTGTTACAGAAACTGTATTCTACTATGACAAACTACAGTTAACTGAAAAAATATTTAAGCCAATTGTAATGAAACAACCATTTATGTTACTTGGGGCGGTTGGTAACTTGGCTTACTTGAAGTCATATGGATTTAAAACATTCGAAGGTATTATAGATGAAAGCTATGATACTATTACAGACAACGATGCACGTACAGAAGCTGTTGTTGCGCAGATTGCGTGGTACTGTGCGTTAAGTGCAGAAGAGAAGCGAAGCGTTATGGAGGCTATAGCGCCAATCGTAGAGTACAATTTCCATCACTTCTACGGTGAGTTTAAGCATATCATTACTCGTGAACTACTTGATAATTGTAAGACGCTATTCGAGGAAATAGGCTACAACGATAACGCCATAGCCTATGATGATCTTTACCGAGTACTAACTACTTAGATATAGGACTATCGTTTCCGACTGTCTATTGCCTTTTGCTTTTGCTTATTGACTCCGCAAAGCTACAGAGTAAAGGAGATTGGGCGACCAACTCCGACTCGTATAAGCTACGAGAGAAATGCTAGGTCTTTGTTAGTTAACTACTTAACTTCTTTTGTGTAGCGCACTGCACCTGATGCCATCCAGTGTGTAGTCTACTCTACACGTTACAAGTGCGGCCATTACGCGAGCACCATCTCCTCTGGATACAGAACTTAATCTGCAAAGGGGCTAATAATTTGTTTCTGTATATATTTTTACTAAATTGTAATACAATTTGTTACTATTAATGCCAGGGTGATGATTATCTAAATTAACATCTGTTTGTAAAGTTAAAAACGAATTATATAAATTAACCCAAGAGCTTGCAGTTATCCCGCCGACTTGCGTATATTGTTTGTGCTGTAAAGCATATAGTTTATAAATTTCTTCATCATCTCTTGTTTTGGTATTTAAAATTTCTTTTCTTGTAAACTCAGTCATGTCACTGGGTAAAAAATTATCAGTTAGTTGCGTAAAAAACTGATTATCCCACGGACATAGACTATTAACATTGATAATTTTAACATTAGGTGCTAATTGTTTAATTATGTTAATATATTTTATTAATTTAACTATTTCATATTGTAAATGAATCAATGATCTGAGTCTATCACGCACATTGGCAATATAATCGGCCGGAATAACCCTATCATTTAACTTATGTTCTCTGGGCGGGTTTCCGGCATTAGTGTCATACAATTCAAATCCTACATTAAAACTATATCTCGGCATTGAAGTCCAAGAACAAATTAAATATTTTAAATTAGGATATAAACTAATTGCTTCTACGGCTTGTTCAAAAACTTCAGCATTGCTAGCACCACCTTTGCTTAGGTTGACTAATTGTAATTCATTGAAACAATTAATGTTTCTGTGACATAAATTGACCCATAATTCTGGAGAATCTTTCTCATCGAAAAATCCAGTTCCTGCTGCAAAAGAACACCCTGCAACTGCTAAAATACCCATCTTACTAAATTTATTTGTAATTTGTTGTGCGTTCATTTTTTATTACTCCGTGTTGTTAGTGTATGTATAGCATTATACAGTCATTTTACCAAAATGTCAACCGAATTAAATGGGCTAACCTTAACTTTTTCAAACTTGCGTCTACGCTTATCTAGCTTCTGTTTAGTCTTAAAGTAGATGGGTTCACCTTCGCCCCATTTTTGATATGCTAATACTTTATCCCCATCCATCAAGTACACATGGTTGGGTTGACGAAAGTCCACATTCCAATCAGTTATTTCTTTAATAACTTCCATACTAGTCTGCACGTGAACCCATATAAGCACGGAAGCCATGTTTTTGTAAAACTTCTGCAAACGCTTGCGCACCAGCTTCTTTTACATCCATACTTTGTCCATGATAGCTACCACAAGTCCACAAGTTTAATGTTTTAGGACGATAGCTTTTCTTAAAGCCGACTGCTAACAATTCTTTAGCCGCTGTTGAGTTAGTACGTTCTACAAATACATCTACCCATGCAAATCCGCAGTAAGCCATATCACCATGTGTAGCAAGAAATGCTTGTTCTGCTTTGATTGCAGCTTGTTGCGCTTCGTCGAATATAGTTTGTGTAGTCATTTTGTTCTTCCTTGTTGTTAGTGTATGTATAGCATTATACAGCCAGTTTACCCAAAAGTCAACCGAAATCTATAAATACTAATATAATAATAACAAAGTTCGAGGGGAATGTATGGATATTTTCAAATTAATTGGCGATTTGGGCTTTCCCGTTGCAATGGCACTAGCCGGCGGGTACTTTGTTTATCTTACAATCAAATTATTACTAGGCGGCGTACTAAGTAGCATTAAAGGTATGGCTGGTATTATCACTGCATTAGACAATAGAGTTAAAACAATGAATCACGATGTTATACGTATCGACACTGTCGTGAGCAATGCTCTCGGATTAAAGCCAGACGTCGACCGTATTAGTCGTGCTGATGGGAAAAATGATGCAAGACGAGATTAATAAAACATTAGACGACGATGTTATAACATTACATAACATTGCTAGAAAAATAGAACAAACAATTGGCAATGGACAATTAAGCGAAGATGTGCGAAATGTTGCAGATCGGTTAAGCGAAATACTTAAAAAACAGTAATATGAAGTACGTAGATTATAACTGGGATTTAAGTCCCGACAGAATAGTATTTGATAGTGAACTCAATATTGATGCATTAGGTTGGAAGGGTGGTGACCACTTTAAGCTCGTAAACATCGATGGTGTAACACAATTAGTTAAGCTCGACCCACTTTTAACATTTATTAAGGGATATACTCAAAATGACAACTCCGATTAACATGCGCCCGTTTCCAGAGCAAGCACATTTGTTTGCACAACTAAGTGACATTGCATATAGTGACCCAAAAGATAGTGAAGTGCAATTTAAAGAGCTCGGCTTTAAGTCAGAGTTTATTAATGTTAATAGCAGTCAAGCATATTTGCTAACTAACGCAGATGATGCAATTGTCGTATGTCGCGGTACACAGCCAACAGAGTTTAAAGATATCGGTGCAGATTTAGATGCACGACCAGTCGCAAGTAGTACAGGCATCGGTAAAGTTCACCACGGTTTTAAGTCAAGTGTAGACAATATTTGGCCTACTTTAGAGCCAAAACTAATCAAATTAAGCAAGAAACGAACCATTTGGTGTGCCGGACATAGCTTGGGTGCAGCAATGGCTACAATCGTCGCATATAAACTACAACGTAATGAAGAATTGCCAAGTGCGCAAGCATTGTTTACATATGGTAGCCCACGTGTTGGTGATAGCGCATACATTAAAGGCATTACTGCAACAGGTGTTTTACACTTCCGCTTCGTAAACAATGCAGACATTGTTGCACGTGTTCCATTATGGCCATTCCATCACTTCGGTGGTATGTACTATATGAATCACTGGGGAAATTTACGCACCCTGACCTATACTCAGCTAATTAAAGATGTAGCACGAGGATTTGTAAAAGGCATTATGCGTAAAGATATTAACTTCTTTTCAAATCACAGTATTACACGTTACAGTAATAATTTAGCTCGTTGGGCAGCTGGCGAGCAAGCGCCGCAAGATAACATTTAGGGGAATATGATGTCGTGGAATTTCAAAAGTGATTGGCCTGAAGGTGATGTAAGAACACAAAATTGGTTAGCAAAACAAGCATTATGGCACGATAGTGATATGCTACTTTCTTTAACAATCGGCTTTGCTATTGGTTTATGTATTGGTGTTATATTATGAGTGTACGCGAACGTAATCGGCACTGTACTTGCGCACAATGTGAATGTGGTGCTGGTCATAGATACGAAGCATTGTTTATAGCAGTTGTAGTAGCAATAGGATGGATGTTACTTTATGCAATAGGAGCATAATATGAACGAAATAGCAGATTTAATTAATAAGTACGGTTTTCCTATCATTATGACAATTGGTATGGGATATATTATTCGTATGGTATGGGAATGGTGTACTAAAGAAGTTAAGCCAGTTATCACAGATGCAAATAATGTATTGATTGCCCTTATTGACCGCATACGTATGTTAGATAATGACTTGATTAGACTTAATCAAAAAGTTAATACTGTACTACATTTACGTGGCAAGATGATTGAATCGGATCGTGTTATGGAACAGGTTAAAGTTGATCGCACTGCCGCTGCACAATTTGACGAAGCCGCTAAGTTAGATGATACCTTACCGAAAATAAAGAAAGATTAAATATTAGCTAAAGTTTGCGCTTCTGGAATACGGGTATGTGTATTTTTGCTACCAAGTATTGCTACTATGCGCTGTCCAAATTGAGTATTCATAAGCATCACAACACACCCTCCACTTTGATGTATGTATCCTGTTTTACTTACAATAACATCATCTGTATTACGCACTAACAAATTAGTATTCCAAAACTGCCACCAATGTTTCTTAACTTTAATATCTACACTAGATCTAGTAGCACCAACAATCTCTAAATAACTCCTAGCTGAGATAATTAATTTAATTAAATCACGTGCTGTACTTACATTAGTTTCTTCTATCCCTGTTGGGTCTGTGTAGGTGGTATGGTCCATACCTAACGTAACAGCTTTGTTGTTCATAGCATATACACAATTATCTATGCCACCTGGGTAATTTAAACATAACGTGTAAGCGGCGAAGTTATCACTCTTAACCATTGCTAAATCTATTAGTTCGTGACGTGTTAGCGTTTTGATACTACGTGGTAAATGTGTATGATATTGTTTAGCCAACTTAAAGTTTAATTTAATATCTTCGTCTAACGGTTGTTTAGCATCGAGCACAACCATAACAGTCATTAGTTTAGTAATGCTAGCAATGGGTCGTGGCTGGTCGGCATCACGCTCATTAATAACTTGTCCTTGCGTATCAGTAACAAGATAACTTTTAGCAGTTACATCAGCAAATACAGAACTGCTGAATAATAATAATGCTATTAAACTATTTCGAAGTAGCATGATATGTTCCATCCCAATTAGCTGGAAGCCCGCCTTCCATACGTTCAATCATTAGTTCGTAATAATGTTTAATATCAACGTCGTCATTATTAACTAACTTCTTGGCCCACCCAATTGCTTCTTTCCAATTACCGCGGAAGTATTCTTTTAAATATTCATCATGTATGTAATTAACTGTGTGTCCAACAGTATAGATGTCTAAGCCAACTGTCTTACCTTTAACCGCAATGTTGTCGAGATGTACAATATGAAAATCATCTTTAACCAAGCGAGCAGTTTCTGGTCCAATAATTAGTAATACACCATATGCTTTAGTCTGTCCTTCTAAACGTGCGGCTGTGCTTACACTGTCACCCAACACGTCATAACCAAACTTGCTCTTAGCACCAATGTTACCAATAAGCGTTGGGCCAGTATTAACACCTGCACCCATACCAACTGGTGGACGACCACTTGCAACTAGTGTAACGTTAAATTCTTCGATGGCTTTAATCATTTCAAGTGCTGTCTTGACTGCGTTACGTGCGTGATACACATCATCAATCGGTGCGCCGTGTACGTGTAAACTTGCATCGCCAATAAATTTAATCAGTGTACCATCATTCTTTAGTACAGGGATACTTAACGCTGTCATGTAGTCATTCATAATTTGTGTAAGCCCTTCTACATCATCACCGAAGCTTTCACCTAATGTAGTAAACCCACGCAGGTCTGTCATAACAATACTAAGCTCACGTTTCTCTCCGCCCAACTTAATAAGACTTGGGTCTTTCTGTAAGCGTTCAACAATAGTAGGGTTGACATAACTACCGAACTGTCGCTTAATTTGTTGTTTTTGTAAGAACTCGCTTACAAACTTAATGCCATAAGCATGTAGCATAACAAGTACACCACCTGCTAATATAAACGTGCCGTCTAATAAAAACTTGTCTGCGTGATAGAAATACATTGTGACAGGGATTACTGCACCAAGTAATATAATACCACTTGCTAATCCAACATAGACCCAGCGTGATAGCACTAACATAATAATACTAATAGCAATTAGCGCAAACAATTCTGCACTGTCTGCCCATGCGGGTCGTTGTATGTTTGTACCAGCAATCATTGTGCCAAGTACACTTGCTTGTAACTCATGTGGGAATACTTCGCCTCTACTTGTTGCAACGGGATTACTAATGCCACGTGCTGTTGTGCCAATGATGACAATTGCTTTATTAAAGTTGGGCATATCCATTGCGCTGTGAGATGTTGCACGTTGTTGCCAATCCACCCACACTCTACCTAGCGAGTCAGTTTGAATAGGACCAAATGCTGGTATGCGCATTTTATCAACACCCATGTCATTTAGTTTAATTTGAAAACTTGGATCGCCGGCCGCAACACGTAATGTTTCTAAACTTAATGCAGGGTATAAGTCTTGCCCACTCAATATAACTAAAGGTGCACGACGGACAACACCATCCACTTCTGGGAATGTGTTAACTAGCCCAACACCACTTGCGGCTTCTTCTAATACTTTTGTATTTGCAATAATGCCCGGATATTCAACTACCAATCCAACAGGGCTTACTCCGATAATACTTGCGCCTGGATGACGTGGAGTGTTTTTGTTCTGCATATCACCAGCGTTAGGTAATATAACGGCGTGATTGCGCAAGGTGTTAGCAAGTACATCATCTTTACCAAAGCGATCTTTCTCTGGCATCATAACATTAAACACAACCAATCCTGCACCATGTGCAAATGTATCTTCAATTAGTTTTGCATATATGTCTCGACTAAATGGCCATTGCCCATATTTGTTTAGTGTTGCTTCATCAATGTTTACTGTATGTACACCAGAGTTTTGTACGGGTTCGTGTGTAATTAATGTATCAAAGTAACGTAGTTTTACGCTTTCGACAAATGTAAAGTCTGCATTTTTAACAGCGATAATAAGGACTAACGTGAGTAACGCTGTCCACGGTGAGAGTACAAATTTTTTAATCATAGTACTAGTATATAGCACACAGAAAATAAAGTCAACAAAAAAGGCACCAAAGTGCCTTTTTATTAGTTCAAATTAGAACTTGTATGTATAGCTCCCACCAGTTGTATTGTATGTTGAATCACCGCGCTCAACTGCATACTTAACCCCAACAATGTTGTTTTTGTTAATTGCGTATTTTGCACCAATTTGTGTTTCCCATGTTTTGTAGTTATAACCAGTATGACTATCAAAGTTTTCATTAAATGGTGTACGTAAACGTTCTTGTACATTTAATGTTAAACTTGGAGTTACTACATATTTTGCGCCAACTTCTGCTACATAGTAAGCAAAGTTAGTTGTTGATTTAGATTTCTCACCAATTGCAACACCTGCATATGGAGTGAAACCATACCAAGTACCAATGTCTTTGTTTACTTTAAGTTGAACAAGGCCTTCGTGTGACCCGCCGTTACCTACAACACGTTCATCTTCCATACGACCTTCAACTGACCATGTGTTACCGAAGTTGTGTCCGACGTTTAAGCCAAATACTTCATGATTTAATGGTGAATGTTGTTTGTCTTTAACATCAAATGTACCTGATACCGATGTTGATTCATCAGCTTGTGCCACTGATGCTGTTAATACTGATGCTGCTAATACTAATGCTAATAAAATTTTACTCATTTGATTTAGTTCCTTAATTAATAATTGATACACTATAAGTTATAGTATTTGTATAGTGTATAGTGTATATGTATTTATCAACCCTGTCAATCTTTTTGTTGTTTTTTGATATAAAAATAATAAAAGTGTTGTTTTTATGCAACATCTATGTATTTTAACTCAAAATCAACTGCTTGTGCTTCGTATCCAATATAACCACGTGGATTACATACAACACGTGTTTCCCCAATGACATAATCGTATGGATCGTGAGTGTGACCGTGAATCCAGCAGGCAATCTGAGGGCGGTATGCCATAAAGTCACCGAGCTCTGTATAGAACCCGCCGTTCATAATCCTGTCGCCACGAAATCTATCAGCACAGCTTTGCATACTTGGTGCGTGATGTCCCACAACTACATATTTCTTAGTTGTATCATTAGTAACAACATGATTGATATAATCTATTGCCTGCTTGTGATCATCCATAGCATCAGTTGGTGTAAACTTGCTTGCTTCTTCTTTAAACTTAAACCCAATAACATTACGTACACTATTAAATTCACCACCTTCATCGTATAATGGGACTTTACGTTGAACCATGTTGTTGCTGTTATCAATGCACCTAAAGTCATTCATTGCATTTTTAATGCCCGCTAGTGTAAGTGGATCGCCCCCATTCATATCAGTCCACATAGTAGCACCGATAAATGTAACGTCACCAAGTTCCAATGTTTCTTTTTCAAGTATATGAATGTTTTCAAACTCTGCTAATGCACGTTTAAGAATGCCGTTTGTGTACTTAACATCACCATCATAGTGCTCGTGATTGCCCACTACGTAAATAACTTTAGGGAACGCACGACTTACCTGCTGAAAGAATTCAATATAACGATCAGCACGTTTACGATTGCTGTACATATTCTTGCCAGCTAATTCAATGTCACGAGCAACACATATATCGCCAGCTAAGATTAGCACGTCAGCATTAGAGGTATTGGTTAATTCAATGCTACCAAACTCCAAATGTATATCTGATGCAATACAGAGTCTAAGCATAAATAAAAGTATCCTTTAAGAGAAATAAAATGTTTAATAACAACTATATAAAAATGTATTATAGCATAATCAGTGGTGCAAAGTCAAGAACTTTATCAACAAATAACACAGCACTTTAGGCTATTTTGCGTTGATTTTCCTGCATTGCCATAACTTCCTTCAAGCGGTCCGCACAATACGATGCAGCCCACGCATGAGGTTTAACCATTGGGATAACGTTGCAAGTACCACGAATGTAGCCTATTGCTTGTGACACAACACAGCTTGAACCGTGTGCTTCGTTTGGGTTAATATCTAAGTGTACAGCAACATCACGCCCTTCTAATACTTCGTGTAGTTTTAAGTATAGTTCACTAATTTTGTACACTTCATTCATTAGACGCATACTTGGGCGATTACGTTTTTGGTCGTAATCAATTTCAGTTGAGCTTTCGCCAAAGATTTTACAACCATGTTTGCCATCAATGTGTACTACAATTGCCATAGTGTATTCTGCATGCCATACACCATTCTTACGAAAGCGTGTGCTATCACCGCCAATGTAGATTTTAGTTTCATCACTTTGTGCATTGATAAATTCACTTACTTCATCGAAATTCAGTTTTTTCATATACTGCCCTTTTATGTATTTACTGTTTGGTGCAACCTCTTGGACTTGAACCAAACACACCCTGCGCTTCAAGCAGGTGCTCTACCAGATGAGCTAAGGTTGCGTATTCTTTTAATTTGATGTTACTATGTTTTGTTCGAGTACTTGTTTGACTTTGTGTGCCTCTGCAATAAGCTCAGCAATCTTTTCATCAATGTTATCGTACGTTACATTACGTACATCAATGCTAACTTTGAACTCGGTGTTAAGACAAAGTTCTTTGTTAGCATTTTTGGATATCTTACCCGTTGGGGATAACTTAATCATGTACTACTCCTTTACATATTGCTTTTAGTTAAGTGATGTCTATAATCATCACGCCAGTTGTGTTGCTCATCTGGGTTATGTGTTAGCCCAAGCAATTTCATTAGTTTGTGTTTAACACGTAGGTTAGGACTGCGAAACTTTTCAGTATCTCTAAAGCCCATCATAACACCAATTTCTACTACTGCACCACTACGACATAAACCAGCGTGACAATGTACAACAATGTTCATATTGTCGGCTAGCGCACGTTGTAGCAACTGTAAAATTGCTTCTGCTTGCTGATCGCTAATCAATGGCTCTTCGCCGTACTCTGCAACGTCAGTATCTTCTGCATCTAAAAACTTAAACTGATGCACTTCTTTAAATGCAAACTTTGGTGTTGGAAAAAGAGTAATAGGGTCAACGATTTGAATAAGCATAGAGTTAGTGCCAGCATCAAAGTGCTCGCCTACTTGTACGTCTTTCATACTAACGTTTTCAATCCATGGTTTAATCATCATATTCATCCTTATAATATTCTGGGTGTTTAGCACGTACAATAAGGTGTGTACCCATTGCACTACCACTGCTAAACTGTGCTCCTACCTTAAACTTTCTTCCGTTAAGTGTGAATGGTTTTAATACACTATCGCCATTCCACCAACTACGCTGTATATGAATATAACGTAGCAAACCTAGTTCCTCACGTAACTTAGCAAACTCTGGGTGGTCGGCTGAACTAGTAGTCGAGCACTCACCCTTGCCTTGAATAATTAAAATAAGTTCTTCTGCTGTAGGTACACGACCATTACGTGTATACGTGTTCCACTCATCGCGAATAGTTACACTTGTTAAGTACTCTGGGTCAATTGTAAAGTCCATTATCTATGTTGCCTTTTATTGCGATGATAGATTTCACCGCTCGGTAGCCGACCGTTAATAACACCATCTGCGCCCATTTTGCCAATTATAATAATTGTCTCTGGGGGCGCAGTTTGCAGTGCTTCTTTATCTTTAACCCACTGTGGTTTTTTAGAAGTCATATTATTTCTCTCTTTTAAAAGAAACTTCCTCTGAATAGTACCCGTTGCTCGAACCATACCATCTGATGTCAACGTACCCTTTGCGAGTTGCTAGTTTGTAAAATGTCCAAGTGTGTGAACCGTATTCATCTTCTTCTTCGACTCCTGCAGATTTAATCAAGTCAAATAAGTTTTGTGCTTCTTCTGCCATTAAGATTTCTTCGCCAACTAAATCAGCTAAGTCACCAACGATAGATTCAATTTCCACTGATTCACAACAATCTTGTGCGTGATACAAAGTATATATTTCGCCGTCTGTTGTTACAAACTTCATTTCATCTTTATAGTCAGAGACTGTTGCACTAACTAATACCTTACCTTTTAATTCTTCAAACTTTACTTCATCGTAGTACATGTCAGCCTCCTTTTTTTAATTAAGTGTATTATACATTCGTTTTGACATTTTGTCAAGCAAAATTTGGAGCGGCTAGCGAGAATCGAACTCGCGATTAAACTTTGGCAAAGTTTTAGGTTACCATTACATCATAGCCGCATTAAAATTGGTCCGCCTCCCGGGTTCGAACTGGGCGCCTACGCATTACAAGTGCGTTGCTCTACCAAATGAGCTAAGGCGGCATTACTGGTTGCGGAGGACAGATTCGAACTGCCGATCTAAAGGTTATGAGCCTTCCGGGTTGCCACTTCCCCACTCCGCGATATAAGTTCTGCGGCAAATACATGCCTGTTAAGTATGTGCAGAATCATACAGTAATTCAAATGACGGAGTTACACCGTAGCATCACCTACTCTTTCGGACGGGATGTCGCACTCTCCTTCCCACGAATACATTAAGTTGCGACTTTCTTCCAAATACTTATTTGTTACTATCTACATAGTGTAACAGTTCTAATACACACTGTCAACTATTATTTTAAAACTTGGCGACCGATGAGAGAATCAAACTCTCATAGCAGGATAGACAATCCCGTGTAATGATCATTATACGAATCGGCCAAAGAACTTCCGGGCCGACTGCAAGCAGTATTCTACGGACGGAAGCCATATTAAAAGTTGGGTTGTCTAACGAGGTTCAAACTCGTGATACCATCTTCACAGGATGGGGTGTTATCGCTACACTATAAACAACATTGAAACCATAAGGAAGTACACTACATTCAGCGAACCCATCTGCTGACTTAGCTATTAATTGATACAGGACTACCGGAACCCTTCTCAGAGGCGTTAGCAATGTACTTTCTTATGGTAGGAGCACAGAGACTTGAACTCTGAACGAAGGATTAAAAGTCCCATGTGATAACCAATTTCACCATACTCCCATTGTACTGTATTAAAGATTTAACGTGCCGTTACCTTTAATACAGTACAATGGGATTAAAGACGACACTAAAGTTTAACTCGCTTCATGTGTTGCTCCTATTAAATTTACTACAAAAATTGTTGTTGTTTTACCAAGTAAACTACTGTAACTGCTATTTCGCTTGATTACAGGTTGGCTTCGAACCGACGACACAACTAAATTGGTGGATGAGGTAAGATTCGAACCTACTCATTCAGGGAAAAGAGATTTACAGTCTCCCGCGCCTCTCCAACTGCGCCGCTCATCCATTAATCATAAAATCTTTATACTTACATTGACTACTACCTAAGTTCACTTGACCTTTTGTAGTTAGTGCTTCTTTAGGAATCAATGCTTGCTTATTTGTCACTAAGTGATGTAAGAACAATAAATCCCATTGTTGTTCTGGTATAAGTTTAGGTTTTTTATTAAATGACATGTTGCCGCCATTTACATTAGCATTAAACATCATTATACCCGTTTTAGATAGTTGTTTAGATGTTTTAACTTGGACTCTTTTAAGTTCACCATCTATCTCAACAATCATATCCCAGTCTGCGCTATCTGTTAGTGGCAACGCAACATCATATCCTTTCATTGTAAAATATGCTATTGCTTGCCCTAATCCAGCGTCACCTTGTTTCTTACTGTTCTTAAACATATCAGTTCTCCTATATATGTATTTATACATAACGGACTGATAGTATGGTATTTCCACTCCATTAAAACTTGGCAGGCCCATGTAGAATCGAACTACAACTAACAGGATCAAAACCTGTTGTGCTACCACTACACCATGAGCCAATAGACTTACTATATTAAAACACACTTGCTGTAATATCGCAACTACATCTCGCGGACTGCTGTCCGCTCTAATCCTAGCATCAAGGAACACCGACTTGGTCAAATATGTTTTAATATGGTCTTAACTTCTACCTCTATTCCATCCTTCTGGAATAGTAACATCTTTCTTTATTTTTTTGTTACTTATACCATCCGTTATCCATATAGTACCGAATTGACTGTTATGCTGATTGCATCCTTTTCCTTTTTTCGCAATTGACATTTTTTGTTTAGTTTCGATGGTATGCTGTTTACCAGTAAACGTATCATACTTTACTCTTCCGTCTTGATGCATTAACCTTACTGCTATTAACGTATTTTCAGAAGGGCGTCTACCTTTTAATGTTTTACTTTTCTTTATATCTCCTATTATCCTGTTTGTAGTATGCACCCATGGTTGCTTGTTTATATAATCAAATCCGCCAGTTCCGCCTCTACGTAAGTTATAGGTATCTTCGCGTAACAGAAACTGATCTGTTACTATTTCTTTCTCACGTGCATACATAGCTTCTGATGTGTCAAAAGTCTCAAGTATGTCTTTTTTAAAATTATCAATTCCGTGTTTTTTAATTGCACATTGAATAATTTTTCCAGAGCCCATATATCCGTCATCTAATGATTTCGTTTTATGTACTCCAACGTAAATTTTTGCATTCACTAAATTAGTGATTTGATACAAGTAGTAATATGTCATACTTGTATTTATACAAAATTTACTATGTGTATCGCATACGGAATTCGAATCCGTGTACCTGCCGTGAAAGGGCAGTATCTTAGGCCACTAGATGAATGCGATATTGTAAAACTTCCAAACTGTTAAAGAGCGTATTACTTAACTTCAAGTAGCTATTATACTACCAATTACCGTATGTGTTAACCTCTTTTTAAGTAATGCATTTTGTCAGGGTAGTAAGATTCGAACTTACGACAACTCGGTTCCAAACCGAGGACTCTGGCCAGGCTGAGCTATACCCTGACAAAATGCACTACAAATTGTGTACCGCACTCATGTGAATGCGTATAATAAAGCACACTAATTACTCGCCTCTGACATAATCCACATTGCGTGGGACCTAGTTGCCGATTAATGTACTTTATTATGCTAGATTTTTCACACCACACAAGGTGCTTCATCCCTAGTTCCGCCCGTTCAACTTACAATCTTTATAGTGTTTAGTTATGGACCTCGTTTCCAAAACACTTACTGCTAAAAGCAAAAAACCTTAGAGTTTTTAATTCTAAGGTTTAAGTAAAAATTCATATATAATAATAAACGTTAACTTAAACCCTTTCTATTCGGTGCGCGATCACTCGTATTCATCTCAATCGCTGACCAATAAGAAGACACGCCGCATAACTGCACGAGTGTTGATATCTTAAACTGATGTAACGATTTGAACATTTGTTTTCTCACTTCCTTATTAACTTATACAACTATTATATATTCTATTTATACTCTTGTCAAGCACTTTATCTAATTATTTATCATTTATTTTTGAACTGGTATTATTCTGATAATTTAGTTTTAAATATGTCATTATTTACATAATCAAATATGTCAGGTGTAAATCTCGATAACATAACTAATCTTAGATTAGTATGATTTGTCACAGGGCGGTGAGGAATACCAATGTTTACAAATGCAGGTTGGGTAGCAGGCATTCTGCCAATTTCTTTTGCTGTTTTTTCGGAATATCCGACCACTCCTTCAATTTTATTCATTTTCATATAATTATTATCCCATGTATCTGGTAATGCGTTTGCAGGATCGGATGATTCATCAACATCATAAAAAACAGTATAACTATCCTCACATCCAACAACTGGTATATTAAGTGAAAATGGTAATTGGCGCCAGTCTTTACAATCAACGTGTACAGGACAAGGATATTTTTGTATCCCTATACTAGCAGAAAATGCTGTACCGGCATAAATCTCGTATAACCCTAATTTTTTTAAAAAATTAATATAATTTGGTGCAAGTTTTTTCATTATATCTAATTCTATTCCAGCAATGGCCCAGCCAACATCTTTGCATATATCTTTCTTTACAGCCGAATAGATTCGAAAACATTCCTTTTGAATTTTATTCAATTCAGGGATATCATCGATAGGTTTATATAACCAAGTTGGTTTTTCTACAGGATTGTGCAAGTCGAGTTACCTCCATTATTACTAATATATTTATATTTTATTTTTGAACTGATATTATTATTCTTCTATTACGTCAATACCTGTTGCGCCTAACTCATTTACTGCTTCTACTGCGGCTTTTTTCTTTGGTGCGCCCCAGAAGTTTGTTGTTGCTGTTTCACTTTGTACGCCACGTGCTATTTGTTTTACTTCGCCACCGTTGGCTAAAAATTCTTCCATTGCAATATCAAATTCTGACTTTGTTCTCATTGTGTTTCCTTATATAAAAAGTGGTGCGCCCGGCTGGATTCGAACCAGCTACCCTGGGAGTAGAAATCCCATGCTCTAGTCCAGATGAGCTACGGACGCTTTGTTGGTGGGTCGCCAGGGTTATGATCCCTGCCTTCTGCGTTATGAGCACAGTACTCTCGCCGAGTGAGTTATCGACCCAATTAAAATTAAATTACTTGTAATACCTTGCAAGTCCTTCTTTACTCCATCTACCGTTACCTCTATTGGCTCCAGCAAATGTATCGGTTTGGCTATGACAATTAGGACAAATAAGTCTCAAGTTATCCGGATTGTCATTATATGGATCACCATTAATATGATCCACTTGCAACACAATCGAATTACCTTGCCACTCCGACAATCCACAGCATTCACATTTATATCCGCGAATTTCTGCAAGTATCTGCCTAATTCTCGGCCTACTTTTACAACTTCCTTCAAAAAATGCCACTTTGTGTTTATCGAGCGCATCTTTTGCTCTTAACTCACTTTGACATTTATTATTACAGTATTTGTGTGTATATGTATATCCTTTAAACGGAATTATAGCATCACAATTTAAACATTTATAAATCTTATCTTTTTTAGTCATTGGTTAAAGCACCCCTAGTAGAGTATTTATGCCTTAACCGGATAAAATTGTTACTTACCTGTCTTGCCTACTTTGTTTAAATACTCTTTACCAAACTTGCCAGTGTCAACTTCAAGTAGTGCCGCAACTACAGCAAGATTATCATGCCTTACTTGAACTCCGGTCGCGCCAGCATTACGTGATGCAGTCACACGAGCTGTTGCAATCTCATGCGCTCGAACGCCTGCGGCTAAAATTAATTGGAATCGATTACCATCAAATACTGCGTCGCAGTTATCGATATTGTATTGCTCAACTGAAGCTATTTTTGACATAATATGTACCTAAGTTATTATTTAAAGTACTATTATAACACTAAATTGTTCTACTGTCAATGATTATTTAGCCATTAAAAAAGACACCGGAGTGTCTTTTCTATACTTAGAACAATAATTATTTGTTCATCACATACATACAAATTTCCATACCAAATCTCATTTCAGTAACTGCTGGTGTAGTCCACATAATAATTCTCCTAGATAAAAGTCTAAAACAACGTTGTGTTGTTACTAGTACTTATAACTATAGTAGCACCGAAAACCACCATTTAACATACGTAAAACCATTAAAGACATCTAATTTATGCGTAAGTATCGTGATAGCAGTTAGTAGTATGTACTAATTCGTTATCTTCGTTGTACACTTTAACTTGATGTCCGGAATGTTCTTTGTTAGCAGAATGTTCATCAGCAAATCCTAATGCTTCTTCCAATGATTCAAAATTGTGATGTACTACTTCTAATATCCCGTGTATCCATTTGTGTATCTTTACATGATGTTTCTTGTGATGTACGCTCATTTTGTTACCCTTTAAAATAGTCTTGCCATATACCTTGTGTTTCACTTACATACTTAGTTAATAATCCCTGATGTTGCATAATATTCTTCTCAGGATTGTTATGTGTTAGCATTAACTTCTGAAATATATCATCACTACTTGTTGGGTCACTATTAAATGTATTACTCGACCACGGAATCTCACTACTTCCCAATAGCGGAACACCTTGACTAATAAAGTCAGCTCCAACTATGTTAAATGTTTCAGAGAAACTAACTTGCATACCAATATCCATCTGCGCACATAGCAATAAGAAGTCATCTCTATGTGTCCAACCATGACTGATAACTACATGACCTTTTTCTGCTAAGTGTTGAAACAGTCCACGTAAGTTGTTTAACACTGGTTCGCCTTTCATTTCTAATCTGCCAGAGTTAATATGAAAGCGTAATTTCTTACCTATCTTATTTGCAAATTTAAGTGAAGCAAATGCTTGTAGCATATGATTCTTTAACGGACGGACTGCACCAAAGCAGCCAATGTCAATAAATTCTTTGTCGGCGGCCATATAAGGTTTTTGTACAAACTCTGTTGGATAATAATTAGGAAAATAAATTACTTTGCTGTTTGTTTTCTCGTCTGTCCAACCATTCTTACATTGCAAGAAGAAACGTACTTCACTTAACATACGTGGTGCGTTGGCGGCAATAACAATATTTTTAAAACTTGCGTATTCGCCAATCCAATCCATTGCCATACCTTCACCTGCTAAGAATGGCATTTCACTATGTAGTCTAATAATCCATGTTACTGTCGGGTGGAGTTTGCTTAGAATAATAAACTTTTCTGGCACTACCCAAAGTGCTTCGATGATTACATGTGTTGGGCGATATGCTGTTACTTCTCTATCGATGGCGTTGTTATCTGGAACAACAACCATCTTGCTTTCAACTCCGCTATCGTTAAGCATGTTGTTCATAAAACTTGCAGAGTTATAAAGTCCAGTCGACACCCCGACGTGCGAGTCAACAACTGCGTTAAAGTTGTCTTTACGTTTGAGTACGAATAATATCTTGTTCATCGAGTTTCTCTTAATTATCTTATATTTATTATTCGTCACGCATTAGTTTATTAGCCAGTATTGCGGCATTAAGCACAGATAATTTTACATTATGTGGCTTCGCAAGTTTTGCAAATGCTTCTGTATCTTTTGGAAAGCAAGCACCACCAAAGCCAACTTGTCCGTCTGGGCCCGGTACTGACCAATGTGTGTCACCGAGTCTCGAATCGGTTGATGCTATGCTAGCAATATCTTCCCACTTAACACCCATCGCACCTGCTAATACAGAAAACTCGTTGTTCAATACAACTTTGATAGCCAGCATATTGTTAGCGAAGTACTTAAAGAAACTTGCAGTAGCAATATCACAGTATTCGATATTATCTCTGTCAAAGTTAACAGCACTTGCCATTATCACATCAGCAACTTCTTCGCGTAATTTTTTCTTACAGCCAACTACTATTTTATGTGGGTTGATATAATCATCATTTGCACGTGCTTGCGTTAAAAACTCTGGAACATGTACAAGTTTAAGATCTAAGTCGTGTTCTAATTGTTTATATATATCGGGAGGAGCAGTACATTTGCAGATTACTAAACCATCGTAACCTTTTAATCCATTTAATACTGATGTCATAATGCTTATATTACAAGTGCCATCCTCTGATTCCGGAGTTGGCACACATACAAATATTGCACGACATTTTTTCATCATTGTTGCGTAACTAACTGACGATGCTGGATGAACAATAGGGTCGTTGATTAATAATTTCTCTTCAGCATAGCTACTTGCTACTGCGCCACCGACATACCCAAACCCGATAATTCCGATAATTGCCATTATACTTCCTTCTTAAAAAGTTTACATTTATTAAAATGCCACTGTTGCATTTGTGAAACTCCACCAAATTTTAAACAATGCGGGCATTGTGTGATTGGTTTTGGTTTCCCTTTGTTGCCTGCTGAAATTTTGTCTTTTGTGTCAGCTGACATTGTTTTACCTAAATTTGCATCACGAATTTTTTGTCTTGTTTCTACTGATCGTTTATCAAAATGTTTTCCTTTGTTGCCTGCTGAAATTTTGTCTTTTGTGTCAGCTGACATTGTTTTACCTAAATTTGCATCACGAATTTTTTGTCTTGTTTCTACTGATACAATATGCCCCAGTCGGCAATTCATATCTTGGTTAACTCTTGCTTCTTTAATTTTTTGTTTAGTTACTTCAGATCTAGGTTTGCCTAATTTAGCTTCTAATAATTTTTTCTTATTATATTCTGACATAGGTCGATTACTTATTGGTGGCGCAGGTCTATCATTCTTATTAAGAAACATTTCGCTAACAACTACCTTCATTCGTTTCAATACCTTTGTTTCCCAGTTTCTTGCTTGTTCTTTAGTTACAAATATTTTTCGAACTTGTATAATATCCGGCTCGCCGAGTTCTACTCGGGTCGATGCAACAATCAATGATGAGGTGAAATATTTAATCCATAAATCAGTTGGTAAACAATTTTTAGCGTACCTAACTCCGTAATAATATTTTTTATATTTGCTCCATCCAATAAGATAGGTATAAGGTTGAGAAGAATTATGCATAAAGTATTTATCCGATAATTCCAATCTTCATACACACCCTTTTCTATAATATCATTATATACTACTATTTAGTTTTAATCAAGTTGTTTCTAAACACATTCCAACAGTTTAACCAAGTCCAAGTTAAACTTGATTTTTGTACTATTGCTCTATCTAGTGGCAAGCATAATTCTATCGCCACCATTAAATCATTATTCATATAACCATTGACACCTTGCTCAAGTATATCGATTGGTCCTGGTACCGGATAACCCGCAACCGGAGTACCGCAACTTAACGCTTCAATAATAACAATGCCAAACGTATCTGTTCTACTTGGAAAGGCAAACACATCGGCACGTGTATAACTGTTGGCTAGTTCTTCACCAGACTGATACCCTAAAAACTTAACGTCTTTGTATGTGTGATACAAATATTCTCTAAATGGACCATCACCTACAATCTCAATATTATAGTGTGCTTGTAACTTGCATAAATCTTCAAGTCCTTTCTCTTTGCTTACTCGTCCTGCGTAAAGTACTGTTGGTTTAATTGTATATTCTTCATGTACAATAGATGGCTTTAAGTTATCTCTATCAACTCCACGTGTCCACGAAGTAATTGGAGCAACGAATTCATGTGCTTTAAGTTCGTTAACCATTGTTTGTGTTGTTGTTAGTATTTTATAAGAATCTTTATGAAACCAACGCACGTATGCGTAAGTTAAAAACTCTGGTATGTGATATATTTTCTTTAAGAACTCTGGGAACTTGGTATGATAACTTGTATTGTATTTTAAATTGTGTCGATTACAATATAAACGTGCCGCTAGTCCAAGTGGGCCTTCCGTTTGTATATGAATATAATCCGGCTGTATCTTCTCAATCTTTTCGCCAATTGACCAAGCCCAGGAAAGTTTGACTTCAGGATAACCAGGGCTATCAATATAAGAGAACTGCCCGGGATCAATATAAACAACACTATACCCATCACGATAAGCATACGGTTCGATATTTTTGTAGGTTGTGTTGACTCCATTAATCTGACTCCGTAAGTTATCTGTTACTATGAGGATTTTTGACATTGTGTTGTTACCTTAAAAGACTCAAATTTTAACCAGCTTGTTACTGTTGCTCTTGCTTGTTCACATTCTTGCTGTGAACGAAATTGTATTGTTGCTCGACCCGGTATATCTGTTGGGTCACTTACGTTTACGGCTAACAGGAGTAGTATCCACATTGTCGCTTGCCTTTGTCCAATAAATTATTTCCCATCGTCCATCATAGTGTTCAACTAGCGCACTGCATGTTTCTACCCAGTCGCCGTCATTCATGTATATAATACCATTCGGCATTGTTTTAATCTCTGGTGTATGTATATGTCCGCAAATAACGCCATCAAATCCACGTTTTGCACAGTAATCGGTAATGGTTTCTTCAAATTTGAACACGAAATCAATCGCTTTCTTCACTTTATGTTTAAGGTACTTACTAAGACTCCAGTAACCAAATCCCATTCTATGTCTGAGGTAATTAAAGCGTGTATTAATCCACAGTACAGCATCGTATGCCTTGTCGCCGAGGAAGTTTAACCACGGAGCAAGTCGTGTAATACCATCAAACATATCACCGTGTGTTATTAAAAACAATTTGCCATCTATACTTCTGTATTCTGCTTGATTGCATACATAAATGCCGTCAAATGTTAATCCATGCGCAACAAATGGGCGAATAAACTCATCGTGATTGCCCGTAACAAATGTAACTCGTACTCCATGTTTAGCAAAGCCAAGTAGTCTACGTATTACGTTAGTGTGACTTTGTTTCCAACGCCATTTGTTTTGCTGTATCTTCCAGCCATCAATAATATCACCCACTAAAAATAAGTCTTCGCAAGTATGATGTTTAAGAAAGTTGTTGAGTATGTCTGCTTGCGCATCTTTAGTGCCAAGATGACAATCGGATATGCAGATCGTTTTATATTTTGTGACTGTTGTATTCACTACTAATCCCCCGGCTATACTATTATTTAAGCATATTCATGTTACAGTAATATTACAGAAAGTTAATTAACGCTTGGGGTGGATGGACTGGGTGGTTCTGGAGGGTTCTTTGGATGTGGAGTATGTTTATACCAACTCACAGTATTATCCTTTCTATCCACGGCGTGGCAAATACCAGAAAGAAAAATAATACAATTTCAGTAAAAATAAAATATTCGCGCCATGTGTACATAAATGTATTTATTGTCTGGTATAATTATATGTACCGCAACTACCAGTGTTACAAGTAATAGACATATTACCTGTGTTTGCTTGAGTAGGATTAGTCTGCTGAATATTTACATTAGCACCACCCGTTCCGTTCATGTTAAGTGTAAAGTTTTTATCTGCACCAGTTCCGCCACTTTGTATTGCTGTTACTGTGTTACCACTGTTAGTAGTACCAATGCCGCCTAGTAAATTAAATGTATGATTACCATCTCCTGTTTGCCCAACAGTAATATTATTAGCACTACCATTTAAGTTCTGTATATTAGAAACGTGATTACCACTACCATCCTGATTGATAGTTACTCCATTGTTGATGCCTGATTGTATCTCAACACCAGCAGTTTTAATACCAGTACCTTGTTGTGTTATAGTAACTGCATTGCTATCACTTGTAACTACATTGCCAATCACAACAGATACATACGCATAACAAAAAGCCCCTTAATTGGGGCTTTTTATTGACGTAGTTAAAACTTAACTACAGACCACTTGCTATCAAATGGCTTACCTTCGGCCTTATGTTTCACAATTTTCTTAAACTCTTTTTTACGTAGTTCGTTAATTGTTTGTGTATCGTGGTCGAGACAAGCCTGATATAACTTGGTAATTAATTTACGTTGTTTCATCACGTTGTCCTCCTTGTAAGATATTTATAACATATTGATCAATAACAGATTACAATTTAGATTACAATATGATTAATTACCCTGTCTGACTGTTACTGTTCCGCAGTTGGTCACGCATGATTGGGTTATACTATAACTTTGTCCGCCAGTCTGTGTTAAGTTTACACTTGCTGGTGAACCAGCGTTGATCAGCGTTATAGTTGCTGAATTGGCTGTTGATCCTGTTTGTGTAACAGTAGCACTATTACCATTGCCTGACTCACCAATGCTTAGATAGTGCTGTCCTAGACCAGATTGACTTGCTGTAACTGAGTTGTTATTGCCAACTACTGTGACAAATGCTTGTTTTTGTCCATTGTTGGCCTGTGTTAGACCAACAGTATCACTGCTGCCAGTGACATTTATTTCAGCAAAGTGTCCAACTAACCCACCATCGTTGGTCTGTGTGGTGGTTATGTTATTGCCTACTCCATTTACATTTATCAGTTGATAGTTACTGCCAGCACTTATACCCGCAGTGTCATTGGCCTGTGTGATGGTCAATGTATTGCTACCGCCCGCTACACTCAAGTCGATTTCATTTTGTCCAGCATTGCCATTACCCTGCTTAATAATAATGTTATTATTGCCGTTTTGTATCTGAGCAAACTGTGAGCCAATACCACCAATTTGATTGTGCGTACCAATCTGCTGTATATTGATATTATCATTGTTGCCACTTTGTTGAATGTAGACGCTAGAGCCGTTAATTACGTTATTGTTGAATACAGTTACGTCAGCCTGTTGCCCTGTGGTAATGCCGCCACTGGTGCCAGTGACAGTGGTGCTGATTAATGTTGCTGATCCGTTGTTGGCCACTGTCTGTGAGCCGTCACTGTAGTAGGTAGTGGTTATAGGTTGACTATATGTGTAGACAGTTGCTCCACTCGTGGCTGTTGTGGTAATTGTTGAGTTTACTCTGCTGGTTACAGTAACAGCGGGAGGTGCTGATTGTCCTGCCGCCAAGGGAGTAGTATTAGGCGGAGTATAGCTGGTCATATAGGATGTGCTAGGATAACTTTGTGTAATAGTCCAGGATCCACCTTGCCCATAGTTATAGCCCTGTGCTGTGGTAAACAAGGTGCCCCACGAATTATTACCATTATAAAATATAGCACCATTGGCTAGAGCCACAAATGAACCAGTGTAGTCTAACACTCGCACCAATGTGCCACTGCTACTGTAAACACCAAGTCCGTAGGTTCCAGGATAGTTTGAGCTGTGAAAAAAGGCCAAGTAGTCACCAGCCCCAGCATAGGCAGATGTTTGTCCAGATGTTAAGCGTGCAGCATTTTGATTACCACTGGCATCCACGCTGGCATACAAGTAATTAAATCCACTGGCATTTAAGGTACTGCCACTGATATACCATTGAACGTCAAATACCTGTGCGAAACTAAAGTGTTCCTGAGTTATATCAGCCCAGGCCGCGTTACAGACTAATAATAGTAGTAATAGAAATTTACGCATTAGTTTTGTTTTAGGGTAATAATAGTATTACCACCTGTGTTAATACGATTCTTAATAGTAACACTGTCCTGTGTCATATACACCGTTGAGTTTTGATCATGCGGTGTCTTAACACATTCTATGTTACTGCCGCCATCTGGACGACATAGCTCAACCATGGTAGGATCTTGTTGAACTGTTACACCTGTGGATTTTTTATAGTCAGGTAATAATTGATTCTGCGGTGCTAGAACATTCTGTAACAGTGCCGCTGTTTCTTGTTGTAATTGATCTGCTAGAATGTTAAAAATATTCTCTAGGAAATATTGTTGTAGTAGTGGTTGTGCCAATGGGTTATCCCAGACTGGGCCTTCTTTGTCAAATTCATTTTCTAAAAAGTTTTGTTTTAAGAAGTTTTGATCCAGCATGTTGCCTGCTTCTTTGGCCTGCGCCTGCTGTTGTTCTATTTTGCTTCGGTCAATTTGTCTAGGCACATCAACAATCAATAGATTATTAATAGTATCTAGACTTAGGTTTAATATAGCAGGTTTCATTGGAGGTATGTTGCGCGATTCTACTTTAGTGCCCTGGAATGGTTTATTAAGTAGGACACTGCCTGCTTCATTCATGACTTCAATTGCGCCTGTTTTACAGTCGCGATCTATATCTACCCAATTCTTAGGGCAACTTGGCAGTAGGATAATGGTACTTGCGCCAGCTTCGTCGACTGTAGCACTAAAGTCAGTGCCGCGCACTGCTATGGTCGCGCTAGGGGTGTTTAAGGCCACGGCATTAGGGTTACTGTGTGCTATAGCACCCGATGCGTAACGAACTGTGCCTGAAGCAAACTTCATGGCCAACTTGCCTGTGCCTTGTTTAGGGTCGTAGACAAAGTCATCGATGACTAATTTGCTATTTTCATTGACCTCGACACGTGTGTCATCTTGGAATGTAATACCCACCTTACCTTTAGTGGTATTAACCGCGTCGTTCATTTCAACCCCTGTGCCCTTGGACGCAGGTACTGTCTTAGTTGATCGTGTGATGTTGCCGGGAACGGCAGTTTGTTCAGTTACCGTACCGATTGAAGCCATACTGTTCAAGGACATAATCCCTAACAGTATGGTTAGTATTAATTGACATATCTTCACAAGCTCTCTTAATGTGCGTTAGAGTTAATTGTAAAATGGTTACTTGATCCCACACTGGTTAAGTTTACAGTTGTGTTACCTGCGACAGCATTTTGTGTGATACTTGCTACGTTGCTGCTACCAGTTAGACTGACCACAGTAGTGTCCGCAAAGCCAGCACTGGTTTGACTAATACCAACTGTGTTGCTTGCGCCAGTTACTGATAGAGTAACTACACCGTTGTTGTTAGTTGTTGCTGTAGCACCACCTGATAAAGCACTTCCACCTACGCCTTGGTTAACTGTAATGCTATTGCTACCACCACCCGACACAGTAATATTTTGTGAGTTGCTGTTACCATTAACAGTTGTTACAAGACTATTACTATCACCACCTGCGGTAGAGGCTGTGATACTGTTATTACTGCCTAAAATGTTAGCATTTAAGTTAGCACTGTTGCCAGTTTGTGTTACGCTTAAGTAGTTGCTGACACTTGTTCCAGTACCTTTGTTATTACTATCAATAACCGCTGTGGCATTATTACCATTTACAGTGTATAGATAAGTATCACCATTAGTTAGTGTACCAACGCCAGTGCCTACAGTTGTTTGTATACCAAAGCTCAATGTATCACCAGTACCAATCTGTTGAACTGTAACGGTGTTGCTGTTACCATAAATTGTTGCTGGAGTAGTATTATCACTACCTGTGCCCTGTATACCACGCACTACGTTGCCTGCGCCATCTTGTGTAACTGAAATACTAGATGTGTTGCCGCTTTGGTCAATATAGATACTATTGTCCGCCGCAATGGCCACGTTAGCTACCATCATTAACGCTAAACTCCAAAGTCCTATTAACTTTTTCATTTGTCTTACTCCTTGACCTTTACGGTCTTAATGGTCCGTTTGTTCCGGACTCTTATTATCTGAGACTTTGTAGTCCCAAATTCCTTTTTGTTGACCTTGACGGATCAACTCTACCACAGCCGCTTCAACAGTGGCTTTAACTGCCAATGTACCGGGTTCATTTATAGTTAGGCCGCTTTCAAATTCAAACGCTGATGTGCCTCCTCTAAAGAACTTAAGTACCGCCACGCTGTCTGCTGTGCTATATACTGTCTTAGTAACTGTTACTGTGGTTAATACCTTACCTGTGCTAACACTCACTGCTCGTAGACTAACTGTTACAATGTCCTTACTATACTGTGTTTGTGGTCCAATACCCAACCATTTATAAGCAATTCCGCCTGATTCTGTGCTGCTATCGTAGCCTACAATACCGCCTTCCATAATGATACCAGCAAACTGTAATGGTACCAATGGTTTGGCCGCTGTGCCTTCATAAGCGTCACGCATCTGTTTAATAATAGTGCGTTCTTTAATCAAGTTGTCTACGTTTACACGTTCTACAACATCAAACCACTGTCCATGTCCTACTTCTTGTAGTGCTGAGATTAAGAACGGCTCGGCGCCTTGTGTAACCGCAGTGCTAAAGCTGGCTATGTTAGGTGAGTTTTTACGTTGCCCTGTTTTGTCTTGGAAACTGTAGACTGCTACAGTGATCTTTGGACCTGCTGGTGCTGGAATAGCATCAAACTCTTTTACCATCTTGTTTTTTGCCAATTCAGGTTCGTGCTCATACCCAGCTTTCTGAACAGTGGCACAGCCAGTTAATGCCAATAATGATAATAATACCAATAGTTGTTTCATTATGGTGTCGATCCCGTTAGATTAAATGAACCCAATGGAACATTAATAGTAGTAACATTACCTAAGTTGTCTGTGACCTGTAGGCTAATATTACTGCCATTGTTTTGCCAGAATATAGTATTGCCTTGGAAGTTAAAGGTGCCGCTGGTACTAGATCCACCCGCAAACATAGCTGTAGCTAGGTTTTGACTTACCTGTGCCAGAACACGTGATTCTAAGTTAGTTAAGAATTGATTAAGTGGAGTATTGCTGGCCGCAGTGGCTGCCGCTTGTTTAGCCGCTTCTAATGCCTGTTGTATTGCCTGCGCACGTGTATATTCTTCGTTCTGTATAGTTAGAACGTAGGTGCCATACCCGTTGCCGTTGAAACTTGGACTTTTGAACTGAAAGTCGGGTAGTGGTGCGGCTTGTGCGGGTATTGCCACAAGCAGTGTGAATATTATTATTGTTTTTTTCACTGGCTAGGCTCCTAGTAATATTATTTACTAAGTTGCCTGTGAAAATTAACTGAGTAGTTTGCTCTGAATTAAACTTCTTGTGGATCTATATCATTTATTCTGCGTAGTATTTCTTCATAAAATGTATCGACTTCACCAGAAAACTTACCCATTAAGTAAGTAATACATTGGCGACAGTAATCATAATGCTTATTCTTATATCCTTCAAGAAATTCCGCATGTAGATTAGTATATTGTTCTAACGTAGGCAAGTCGCCTAAACTAATTTTATCAGCTGGAATCAAACAAAAAACTTCTATACTTGCGCCATCTTTCTCAACTGTTTCTAAATCTAATACTGTGTACTTCTCACGTAATTTAGTTGCGTTCTCACGTCCGAATATAATTTCCATAACTGTCCTTTAGTCGTATAAATATGACCATATCTTTAATTTTTCAATCTTGTTTGCTTTAGCTGTGTTTATATTAGCAGTATTAACTACACCTTGATTAACTAAAATATCAACAAGTGCCAACATATCGCCAATTTCCATTTCTAAGTTAGCTCGCTGTGTTGCACCTGACTTATGCGCATTGTCTAAACCAAAGCGAAAGCATTTACTTGTCGCTTGAATAACTTCAGCACATTCTTCTTGTAATATAACTAGTGCTTCGCGATTTAATTCATTCATCGTGATTGTTTTTGTACATTTAAGTTCTTGTATACTGTCTGTACTGCACCTGCCTGTGATTTACAATCTTCTAACGCATTGTGCAGACCTGCTTTGCCTTTTTCGCGTGGGTCGCCGTGTGTACCAAATAGTGTTCTGCTATCACGTACTTGCCAATATGACCACGGTGCTGGTTTGCCGAGTTGACGATATAAATTCTCAAGAATTACAATATCAAACACCGGGCCTTGACACCAAATATTACCTGCACCTACCATAAACTTGTTTAGCTGTGCTGTAAACTCTTCGAGACTTACTCTGTTACTATCACTTAGTGCTTCATCACGTACATCAGCGGCTTGTTGACCCCACCATGCAACTGTGTTTTCGTCAATATGTCTGCCAAGTTGTGCTTGTTCATCTACGTTAATTCTAAGATAGAAGTCACCAGTTGTTTCTGTTTGTGTGTACGGGTCAAACTTACATGCGCCTACTGTTAAAATAACAGCGTCCGGACGTGTGCTAAGTGTTTCGATATCCATCATAATTTCTGACATTATTTCTTACCTTCCAATAGTTTTCTACATTGTTCTTTAACTGCTAGCGGATAATCTACACTAATCTCAGCAAGTCTACAGTCATACACAACCCCCGTGTTCGTTTCATCACGATCGATATACATAAACAGTAGTGCCGCTACTAGTAATATAACTGAAATTATTTCAATTAGATTTCCACTTATCTTCATTCTTTACTCTTTTCTTCACTCTTTTCTTCACATTGTTCTTTTTGTACTTTGCCACAAGTGCAACCTGAACAGCCGCCATTAATCTTTGATGCGCCCATCATAAACAATATAAACAATGCAACAAATATAGCCCACATTATAAAATAAATCATTTTTTACTCTCCGCTTCTGCAATACGTTTACGTAAACTGCTCGAACTAAATGAGTGATCACGTTTATTATACACTAATTCAATGTCGCGAGCAATACAAATATCGCGTCCAGTAAATTCTTTATCTCTGTATTCAATACCTAATACACGTACATCAATTGGTAATGCTAGTAAGATGTCTTCGAGGTCGCTTTCTGTATTGTAAACTACAACTTCGTCAACATAACGTGTTGCGGCAAGTTGTATTTGTCGTTCAACAATACTTTGTATTGGTGCGTTCTTCTCTGGTCTATCCCACGATGCATTATTTTGTAAGCCGGCAATTAAGTAATCGCAATGATTCTTTGCTTCGCTTAACATAGCAATATGACCCGCATGCAATAAATCGAAAGACGAGAAGGTTATGCCAATTTTAAGTCCTAGCCCTTTTAATTCTTTAATTTTATTAAAAATCATTTGTATACAACCTGTAGTTTTTGTTGTTTAATCAATTTATAAAATGTTGCTCGATGTTTTATATTTAATGCGATCATTGCATGCCCAACTGATTCGTATTCTATATTATCTATTATAACAGATTTATATTTTGCTGTCAACGGAACATTTTTTCGTTTTGCAGCGGCAACAGCATGAGCAAGTTTCCATTCTGGTGTTTTAGTATAATCTTTTGATGCTTGCGACATTTTTTCTTTTGTGGCAGCATTATGAGTTAATCCAGTGTGCCCATTAGATTTATTCTTTTTTGCATTGCTTATTTTTTTTCCGTGCTCGGATCTTTCATCCTCGGACATATTATGATGCCAATTCGTTAGTCCGATAATTTGCTTATCTCGTATCTGTTTTAGATCTGGGTGATTAGTTAGCGTATCGCCACCTGTGCCACCTTTAGCAATATTATACAAATTAACAGTTTTACTATATAATTCTATTAATTCGATTTCTTTAAGATCAAGTTCTTCTACTGATTGCGCCCAATATAATACTTTGATATTAAAATTTTCTTTACCATATTTTTTAATTGCTGTCTTTAAAACAGTACCAGATCCATAATAAGAATAATCTAAAGTCGATTTATTTTTTTTACCAATATATGCTCGGCTGTTAATTAAATTAGTAGTAATGTAAATATATCCTGTATACATATAAATATCCCTTGTATAGATATTTATCACATACTGTCAATTTAACCTATTAAACTGACTTAATCATTTTGTGTCAGCCTCTAATTTCACTACAAGTGGGAAGCCAGATGCACGTGCAAGTTGTGTTGCTTCGACGCCTTTCTGTTCTGCCATCTCATACGGTAACAGCGCAACAACAGCACTACCTTCATTATGAATTGTAATAGTAATATCAGTGGCTGTATCATGCGCCATATCAAATACCACAAGCAAACTTTCGATTACAAATTCCATTGTTGTAACATCATCATTAATGTAAATGACTTTGTACATACTCGGCTCTTTAATAGCCAAGTTTGGAGTTGTTTTAACTTTTGCAATTGCTTTTGCCATGTGTTTTCTCTTTATTATGTTATGGGAGGGTAGCATTTCTGCTACCCTTAATACTATTATACTACGGTTGAAAGGAAATTGCAACCTTTCTTGGCTTGGCAGTTTCGGGAATGATATGCTCTAACATTACTGTTAGTATTCCATTCTTTACAACTGCACCTTTTACTTCAACGTTCTCTGCTAGTGCAAAACTACGAACAAAGTTACGTGTTGCAATGCCACGATGTATATATTCAACATTTGGATCATCAACTATCTTGCTTGCACCGTGTACAACAAGCTCATGATTAATTACTTCAACATCGAGCTCATCTTCTGCAAAGCCAGCCACTGCAATTTCAACAGTATATGCAGTTTCACTATAACGTACAATATTGTATGGTGGATAGTTAGTTGCATTTAATGTACCAGCAGTACGATTTAAGTTAATAAAAATACTCTCAAAGCCTACTGCAAATCTACGTATGTCAGGTGGGGTCACTACTGTTGGCATTATTTCGCCTCCTTATCAACTTCCGTAAACTCTGCATCAACAACACCTTCTTGTGCCGCTGTTTCTGTTTGCGCACCTGGCTCAACTGTTGCCGACTCTTGTGCTTGAGTAATTTCAAACAATGGTTTAGCAACTTCAAATACCTTACCAACTGCCGCAGTAATTGCTTCTGCATCATCTGATGTGTACGTTGCTTCTGCCGCAGTAATAGCAGTTTCGATTTCAATCTTTTGTTCAGCAGTAATTTTATCGCCGTGTTCTTTAAGATTTTTGTTAACTGTATTGATTTGCGCTTCTGCCGCGTTCTTTGCTTCGACTACTACACGTGCCTTAGTATCTGCTTCTGCATTAACTTCTGCATCATGTACCATTGCTTCAATTTCAGCTTCAGTAAGTCCACTGTTTGCTTTAATAGTAATCTTGTTTTCTTTGCCAGTTGCTTTATCTTTAGCACTTACTTTTAAGATACCATTAGCATCAATGTCTAGTGTAATTTCAATTTGTGGAGCACCGCGCATTGCTGGAGCGATACCTTCTAAATTAAACTGCCCAAGTACTTTGTTGTCTTTAACAAATTCACGCTCACCTTGTGCTACCATAACAGTAACAGCTGGTTGATTATCCTCTGCTGTAGAGAATGTTTGGCTTGCTTTAGTTGGGATAGTTGTATTTTTCTTAATTAACTTAGTCATAATACCACCCATTGTTTCAATTCCCAGTGATAATGGTGTTACATCAAGCAATAATACGTCTGTTTTGTCACCACCTAGCACTGCACCCTGAATTGCCGCACCCACTGCAACTGCTTCATCTGGGTTAACGTCTTTGCGTGGTGCTTTGCCAAAGAATGCTTCAACAGCTTCTTGTACTTTAGGCATACGTGTTTGCCCGCCAACAAGAATAACATCATCAATGTCGCTAACTTTAATGCCAGAATCTTTAACTGCAATCTTACATGGATCAATTGAACGTTTAATTAGTTCTTCAACTAAACTCTCGAACTTAGCACGGGTAAGTTTTACAACTAAATGCTTAGGACCAGTTGCGTCAGCAGTAATGTATGGAAGATTTACTTCTGTTTGCGTTGAGCTTGATAACTCAATCTTTGCTTTCTCTGCGGCTTCTTTTAAGCGTTGTAGTGCAAGTATATCTTTAGTAATATCAATACCAGAGTCTTTCTTAAACTCGCTGATTAAGTATTCCATTACACGTTGGTCAAAGTCTTCACCACCTAAGAATGTATCGCCATTAGTTGAAAGTACTTCAAACTGTTTCTCTCCATCTACATCACTAATTTCAATAATACTAATGTCAAATGTACCACCACCTAAGTCATATACAGCAATCTTGCGATCTTTTTTATCACCTTTATCACAACCAAATGCTAATGCCGCTGCAGTTGGTTCGTTAATAATACGCAATACTTCTAAGCCTGCAATACGACCTGCATCTTTAGTTGCTTGACGTTGTGCATCATTGAAGTAAGCTGGTACTGTAATAACTGCTTGCGTTACTGCATAACCCAAATAGTCTTCTGCGGTTGATTTCATTTTGCGCAATACTTCTGCTGAGATTTGTGGAGGTGCTAATTTCTCTCCGTTAACTTCTACCCATGCATCACCGTTAACGTTCTTAACGATACTGTATGGCATTAAGCCAATGTCTTTTTGTACTGCTTCTTCGTCAAACTTGCGACCAATAAGTCGTTTGCTTGCGTAAATTGTGTTCTTTGGATTGGTAACTGACTGACGTTTAGCACTTGCGCCAACAATAATCTCATCGCCATAAGCAACGATTGATGGTGTAGTACGTGCGCCTTCATTATTTTCAATTATACGGGGTTTGTTATTTTCATAAATTGCGACGCAACTATTTGTAGTTCCGAGGTCGATTCCTAGAACGATATTTTTGCTCATATATTTCTCCTTTTAAAAAGCAAGTAATAGCCGTAGACCCTAATCAGGCATCTACGTTACTATTTATTATATACTACAGGGTATTACATTATTTGTCAAGTATTTTGACAACTAATTCTTAATAAAGTTTTGCTGGAAGCATTTGGCTAGATAATTTCTTTTTCCAACGTTGTTTTGCCGCTGCCGCTTTACGTTTGCGTTTAAGTGTTGGCTTTTCGTAAGATTCACGAGCACGTAGATCTAAGATTAGACCACTGTCCTGTATGTTCTTTTTAAACTTACGCATTGCTTGTTCTACGTTATCGTTCTTAACGTAAACTGTAGTGCCTTTTACCATTGATTCATGATTTGCCATTGATTACAATCTTCCTTGTTGAGTATTTATAAGTGTTATTACGAGTGGTTAAATTAAGTTTGTTTGCTGTCATCTACATACTTTTGAATTTGTTCTTGTTCCGATAGTGTAAGCTCTTCGGGATCATATTCGCCCGATGCTAATTTAGTTACTAGGTGTTTAATGTATTCTTTATCATACGAATATATATCGGTAGCTTTATCTACATCAATCCATTTAATGTCATTCCACTTGTATAGTTTGCTCGGTAAGTAATCAACTCTTAAGTATAAATCACCTTTAACTGGAGTTTTTGGAAACGCTATACCAAACCCTGCATTAACACTATTACCAGTTAATTCAGCATTAATAGATAAATCTGGTGCAGTAACCTGTTGGGCTGGTGGATAGTATAATGTTATTGGATTGCCTAAATGATCTTTAAGCATAACTGGATCAACAGATTTAATCTGCTCGAGCTCTGCGTGTTTTGCATCATGTTCTGCTTGCAATGTATCTAATTTAGTCTGCATTTCTGCAATTAAACCAATAGCATTATCTAAGTCTTGTTTAGCACTATCTGTTTCTGGATCTTCTTTACGTCCTTCGTCTATATAATCATATAGTTCGTCTGGTGAGATGTCGGCAGTAGTTATTTCTTCTTGTTGTGGAACTAATCCAATTGGACCTTCTGAATTTTTCATCCACGTCCACGGCTTATCCATATATGATTGTGTGTCTAATTCTTTTGCTATTTCTCTGCCGCGAGCGAAAAACTCTTCTTCTGTATCAAACAATGTTTGGCCCATAGTTTGGTCTTGTTCGACTCCAGATGCTTCTTTAATAGTTTCTATCTGTTCATCAGTTAACGGACTATCATCTGCTTCGTATGCAGGCTCGTCATCTTTCTTCTTTTGCTTATCTTCTTTTATCCATATAAACGTTTGGTCTGCGGCAAGTATTAATACAATAGCAAGTGGGTCAAATACAAACACTAGCAATATAATTACCCAACGTACAGCACGTTCAAGTAAGTTAGCATCTGGATTGTCGCCGTAGATAAGTGCCGCTATGTATAAAACTGGTCCAACATCGGCAGTTGCCTTACGTGCTTGTGATGCAATCGGAGTACGTTCTGCTTGTATAGCTACAATGTTCTTTTGTGATCTAGCAATATCATCTTGTAATGCCTTGCGTTCTTTTGATTGACTCTTACGTAATTGTGCGGCTTTAGTTGCACCTTTGTCATCAGTTGTACGACCAAGTAATTGATCTACTTGCGCATCCATTTGAGTTAATGCTTTTTTGTTTGCATCGATGTTAGCACGTTCAGTTGTTATTTTTTCGTCAAATATTTGTACTTGTGCTGTGATATCAGTAACTGATGCCGATTGTGATACATGAGAAGCCGACAAATATCCAAAAATACCCATCGAAGTTATAATCATTAATACTACAATAGCTGGTACTAGATAAAGTTTGAACTGTATCGTGGCTCTATGCCAATATTTGTGCAACCAAACAGTTGCGGCAATTTTTGAAACTTCGAGTGTGCCACCCATAATAATAATGGCCCATACTGATCCCGGGAATATAGCAATTAATCCTGTAACAGAATAAACTGCAGCCACACTTGATAACAGAAGTGCGGTTAATAAAATTATTATAGCAAATATCATTGAATTATCCTTGCTTTTTTACATTTTTCATTATGATATTGAATAAGATTTCTGTTGAAATACCATCCGCCACAATTAGTACATTGAAATTTAGGTAAACTTTTAATTTTTTCTGATCGTTTTTTATTAGATTCTTCGGTGATTACTTGTTGTGCTCGTTTTTCTTTAATCTTGTTAATACTATCTTCTGTATGTGCTTTATTGAAAAAATGATTACCTGTACCTTTCATTCTTGTTGAGCGTTGTTGCTTTGACTCTTCCGATGCTTTTCTACCAGTCGCTTTCTCACTCATTATCTTTCTAGATATGTCGCTGTGTGCCTGTGTGTCCACCAGGTTTTTGATTGTAATACAATAACGAATTAACCGCATCGTATTTTTCAATGAACTCATATTCAAGCAAATCCACTAATTCCCATTCACCCTCAAATATGTTTGTACGAACAAAGTTTTCTCTGCCATATTTTTTAATAGCGGCCATAATAGCATTGCCCGATCCAACATAGTTAGATCGTGTGCTTGTAGTCTGTCCGATATATTTTTTACCGTTGATCAGATTAGTTGTTATGTATAGCCATGCTTTCTTCATAGTTAAGTATTTATCGAGTTAACTACAAGCATAACACTATAGTTTATCGTTGTCAACCATTTTAAATTTTTGTCTAACTTGAAATTCCAAAGTACCCTTACTCCTAATGGTTCCATTTGTACTTGTTAGAGTTACTGTTATTTTGCCCACTGTATCTGTCAGTTCTGTCAGTTCGACCTCACCCAATAATTCTAAATTTCTCGACGGTTTAATATAGTCAACTGTCAGTTTAGATGTTAGATAATTGTCATTTGGATATAATATCTTTTGGAATGTAGTCATACCAATTTCATCTATAATCAACGCATGCATACCACCGTGTAGAATACCAAAATGATTAATACATTTGTCGGTTAAATGAATTTTAATATTAACCTTTTTGCTATCAATAACTTCTACTATTTCATAAGAAAAAGGCAATTTGTCTTTGGTATGATCTGTGCTCCAATTAATATTCATTATACTTTTACCCGTATCTTCTTAGCGGTAACTGTTTTATTAATAGAAGAAACAAACTCAATATACTTAGGAATTTTATATGATTCTAAATTCTCTCTAAGATATTTTCTTATTGCTCCGGCAGATATATCAGTATCTTTTTTTGGAACAATTTGAGCTGTTAATTTTGTAAATCCTTCTTTATCAGATGATTTAAGCATAACACAATCTTCGACTTGAGTATGTTTTAGCAATACATTCTCAACTTCGACTAAAGATACTTTTTCACCGTTAATTTTTACTATGTCCCCGGAACGTGCGCTAAAAACATAATAACCATCTGATCTGATATAAGCAAGATCATTAGTTTTTAGCCAACGCCCAACAAAAGTATCTTTAGTTAATCCCCAGTCATTGATATAACATAATGCAATACTTGGGTCATTAATATATAATTCACCCACTTCGCCTACGTCGCATAGTGTACCTTCAGGTCTGCGGATTTCTATTTTAACTCCTTCGAGAGGGCGACCGATAGTACCCATCATTATATCATCAGGAGTTTGCGATATAACCATATGTTGCACCTCCGACATGCCGTGTCCATCTAATATATCAACTCCGAATTTTGATTTAAAATCAGTAGCGACAGCAATCGGCAACGATTCGCCACCACACAATAACATCTTAATAGAGGCCAAATCATCAGATGGGTCATTTGTTGATCTTGCTATCATAGCTAAAATACTAGGTACACTGAATAAATGAGTAGCTGTGCATTCACGCACTCTTGTGCGGATGGCTACCGGATTTGGTATTTGATTAGATATATGTTCAATGGCATTTTGTGCTAGTGCGGCCATCATATCAAAGAATCCAAACATAAAACTTAATTTAGGTATTGAATATAATATGCTGGTGCTATCTATTTTATATGCCTTTGATATCTTATCTATAGTAAGTTTTATAGAGGCGTGTCTATGTGCAATGACTTTTTGTGCACCACCTGTGCCAGACGTTAGTACCCAGAAACAAATTTCATCATCGGCAAAATCATAATATTCATTATGCGTTTGATTGTCTTTCATTATATCGCTTTTACCTAAACAGAGTTGATTTGCAAATACCTCAGATAATGTTTTTATATTAATATCACAGATAACTACTTTTGCCTGACTAGATTTTAATATATTGGGTAGTTGTTCTGTCGATAATCTATTACTTATATGTACTGGTACAGCACCTAATTGATTGATTGCCAACCAAGCAACTACCCACTCGATGCAATCTTCGAGCATAATAATAACTCGGTCGCCTGCAACTACATTTAAATCGTTAAGTGTAGAAGCAAATTGTCTGCTATGTTGATTTAACTCAATATACGAGATGGTTTCAGAATCTGTTACTATTGCTGTTTTGTTTTCATAACCCAAAAAGTTATTTGAAAGAAATTTAGAAAAATTATTCATTATTATTACCTTTTCTTAAAGATACGGCCTTTGTCAGTATATATCGAATTGTCTGGAACATCTTTACTAATTAATGCATTTGCCCATACAGTAGAACCACTACCGATTGTTAGTGTCCCAGGGCGATAAGCGGCAATGACATCAATTTTGGCATGCATTCCAATTACTGTATTATCGCCTATATTGCATCTCGGCAAGGTGACCCACGGCGCCACTGCTACATTTTTACCGATGATAGCATTATGGCCGATACCAACCCCAATAGCAATTTGACTGTAATCACCAATTTGTGTATTGTTGATGGATATCCAACACATATCATCGATTAAAATTCCTCGGCCAAGTTTAAAATTAATAGCGTATTTGCTGTTTAGACCATCTACACTAGCATTAGGATGAATAAGATTGATAATATTTGCACCCGACTGTTCGAGTATACTAATTCTATCGAGTCTTAGTTTCAGCATATCAATCTTGTTAAATGGTTGTGAACCATCGTACCAATTAGCTGGAAAGAAATCGCAAGTTTTCAACCATTTTTGGGCTTGTGTATTACTAACATCCAATAGCCAGCGTTCATCTCCTATTACAGGAATGTTCGACATTGTGTCAGTGTTCCCATAATAGTGATGATCTAATATTCCAAGGACTTCAATTCCCCTAAGTTCAGCTATTAATGCTAAATTAGGGAAATCATTCCGACTACCTACAAATATTAGTGGCCTAGACATATTAAAATACGAATTTTAATCCAAGAGCAAGTTGATCTCTACGTGTGCCCGTTGCTGCTGCGGCGCCGCCGTTAGTACCAAACAATGGACCAATATCATTCATTGTAGTGAATACTATTGGGCGATCAGACTCTACGTGTTGATAGTGTAGTTGTATTGTTGCACGTTTACTCAATTTGTAATCGTTGCCTAATGTATATGCATTCACACCGTCATCTCTATGACCATACCCAACTAATACTGTATCGTTAGTCATAGCATTCCACGCCCATTGCGCACTATAGCCTTTAGTAACTAAACCGGTTGTTGCAAATGGAGCGCCAGATTGTTTGTCATCACTGAAAATAGCAGTAACACGAGAGTTAAGTTCGGGTATTTTAACTGCACCAGTAATTAAATTAGATTCGTTACCAGCATGATCATCAAATCTTATTCCAGAAATAATATATCTGTCCCATTCATATCTTGCCGACGCGGCATATTTATTACTTGTACCGACTTTTTCGCTTAGACTATAATCTGTGCTTAATGTTAGTCCTTGAACAAACTGAGGTTTATATTGAGCATATATACCGTTACTCATGTAAATACCTTGGCGAGCATGGATTTCTCCCATTGGTGATGCAGGATCATCATTGAAAATACCAAACTCTCTAATATTCAACCAAACAAGATTTGGTTTACGGCCAATGTCAAGTTTATATTCAGCAGCACTATCTACGGAATTAGAAGCAATACCAATGGTACTTTGTACATCACCAATATATGTTCCCGCTGATTTAGGATTATCACTTTGGAAGCTAGTTTCATATTGTCCGTTAACTACCCAGCCTTCACCAATTGCAGTAATCGGCTCTTTGAAGCTAATACCAAATTTACTAATCCAATTGCTTACTTTAGCATCTGGTTGATGTGTTGGCACATTGGCAGAATCATGATCTAAAAATGTTCTGATAGTACCATAGAATTTAATCGGAAGATCATCGATACTACCAGTAATTGATTTTTTAAGATCGCTTGTTTCCTTCATGTGCTCTTTAGTTAGGGGTGTTGCTTCTTCTGGAGTCAAAACTCCTTTATTTACTAATGCATTAATTAAATCAGCATTACTATCTGCCATTGCATTCATAGTCGATAATACTAAAGTTGCGGCCACTAATGCTTTTAAAATATTTCTCTTCATATTTACTTCTCCTTTAAATTAATAATTGTATTCATTTCGTGGTTAATCTCAAATAATAAAATTATTATAATTGATAGTCCTGTATATTATAAATGAATTAATAAAGGAATGCTAATACTTTGGATAAGAAAATACTAGCATTCTTTCTGCTAGTACTCTTTAGGAGATACCTACGGTCGGCGTTCTAATATTTTAACATTAGTAAAGGAATCAATATTCCAAGCGTCAATTTAAATCCGACGTCACTATCATAAGTGGCGTTGCATTTTTATTTATCTCATAAAAATACCAGCGATAAATTAATTATACGCTGGTAGTTTATACTTGTCAACAGTTTTGGTTAGGTAAACTTGCTATGCCCAAGTACCGGCCGGCACAGATTGGTCCATGTGTGCTTTTGATAAGAATCCAAATATACCCATTGATGTTATTAGCATTAAGACTAATATAGCAGGTACAAGGTATAGTTTGAATTGTACAGCAACACGATGCCAATATTTGTGCAACCAAACAGTTGCAGCAATTTTACCAATCTCTAATGCCAAGCCCATAATGATAATAGGCGTTACTGCCGCGGCAAATATTGCAGAAAGCCCTGCAATCGAGTAAAAGGCTGCTACCGCTGATATAAACAATGCAACAGCGAGAATTAATAATCCAAATATCATAAGTTAGTTTCTATGTTAATATACAGCGTAACAGCAAATGCAACCGCCGTCAACTGTTTTGGCAATTATTGCCACGGACGCCCAGTTATTAGTACATTACCATCGATTATATTATCCACTATAGCATTACCAAAATATTTGGTTGGTAGTATATCAATGTTTGCTGTGTTTAATGTTCTGTATCCATTGTTAACTGCATTGAAGTTATATGCAATTGTGCTTTGATTACTTGCGGCATTTGCCGTTAATGTTAGCTGTGTGTCGGATTGAATTGATGATATCGTTCCAATAGTAACAGCACCAGTTGTTTGTAGTAATGCACCAACAGTTGCTTGAGTTAAGAATGCAGTAGCAAAAGAAACATTTGCATTAACTACAGGCGATGTAGTAACTGCAATAATTTTGCCTGTTCCACTTGTAGTTACAGTTGTGGCTTGACGTTTAGCTTCTGCAATAGCAAGTTTGCCTTCTTGTTTAAGCTGTTTTGATGCTAATGTTGAAATTCCGTTTGCTGACATAATTGTTCTCTTTGTAATATTTAGCGTATAATACTATATACAGCTAGCTTTTACTCCGCCACTTTGTTCAGTTATAGTAACTGCTCCGTGTGCGCCAACTGCTTGCACTGCAATCTTACTACACTTAACAGGAAAGCGCATTTCTCTACTCTCACCTGCACGTAACAATGCGCACTTGGTTGGGTCAACTACTGGATTTTCACCAACTATAAAGTAAACCGATACTGCTGAATATAATATCACCACTCCCTTTTTAAGTACAGGGCTTTGTTGACTTATGTTTGTAGCAGTTAGTGAGTATGATGCCATTGTTGTTTCCTAATACAATATTTATAGTCAAAATGAAAGGCCCCGTAGAGCCTTTTGTTAGTGTGAAAGAAATCTAATTAAATATTACGCACTGCATACTCTGAAATCTTATGTGCCAACATACCAGGGATTGTTAAGTATGGCCATTCTGCTTCAAATGGACAGGGTGTTTCTCCCCAAGAGCCAGTTGTAATAAACGTTTTGTAAACTGCTAAGTCTGCTTTCTTGGTTGGGTCAAACTTACGTTTAGCAAATGCCTGTTGTTGCGAATAAAGTGTATTAACCATTTTATGCTCCAATCAAATCTACGCTAAGATTAACATAACTGTGATTCTTTTCTAGCAACCACCGAATCTTTTCTACTTCACCTTCGAATACACACGCCTTAGTTACATCTTCACCGGGTACATATTTAATTGCAGTTGGTACAAGATATTGCTTTTTCTTGTCTTCATCTAAATACCATAACTTAAATTTTTGTGATACCATTACGCTATCTCCTAGTAAACTTCTTTAGTTAAATAAAATTCAGGTGTCATATACTTCTCTTTAAATTCATCTGTTGCAGTGAATTTATTCATTTCAGTTGCATTGAAAAACATTTTGTGCAGGGCAGTTTTATGTGTTCCTGTATAGCTAACTGTTAAGTAAACTGAAGTTGCTTTGCCTGCCATTTTATTCTTCCTTGTTGTTAGTGTATGTGTAACATTATACAGTCTTAAACTGCATTTGTCAACCTATTTGTTAGCTATATCTCGTTCACGTTGCATAACCATAACTGCGTGAGCAAGCATTTCTAATTCGTTATCAGTAAAATTAAAACCTTGCAACCAATCAATTGTATTACAAACACCAATGCTTGTTATTGTTGCCAGCTCATCAATCATTTCCTCAATGTCGTTATCCATTGCTTGATTAATATTATTTGCAATAATCATTTCTTCAATGTTCATTATTGCACCGCCGCTGTTATATACATTTTAATCATTTTATCAATTACCTTGTTGTACTTTTCGCCATCAATGTAAGCGTCTAAACTTTCAATGTCAAACTTAGTAACCAATTTACTTTCCAAATCAAATAATGCCTTACATACCATTTCAGTAACTTGTTTTTCAATTAGTTGTTGTTTGTTCATTTTATTCTCCGTTGCTTTAGTGTATGTAAACATTATACAGTCATTTAACCGAAAAGTCAACCTGTATTTCCACTTGACTTTTAGCTCTATAGAATGTATAATGTATGTATGAATATTACTTTAGAGCAAGAAAACAATCACTGGGTTATGCGCATACACGACTTGGGTGTTGCGCATGCAACGTATCGAGAATTTATCGGTTGGGACGCGGCACTGGACGCTTGTAATGAAGAATTAGATGGGCGCAAAGGTGTCAAGCGTATGTCATATGATATGTGGCATTGGGATGGTAGACGTGAGCAAGAAGCACGTGAATACATGACCTATTTCTTGCTCAAGCACAGTTAAATGGTTATGACTCCAGATATATTAGGAATACCACAGTACACACGTGTTAAACTAATTAACAGTAACAACTATCTAGTCGACGGCGACTTAACGAAACTGCCAGAATACAAGTGGTGTGTCGAAACATTTAAGTTGCCAAGTGACTTGCGTGAGTGGTATTTTAATTGGGGATGGGATTGCACCTTAGCTAACTTTCGCGACCCACAGCATGCTTTAATGTTTACTTTACGGTGGGTGAAATGATTACTATAACTGTCCCATATCGTGCAGTGCATAAAGCCGCAAGTGTGTTAGAATATAGAAATTATCTCAACAACATTACTTCCGAACAGTTTTATAAAGTATATCGTGGACAAGTGGGAGATAACATGGGCTTAGTTGATTACGTTGTTACGTTTGACACAGAAGAAGATGCTACTATGTTTTTATTGAAGTGGGCATAGTGGCAACTACGGCTAAATTAAGCAAAAGTGGGTTCACCCGTGAAATGGCGGTTAGGCTTATCAGGATAAAAGGAATTTATAATAGGGAAAATAATCTACCCAATGGATTTGCACTATCAAAGGACTTTATACTTTATATGCGCAATACATACGGGATGGCTATACACTTAGATGTTAATGGATTTTATAATAGGCATACAGTAATAGATGAACAGAAGTATCTGATGATATTATTGAGGTGGGCATAATGGAAACTGGAACAACTTGGTATGATGATAAAACAATGGAATATCATTGGGCAAAACCTGCTGATTATGTTACTATACCAACTATGCCGCATTATGAAGCAAAGGCAACGTTTGATCATTATCATGCGTGGCTTACACAAACATTCGGACCGGGCGGTTGGTGGTATGACGATGCTAAATGGATAGCAAGTGACCGCAAGTATTATTTTAAAGAAGAAAAAGACCGTATGCTATTTTTATTAAGGTTTAGCGAATGATAACAGATTTACATAATATATGGGGTGTGGCGCAGTACGCAACTCAACCGCAGTTTACCTGCTACGAATCAGTACAGGATAAACTAGACACGTTTACTAAAGAACAATGGGTTAAAGATCCAGTTGACACAATACAGCAAGTGTTTGACATCTATCGCAGTATAAACATTACTCCGATTGTTTATTACACAGAAGCTGGGTTGATCTCTGCTATTAAAGATTTGTCTGAGACTGTAACCAATAGTGTTAAGAATAATGTTATCAACTTAGGTAACAATCAAGGACAAGGTATTAATAGATTTTTGTTCCCAAACATGATGACTGCTGAACCAAAAGGACGTGGCAGTAACAGTTTAAAAGATCGCTTCCTAAGTGATGCTAAATTAAAACGTGCAATCAATTTATGCTTTGAATACAGGGAAGGTAACAATTTAGTCAGCCCAACTGCATTACGCAGAGCATTAGAGTTAGTAACAGGTGAGAATGTACAGAACTTTAAGTCGCTTAATGCACGTGCTATAGTAGAACACTTATGTCCTGTGCTATGGGGCAATGTCTATGACTACAGTGCGGGCTATGGTGGACGCATGTTAGGTATAACGACTAGCAATATGCGTTACAACTACCAATGTATCGACCCTAACACAGAAACAGTTCAGCATCTAACATACCTAAGTGAGCTAATAGAACAGGCTGTGGGTAACAAGGGTCTGATTACACAATCAGTAAGTGAAGAATACGAACCAACAGATGTTGACTTAGCATTTAGTAGTCCGCCATACTTTAACTTAGAGAAGTACAGCGACGAGCCAACACAATGTATGGTTAGGTACACTACGTTAGATGAATGGTTCGAGGGTTATGTTGCGCCCACTATGCGAAACATACACAAAGGTTTAAACAGTGATGGTGTGTTTGCAACTAACATTGCAGACTATAAATCATATGGTAATAAAGAGTATGCTGTATGCGAACGATGGATTGCTACTGCTGAGAGCTTAGGCTTTAAACATCAAGGTACAATTAAGATGATGCTAAACACTAGACCCGGCGTTGGTAATGAAAAAGTTGCAGGGCGTGAGAAGTGGGAGGGTGTTTATGTCTTCACAAAGTAGCATAACAATGGAAGAATTTGAGGAGTTTGAGAAGCAATACTTATTTCAAGTTATTGCTAATCCGCACTATCGAATTGGACAAGCATTTAGTAATACATTTCTGCATATTATTGACATAATGGAGTCAGGTGGTGATATTAGTTACAGCAATGCAATGCGACTATGGAACAGCACAAATCGCACAGAAGTATTAAAACTTATCGAATGGTATATCGAATGACCTATATTGCTAGTATCAAAGACATGGGAAAAGCGTTTGATCATGCGCACAAGGCATTAGTGGCCAGTCACAGTGGTGAGATTGGTCATGCTTACCATTTCACTGAAATGATTGAATTCTGGCAGAAAGATTATAAAGTAAGTGATGTAATACGTAATCCCGGATGGGGTCGATGGGAGTACATTGTATTTCCAGATGAACAAGCGTATACTATGTTTTTAATGAGGTGGGCATGATGGCAAAGACAATTACATTATCAAATCGGCAGTGGGACAAACTAAAATCTCAAATCATCGAAGACTATGGTCGGACTACTGTTATGATTAGCTGGCGATTAAGAGAACAATTGGGTTTTACTCTACGGCAACATAAAGATGAGAAAGAAACCGAATGGACAAAGCAATACACTATGCGCTTGGACTTTTGGGATGATATGTTGTACACAATGTTTCTGCTAAAGTACAGCGATTATATTCAATCAGATTTTAGAGAACAAGCGATAATTTAATTATTGCAAGCGATGACTCACAAGCATTGCAGTATCTATGCCAAGTAAGTCAAATATCTGTTTAATCTTAGGGTGTACTTCGTTGCACTCTTCGGGTAGCATAACAAATCGTGCTACTCCATTTGCGTCAATAGCAAATACATAATCATCACACTTAATATTTTCTGCACTACTTTCTATTTGCATTGTCATTATTATTGTTCTCTAGATAATTTATATGTAGTACAATCTTCTTTAATAGTAGTCGTGTTACTGGGTGATTCGCTCCAAATGCTGTGTAATATGATGCAAGGTCTGCACTGTTATCTGGGTGGACAACACTTTTATTTATATAGAGTCGTGCCGCAATGTTTGCCGCATACGCATCTATTTCATCGGGCATACCTAAATATTCTTGATTGTTTTTCGTTTCGACATCTCTATGCTTACTAACATAACCTCTGTTTAACATAAACTGTCGGCTTCTGTATTGATGTTGATGTCTGTATTCGTGTACTAGTGTTTCAACTAAGTCAAGTATGATATTGTTTACCATTTCTTCAGTAACATACCAGGTAGATTTTTTAGGATGATTAATTAAGAAATAAACTTTGAATTGTTTTCTTTCGTCTTCGTCTAAATTTGGGTCGTATTCGCCGCCGAAAGTAAAGTCGCCCTTGTTAAGTTTACTATCGTTATCTTTAAAGCATTTAACTTTAACGCTGTGTCGTTTATTAAGATGTTTACCTAATCGTTTAACGAAATTGTGAGGAGTAATTTTTTTGCCAATCAATGCCGTTACCCATTTTGAAATAATTATATATTCAGCAATGGGATCGAGTATCATTGCTAACTACCGAATTTTAGTGGAGAAATGCCGTGTGCCGCCATTAGTGCCTTATTTTTTCCTTCTGCCAAACTTGCTTTGATTGAATCACCAAATGCAGATCCAGGATTAGCCATTCCACCAAGTACATCAGAAATACCTGACCCAGATGTATCTGCTCCAAACTTATGTAAACTTGTCGCAAAACTCATTGCACTTCCTAAACTCGGCAATGGCAACGGAGACGTGATATCAATTCCTGCTGTTGCCATTAACCCTTGTGACTTAGTAATCGAATCAGTAAGCGCAGTAATATGATCTGCTGTAATTCCAATATTGCCTACATTAGCCAATGCAGATAATTCTGGGCCGCCGCTAACTGCATGTGTGAAGTCGGTTATATTCGGTAAACCATTTGCACCATTAAGTGCAGACAATCCAGATGCTTTGCCAGTCATGTTTGCTATACTAGAAGATAAACTAGATGTTAATCCCGACAATGTAGGAGCAAATGAATTTAAGTTTGGTACGCTTGGTATTTGTATTCCGTTTAATAATCCTGCCGCAGCAGCTGGGTTTGCAAATTTTGCACCCATATCACCAAACTTGCTTGCCATTGCAGATAAATCCGGCATACCTGTTGTTGGTAATGCTGCTAAAGCCGAACCAGCTGGTGCCAACTTACTAAGGTTAGTAAAGTCATTTAGATTGCCAATTGCTCCGCCTGGGCTAATTTTTAATTGATCTTGAATAGTTGCTATAATTGCAGGATCTTTAATTGACCCGACAATTTTACTAATTGCAGGCGCATGTTCTGGATTAGTCATATCGAGCCCAGCGGCTGCAATTGCGGCATTAACACCACTTGCATTTCCTAATTTTACGCTGTTTAATTTATCAACAAATCCAGTAGTAGAACCAAGACTTGATATCTTATTGAGATCAAATACCGGACCAGCGGCTTCAAATGCGCTTGCTGCATTTGTTAAACTGCCCAGTGCACCATCTAATCCTTGTGTTGCCATTGAACTCATATTAGTAATGCCAGCACCCATTTCTTCAAATGATGTGCTTGACATAAATGTAGTTGCATTGTTTATTTCAATCGAATCACCGATATGACCTTGTGCTTGATTTAAGATAGCGCCAAATGCCGCATGATTATCGGAGCCAGGACTTCCGGTAAATCCCATCTGACCTTGTAATGTTGTTAGATTTGCCAATGCAGCATTAGCCGTGCCTGTAGGGCCCGATATACCAGCAATCCATCCGGCAACATTTGCATTCGCATATCCTTTGTGTGTGTTTAGAATTGTCATGGCATCAGTTACACTTTTTGGAAGTGCCAAAGCAGAACCTTCTTTAATACCAACCATTGCAGTTAATGTGGCAGGAGTAATTGCTGCAGAAGCCGTGGCCAATGCAACCTTCATACTCTCAATTACTGTATTGCTTGACTTGGCTGTTACCAGCGATATATCATGTTCTGCCATTCTAAATCCTAAAGAATAATTTTAATAAATCTAATATCATGCCTGTTATTGTCTGTATGTTTTGATATTAGGTAAATACTTATACAAAGATAACATACTATGAATATTTATTACATTTATGCATACATAAGAAATTCTGACTTAACTCCGTATTATATCGGCAAAGGCAAGGAAAATCGTGCTTGGGCAAAACATAAAGGTCTTTCGGTACCCAAAGATAAATCCAAAATTATAATATTAGAATCAAATTTAACCGAAGTTGGTGCGTTTGCGTTAGAAAGACGATTAATCCGGTGGTGGGGACGGAAAGATATTAACACAGGCATATTACTCAATAGAACAGATGGTGGAGAAGGACCATCTGGTACTAAACGAAGTTACGCATCCATACAACTGCAATTACAAACTAAACGAACTAACGGCACCATGCCCGGCAGCAGATATATAGAGGAAAAACGTCGTACGACTATGATTGCAAATGGAACCACAATGGGTTCACCAGAAGTACAACAAAAACGAAAAGAAACTATGGACCAAAATGGTACTACTCCAAACTCGGAATTAGTTAAAGCTAAAAGGAAGGCCACTATGGAAAAGAATAATAGTCATGCCTTCCGTAAAAATAATCCAAATAATATTAAGGTATTATGTCAACATTGTGAGAAAATTGTTAGTAAACCGGGTTTTTCTCGTTGGCACGGCGATAATTGTAAAAATTATCTTGCTATAGTAAACCCCGAGGTAGTTTCAAGATAATGATTTACTAACTCGCTACTTGTTTGCGCATGCAACATTACATGACGCTTATCCAGGTGTATACTCTTATTTAACTCAGATGTAAATAGACTTTGCATCAAGCCAATACCTTGTTGACTTGGTACTACAATCATTGGTTTAGATACTACAAATTCAGCGGCAGTTTCGTCTACAATTTTAGCAATAACTTCATCGCCGTTTACTAGCTTAAATGATACCAATGTATCCTTGTCGTATCGGTTAGTTACTAGCAATTGTTTCTCCAGTCATTTCTGTTAATTGTTCATTAGTTAATTTTTTTAAGCCTTGAAAGCCACCTGCCACAAACAGTTTACCATCTCGATAAATCTGCGGTACTGTGCGATGCCCTTCACTCATAATAAATTCACGTGCTTCTACATTTTCATCAATCTTAATTACTTCAAATGCTATTTTTTTTATTGTTAGTAGATTCTTTGCTTGCTCACAGAACGGGCATGAATCTTTTGAATACACAGTTAACATCGTTTCCCCTTTTATTATAATGTTGGTAATTCGTTGTAGTTCATTTCATCAGACATAATACCTAATACATAGTTGGTGCTTTCCGACTCTTGTAATGCTGTTTGTTTCTTACTTGTATCTGTATGTTTATTAAACCACGGAATCGGTGTTGATTTAGGTGCAGGGCTAGTGTAACGTATACCAATTTGTTTTAGTGCATCTACGGCTGTATAATCAACAAAATCCTTCAATATATTGGCGTTTAGACCAATAACCGGACCCATTTTGAACAAATAATCAGCCCACTCTTTCTCTTCGCGTATAACGTCTAAGTACATCTGATATACTTCAGCTTCGCACTCTGCTTTAATTGCGGCAAAGCGTGGGTCTTCTTTAACTACTTGATTGATTAAGAAAGCTGTCCATTCTTTGTGTAATAACTCATCTTGTAAAATCAATTGAATAATGTTGCCATTGCCCATAAAGATTTTGTTCTCAACCATAGCAAGTGATGTAGCAAAGCTAACCATAAAGCGAAATGCCTCTAATCCATAACTTGCGTGTAGTGCTAACCAAATTGCTTTAATGTGATCTGTTTCACTAACTTTGATGCCAAGTTCAGCTTGACAGTTAATTACGTGTAACTTATCATAGTAGTCGCCGATTGTACTTGCCATTCCTACAATCTCTGCTGTGTCATGAATTGTATTAAACACATCTTTTGGCACGTTATAAATGTTACGAATGATGTGACTGTAACTCTTACTATGAATGTTAGTTTCGAACATCGACCAGATCGAAACTAACGCCTCTAGCTCTGGTAGACTTACAACTGGGCCGAACACCTGATTTGGTGCGCGGCCTTGTAAGCTATCTAATGCTGTTTGACGTAATAAGTTACTTGTGAATATATGTTTAACAGCATCACTGGCATCTTTAAAATCATTACTATCTTTACTCAGACTAATCTCTTCAGGTATCCAAAAAAATCCTCGTTGTTGTTGCTCATAATTAGCAATTTTCTGATATTTAACTTCCTCAAATCTCTGTACCGTTACTGGTCCAGCTGGGTCTAGAAACATCGATCGTGTTAAATAATTAGTGGGCTTACTTAAATCATACTGTGCTTTACTCATTGTTTTTCCTTACAGTTATTAAAATGCCAACGCGGCATTGCTATTGCTCCGCCTGTTTTACAACAATGCGGGCAAGTGACTTTTTCTCGTTTTAATAATCGGTGTGTATTACCGTTTTTAATTTTCGATTCTTCTTTATGTTTTGATGGGCCATTTCCGCCATTTAACTTTTGTGCCTTACTGATATTTTGTTTGTGCATTTCACTTTTTGGTTTACACATATTTTGTTTTGTTTCTTCACTTTTTGGTTTTCCTTTTGAAGATAAAGTTTTACCAAATATAGAAAATACCTTTGCTCCTTTTACAGAATCAAAATATCGTTTATTAATACATAGCGGATCACTGATATACTCCTTAATTAAAGATTGCTCATATTCAAAACATTTATCTGTATCTTCATTAGTATAAATTATTGTAAATTCAAATGATTCTTTACTCGTATCTTTAATTAATTTAGCAACTTCATTTGATGAACTAAAATAAGTAACCCATAAATCTTTCTCAGGAATAATATTTTTCATTATGTGTTTATATCTCGATCCATAATAGAATTTACCTGTCGGGATATGTTTGATATAGTACACATATGCAGGAATATTATTCATACTAGAGCTTACATCCGGCACAATCATCCTCGTCATCATAATCTATTGGTGCCATTTCCGGGGCCACTTCTGCTGTCATCTTACTACCTTGTTTATTCACGAGGCTATAATAGAAGGTCTTTAGACCCCAAATATGTGCCTGCATTAGATTCTTAGCAATTAATGTCGATGGCACTTTTCTGTCTGGAAAGTGTGCCGGCGAATAGAATGTATTAGTACTTATGCTCTGATCCACATAAGCCGCAAGTACTGCTGCAGTTTTTAAGTACGCATCGCAATCTTTCTGTTCCCACATTAATTGATATTTATTTTTCAATTTATGATATTCCGGAACAACTTGCGTAAATGACCCAGCTTTACTTTCTTTAACACTAATCAAACTCATTGGCATTTCAATACCGTTAGTGCTGTTAATAACTACTGAACTAGATTCAACTGGCGCAATTGCCATTAGTGTTGAATTGCGTACACCATATTGTTTCATGTTAACTCGTAGCGTTTCCCAATCAAGCTCTGGAGTAAAGTCAGCAAGTTCATTAACACCATCTGCACGATTCTCCCAAGGAAACTGTCCTTGACCGTAACGTGTTTTTGCTGAATCTAAACATGGGCCGCGTTCTTTAGCCAGTTCAACTGTTGCTTCTGTTAAGTAAAATGCCTGATGTTCCATCCAACTCTTAACTTCTGCTAATGCATCTTTCTCGCCATATTTAAATGAACGTTTAGCATGCCAGTAGGCTAAGTTAGTAATGCCGATGCCAAGTGGTTGTAATTCATCATTGCTTAGTTTGCTTTGTATGCTTAAGAAGTCCTGATAATCCAAAATGTTGCATAAGCTACGTTGTAAGATACGGCAAGCACGACGCATGTCTTCTGGGTTGCGGAACGATCCCCAATTAATACTACCAAGTGTACATAGTGCAATACGACCGCTAGCATCATCCAAGCGTTTAAATGGTAATGTAGGTAATAAAATCTCGCAACATAAGTTACTCTGATAAATTGTATGATATTCTGGATCAAATGGTCCTTGTTTCATAACGTTATCAATAAACACAAGATAGATACGACCTGTGTCCGTACGTTCTTTTAGTATGCCACCTTTAAATACTTCTTCAGCTGACATTGTTTTAGTACGCAAATCTTTACGTTTTTCATACTTAACATAAAGTTCTTCAAATAATTCTGTATTGCTGTAAAATGCTTCGTATAGTTCAGGTACTTCATTTGGGTCAAAGAATGTAATGTTTTCTTTATTTTTAAAACGTCTCCAAAAGAATGCAGACAATACAACACCATAGTCCATATGACGTACACGGGTTTCTTCTGTGCCTTGATTGTTTTTAAGTACAATTAAATCATCAAACTGGTGATGCCAAATTGGGTAGAATACTGTTGCACTTGCGTTACGTATGCCACCTTGTGAACAACTACGCAAATCACCAAACCATTTCTTTAAGAATGGAATCATACCTGTGTGCATAATTTCACCACCGCGTATCGGACTGCCCTGTGGACGCAAACGACCAATCTCAAGACCAATACCAGCACGTTTACTTGCGTACTTTGCCATCATCTCACCAGAAGCAAAAATACTATCTAAGTCATCGTCTGCTTTAATTAGTACACACGAACTAAACTGTTTAGTTGGTGTACCTAGGCCGGCGAGGACAGGTGTTGCAAGGGTGAAAAGGCTGTCACTTGCACAAATGTAATACTCTTTAATAAACTTCAAGCGAGCAGTTGCTGGCTCTTCTTTGTGAAATACTGTTGCGGCCGCTACCATATAACGCACTTGCGGAGTTTCGTAAATTTGATGTGTTGCACGATTACGTACAAGATATTTTTCAATTAGTTGTGCAATCGCCGCGTAACTATATGCTTCGTCTTTAGTATGGTCAATGAACGCATCCATCTTATCCCATTCTGCTTCAGTATACCACTCTAGTAGCTCTGCTGTATACAAGCCCGTTGCTACGTTTGTTTTAACAATTTCATATAAGCGAGGAACTTCGTAATCACCATAGACGTCTTTACGTAACATCGATAAACGCTGTTTACCTGCTACGTATTGATAGTTTGTATGTCCGATGTCTGGATTATGTTCGATGTCAATTAAGTCAACGATAGCACGTAAAGTGATTTCATCAATCTCTCGTGTGCTAATGCCATCATAAAAGTGTGGTTGCGCTTTAATTTCAATCATTGACTGACTTACATCTGCAATGCCAGCACATACCTTTGCAATCTGTGCCTGCCATTTCTCTACTGCAAGTGGGGCACGACTACCGCTACGTTTTATTACTTGAATGATACTCAATTTGATTGCCTCTTAATTTAGTACTGCTCTAAATTTGTATTGTTGATTGTTGTTGTGTATTTACTTTTTATTTGACTGCTAGTAGAAATTTATATCCCACTCAAGTACATAGTGTACACGATATTGCGAACTTTTGCAAGCTCGTATTCATTAAATAAATGGTTTTATGTAATAAGTGAATGTTGCCGGTAAAGTAGTACTAGTTGTTGTATATGTCATTATTGCAGCATTAACATTGCTTATAAAGCCCAGCACCACACCAGTACTTGCTGTTTCGACGTAGTCATCTTCAAATACCGCTGTGCCTAATAGTTCAGTAACTTTAAGTGTGCCAACTCTAGAAGTTGTACCGCGCACGATTGTATAATCGTATGTATTTGAAGTCAGTGAGTTAAGTGTTATTGCAGTATTTGTTGCAGTTGGTTGGTTGTCAAGGAATGTTAATGAGTGAACTGCAGCGTTTGCTTGTAGGCTAGATACGTTAGATTGTAACGTAGTAACGTTTGCTTCGAGGTTAGCAACATTACCTTGTAAAATTGTGATGGCAGCTAATTCATTATATATGCTTTGTGCAGTAAGTACTTCGGTTACACCAGTTGACGGTGCACCTTCTGCTAATGTACCATTACCGATGAATAGTCTGCATTGATCAACCGACCAGCCCATCTCAGCTGATGCTAATTGCGGTAAGTTTTCTTGCAGTCCTCTACGTAACTGTATTTTGGAGATTTGTACAACTGCCATATTATTATCCTGTCTATATTTTATATTTAGCTAAGATTATAATACTGTTCCACTCTCTGAAGCCATTTTTCTGTCCACATATCCCATTCTTCGCCTTCGACTGTCCACGTTTGATATTGGAAGTCCTGACTGCACATCAGAATAACACCTTGTTTAATGTCGGTTCCGTGTGTTTCGTTGTGTGCTAGTCCATAAGCACATAACTGGAGGAAATAGTCCTGAACCCACTCCGTTTTCTTTGGTTTATTGGTCTGTTTGTAGTCTAAAATGGCTGGTTTGCCCTTGTGTACGCCACAAGCGTCAGTTGTACCAGCATACAGACCTTCTACGTATAATGGCACTTCGATGCCCCATATTTCATCTACATTTGCTAAACCCTGTTCTACAATTATCTGCGCCATCTTATGACTTTGCATACTGTAGGGGTTAGTGCCGGGCTCGCCCATGTCACGATTGTTGCGCACATAGTCTTCCAACCATTTGTGCATACGTGTTCCGCGGTTGGCGGCTTCTGTAGTAATCTCTTGGGCTTTTTTCTCACCAACAGCTTTTCGCCAATTATCAAGTGCCGCTTTACTTTCTGCGGACTTTGTCTTGTCGAGAATTGTTGTTACTGAAGGAACTTTACTGCCATCTGGCAAACTGTAAAGACGTTTTCCATCTACGGATTGACGTGAAATGGGGGTGTAATCATATTTTTGTATAAGCATACTATTAGTATATACTATAAGATAGCAAAGGTCAAGCTATTCACTGCTATGATCTTGTTTAATTTCGATAACAGAATCATTTAATAGTTTAGCAAGTGTATTCTTAAGATGAGTACGTTTATACCCCTGATCTCGTACTGTTATTGCAATGCGGCCGATTTCCTCTAAGGGTAACCCATCGACTCTATTTTTCTTAAAATCATCTTCCAATGACCAAACATATTCATGATGGGCAATTAATTCGAGTATTAATTGATGTTGTAAATCTAAATTAACTTCTTGCATTTGTTCTATGTAAAAATCAAGTTCTTCTTGGTTTGCGCCGTTTGTTTGTTTGTGTTTAACTATTGCAATAGTGTATCTATCTACTATTTCGATTATTGGAAATTTCATACTGTAAAACTCTCACCGCAACCACATTTACCTGCTTCATTTGGATTAATAAACTCAAAGCCTTCGTTAAGTCCTTGACGTTGCCAGTCCATACGCAAACCATCTACGTAGACTAAGTCTTTTGGTGTTGTAAATATGCTAACTCCGTGACATTTGTATTCAATATCGTCTGCTGTTAGTTGTTCAACAAACTCAAGCACATAACTCATACCACTACATCCAGCAGTCTTAACTCCAACTTTAATACCCAGCGTTGTTGTAGCACGTGCATCAATGCTTTTCTTAATCTTCTCTGCGGCTAATTCAGTTAAACTAATCATTTTTGTAATCCTTTAATAAACTCTTTTAATTCACCTTCCCATACAATAGTAACTGTATATCCCAAGGATTCTAATTCTGTCTTTCTAACTAAATCTTTTTGCCATTTTTCTTTAGCGGTCATTTTAAGTTGTGAATGGTAGAAATCTGCTGTAAATGTGGTCGGGTTACAATGCCAATAATCTCCATAAACTTCAATTATATGTTTAGTATCTTCATTAACATAGTCTGGCTTGTTATTCCCTATTCTCTGATTAATTTTATAATCAATCAAATACTGTTCTAACAACTTTTCTTTTTTGCTTCTCGGTGACGATTTGGCTAATATACCTGGATTTTCTACTCCGTATTTTTTTAGATTAGTCTTCTTATATTTTTCATACCACCCGTCGGGACTTTTAACATTAAATCTAGGTTGTTGTGCTGCGGGTAGATCTTTGTTCCAAGGCACTTGCATACTTTTTGTGCCTTTGTTCCAAGGACTTCTTCCTATACAAGCATTAGATAAATTCTTAAGCCAACTATCTCTGTGCAATTCACGAACAGCGTTTCTTGCGGCATTCCAACTTCGGGTTTCTTTCATTTCAGGATGTCGTTGCCAATGTAATTTGGCAGAACATGCTTTGGAGCAACATTCTAATCCCGATCCTTTTACTAGTGTGCCGCAAATAGGACAAGGTTTGTGTCCTTTTTGATAACCTGTTCTATTATCTTTTCTTAATTTTACACCGCATCCGCATAGGCAAAGGTTATTCATAACTTTATTTATCAAAGTTATTTGCTCTATGTTAGATTATTTTTCTTTTTGTAATCTGCTATTGCAGCACGGATGCTGTCCTCGGCCAGGACGCTGCAGTGTATCTTTACCGGCGGTAACGCAAGTTCTTCAGCAATCTCGCTATTCTTAATCTCTTGAGCTTGGTCAAGCGACATGCCCTTAAGCAGTTCAGTGACGAGGCTCGAACTAGCAATCGCACTTCCGCATCCGTAAGTTTTAAACTTTGCATCAATTATAATACCGTCTTCGACTTGAATTTGTAACTTCATGACGTCACCTGTCATCCGCAAGCTGGGGCACCGACGATTCCGGTCCCAACTTGCGCATTCTCCTTGTCTAAAGATCCCACATTTCTTGGATTTTCATAATGGTCCAAAACGGCTGCTGAATATGCCATGTTATTCTCCTATTATAGATTTAACTATATCTTCCGATTGAAACTTATCCCACTTACTTCTATTTTCTTCACCTAATATAAATCTTAAATTCTTTCTACTACCAATTATCGCAGGATCTATTCCTAATTCAAATCCTTGTTTGAATGGAATAATATGATCCATTTGCCAATCTGTTTTTCTTTTGCCTAATACAGGCACTAATCCTTCCTTCTTCATGGCATACCAAGAACGATATGTTGCTTTCTTACATTCTCTTTTATATGCAGTAAACTCATCATCTACATAATTTTTAGGACGTTGATTATTAACTTTACCATCCCAATTTGGGTTACCTTCGCCTGTCCATTTTTGTTTTTGTGCTTCGTTTGGAATACCTTTATTCCAACCCCACCCTTTTTTAAGCCCACTTGTATTTTGTTTAGCTTTTTGTTCCGCTGTAAATTTAGCACCTTTGTTCCATGGCGTATGTCCTGCTCTGTTATTAGGATTCTTACAGGATTGAGAACAATATTCTAAAAAACGAGGTTTAGTTTCAAACTCATTCTTACAATATAAGCATGCTTTAATAATACCGTATTTGTTTTTCATACATGTATTTAGTGTCTTGGCGCACAAGCCTGCGAGTTTAATCTCCAATAGTATACTAATATACTACACTATTTATGTGGTGATGTCAATGCGTTGATTATTATGCTATTGGGGCGCCACGTGATTTAGCGGCACGTGCTGCCATTGAACTAACATCGTCGACTGGTGCTTGGAATTGGCCTTGCCCTTGTTGATCGCCTACGTTAGTAGTTGTTGAATCTTCGCCATCATTTAATGGAGCAAGGATGACTTGGTCTCGATTAAAACTTTTAATAAGATTTTTTACTGCTGGATTGTTTTCGTTAGCATCAACTAGTGCATCATAGCTAAATGATTTGTCTGTGTTTAATACTAGATTAATAAGACTTTTTGTACTAATTGTTGCTGGAGTTGATTTGTCCTGTGAACGGTGACGCAATAATTCCAGAGCAGTAACTAAGTTAGACTCTGGAGTTGCGGCATCACTTGCAAATTCGCGTAAACGCATTAACGCAATTCTCTACCTAATGTTTCAGTTCCGCCGACAGCAGCATCAGTTGCTGCAAATCCATCAGCTGGTTCTTCTGTATCAAAATCTGATTCAGGAGCTGGAGGAAGCTCTGCACCCATAGCTGGCTCGCCGCCTAATTCCATTGGCTGGTCAACTTGTTCACCGCTTAGTACACGTACACCAGTGTCAACACCTTCACGTGCAGATTGTAAGTTTTGCATTAGTTGATCTAATGTTGCACCTACAGCATTTTTAAATGCATCAGCTTGTTGTGAACCAATTTGATCACGGATGCTGTCTAACAACTGTGGAAGTTGTTCATTTTGCATTTTACCAACTTTTTCAATTGTATCTTGTACACTATCAACCATGTCTTTAGCAGCTAATAATACTTCTGCATTACCAACTTCACCTTCGTTTAATTGTTGATGTTGTTCAGTAAGCCAAGTGTTAATGCCTTCTTGTACTGTTAACAATTCCATATAACGTGGATTTGTTTCCGCAGTGTGAAAATCTGCACTATGACGGATTTTGTTTAAGTTTAATGAAATTGTTTCGCCTAAGCGTTGTGCTTTAGCAATAGACAATGAATCATAATCAATTGCAAAACCGAAGCGACTTTCCAATACTTTATTAATTTTTTTTGCAGATGTCGATGACATTTCTGATAGTTTCATGTTTAGTTCTTCCTGAATTCAATTAGTTAATATTATTTATCAAAACGATAGACTTCTTTAATTGTTTCTTTGACTCTTCAATTCTAAGCATTGTTTCAGTGTATTTGTTTGAATATAATGCAATTTTCCAATCATCATTCTTCTCTTGTGCTTGCTTATAACGGTATCTGTACAGTATAGCATCAAATTCAAGTATGCCAATTAAGTTATCATTAATGCGTACTTCTTGTGCTAAATCATACTTGTTCTTATGTAGCGCAATGCAATAAAATATAGCATCTTTGCGATTAAAGAAGTCAAACACTTGTTCGTTATCTTTAGTTATACGCCAGCTTTTATCTGTTATCTTTACTATTTTATACTTACCAACGATTAGTGTGTCTGCGCCCAGCTGATAGCAGAATGGAAGCGGACCTTTACTATGTTTAGCAAGTTCAGCTTCTGTAAATCGTCGTATTTTTTCAACGTCGATTTCAGTTAATACGTTTTTTGTAATAGAGTTTTCCGGAATCATTTGTGCGTAATAGTACGTCTTTGACAGTAAGCTGACCAGCAATTAATTGTTCGCGTTCATTAAGATCACGTTTAGCAATAGTATCTTCGCCGATGAATTTTTCTAGTAATTCAGCTTCTTCGTTTGTTATCGCAAGTAATAACTTGCTTGTGAGTTCAACAATTTTCATACAAGTATTTATTACTTAAACATACCATGTGTAATAAAACCAATAAGTCCAGCTAGTACAACACCCATCATTGTTGTAAATATGCTGATTGTTTGCTTATCGCTACCTGCAACTCTATCAGCCAGTGAATTTTTAATGTCAACAAGATGTAACTCGAGTTTATCCATTCTCTGTTCTAAATTGTCCAGTTTATTTTCCAAACTACCATACCTTACGGCACACAGTTCAACATGAGCTTCTAGATTTTGTTTCTCTATTTCTGTAGGTTTTGCCATTGTCGCTGTCCAATTAAGTTTAGCGATGCGTATTCGTTGAGCCTAGTTTATGCCTTAATGTGTGCCATGATTATTGTTGTTGCATCTAACTAATATTTAGTTACAATCGAAATATGTTAAGTACGTGTTTTAAAGTAGATATTTTTATCTGCGCCACTAGCGTAAAACAGTGGCAATGGTGGGTGAGCTGTTTCGTCTAGCCCAAGTATGATTGGGGCAATTTTGAAATCATCTTTAAGTACTCCAAATTTGTCGTGATTAAGTGCATAAACATCTTCGTGTTCAACTGCAAAGTCAAATGCCCAGATGTTATGTGTACCTACATAGTTAATACCAAACGAATACTCTGCAACATCAGCAGAAACCATAGTCAGATAGTTAAATTCTATTAACTGTGCTCGCAAACTTAATAACTGGTTAATTGTTTCCCAATTACGTTGTTGATTGCGTTGCTTCTGTTGTTCCACTGATTGTGCTAGTACTTTTGTTTCGGTTATATCTATTAGGGTGTATGCTCGATACTGATATAATGCTTCCATAGCAATATTTATAGTCGTAAAAAAAGGCAGTAATAAAACTGCCTTTTTAGTTTACATTTTAATGTTTTAAATTAAAATACGAAGTCAGCAACTGTAGTAGTTGTAACTGCTGTATTACAGATACCTTGTAAAGAACCTGTACCTGATGTTGCTGTAACTTGTGAACCAGAGATAGCAACACGGAATGCGCCTGCAGCTGGTGTACCCAAGATTTCAACTGTACCGATTGTTTCGATAGCACGTACTAATTTTTCAAAGTCACTGTCAACAGCTGAATAGCCTGTTTCAACGCTTGTTAAACTAACAGTGAACATTTGTAATGAACGACCTGTTGTTACTACTGGTAAAGCACCACCGTTAACGCGAGCTGGTGTAGTCATAATATTTCTCCTAAATTTAAAGTTTGCGTGTTTAAGCGCATACATTTATTTATCATCTGCGCAAAATTCTATACTGTAATGTGTCTGTTTTTAAGCACTACGAGCAAAGTTAGTACGACTAAATTCAAGTCTATCAACTAGCTTAATTGCTCCGCCATCGTGCCCAATTGCAACAAAGCCTTCTGGAGTTGTTACTTTATATCCATCGTTTGTTTTTTGGAATGTACCGATACTTTCTACTTGTTGTAGTTTGCGCATTAACGTGTGTTTAAGTTCGATTACTTTTTTGTATGTTGCAAGTATAACTAACAAATTGTTTGCATTATCAGCAACCCATTGCTCTTTTTCTTTAATCTTAGTAATACGACCTTGTGCCGCACGTCCACTAATACCACCCGATAAGGTTTCAATATCTTTCATTAGTTCAGCAGATGTATGATCAATAAACTTTTGTAAGAACTGCATTGGTTCGCCAACGTGCTCGCCTTGTCTAATCATTTGATTGATGAATGGCTTGATGTTACGAGCAAACTCTTTGTTAGTTAGTATAATGTCAAAGCGAGCTTGCCCAATCTTTTCCATTGTAGTTAGTGTAGACAATAGTTGCTGTTTAATTTGTGCATCTTCACTCGGTGTTAAACTTGCGATACCAGTGTAATCTTTATATGTTGCATCATCAAACCATACTGCTGATGTTTGATGCAAGCTACCCACGTTTACTCCGTAGTTTGCTTTCATTGTTTCTAATGAAGTGCCTTCGTAGCTAGTGTGAAATATAATACCAAGTTTAGCTTTTGCAATACGTTTACCTAAGTTGCTATCAACTGGTACTGCATACGTAATTGTGTTTGGAGTAAACACATAACAATCTTCATCATTAATAGATACTGTGCTTACATCGCCCGGAGTAAACATTAAGTCGCCTTGAATAACTCCTCCAATTCCAAGTTTAGGGAGATAATGCAAGGCTGCTGTTAATTTTGCTGCAAGCTCTGGTTGTGGAGCATACCATTTTTCAATGTCTGCTGCATTTTTACAACGTTTTGGCTCACCTTTAGCAAATACTGATTTAGTACCTACAAAGAATTTACTATCACTTGGGTCAATCCCGCAGATAATTGCTGGGGCACCGTCCCACTTAACTGTAAGCTGTGTAGTTGTTCCTGTGCCTTCTGCTAACATAGCACGTAAACTTTCTACGTAGTTTAATGCCGCTTGCGCACCCACATAGCCACTATTAAAGATTAAATCTTCTAAGTGTTCTATATGCATTGATAATGCCTTTGATTCGACTAACATCCAACTAGGACTTTTATTTTGTATTTCGTGCAGTTGCATTTGTTCGTTTTCCTATGTTGCCCGATAAATTAGTTCGACCGCGAACAAAACCATCTGATTGTGTACCTTCTGTAATGTATTTATTTTCTATCCCATTAGTATACCATTTGAGATTTTTTTCAGTTATAGCACTTCTACCATACATTGGATTATTGGCACCTTTTGCTGATCCCATTTCTTTTCGTGTAGCTGATACTTTTGCACCAATTTCTTTCTTATATTCGTTAGTGCGCGAATCCCATACTGCCTGTACTAATTTACCCGTATGTTTACCGTACATCGAATTTTTACTACCTTTACTTGATCCTAATCGTTTCTTAGTGGCGGATATTTTGTCACCGATAATATCTTTTTGTTCTTGTGTTCTATTTTTCCAAATTTCTTTAATAGTAGTAGGATCACCACCATACCCGCCTGAGTCAATATTGTAAAATTCTGTATTTGTGGTTGCATTATAGTAAGCAATCCATTTAATTTCGGCATCAGATAATTCTTGCCAGCTCGAACATTCCTCTAATATCACTCTAGTAAAATTAGATTTACCGTAACGTTTAACTGCATTTTTTAATATCTTGCCACTGCCCAAATATAATTCTTTATGTATAGATTCATGCGAACATAATCCTATATATTTTTTATTGTTAATAGTGCAAGTTGTTAGATAAATGAAACCGTACATATAAAATCTCCTATACAGTTATTTATCTAATTAGCACAATAGATAGAACATTTAGAGGATTAAATTCTACGGCCTTTAACTTGTTTGCTTTCTACTTTACTTAATGCTGTGCTTAAAATATCTTTTAACACACCACGGAATGCAGAAGGAACTGATCCACCAGCAGACATAAATTGTTCAAATGATGCTGCAAGTGCCTGTGGATTATTAAATACACCGGTACTGCCAGCTTGCTGTGCTGGTTGTCCAGCTTGTTGTCCAGCTTGTTGCGCTGTATCACCAAACGGAATACCTAATTCTGCAAGTAACCATTTTGGTGTTTCTTTTTTAATTTCAAATAACTTCATTTAATATCCATATCTAAACTGTTGGAGTTGCTGACGCATTTTTAGTTGCAGCCGCTAATGCCGCATATCTAGGATCATTTGGTCCTAGGCCACCTATTGTTGGCTGTGGTGTTACCTTCGGTTGTGGTGTTACTGTTGTTTTATTAGCACGTGCTTGACGTTGTCTGACAGCACTTGCTGATTGACTTACTTTGCCTGCTACCTTACCCCCTGTGCGAGTTGGTGCCGGTGGAGTTGCAGCTGGTCCTAATGCACGGATTGCCATAAAATTAGAAATCTCTTTTGCAAGCCATTGTTTCATTACTGTATCTGTTGTGTTTGCTGGCGGTGCAGTCGGTGCTTTACCAGAAAAGTTAGTATACCATTGTACTGCTTGTGTTGGTGTAGATTGTTGACCTGATGCCAATATATTTTGATTAATTGCAATCCATTTCTGTAATGCAGTAGTAACAACTTTAGTAGTTTGATCTGCTTGCTGTCTCGATACCTGTGATGTTTGATATCCTTGTTTTGCAGCTGAGAATGCACCACCTACTTTTTTTGCAAAGTCAACAAAGCCTTCGTCTACAGTACTTTCTGCTAATATTTCATTAATTTTCATATATGTTCTCTATTATGGTTTTAACATGCCTGCAGATCTAAGTACAGCATCAATTTCGGGTGTGCCGGTTGGATTAGTTGCAACTTTATTATTTGCAAGTGTTCTAAGATACTTTGCATTTTCTGGTGCAACTACACCTGGCTGAATTGTTGGTGCTGTCACTGGTGTTGATTGCACTTTACTCGACTGTGCAGCGGGTTGAATAAATGAACTACCATAACTTTTACCAGGTGCATTTGCTATTGCTTTAGATACCGACCCAATAGCGCCAGCGGTAGCATTTGCAAATTTAGTGGCTTTATCAAGTTTTGGCGTAGGTTTCTGGCCGAATTCGTCTGCTTCGGGTTCCTGCGGTTCGTCTGCTTCGGGTTGATCGAGTAATTGATCAAGTTCCGATTCAGCTAATATTTCATTAATCTTCATCGTTATTATTCCATCTCTGCTGTTGTGCTAATTTCATTTTTTCTTTAGTTTCGTTTGAGCGTGTTTTACCTGTGCCTGCTACTGACAATTTTCTTCTAGTCTCTTCTGATTTGGGTGGTCTTGCTAGCGCAGAAGCCTTCATTTTTGCTTTTGTTTCAACACTAAATATTCTACCTGTACGTGAAGCTGACATTTTTTTCTTAGTTTCTTCAGACTTTGGTTTACTCATTTTTCTTATAGTATCTGCCGACAAAATACGACCAGACGAACCCTCGCCGCCGGCTGTTTTATTATTTAATATTCCTGTCCCTATATCTTTTCTGCCATATTTTGTAATTAATTCAATTTCCAATAAGTGCGCTTCTTGTTCACGTAATCTTTCTGCTATCATGTGTATATAATAATGATCTGTTGGTACAGGAGCATTACTATGTTTGGCTAATTTTCGATTGTGTTTTCCTTTGCCGATATAATATGGGGTACCTGCGATTGCAGTAATAGAGTCTTTATTTCTAAGATATGCGTAGACGTAATAAATATTCATACTGATGTCCTCCAAGACGTTAGAGTAGTTGGGAACGTCAATTCCGCGAACTACACTATTATTTATCGTCCAAATCATCTTTTAGTTTCCGTATGCCACGTGCAAATTTTGCAGGGTCTTGTCCTTTAATTGCATTAAGCAGACGTCGTTCTAATTCACCAGCTTGTTCTGCATCATAGTTTTCACGTATGTGATTAATAAGGTTGATAGCACCATTAATGATGTTATTGGCTCTGCTCTCAATGAGGTTTGCCTTATCCTTATGCTGAAGGAGTTCGTCGAGTTCCTGAAGTATGCCACGAGTACGCTTTTGCAAGATTAGTCCTTAATGTATCACTGTTAGTGTATTTATTGATAAATAAAATTATGCAGTTCGCGATACGTCAATATCCAACTGCCCTAACATAAAGGACTATGTCAACATGTATATTTATTACGTCTATCAATACCTCAGAGAAGATTTAACTCCGTATTACATTGGTAAAGGAAAAGGACGACGAGCCTATATAGACCATGGCAGAATCAAGCTCCCCAAAGATAAACAATTAATACAAATTATAGCACATAAGCTAACAGAAAGCGAATCTATGTTACTCGAACGCAAATTAATCGCATATCATGGAAGAAAAGATATCGGCACTGGTATATTGCGTAATATGACTGATGGTGGTGACGGAGCATCTGGCCGTGCCATGTTAGATTCAACTAAACAAAAACTACAAGGAGTGCATCTTGGAGCCAACCGTTCAGAAGAAACAAAACGTAAAATATCTATTCAAGCAAAACAAAGAACACACGAGTCACGATTACATTCAGTGGAAACTAAAGCAAAAATATCTGCTGGACAATTAGGTAATAAACGTAGCGAATCAACTAAAGAAAAACTGCGTATTCCGAAATCTGACCAAGCAAAACAAAATATGTCAATTGCTGCAAGGAATCGACGGCCAATTAGTATCGAAGCTAGAATCGAAATAACAGCCCGACGTGCTCGCAATTTAATCGAGAAAAATAAGTTAATTTGCGGAATTTTTCAAGCCAGCAAGCATACTTTTTAGCTTGCTACTGTCCACTGTTGCATTAATTTTTGGATGGTCTGTAATTTCGCCAGTGTCTTTATTAACTGTTGAGTTTGGCTTAATATTGTTTAGTACATTATTTACATTTCTGCTTGCGCCATTACCATCACCCGATGATTCTTCACCGTTATCTGTAATACGCATTGTTTCAATACTGTATTCTAAGTCTACTTTATGTCCTACACCAGTTGAGCTACGTGACTTCATACATTGTAACTGATAGCGACCGCGTTCTTTCATTGCTCTGCTAGTAAAGATACCAAACACGTTATCTGCTGTATTAATCTTACTAATACCACCTGCAATGTGACTGTGATCAAACTCAATTTCTTCAACTGCACTACGATTAAGTTGACTTGCTGTTACAAGTAATACATTAAGTTCTTTTGCTAAGTTACGCAATTCTTCTGCTACGTATTTGTCTTTAATAAACTGATCATTTGGGTTAACTTTAATTGACACTGGCATTACTAAGTCTAAGTAATCTACCATAACAAAGTCAACTTTATTACCAGTCTGAATTTGATATTCCTTTAAAAAACTACGTATGTCATTTACTGTACTTTGTGCCGGAAAGCCTTTAACACGATATTGCCCTGCTTTCTTACCCACCATCTTAACTTTAAGTTCAGTTGTGCTAATATCTTTTCTAATGTCCTTAGTACTCATACCAGTAAGCATCGCATCTGTACGTAGACTACATAGTTCTTCACTAAGTTCAAGTGTTACATACACACCACTAAGTCCCATTTGCAACCAACTAAGTGCAATGTTCATCATAACCAATGATTTACCCGAACCAGATCCGCCAGCAAAAATGTTAAGTTCACCGCGACTAAAGCCACCGTAAAGTATCTTATCCATTTGCGGCCACCCAGTACTTACTTGCCCGCCACTGTTAAAGTATTTGTCGATTCGACCATGCGGATCAGCAAAGTAATCTGTACCTAAGTCCTTAGTCAGCGAGATTTGTACAGCGTCTTTAATTAGTTTCTCAACTGGGTCGTAGTCGCCCTTCTCAAGTAAGTCGGCAGCCGCAAGAATTGCACGTTCAATTTCTTGTCGTTTAGTAAAGCCCTCAAACTCTGTCATAAACCAACTATAGTGATCTGCTGTTAAGTCAGGTACGTGTTTGAGTGTGACCGTAGTTACTGCTTGTACTTGATCAATCGTCGGCAGGGTTCTGTAGTCATCGCTGTGTTGTTTAATAAATTTAGCAGCATCACGTAGACTTCTATCGAAGTTTTCGGGGTTGTAGATGTTTGTTACCCTGGTATAGCTCACTGGATCTTGTAACATCATTTCTAAAAATAAACGTTGTAGGTCTGGACTATATTCTTTTGCCATTGTTCTCTTCTAAATATTTAATTATCATCTCTGCATATAGCGCATGACTTTTTGGTCCTGGGTGAGCATTATCATTTCCTACATCAATCCGTGTAGTTATCATTGATTCGAACATATTAACCCATAGTGTTTTATTTAACTCCGTTACTGCGGTATTTAATGTAGTAAAGAATTCAATTAATTCATCATCTGATCTTGACTCAAATTCTAATATTTCTTTTGTATATTTGCTTAGATTATTCGACATATTCTGTAATGTATCTAAGGTTGTTATTTCTTTAGTCCATGGTACCAATCCATTGATGAAAATTAATTGTGTTTTATTTTTACTAAGTTCAGTTAATATACTACTATAATTAATCAATGTTAGTAAATTATTATAGTCGTGATTTAATATATGGTATGTATCTGTAAATTTTTGTAACTCTTTTTTTGCATAAACGATGTCTCTATATGTATAATCATTATTAATAGCATGCGATACAGTTAATTCTGTGCCAGGTCCTGGATATAGCCACATCCTATTTAACGCACTCCATTGAATAAATATTTTATTAGGAGTATTAAATAATATTTCATTCAATGCCGTAATAAAAATATTATAGTTACTATTGCCTTTTTTGGCTAAATTAAGTACCTCGGCTGAATATTTTTTAACCACAATATTAGTATAGTTAGTCGGATCAGTTTTTTCAAATTCTAATCCTTCACCGACAGTAAATGAGCATCCAACAAATGTAAACTTATCCATATGTTTAATTATACATTCTTTTTCGTAGTAATTCTATTTTTAATTTGCTCGTTTCTTTAGCATCAATAATGCTTTTAAGCACAAACAGTTTGCCGTACTTGACTACTGCTGCGCTGATATCTTTACAGTCAGCATCTTCTTGCCAGATCGGGAAACTTACACTCCAGCCATACTTAATTGCCGCATCTATTGTTTTAGCACCACTAACATCAGTATCAGCAACAACAATAACTTCTCGACCCAAGCTATCTATAATATCCGCTTGTATTTCACTAATGTCATTACCTAATACTGCAACACCATCTATTGCCATTGCGTCAAATGGGCCTTCGCATACAATAACAAACTTCCAATCACGTTGCTGTTGGTCTGTGTTAAACACAAAATTTGATTCGTAGTTGTTATGATACTTTGGCTTAACATCATCGGTAAAAGCACGTGCTGTATAGCCAATTACATTGTTCTTCCAGTAGCACGGAATGATTACACGTTTATATAATGAGTGTTGTTTACTTTCAGTTACATAAAAGTTATACTTTGTTAAGTCGATTTTTCTATCGTAACAATATTCTGCGGCTGGGTGTAAGGTAGTTAGTTCAGTGAATGATTGTATGTTATCGGGCAATGTACGTGCCTTAATTACAATCTCTTCTTTAACTTCTTCTTTATGTTCTGTTGGGCCAACTAAGTCTTTAATGCGAATTGCTTCGATTACTAAACGCTTAACTTCACCATCACTTGCACCTAGCCAACCAAGTAGTTTACGAAACTTAAATGTTAATGGGCGACCCGGTATGTATGATGCTTTGTAGGAACAGTTAAAGCAATGCCAAGTTAATTTATTGTCGGCGTATATCAATCCACCTCGGCCGCGTGTATCTGCGCTTTCGCCATTGTGTATGCAACAAGGCGCATTTCCAGAAATCCATCCAGCAGAACTACTTTTAGTTTTTCTTGATTTCCAAAGAGCAATAGTGTAATCAGATATCTGATTTATCAATTCGCGTGACCTTCCATTTATTATTATCTATTCTATTGCGAGTTACTATTCTATTATTATAACATTTTCTATAAGCACCAAACAACTGCCAATAAGTAATATCCAATTCTGTGCCGTATTGTTCAGCAAACTCTTTTAATCCTATATTAGTTTCCCAAGTTCTGCCATCGGGTGCCTCTATTAGGTATATCCCTTTATGAGAATTACTTTTTCTTTGTTTAGTTTGCACAGACTCTGGAGTATTTTCGAATCGAATAAGCTGACCTTTACTACAATTATCTCTACGTTGTTGTTTCTTTTCTGCACTCATCGTTGCATGATGTGTTGTTGCTAACTGTACAGCTAATTTAGAATCAACTCCGTCTCCGCCAATTGTCATATTATATCCAATATTTACTGAATCATAATATGCTATCCAAAAAATTTCTCGTTCATTTAGTGTTGCTTTTGTCCATTCAGCCGACAACTCAATTATCTCAAACTTCATATTATCCCATCCATATTTTCTGATGGCGTTAATAATCTTACGGCCTGTTAATTTATTAACATACCTTTCCGATTTTCGATAAGAATGAATTTTTTTCTCGATTGATATCATTGACTGACCTACGTAAACTTTCAATGATGGTGAAGTGATAAGATAAATGTATTTTTCCATACAAGTATTTATGTCAACTTACAATTGAAACAATTTTTTACATAGTTGGAGATAAGATTCAGCATATACTATATTATATGCTAATTGTCAGGTTAAGTCAAGAGATTTGATTAAGTGTTGCTAAACCTAAAAATCTAAATATTGTAATGTACATCCAGCCTATGTCAAATTCCCAAGGCTTACGACTAAACTTTGGACTTGCTGGATTTAAGTGATGATTGTTATGTAATTCTTCGCCAGCTACAATAATTCCAATTGGACTAATGTTACGACTGTAATCGTTAGTTTCACCATTGCGGTACCCGACCCAATGACCCAATCCATTAATTAATGCAGCTGCACCAACAGGTATCCATAATATTTGTATAATCCATATTGCCAAACCCACAGGACCAAATAATATTAAATCTATTAGTAACATTAGTAATAGACCAAGTCTCGGATATGCTGTGTATAATTTACGCTCGATCCAATCCTTGGGTGTACCTTTACCATATTTCATAACAAAGGTTGCATCTTTACAAGTGTTATTATATAGTAACATACCAGTAAACATAACAGTCATAATACCAAAGATATGAGGACTATGTGGATCACCGATAATGTCAGTCGATTGATGATGTTTGCGATGTACTGCTACCCATTGTTTAGTAGTCATACCAGTAGTCATCCACAACCAAAAACGCATAAAGTGTGCGAGCCCCGGATGGAACTCAACACCTTTATGACTTTGGCAACGGTGTAGATAAAGCGTAACACACACTATTGTAATGTGTGTTACGATTAAGGTATATAAAAATAGTTGCATCACGTTCTAGTATGGAAGATTCCATGCACCATTAGCGAATATGATTGTTACAACAGCAGAACCGGCTGCAAATGGAAGCCAACTTGGCCTTGCGCCTTCACTAATATAAATTGGACCTGCGCCACTTGACCAACGAGCATTATCAAAACTTATCGTTGTTGATTCACTGCCGTCATTATGTATATTTGCCGGAACAAGATACATAATTTGTCCATCAGTTCCTGGAGGAATATAATAATGTGGGGCACCTGTTGTTGCTTGTGGTACTAATTTATTAACTAATGCAGTAATATCAACAGTAACCGTTGTACTGGTATATGATGAAGTGTTTGCAGTTGTAATAATTGCACCAGGTAATGTCAACGAACCATCTGTGCCAAAGGTCCATTTAGGTAAAAGCGCAGTACCGGATACTACTACATTTGTAATAATGTCATCGACTGTGGTAACAGTTAATAGGCAGTCGTTGGCAGGGGAAGTACCGCCTAAGTCTACACCCGATATTGTATAAGTTGGATTAGTTCCGTTCTGTATAGATGCTGGGTAACCACTAACTGAATATGTTCCATCGTTGTTAATATTGACAGTAGTAATACTAAAATATCCAGCATAAGTTCCCGGATGAACACCGTTTACACTGCCATTGCCACTTTCAAAATACGCTGTGTAAAACGGACCATATGTAGCAGGTAATTTAGTTTGTATTGTTAATGGTGTATTAGATGTGGTAATAGCATTGTTAGGAAATGAAGTTGTACCATCTGTGCCAAACTGCCAGAAATGTCCTTCAGTACCATAAGTACCAATACAAACTTTACCGTCAACAGCAATTTGTACAAACTGATTGTCATCGCCTAGGAACAAATCAGTGTCTGTGAGATCGCCTGAAGTTAAGTGTAGGTGATTGCCGTCTGGATTAGGAGCTGTGGGATATATTCTTAATAGTTGATTATTATGGCTGACGCGGCCTGGTTTGATCTCAACAGCCTGGCCATTACCGCCTGCACCTGGGGCTAACGGTGTATCATTGATAGTGCTACCAAATGGTAATGTTAATATACCATTGGTGCCAAATGTCCACGCCTGATAAGAACCTGTGTTATCAAAGCGAGTATTGATTAAAAAATCTGTTCCGTTTGGACCAAAGATACCAGCAGAGCCTTCTAGAGATCCAATTAGTTGTCCATCTGGGAATGTTAGCAAACCATCTGTTCCAAAGACCCATTTTGAATCGCCGGGAGTAGCACCAATATTGGTATCTAGCGTTATGTTGCCATATGACCCAACATAACCTGGGTGTCCACTACCGCCTAGCTGAACCCCGCCCGTCCAAAATTGACCGTCATCGTTCAGTAATAATTTATGTCCATTCCATCCTAACCAAAGTCCTTGTTGTGGCGAGCCAAGAGCAGAAGTGATTGTACCACCACCCGGTAATGTTAAACTGCCATCACCACCAAATTGCCAAGTACCTGCTGCTGTGTTAATTTGTACGCCGCCTATAGAACTAAATGCTGTTGCTCCACCCTTAAGGTCAGAAATGGTAGCAGAGTTAGGCAATGTTAAATTGCCATCGATACCAAAGTTCCATTGTTGTGCGTTGCCACCTAAGTTACCAGCACCAATAATAACTCCATTACGTCCTGCTGGTATTTTTGTATAATTCCAATCATCTCCTAAGAATAAGTCACTGGTTGGGGCTGTGCCATTACTACCATCAAAGGCAATATGAAAATGTTGTGGAACGCCGGGCATTTCCATATTAGTACCGATATTTAATGTTCCACGGTTGGTAATTACTGTCATTCCATTATCAACTCTAACAGTATCTTTAAAGAATATAAAATTACCAAGATTCTCAGTACCGGTATGTGTCGAAGTAACACTGCCCGACGATAATGTGATTGCGTATGTGTTAAATTGAGATAAGTTACCTGTCTGAGTTACTAATCCAGCATCAGCAGTATTAAACGGTGTAGTTAATATACCAGATAAGTTACTTGCTGCAAATGTATATTCTCCCATAGTGACTTCAACCCCACTTGTAGCAGTTTGAAATACTAGACCGTTCCACTGTGATGGGCCACCGCCGAAATAAGGAGGAGTTTGTAATCCACCCACGGCAAATAAACCATTTCTAACTGCTAACAAGCTGCCGCCAGCAATACCATTAGTGAAGAAATTAAAATCTACTTGCCAATTAACTGCCGATGAAAATTTACGTTGCCATATAACTGCACCACTTGTATCATATTTGGCTATTAATTTATCAAGTCTTATATCAGGGCCAGTAATAGCAGTTCCTGATGTCGCTTCTAAGTATAAGAAACCATCTTGGCCGCATACTATACTAGATGCAAGCTCATTACACGGTCCTTGTACTTTACGTGTCCATTGTGCCACTCCTGAACTGTTAAGTTGCGTTACGCTAAGACCGGTACCACTGGCCCAATCGTAAGTACCAAGTACGTAAATATTTCCGCTACTATCTATATCTGCATCAGCACCACGACACTCAAAGCCAGCATCCATTAATAATTCTTTTTGCCACTGTATTGCGCCAGTACTATCATATTTTACAACTAATTGACGATTAGTAGAATCACCAACGTCATATCTATTGCCAACCGCAACAATCTCGCCACTTGGGCCTACTCCCATTCCGTATGCTTGAGAACTGCCTGTAGCCGCAATTAATTCTTGTTGCCAGATAACTGCTCCATCTGCACTAGCAACTTTTAATATAGTAATAGCAGTAACTGATGATATACCAACTATAACTGGGTTGCCATCCGATGCTACGTCAATAACATACCCATTATCGTCTTGTGGTGTGCCGTAAGTATTTGTCCATACTGCCACCAGTTCGCTAGTTAATTTAGTAATAAATATCTCAGTATCAAGTACGCCGGCAGTGGAACCGGTAATGTATATACTATCGTCATTTAGATCAACTGCCAGTCCCCAGCCATCAATATTAAAAGTATCAGCATAGTTAACTTGCCCGATTAATGACCCGTATTGATCAAACTTCATAACAGTGACAAAATCTGGTCCATTTGAATAATTAAGTACTAGCGCAATAATATTACCTTGACTGTCATATTCTGTAGATGTTACTGCTATTGGATTAATAGATGAATTAACAGGATATGATAATTTGTTAACCCAGCTATGTGTGTCGATTGCACCATCTCCCGGATATGCTGTAGTTTGTACTGTGTTGTCTGGGAACGTAATTACTCCATCTGTGCCAAATGCCCACGTATTGTTATTGGCAACAATACGGATATCATTTCCAGCTGAATTAATAATTTGATCACCAGCAAATGCTATGTTGCCTGTTAAGGGAACACCATCAGTTATAAAGAAGTTGCTGGCTGCGATATTACCTGTTGTACTAAAACTACTAATACTACCGTTGCTTAATATGGGTTGTCCGTTAATACTCAATGAAGTATTATCTGCGCCCAACGTTAATGGCACACCATTGATGTAAATGGTGTTATTACTAACAAACAAATCCTTCCATTGACTATCAATACTACCTAAACTATAAACATTATTTGCCGATGGAACGATGTTACCATCAAACGCACCTAGATACGTAGCAACATTTGAATCACCGTATGGGTTATATCCGATACTTGTCAAATAAGCCGCAACATTAGCGTCACCATAAATGCTGCCACCAGTACCGCCTGTGCCCGTACCTATTAATGTACCACCTACAGTTACGCCATCGTGTACATATACATTTAATGTATCAGTATCTAATACTAACTCACCCAGCGGTCCAAGATATGTACTCGATACCGCAGTATTGCCTCTTTTTAATAATACTTGTTTGCTATATGATATTGTCATTATATTGTTCCACCGTCAATTACTTCATCTGAGTTTAATGTGAGTGGCATGCTTTCATACCAACCCGGTAATACTTCTAAATCTAACAGTGCGCCAAAGTTGCTGTCAATATACAACGGGCGTTCTGCATTATTACTTTGTTTAATTAATTTAATAGTTAGTTTATAGTATCGTTGATCTAACGAGTTTACAACATCACGTGTAATAATTACCGTACCTTGTCCTGTTGTTATGTCTGTCATGTCTACAGCTAAACTTTCCATCGACCCTTGTACTAATGGATCTTGTATGTCTATTTGTACTGCATAGCCCGTCAAATTTACTGATTTTTGATCTTGATTCTTAATATGAACTTGAACAGGATTATCTATTCCTTGGTAAATTTTGATTGGTCTGCTATACACGACATTATTCCTTGTTTTAATTGTGGGATTTGTGTCCAGAATCTGAACCTCGATAATATTCTCGTATAAATATGAAGTAATGAGTGGCACTATGTTTTATCCCTTATCACATATTTATACGGAATCCAATGGAAGACAGTCACAAGATTTTATTAGATCAATACCCTTTCATGTCGTTCTTAACGTATGGTGGTAATGAATATATTGGCGTGGTTCAGAACGCAGATGAATTCATCACCACTATATATGACTTCGCTGCACTACGAACATTGGAGCAGAAAACAGTGTTTTTAGCTATGGCAGATCAGTGGTGGTGGGAGAGTAATAGACTTATACCTATTAACGTATTTTTAAAGCAGGATTGGGTAGAGTTTAGAGTTTGTTTAAAAACATTCAACAGTAAAGATGTCGTAATACAACACGGGCCGTACGTAAGTCTAAGAGAAATTGCAGCAAAGCGCAGTAAGCGCCGTTCCATCACGTTGGTAAGACGTGTTCAATAGATAAATATTAATGTAGTTCACGATACTAGACATATCCAACTACTCTATAACTATTTAGGAGTTACAGCTATGTTATTTATTAATAACAAATACACTATCTGGTATTATAATATAATCAATACCGCAAAATCACAGAATCGAAAAAAATTAAAAAAAAGTAATCCCGAGTATGTATATTACGAAACTCATCATATTATTCCTCGTTCTTTATTAGGAAGCAACGAATTAGGTAATTTAGTTAAATTAACAGCAAGAGAACATTTTATTTGTCATTGGTTATTAAGTAAAATTACCACTGGCCCAGGTCGAACATCGATGATTTTTGCGTTGTTTTCAATGAAGCGAATGTCTGTTACTCAACCTAGATATACCACTAACATCACTAGCAGGGTGTATGAAAATTTAAGAATAGAAAGATCAAATTTGGTAACCCAACAATTAACAAAGCGTGTGTGTTCTGCAGAAACACGACAAAAAATTTCCAATGCACAAAAAGGTATCGCACGAAAGAAACATTCACTCGAAACTAAATTAAAAATGAGCGAAGCACACAAACACAGAATACCCGATTCAGAAGAAACCAAACGGAAGAAATCAATCTCACAAACAGGCAAAGTATCGAAGTTGAAGGGAATACCATTATCCGAAGAACGAAAGGCTAAATTAAGAAAACCAAAACCTGTTAGAACAGAAGAGCATAAAAGAAAATTAGGAGATGCTGCCAGAAAAGTTGCCGAATTAAAACGATTACAACATTAATTGTTCTTCTATTAAATTCATATTAACAACAACTAATTGGCTGTACGAAATCGAATGCGCCTTCTTAAAGTAATAAGTATCATCATCGGGTTTATCCCACACAGTTTCAGCAACTTCTTTCCAAGTTTTACCAACCAAGTGTCGCTTTGCAGGACGTATGATAGCAAGGAACATTGCTAGTCGCGGAATAGTGTTTACTGCTTCGGGCATTTTAATCAATGTATCATAATGTGCATTTACATGCATCAATTGCGCACAGAAGTCTGGGTCATATAGTCGAGCCCAGTCCGGTTCACGCATAAGTTCAATTAAATGTGCTTCGTCACGTACTTGCTTGTATAAGTTTACGTTAAGAAAGTCCAGTTTAACATAACCTCTATCTTCAGCAACATCATAATCAATACTTGCTTGTGCTGTAAATGGGTCTTGTGGGATGTCCGTTACATAGATTCCAGACGCATGTTTTCGAAAATTACCATTAGTTAGTATGCTCGCAGGTACATGATCTATTAAATTCAATATCTCTGTTCGGTCAGCAAAATCGATATCAATGTCGGATTTAAACTTAATTGTCATAGCCCGGCATCTTTTAAAATCTGTTTAGTCCATTCAGTATCAGCCAAGTAATCTTTAAACTTACGTTGCCAGTACTCCGGGTCAATCATTTTAATTATTTGTGTAACTTGCTCTTCGCCCAACTCACCAAGAAATGCAATGCCCGAATCACAGTTAAACACAATCCAAGGACTGACACGCCCATTAGCAATATGATGGCAAACACGGTTTGGATTAGCCACTCTAAAATAGTCTCTGAACCCATTCGGAAATAATTCTGTATTTTCGTCCACATATTTTTGCATCTCCGTTAATGCTCTTTCAAGCGCATCCGACACTGCTTCTTTGCGCATATACTGATGTAAGTATTCTAAGTATACTACTTCGTGTGTCCAATGATCAATCTTCTTGTTTTGTTTAAGTACATATTCAATAAACGCTTTTGGGTTCACTGCACGTACATCAATCATGTATCTGCCACACTTAACAAATGCTGTGTAGTAAGGGCTTGTAACAAAATCTTCGTAGCTCTTTGTCTTTGCGCTACCTTGACTCAGTTCAAAGAAGCGTAAGTATGCCTGTAAGCCAAACTGTACACCGACTTCTTTTTCCTGTTGCCATCTGCGCTTTGGTTCGCACTGATGCGCAGCAAGTGTTTTCTCACGTTGAAAACTACGCTCGCAATACTTACACGTATATCCCGCGGGCTTTGCTATGTTGCTATCCTTCCATGCGCTAACAATGTCGTTAATCATCCAAGCTCTTTCTTAATTGCCTTATCATCCATACCCATTGTTTGCCCTAGCAGTTTAAGACTTTTAGTATCATTGATTGCAACAAGTACATCGAGCTCATCTTGTTTTAAATTAGGATATAGTTTAGCAAGAAACTTTACTGCTTTGCTATCGCCTTCTTTCTTCTTAGTACCCTGCCAGTAATGACTTTGTCTGCCCATTCCCGGGCTTACTGTTGTACAAAGTAACCATTGTAACTTCGGGTGTTTGCCTAAGTCAAAGAAGTTTTTGTTTACACGTTCGTTTACTGCCATAACATAGTATGCTTGTAAATCACTTGACCCAGTAACGCTTGCGCCATAACGTAGCATTAAGTATGTGCTAAACTTCTTCACATCTTCGTCTGTAAAGTTATCGTAGTAAGCACGATCTTTGCGATCATATGCTGCCATCTCATCACTAATTTGTAAACTTGAACTCATTTGTTACCTTTAAGTTTAGCCACAATGTAATTCACTGTGTGTTCTAAAAATTGAAACTTTGTGCGCAAACTTTCAATCAACTCTGCTTGTTGATGCACTCTATGATACAGTTCTTCAAATGCCGCTTGCGACTCTTTCATTTTCTTTTCATGTGCTAGCAAGTTAGGGCGCGGTGGCGCATTTGGATCTACTGCACGTTTCTTCTTTGCTTTAAATTGGGCTGGGTTATATGCCATTATATAGTCTCTTTATCTTTATTTAATTGTTCTGTTAATTCTCTACACAATTCACTGCGCAATGCAGGCGATATTGCAAGTTCATAATTATGCTTACGTCTAATATAGGTATCATTCCATACTTGTTCTATATTAGGTAATAATTTAGAAATTTGATCAATCACATTATTAATTGCATTTCTTGCATCATTTATGTCTATTATATTAAATTCTAAATTAATGTATTCTTGAAATAAATCAAATCCTAAATCTTGTAAATGGGTATATACTCCTTTATGTGCCATCACCGCAGTGAATTGCCCTGATAAAAAAGGTTTTATGCTTTTTTCTGTTATAAATGGTTTTGCGTAATCAGATTCAGTAAACATGTTTATATAGCAATCAGTGAATGCTCGATTTTGTATATTCACAATCTCTCGTTGATCATCGGTGTCGTCTGCAACAATTGGAGCTAATTTAAACAATTCATTTAATGATAACAATTCATCCTTAGTTAACAATAGTATACCATTTTGATATCCTTGTAATTGACTTGAATTCATTTGGGCAATAGGCAATAAATTTAGTAGGCAAGTAGTAAACCATGTTTGTTTATATAATGCTAACAACGACAATAATCGATGCCAGTGCAAATGATACGACATAAAACTTAAATTATATAAGCGAGGTCCCCATATCTCTATTCGTTGCCCAGCTTTATCAATGCCATCAATAAAATAAATTGGATAATATATTATATGTGGATTATTATTTTTATAATAAGTAAAATTTGATGTTATTATTATCCACGGTATAGATAAATTTAGTTGTATTAACAACTCAACTATTTTAAGTTCATTTAACTGTTGAATATATGGGGTTGCATAATCAAATATTATACTATCATATGAATCAGTGGAAATTATCTCATCGGCAAGTAGATCAGACTCATCGACTACTAATATTTTCTTAGTAGTCAGGCGATCTAAATGTTGTCTAATATGTAATTTATTCATACTCTTTGCTTAACTTATATATCATTATAGCATGTTCGAGGGCGTTTTGTAAAGCGATATTTGTCTTTGCTTCACAGCGAATGTTCTCCCATAGTCTCTCTTCGCGTATAGTTGCAAACATATCTTGTATGTCATCATCCATGCTATGTAGTGTGCGGGCTGTTTCTCCCACTTCCCTACTGTACACAGTCTTACCTTTGTCCGGGCTTTCAAATATCATTATCCATTCCAATGTCGCAGTACACCTGCAACAATAGTAAAGTTAGTTAGCAGATATGTTAACACAATTATAGTGCGTATTAATGCAACTGTATCTGCTTCTTTATCGGTGAGCCCAGCCTTGTCGCCAAGTGCCTTAGCCCACATCCGCCAAATATGTTTACGTGCCATTTAAAATATCTTTGAATAATCCACGACTTCACTTTGTCTCGAAATGTCTTTAACAAAGTAAGCGCATAATGGCTTGTCGCCTGATTCAATTGGTACAGCCAGCATCTGCCCTGGTTTAAGTTTTGGGAAGTACCATTTAACGTCTTGATAGATGTCTACAATCTCAATCTTAAAGAACTCTGGCTTAAAGCTCGAGATTGGATTGAATTCGAATACACTAAAGCCCCTGTCATTGATGCTAGTTAATGGTATTACTTCTAAATCACCAATGTCTGGTTCGCCGATTAGCACTTGCCAATCAACCGGCATCTTTACCATGTTGCCACCGATGTTTAATACAAGTGCAGGGCTGTTAAATGATTCTAAAAAGATTAGTGGGATAAAGAAATAGTCCGGATTCTTTGGATCACTGTTGTCTAAAATAGCAAAGCGTAAATCCTCCACTTCATCAGGGATTTCATTCATTTCGTACGCGGTATTTTCTAATGTTAGTATATGCATAGTATTATGGTATTAATCCTTGTTAATTGGTTCCAGTGGTGTTGTTAAATGTTCTAACTCTTTATATATTTCTTCTACTGATCTATCAAAATTATCCAGCGACATTAACATAAACACGATTCTAGTAGATTCAATATTATCAACGCCATGATATTGCTGAACATTAAGCATCGACCAGGAATTTTTCGGACATACATAAACATTTTCAAGTGTTAACTGATTAGGATATCCAAATTCTGCCACTGATAAATCCGGATTTTCTCTACCTTCTCGATAAAATGATGTGGTGACTTCGGCGCCGCCCTGTTCTATTATATAATTAATAGAAAATGTTCGATTCTTATCACAATGCGGTACTAGACTAGCAAATTTATGATCTGTGGAGTTATTAGTAAACATAACAATTGCAGGTCTAACGGGTTTACTAAAATACGTTTTATACTGTATATTAATCTGTTTAAATACCAAACTTTCAGGTAGAAATGGATGTATATAAGATGATACCGGTGTTGTTCCTGCAGGTATGTGCGGTGCGATAAATTGGTCATGCCATGTATACGCCCAGTCTAAGTGAGTTCCTAATATATTTTCAAGACAATATTTAATAATGCCCGGATGAGGCGGAGGTAAATCTACTTTATAAATCATTGTTGTTTCCTTTTCTAAATTTAATGTCTACGTAATGTTCTGTCAAATGGCAAACTAGCAACAAGTTCATCAGACCATACTATTTGATCAATTTGTTTTGTTTTAATAATCCATGCGTTATACAGATAATAGTCCGCACACTTTGGATCAGCAGGTAATATTACACCTACATTATCTGTAATACTAATTGCATTTGTATCAAAATATTCCAACATAGCGCAAACTATGTTAGTATTCATAAGGTATGGTGGTGTTGCTAAAATCTTTTGGTCTACATAATCTGTCAGAATTCAATCCAAATAGCGCAAAGCGTAAATCCTCCACTTCATCTGGGATTTCATTCATTTCGTATGCGGTATTTTCTAAGGTGAGGATGTGAATTTTAATGCTCCTTGATTAATTATTTCCATTCGGTTTTTTCTATTGCGTAAGGATATGAGGCCTCAGAATAAAATTTCTTTCTGACTGTAAGATGTCGTTTAGCAAACTTACAAGTTGACGTTACGTCCCAGATTTGGACGAAATCTTTGTCTTCCGCTTTACGAATGCCACGCCCGATACTTTGGATGACCCGCACAAAGCTCTTACCAGGCTCAATGAGCACAAGGTTAAAAACGCGAGGGATATTGATACCAACAGCAGCAACCCCATAAGTGGCAACAGCAACAAAGTTATCACTGGTTGCAAACTCATCATAACTTTCTTTCCTATCATTTGCTTTTGTTCCTCCTGATACAAACACAGCATCTTTAACTAGCTCAACTAATGCTTTGCCCGGTGCGATGCGATCAACTAAGACAAGTGTATTGCCAGTTAATCTAATACGCTCTATCATTTTACTTATATAATCAATACGTGCGTCTGTCTCTAATAGATATTTTAACTCGCTTTGATAATCCTTATATTCAACATGGTCTATTAGCTGTACAACGTTTACATGACAGTTAGCAAGTACACCCTGATCTTGTAATTCACTTGCACTTAAACGCCCAATGACTTCACCCAATGAACACTTTAGGCTCATAAACTCGTACATTTCTTTAGGTATTGTGCCCGTTAAGCCCCATCGGATAGGTATGTGTGACATCACTCCCGTTAATAAAGTTTTCAGCGCATCCGCTTTGGCCATATGACAATTTGACACCACTGCTCCGTCGACAATATAGTTGTGGTCATTTTCTATATGTAAATTATATACATTGGCCGGTTTAGATATTTCTGTTCGGTTAATTAGTTTCATATAACGCCTTTATTTTTTTTGCAGTTTTTGTATCAAACATACTGTAATCAATATCAACTACTTGTTCTTGTAACCACTTTTTATTAACTAATAGTGTTTTATAGTTATTATTGTTGGCCCATGCAGTTAGTGCCGACATTTTCGCACCAAATTTCTCTCCAATGCACAATTCTTTAGGTTTAACTTCTACCACTAGTTTATTGACATGATCTACAAAATCCACAATATAAATATGTCTTTTATCATGCAAATTATATTCTATCCTCAGTGTCTCGTATTCTGCAAAAGGGTTAATATATTGATATAATGCCTCCCAACTTGACCTATACGATTTACTATTAAATTTCGTGTCCCAATGAGTATTTCTATTATTGCTGTTAGGAGTAAACTCTCCTGCTAATATTTTTTGTTTCATTAATGATGATTTTTTTTGTCTATCTTGTTCAGTCATCTTAATTCCGTACATACCATTTCTGTTGCCGGAATTTTTTTCACTAATTTTGTCTTTAACTGCTTGTGGTCGGGGAGTACCTGTACCTATATTTTGTCCTTTGGTACCTTTATTCCATGGGGTACCTGTATTAAGATTTAATCTAATATTTTCACCGTATTTTTCTTGTACTGACAACCCGCCAATTGCCGCCAATTTAGATTTAATTTCTTTTTCAGTAACTGTACCATGGAATAAGTTATCCATATTATCTACCCACATTGTGGTTTTTTTATTCATAACTCGTTTTTTAAATTTCTCAAACTTATTATCTAGTAAAGTTTCACCGCTCGACAATGTTAATGTGCCACTAGAGTACTCGATTACTCTAATAGATTGATTATGTTCTATTAGTCTGTCATTGAGTAATTCTATCCATTTATTGTATTGTATTTTCATAAGGACTTCTGCATTAGTTATATGTATTTATGTTTTATTTACAATTTCATGGTTATCTGATAATTCGTCGGCCCTGCACCAACCCAAATTAGTTAAAAATTTATGATTGCCAGTTACACGGATAGATACTCCATTATCAAAGGTTAGCTCATACATTTTTTCGCTAGACGAATTAGTTAAATTTATATGTTGTTTAACTACAGTATCTATCTTAAATTCTTTAGTATTTTCCGAATAGTTAATTACTTTGTCACCAGCTTTTATATTTTTAATAGCCACATATCCAGTCGGAGTTAATACCTTACTATCACTATCAAAACATTCGTCGACCATAACGCATACAACACCTTCTAAAAATTCCATTATAGTAACATCGGCTTCTGCTGACTTAGTGTTCTTAAGCATAATGTTAAGACTTTGCCATGTACATATTGTATGTGTACGTCCATATTCTTTTCTGTCACCAAAGTAAACACCAACGTCTAGTCCCAAGTTAATGTAGTCTGCTTCTGTTTGTGTAACAAGTGATTTGTTTGGTACGATTACTACAGTACGACCGTATTGTTCACAGCTATAACTTAGTGCCGCAGTAATTAATGTCTTACCTGCGCCAGTTGCAATTTCTTGTATGCACTGTGGGTTCTCAAGAAACTTGTTAATGATTTCAATTTGATAATCTCGTAGCACAACTGGCTGGCCCGCAATCGGATGTTTAGCTGGCCATACTTTGTGTGCGAATGTTTGTTCTGTTACCTGCGCAAAACTAAACTGTGTTCTATAGTCACGTAAATCTTCCAACTCAATGTTATACCCACGCTCATCTAAGTATGGTAATATCTCAGCAAGCAAGTTAGTGTACGTGCTACCACCTAACTGAAAGTAAGCAATCTTGCCATCCCAACGACCAAGACGTACACTTGGTAGATAACGTGCGCCCGGAATTTCATACTTGAACATGTTGCTGAGTTCTTTGCGTTCATGTAAGTCTAGTCCTTCGATCTTTACATTAACTTCATCTTTGATTATCAGTCTAGCTAGTGCCATTAATTATTTTCTCTTAGTTGTGATATTAAATATTCTGCAAATATATCTTGACTTTTGTAACCTGGGTGCAGATCTGTATCGCTTATATAATCAACTTGCATCGACATCAATGAGCTATATAAATTTAACCAATGCTCTTGACGTACTCCTCCATATTGTTGATATTGATTATGTACCATTTCATAAAGAGCAAATATTTCATCGTCATCTCTGGTACTTATAGCAAACATATTTTGTTCAAAATTTGATAATTCAGATGGATACTGAATTTTTTTCTTAGTAAAATATTGATCTGGCCACGGAGCCAACCCATTGATAAAAAATGTTTTTCCTTTGTGTATTTGCAATATGACATTTATATATTTGACAAGATCTAAAATATCCCAATGATCGTTATGTATTTTTCGTAAATTATCACCTAATGAGTTTAGCCATTTACTGGTATAAGTTATATTGTTATTAATATTAATATCAATTGATTCTGAATTTAACATTGATTCAACGGTGTACAATTCTAATCCTACTTTAATATTGAATCTAGGTATCGCCGTCCATTCTACTAAAACAATATCATATTCATTTAATAATAATGCGCTTATAGTTTCAAAGAATATCCAATTATTATTTGCTCCAGTTTTCGCAAGATTAGTTATGTCTGAATTAGGCCAAACTTTATTGCATACCTGATTAACCCAAAGTTTTGGATCAGATTTATTACAATCGCCATTGTCCTGATCATTGAGCCCATGACCATTTGAAAACGAACATCCGACTACTAAAATTTTTGTTGCCATTAATCAGCTTCTCTCAATTTAACATTGGTATAGTAAACAATCTTCTCTGCTCGATTAATCCATTCCATCCGTTTACCACCAAACATCATCTCAGCAGTTGATATAAGTAACGGCACTGGATACTCCCATGTCGTTGGTATCTTGTTTGCATATACTACTTTAACACAATCTATGTTATAATCGCAAGTCTTTGTTTTACCACTATGATTAAAGCGTACAATTTCGCTTTCACTAAACCTGCTTAAATCCATATCCGTTGATGTCATTGATGGGTCGTATATACATACAGGGTAGCGATTAGTTAGCTCTGCATAGTCTAAAACAAGCGTAAGGGCACTTGCTGTAGTTGGTAGATGTATGTTACGACGCATATTAAACACATCTAATAGTGCAGGGTGTATAATCATTTCGTCATACGTATAACCTAGCACACTTGCATTATCAATTAGTGCAACTGCATTGTCGAGACCAAACCCACCTAAGTTAGTATTGATGTATTCAATTAAACTATCAGCCGCGTTAGTAATCTTAAAGCCATGCACCGCATCATATACAAGTTTAATCTCATACAGTTCTGCTTCGCATGTTGTGATTAGTGTGTTTAAGTTTTGTACAAGCTCATCGACTTCAAAGTTATATAGTTCGCTAAATGCAACTGCCCAACAGATGTTTGATTCTGTTAATGCTAGATACCATATCTTATCTTCGCTATCAAACTTCATGCGCCCTTGACTTTGATTTCTGTATGTCTGCACTTCTTTAATAATCGCCATGTCGTATGGGAAGCGCATAGCAATACGTTCATCATCTAACCATACACGTTTTGCTCTGTTAATAATGCGCACTGGTCTGCGATACTGTGGGTTCTCGGCTGGCGTTACATCAATACCAAGTTTAGTAAATTGCTTACGATATTTAAGCACTAGGCGTACAGCCAAGTCAGCTTGCTTATCAGTTAGTGCGCCACCATAACGTGTATGTGCGCCCATGCTCTCAACTATTGTATGGTCGTAACGAGCAAGGCTAATAGTTGGGGTGTAGTTAGCAACGTGAAATATGTTTGGTGCGATATTGTTATCGTAACCAGCCATTATTTCTAAAAAATCTTCGATGAATTTATAGGTCATAGTTTATTATACGCGATTAAGTTATAGAGAGCAACCGATAAAAAAAAGCCCAATGCGATTAAACATCGGGCTTTGAGGTCACTGTGTCAGGAGCATACATGCGACACAGTGAAAGCTATTACATCAATAATACTGCAAACAAAAACCACCAAGCACTCCAGCCGCACCAACCTACCAAATAAGCTGTACCAGCAAGTAATAATAGTGCGGCTGTGTTGTTGTCCATCTTATTTTCCTGTATGTGCAACTACATCATTGCACAAAGATTTAAATGACTCCAACGACATTGTTCCCCGAATCATATTAGGCAACACACAGGTCAATTGAATATTACCTCGAATATAACCTTTGTCGTTATCAATTCTATCCATCGTGCAACCTCGAGGATTCATACTTCCCTTGAAGGTCCCGCCGCGTGTAAATTCTAAATCCCAACCTGTAATCGCACACTTGCCGGACTGCGCTTTTAGTAAACCAATAACATAGTCCAAGTCAACTAGGAAAGCAAGATTCCTAGTTGTCTTTGCCGCGTACTTTGCTTTACGTATTGTTTCTGCTAGAAACTGCCGTTCAATTGTTGCGTGAGCGTATCCAGTAGCCATCTTATCCTCCGAACTTTAATATTGCCATTGTAAGTAATTGTTCTGCTTGTTCACGGCTTCTAAACTTCCACGAAGTACTGTGCTTACTACCTCTATTATGATGTGGGTCAAAGTGATCACGCACATCGTCTATGTTCATGCCTTCTAACTTTAATAGTCTGTAGGCATTAGCACTGACCACATAGTGCTTACGACCTGTTGCGGGGCTGGTTACACTGTTTAAGTTAAACCAGCTACCCTCTAAGACTCTACGCTTGCGATGTCGCATTAACCTGCTTTCATACAAGTTGTTGAAGCAAGTGCCTGCCATTTTGTCGGAAAGCTCTTACGTAGCTCTGCTACTTTAATTGCCATACGCAAACTCATTTCACGCATTTTGTTTTTGTTTACGTTCAAGAAGTTAATAATCTCATCTTGTGCGCATTGTTCAAAATCGTAGTCTGCAAACAACACACCAGTATCGGCAATTTGTTTGATACGCAAAATCTTATCACGCATTGTATCAAGTGTCAAATCTAAGTAATGACAACGTGATTGCAATGCTTCTAAGTGATCTTTCATCTTTTGACTACGTACTTGATCAAATTTCAAGTTTGTAATAAAAATTACGCTACCGTGAAATGTAAAGCTATTTGGAATGCCTTCATTTTTCAATACACGTGATTCAGCTAACCAGCTAATCTTACGATTTTTACCACTGTCCAATGCACCTTTAAGCAAGTTCAAACTCACTTCATCAAACAAGATGCTATCACAGTCATCAAATACAATTACGCAGTTGCTATCACTAAACTCATACAATGTTTTGTACAAGCCAATAGCTGTTGCACTACCTTTAACAATAGTACTTTTTACACGACGTCCGCTAATTTGATCAAACAGTGCAGAACGTTCAAGTTCACGTTCAACTGTAAAAGATTTACCAACACCCGGAGGGCCACTTACAATCAGCGCACGAATGTCACCATTCAATGTTGCCTTAGTCATGTCATCTAAGATTTCAAAACGTTCTGCAATTTGCGTAATACGTTCTTCATCTGTTGACGTTACTGCTGAAGTTTTTGTTGCTGTGCTAACAGTACCTGTATATTCGTCTGCGTGTACAAACTCAAAGTCTGTTACACCATCTACTAACACACGTACTTTATCCTTACCAAACTGTCCTGTACCATCAACAGTAATAAAGCCACCTTTAGCACCAACAGTATATTGTTTAACAAGCGGAAACACTTCGTTTTCTACTTTAGCGTTTCTGTAAGTACCACTTTTAATTTTAACAAAACCAGTCATTTAATGCTCCTTAAATAATTTTATAATTTTGAAACAGTTATCTGTTTTCTTATTATGTAGCTATTATACAGTCTATTTTCTGTTCTGTCAACCTATTTGTTGCCATATGCAATAGCATCTAAATCCGCATATATGTCTGCGTCGTTGCGCACACTTGCTAGATCAAATTGTGTAGCGTAACTGTATGGTAGACCCAATTTGTAGCAAATGTAATCACTACCATATAGTTTGTCTGATTCAGTAAGTTCTAAGCCTTCAAGAATCCATCTGATTGATTGTTCACGTGAGTTGCTAATTGATTCCAATGAAGCAATGTGCCGTTCAAAACTAGCAATTGCTGATTGTTCGCGAGCTTGTTCTTCCTTATCAGTAACGTCAAGTTCCACAAGCAAGCCATCCCATATTGACTGTTTACCTTCATCATTGATGTTATACCATTCTTCCCAAAAGTATTCATTTGGACGTGAACCACGTGCATCTTTGTGTAAGTCGCTAACTACGTTCTCATCAAATGTGTATGTCATCTTGTGCTCCGTTGCTTTAGTGTATAAGTGCTATTATACAGCCATTTTACCAAAAAGTCAAGTGATTAAAAATTAAGTTCGCGGAAGTCGGAGTAGGGGATTGTGTAGTTGTTAGCACGAATTATCGTAACTAACTCTTTTGCCGCTGAGTTCAATAAACGTGCGCGACCGCGAATGTTTGCTCCGCTAAGTTCGCCGTCACAAGTTAAGTTCTCTGGGCTTAGGTCATTGTCTAAACTATCGTACAGATTTTGACAATCACGTTCTGATAAGTTATTAACATCATAAGTTGGGCTTTTAAAAAAAATTGCCCAAGTATTTTTCTGTTCAATATACTGTGCTAAGTTTTTCATTTTGTTTCCTTATCTTCAGGTAGGCAAGTGATACCGTTTTCGAGTAGGTACGGTCCATTTCCGTAGGGCTTGTGGTATAACTTTCCATCTACACATTTCTTCTGGTCCCACCCGCAAGCAGTTAAATTAAGGCAGATAAAAATAATAATAAGTTTAGTCATTTGTTGCTCCTTGTTGTTAGTGTATGTATAGCATTATACAGCCAAAATAATATTTTGTCAACCTAAATCTACCTTAAATAGTAGTATGAACTTCAATTTAATAAAGACTCAATTAATCGAATGGTTGACGTCATTTGTAGAGAAACCAAATCCTGCATTAAATAATTGGCCGCCTTGCCTGTATGCAAGACAAGCTCGCATAAACAATAAAATCCTTATAATCGAAAGTAGTATAGCAGACTTAACCAAAACTGTCAACGAAAGTTTAACTATGTTCGGACAGTATGACGTAGCAGTTATATGCTTTGACCATACACTAATCTCTGGTGAAGATTGCCAACAGTTAGCATTAGAATTGAATGCTAACATTATGCAAAATGATTATGTTCTATTAGAAGACCACCCAGATGTAAAAGAATATATTGCAGGGGTTAATATGAACTTTGGGCAATGTGGATTATTTGTAATCTCTCCGTTGAGTAAATTAACTGCGGCGTCTGATCAAATTCGTGCTAAGGGATATTATGATACATGGAGTCAATCAGAGTTAGACGAAGTAGTAACGTGGCGCCATAAGTAATTTAATGAAATACGCAAGAATAAATCTGGCAAAAACCAATTATACAACATCAACCAACTGGCAATATATCCGCAACCCTGATATATCAGAATTAAATCTCATTTATCGCAAGTACTGCGAGTATAAAAAGTTTAGTAGCGTAATGCCAATTTTTAATCAACAATATTTAGATAGTAATACTGACATAATCGGATATCATAATCAGGGTCAATTAATAGCATTTAGTTTAGTTAAAAAATACGATGTTAATAATGCTGAAAGTTTACAGTTTGCATGGGATTATGATAATCCTAAATTGCGATTAGGAATAGAAAGTTTAAAGAATGAGTGTGCTATATACAAAGCATTAGGATTTACTTATTTGTATATGGGCGGAGCAGATGAATACAAACAAACTATCTCCGGGTTTGAATTATTAGGAAAATTAGAATGACATATTCAGTTTATCAACATTGGGATCCACTTAAGGTCTGCATAGTAGGACGTAGCTATCCTCCTGAATTTTATTCATTTATTAAAAATATACGTGTGCGTTCTGTTATGGAACGCATTGCCGTCGAAACAGAAGAAGATTATCAAAAATTAATCATTCTATTAGAATCATTTGGGGTCGAAGTACTCAGACCTATAATTAATGAAGATTTTAGTGTATATTTAAAGGATGGGAGATATCTACCCCCACCAATGACTCCATGTGATTTTTCAGTTATGATTGGTGAAACTTTTTATCATAATTGGTGCACCGAGGTGCAGGTATATCAAAGTATTGCAGCAGATGATTGGCCAAAAATATCTACTGTAGATGAATATAATATATTACCCGATATTATTAAACAAGAAGTACAGTCAATTATTAATAAACATCGGGTGACTATTTCACAAGAATACAACCATATATTTCAAAAAATATCCGCACAAGGAAATATAATAAGTGAACAACCGATGTCAGACGGATCGGGACCAGCACTGTTGAACCGTGCTATGACTACCAGAGTTGGTCGAGATTTATATTTTGGCACTGAAAATTACAATGATGATCTATTAGAAATTAAAAAAAAATATAGTAATTTTTTCTCAGAATACCGGTGCCGTGTTATTAATACTGGTGGACACATGGATAGCACATACTGTCCGGTTAAACCAGGACTGATTATAAGTCTGAGGGATGTTCCGACGTATGCCGAAACATTCCCAGACTGGGAAGTTGTTTATTTACCAGGTCAAAGTTGGGCGGCTGTTAAACCATTTTTAGATCTTAAAGAAAAAAATTATGGTAAGTGGTGGGTTCCGGGAGAAGAACTAAATGATGAATTTACTGATTTTGTCGAGCAATGGTTAGGGCATTGGGTTGGTTATGTAGAAGAAACTGTATTTGATGTCAATATGTTGGTTATAGATGAGCATAATGTAGTGTGTAATAATTACAATGAACATGTATTTGAGGCATTTGTTCGGCACGGAATTACTCCTCATGTTGTCAATTTTCGACATAGATATTTTTGGGATGGCGGCCTCCATTGTATTACAAGTGACTTGCATAGAGAAGGTACAATAAAAGACTATTTTCCGGAGAGGAGTTAAGATGGACATTTATCATATATGGGCAGACAAAGAAGGCGACATCAGTGATTTAGACTGGGTCAATAATATGAAAGGATTTTTACAACATTTAGTTAACGAGGATAAATTAGTTAGCTATCGTATTACACGTTGTAAGATGGGATTTCGAAGCCTGGATATTCCAGAGTGGCATATTATGATGGAATTTAAAGATATGGCGCAACTGGACAATGCGTTTAAACGTGTTGCTCCGTTAGAAGGTGAACTAGAATCTAAACATAGAAGTTTTAATCAGTTTGTTAAAGGCAATATCCAACATGCATTATATCGTGACTGGCCAGATAATCTATAATTTAATCACAGTCCGAAAAAGCTTCAATTAAGCGTTTAACGCATTCTGTATCACCTGGTTGGCAGACAGTTGAGGGAGTTGGTTCTTCTGGGGGAGTTGGTAAGTTTGTATCTGTAGTGTTCGACATTGTATGTCCCTTTGTAATTTGCACGGTAATTTTGTCACCATGTAAATATTTAGTTAAATTAATGCCGCAAGTATAGCGGGGTCAATGTCATCAAAGGTGCCACGCTCATTTTCGCTTACAAACTTTGAACTGTGATGATACACTTGCTCATTTGGTTCGGGTAGTTGTTCAGTAAGCGCAATCATAAGACGATATGTTTCCCATGCTTCTTTAACGCCATCACTTGTAACGTCTGCTTCTGTTGGGTATAAATCCATCCAGATATAATCACGCGGTACTGAGCTAGCACTAATACCGTTAGCACGTGGCTCGAGTATTTTACCGGACTTCCATAGTTCGAGTCCAATACGTTCACACTCTGCTGAGTCAAGCCCGTATAAGTAATCACGTCGATATGTGTATTCTTTAATCACATTCTTAACGTGTTCTTCTGTAATCATATGTGTACGTGCAATGATGCACATAACATCTTCAAGTTTAACTGTGCCGTTGACTAAATCTCGCAAGCATCTTCCAAAACTGAATCCAATTTTAATTTTAACTCTCCTTCACTAAAAACATAGTATACTTGAATTTAGTGAAAGTGTCAAGCATTATCTGGCTGCTACTTTTACTTTGTCTGCGCTGTAAAATGTATGCCCGCCAATGCGATCAAGTTTTGCAAGTCCCCATCGTGGGTTGGCAGATGCATTATGAAAGTACAATGCTTCTGTACCCAATGACTCAATGCGTAGTCCTTCGAACAATACGTTTTGTGCTATTGTGTAGCTTTCTTTCCATGCTGCAGAATATATGCGTTGTCCGTGAGCAAGCGGATCGCATACCCACGAGAACTGACATATTGTTTTATCTGCTATTACTATTTTTTGATTAACTACACCACATATTGTACGTGGGAAGTCTCCGCTTTTAGCGCGATTGATTGTTACTTGAGCCACTGCTACTTTGCCAGCTAAACTTTCGTTTCCGGCTTCGTGGTAGATGTTTTGTGCTAAACAAGTTAATTGTTTTTGTGTTGCGACTGATATTGCTTCTTCTGCGTTGGCAGTAATTATAACTAATGACATAATGGCCATGAATGCTATTTTTGAGTAGACGAAACTGCTCATAGTAGATACCTCCTATTAAGTTATTGCGTATTTCTTACAGACGTGTTACTAAGTTGATGTCTTTCTTTGAATTGTATAAAATCTGCAAGTAGCTGGTTGCTCTTGAATCATCAGTAGATCATAATCACTACATCTGGGTTCTGCAACTTCTAGACTTGCTGTGTGTCTGTGGCACGTATTACTTATCTTACACTTCCTTCCCGCACAATAATAATCTCTGGCGGGTGTTGCTTGTTGCAATGTGGCTTCTTCTGGTTTGCGCATAAGAATCCTCCTTGTGTATTATATATAGTCCATGTGTTCCTATGGTTTACTATATACTTTACTTTATGTAGGTTGGGATAACTACGGTTTCTGCTTTTTCTGCATCAAATCATTGGTGCAGCCGCTACACCTATCTAAATTACAAATGGTATAATAATCAATTAAGTCCCATTCTTGATCCAATATGCCTAGCCTATCATTTTGACATTCACCGCCATATACTTCATTCTGATAAATGTAAATATAATTGACCCCTGCGTCACAGTGCCAACCTTGCCAATGATCAAGCCCCTCATTATGTAATCTACTAACATATATTAGTGCCGTAGTATTATCATCAAATGTAACTTTTGAATTATAATTACGATCATTGACTGTCAAAATTAAACTCCTTTTTATTAGGATTAAGTTTTATAGTATCTCTAATTTTAAGACTGTATTCGATTTCATTAAGACTATGATTGATTTTTTCTCTTTTAAAAAGTTGCAATATATTGTAGATTTTTCAGTGCTCTAATATTCATTCATAACATTAACATGTATACTTTTACGGATCATTGTTGCTATTCGATGAACTGCTATTATTGTATCAAAAAATTTATGTTCATTAAAAAATTCACTGTGCGTTGAAAAACTAATAAATGAAATTATATCAATTGATATTGCAGTTAAGTAATATTGTTTACTAGCGGATCCATTTGTAGTGAATCCTGTTTCGGAAATATATTCCTTATAATTTGTATCAAGCCATTGTAAGAAAGGTAGGAAATTTTTATTAGCAGTAACTTCACCGCCAGTGAATGCTAATTTATATTTTAATCCACGCTTTTGTGTTTTTGCAAAAATTATCTCCCATTTATGTTGCAATTCAGCTAATGTCAGATCCTTATCAGTTAAATTATGATATTTGTCAGGGCAATACATACAATCAAAGTTACATCTTAATCCTAAAAACCAAGTTATCGAAAATGTCGGATTTATTGGCTCGATCTTAATAATTTTTTTACTAGTTAAACTCATTCTAACCCCAATATCCCAGGGTGACGCTGTAGTAGGCTATGTCTATAATGGTTCCAAATGTCGTACAAATCATCACTATTATACTGATTTATGAGTACTTTTAGGTTCGATAATGCTCGTAACTCGCCTAAATATGGCTGATATTTTTCAAGTATAGTTTCTGGCGTGTATTGGTATGCAAGTGCAGAAATCTTCTCAAGATCAATAAACGTTGGGATTAAGCGTTCAATTAAAAATGTAAAGTTAGGTAGAGTTTTATCATGCGCATAGTTACTCATACCCTCACCAAATACTTGCTGTTTGAACACAGGGTCTTTTTCTGCTTCTGTAAATAGTCGACGTGTAAATGTCATAAACTTATCCCAGAATGCTCTACTACCAACAATGTAGTTAGCAAACATAGTACAGTTACGATCAAGTACCATACTGCGTACATCAACATCTTCGTAACCGATCTTAGTTAGAAAGCTGTTGCCAATTGCAGAGATGTTAGGGTGGTGTATATCGCCTTGTTCCCAACTGTTAGCAAATAACGCTTCATTTACTAAGCATGGGTTAACAAAGTATAAGTCAGCACCGGGATTATCAGTAATAAAAGCCAGTAACTGTTCACCGCTTAGATTTGTTTTCTCTTTAAACTTCCAAGATACAAAGCCCCAGTAGTCCAATCCTTCTGCACATATACGTTCATATTCCTGTTCCCATATTGCCCACTCGCGCAACTCTGGTTTAAGGTTTACTGTGTTATCAAGTGGAGTAAATGCTGGATCTAACGTTGCAACTTGTTCTGGCTTAAAGTATATTTGAAAGATTTTTATGTTTAGTGACATATTTTGCAATTTCCTGTGTTAAGTCTCGACTGCGTGGTATAAATTCATTTTCTAATCTATACTCGACTGTTTCTTTGTTTGTTATGTGATGAAATCCCCATCCGCGTTGTCTATCATGTAAAGGAGTTTGTGTTTGGATTTGTAACTTACGTTTCATACCCTGTTCATCCAATGGAGCCCAACCGTAATAAAATACTGCTAACTTATCCGTTGTGTACTTGTTAAAATGTCTTCCCGGACCCATACACTCAACTGTAGATTGAAGTGCGTATTGCACAGGTATACTATGTATGCTGCGAGCCCGTCGTTCTAAAAAGTTTTGCTGTGTATCAAATGTAAATCCAAAAGTCTTTTGTTCATATAAAGGAAGATCATGTGTAACTAGTCGTTCTTTATCGCAATCAACCATAAACACACTTGGCACAAGAAATTGCCCAGGTTGATCACCTAATATAGAATAATCACCTACTAACAATTCAGTTGCGTTAAGGCACATCTTCCAACCATCAAATTGGTTCTCAACATCCATTATTTCTCGATCTACTTTATCGGCTTGGAAATCAAAGTTTCGACTCATTACTATATCCCAAGTTGGGCATAGTTCTTTAATAATTTCTCTACTTCTGTCGGTGCTGTGATAGTCAATCATAACGCCATGGTCGAACACTTCACGATTATGTTTTAAAAACCACGGTAATATATATTCTTCATTATAAAAAGTACAAACAACTGTTTTCTTCATATTAGTTACCTGGTGCGTATTTAAGAAATACGTCACCTTCTTTATTACGTACTAGCCGAATGTTTGCACTTATTTCATCAAAGAAATTCCATGCTAGCGGAATAAATGCTACATTCATATCTTCAACTTCTTTAAGTATGTCAATTGATACTACAGGAATATGCATACCTGGCGTAAACAAATTTTGTTTCAATGGATTATCGTCAATGATAAAATCTAATTGTATATTACCAAAGTTGAGTAATGTCATACCTTTTGCAGCGGCACCATAGCCAGCGATTACATATCCTTCAGCTCGATATTCCTTAATCTTTTCTTTAAGTACATCAACCCCTTGTTGACATTTTTCTGCCCACGTAGTGTACGTATCAATCTCTTGTAATCCCCATGCACGTTCTTCTGCCAGGTGTTGTTCGACTCCCGACTTAAAGTCTGGCACTGTAGCAAACACAAATTTATAACTAATTCCGTGAATTGGAGTTTTCTCTACATCAATTAAATACAGCCCTGCACGAATAGCTAGTGCCTGCATACTTGCAACATTAAAGAAACTTAAATGCTCATGGTACACAGTATCAAATTCATCATTGTGCACCATGTTAGCCTGACTTGTTTGTAAGAACAAGCGACTATTGTCATGCATAATTTCTTTACACATCATTAAAAACTCTAACGGATAACTTGTATGCGCAAATACATTTTGTGCGTTAATAATATCTATATGTTTAGATTTAAAATGCTCTACATATTCTTCCGTAAAGTAATCACAAACCACTTCATGTTTGGCACTACTTAACATATACAAGTTACGAGCAGGATCAATTCCGTATGTTTTTAATCCTAATGCTTTAAATGAATTCAATTGCGAACCATCATTGCATGCAATATCTAACATAGTCGTTGGTGGTGTTGTAAAATAATCCAACGTCGACTTAGCAAAACTATCAAAGTAGTCACGCAATGTTTTGCTTGTACCACTTACATATAGATAATTTTTAAACATTAAGTCTGGATTTACTGCATGACTTAATTGCAAATGAGTACAATCCGTACAAAGATTTACTTGTAATGGAAATATATATTCAGGAATAGCAGTATCGTCGATAAAGCTATTAGCAAGTGGTTGCTCGCCTAAATCCATCACCAATGTCAACTGTTTACTTCCACAACATAAACATTCGTTAAGTTCTTTTGCGTGTTCCATGCTAATCAACTACTACCATACCGTTTGGAGCAATATTACCAATTAATCCAACTGTGTCGAGTTCAACTAACTTGTCTGCTGGAATGAACTTAGCCATACTATGCTCGACATCAATGTACTTGCCGTTATTAATAGTAGAAAACATATTTTTTAGAATGTTTTGAAACAACTGAACTGTATCAACAAACAAACTCGGAGTAAATGACCACAGACGAGTTTGTAACAATGTAGTTACACCGGTATCAGCTTCTGCAATCCAACTTGCTTGTGCCTTCTTAAACACATATTTGTCCACAGTTGTTTCATTATCAAACTTAGTAATGTCAAACTTATCAGTAACTTGATAACGACCACTAAGTTTAAATATGCGTGATGAGCTTGTAATAATATCCATTATCTCTGCATTAGACGACATGTAAGCAAGTGCTTTGTACATACCAATACACTCCATTGAGTTCTTACCAATGTCGTAATTAGTAATATTGTTATGGAAGTGCTGTATGTCTTTGTCATCACTATTGTCGATATAGTAATCAACAATATCAATTAGTTCATTTAGTTCTGTACTGTCGTCTTGCGCAATTGCAGTAGTGCTATTGTCAATTAGAATAATAGTACAATCTGGGATATACTTACGTGCGCTTTTAACGGTATCTAATGTTTGTTGTATACGCTGTTTAGTATCGTATATACCATAGTTAGTATATACTGCCGATGTTACTAGGACTGTGTTTTTCATTATATTGGTGTACTCGTTACAAGAATTTGTTCTTTACGGACATTTTTGTCCATTACTACAATGCTATCATAAAAATGCATGCCGGTTAGTTCTTTAAAGAATTTAGCAAGTGCAATATTATCAGGGTGACGGTCATTGCCACGATAGTAATTAACATTCATTGTATCTGAAATTTGTTTTGCATATTCAAGAAAGCTACGTGGGTTATTAAGTCCGCCGCCATATTCTGGCCAGTATGCAGTATGTGTATCTTCACACATATAAACACCACCATTAACAATATGTGGCCATACTTGTTGCAACGTAACAATCTGTTGACTCATATGATGACCACCATCGTCTAAGAACACATCAATTTGCGGATATGTTTTTAGAAACTCTTGCCAAAATGCAGGGTCACCTTGATTGCCATTTACTTGTATGCAACCTTCAGTTTGATGGCGTTGTTCAAATGACACTGGATCAACATCGATGCCGACAATAGTAGCATCAGTACCAAAATACTTCTTCCACATCTCAGCACTTCCGCCCCTACAGATACCAACTTCGACTACAACTGGTTTTCTGTTTTGATATTTTGCAAAATGTCGTTCATAAATGTCAAAGTACTCAGACCATTTACCGCAATGTAAATCTAAATTATCAAATATATCTCTTAGCATCTTAACCATCTCTCATTTGCAAGTGTCCACTCAACTACTTCACCAATACGTTGGCTTAATGAATACTTTGGTTCCCATCCTAAACTGCGCATGTAGTCACCACTTAATGCATAACGTAAATCATGTCCTGGACGTGAACTATGACAATCCACTAATTCGTATTTTAGTTCTTTGCCTTGTACTTGCGCAATAATTTTAGCAAGCGTTAAATTATCGATTTCTTCTTTACCTACTAAGTTGAACTTAGGACATTTGGCGCCGCCAAAGTCAGTAGTAAGTTTAGCATCATCTAAGTTTAACAAGAAGTGCATTGCATCTGCAACGTCTGCGGCATGGATATAATGTCTACTACCTGCTACTGTGCGACTAACATCACTATGTACAGTAATTGTGTCACCATCTAATACTTTACGTACACACATTGGGATAAATTTCTCTGGATGCTGTCTTTCACCAAACACGTTCATCGTGTGTGTAATGAAGATTGGCATTTTATATGTATTTTCGTATGCAACTGCAAGTTCTTCACCGCCTGCTTTAGTAGCAGAGTATGGGTTAGTTGAGTTGTAACGGTCGCGCTCACCATAATTAATACCAGGAGGAGCTGCGCCGAAGATCTCATCTGTTGAGAAGTAGATAAAGCGTTCTAAGTTAGGAAGTGTACGTGCATAGTTTAGAATATTACAAGTACCTACAACGTTATCAAGCACAAAGCTCATTGGATCGGCAATACTGCGATCAACGTGAGAACCTGCCGCTAAGTGTAATACAAGATTAACATCACCTAAATCATATTGTAACATTGAGTTAAGTTCTGCACGTAAATCGTGATGCACAACCCGTACACGTTTTTTAGTTGTCGCATCAAATTGATCCATCATATCTGCAAGGCGATTTAAGTTGCCTGAGAAATCTAAGCGATCAAGACTGATAATATTCCAATCAGTATTTCTAAGTAAGTTTTCAATAACGTGATGGGCTACAAAACCTGCGCCACCCGTTACGAGTACGTTTTTTGACATTGAATGTTCCTTTTAGTTGAATTTACTGCTATATGGTATTTATTTTAGCATATAACACAGATAAAATTATGCTGGTTGTGATACTTTACCTTCTACGTATTCACGAATGAACTTAACTGCTTTGCGACTTGTATCAAATACAAACTCTTTAGCGTCATCTTCGGTATTTAAAATTACAATAAAACCATTTGCTACTTTTCTAATTTCGATTGATTCAAACATAGTGTTACCTCATTGATTAATTGTTTATCTTACAATAATAGCATATTTGCAAGCACAATGTCAACCTTTTTAGAACTTTTTGGCAAGATTCCACGTCGGTTGGGCAGTATCTTTGCTAGAAACTATCGGTATTGCACCATTTAGCCCCCATTCTATGTTTATTGTTGAATCATTCCATAGTAAGCCGTGATCCGAATCGGATGAGTAAAATTCATCCTGTTGATAGTGTACAATAGTATTATCAACTAATGTCATATAGCCGTGATAAAATCCATCGGGTACGTAAATTAATTGTGCAGTATCTTCGCTTAGGGTAACTGAGCCCCATTGCCCATACGTTACTGAATCTACACGTGCATCAACAAACACATCCAACACCGCACCACGTATAACTTGCAATAACTTGGAAGTTTGGTGAGGTGGGATTTGTGTGTGCAATCCACGAATAGTATGTTTTAGTTCAGTGCGCACTGTGTTGGATTGAACAAATGGTTTTGCAATTCCGTATTCTTCCATCCATTTGTTCGACCAACTTTCAGCAAACCAGCCTCTACTATCTGCATGGCGAGCAAACATAAGTAGCTTTGCTCCGCCAATAAGATTATGTACCTGCATTACTTAGCTGGTTGTTGCTGACGTGCTTGTCCGCCGTTAGCTGGTGTTGAGCGTAATTCAGAGAACTTTTTGTTCTTTGATTCCATAAATGATTGCTGTGCATCAACCATTGCTTTCAAATATAAACGACGTGATTCTTTGTCATCAATTGTAGACAATGTTAATTTAACCATCTTACCTAATTTAAAACTTGCATTTGTTTTAGCCATGCTGTAATACTCCTTATCGTGATTCAACTTTGAGATTTAGTACAAAATTTTCTACTAACAGTTTAGTTATTGTTGCTACTATAATTGCTTCGCCATCTTCTGTATCGGCGTGTTGCTTATATAGTTCGTATGCTTGACTGCCAACCATTTGATATATATGATCTTTATTAAGCGGCAAGTTTTCCCAATCAATTGCATCAGTTGTTTCAACTTCTTGTGCTAGTGCTATAATTTGTTCTAATGTGTAGTTCATAGTACTATTATATAGCCTTTAGAAAATGAAGTCAATAAAAAAGGCACCGAAGTGCCTTTTTAGAGAATCTATCGTTTTTCTCTTGGTATGTCTGATACTGTCCTCTGAGCACGTGGAGCTGTCACTGTTCCGGGTGGTCTAAGTCCTGTAGTTGGTGCAGTTATGTTATCTACTTGCTTACGTATTGCATCTGCTGTTTCTTTACTGGATTGGGGCGCAATTCCTGTAAATTGTTCTGCACCATTTGACGAAGTTGACAATACTATTTGTGGCATAGCCTCTGATTCTGGTGCCATTAGATAGATAGTCGACGCATTAATTTGACCGCGCATATCGTCGTATGTTTCAAAATACTGCGCAGATCCACCGCCGCGCACATCTAGCAATAGCATACCATCAAATCCAGCATATTTTTTATAATTATCATATCCTGTACTCAATACTGCTTCTTTGATGGCACCGGCGTCACCAGTTTGTAGTGATTCTTTATACTCTGAGTTATTAACATGTGAAAACAATCCATCGGCCATAATTGTTGTTACTTTGTCGAGTGCTGTCGAATCATCCTGTATCAAAGGACGTACTGTATTAACCCAAAACGTAATCCCTACTCGTGCTGGCATTTCAATACCGTTTGCTACTACTATTTCAGCAATTGCATCTCTAATAGCTCGCATGTTTAAATTAGCTTTACGTGCGTCGCTCCAGCGGCCACCTTTGCTTACTGTAGTCTTAACTTCAACTGCCTTACCATCAATATTCAAATCGCCGCCACCACTTGCACGGCCACTATGTTTAATCTTAGGACTTAGTATTGCTAGTGCAATTTCCCCTGGTCCAACACCCTGTGCTGTTAATTCAATTGCAAGTAAACGAAATACTCGATCTGGGAAGCCAGCTTCAATGATATCAGTAAAACTATTTCTCTTACCATTCAGTAACGTAGTAGTATCAACAAAGCCATTTGGATATTCGTCTGCAAATTTTTCTTTTTCTTCAACGGTACCATCAACATGTACAATTAAATTAGCCAACTTATCTACCATCTTGTTAGCATCAACATCCTGTTTAAGTACTTGTTTAAGTTTTGCACCTAAGTCAGTAGACTTTAACGCTAATAGTACTTTGTGTAATATTTGTGGATCGTTGGTTTGGTGTACTAAATCAACTACTTGTTGTTTAAGAATAGATTCAGCTTCTAAAATGAGGTCAATAAATTTGCGCATAATGTATTTATTATTCTTTTCGTTCTATATCAATAGGTATACGTAGTTCTTTGAAAAATTTATGTTTATATTCCGTTGCTCGCTGTTGTTTACGCATATCAACTTGATTCCAATCAAAGTCTGAAACATATTTATTTGTCGAAAATTCTAAATCAAATCCAAGGCTAGCAATAGAAAATGATCCCAATCCTCCAATTTTAACAGATCGAACTGTTCTGCCAGACAATGTAAAATGGTTGGCAAGTTCTGTTGCTTTTTTCCAATCCATATAATCATTTTCCCATGCTAGCAAATGATCTTGTTTGCCTAATATTCGATATCCATAGCCCTTAGGATCTAATGTTATCTTACTGTAAAATTCATTTGATTTGGCGGCTTTATCTTCCATGTTAAATCCTCGAAATATCCAAGAATCAAGTGGAGAATCATCAGTCATTAAAGTATTAAAGGTGTCAGTTACTGATTCTACGCTTTCTTCCGGTAAGCCAACCATAAAAGAACCGTGTAGCATTATTTGATTTCCCCACTTACCTTTAAGGTATCGTAAGGTTGCAAGTTGCTTTTCTTTAGCCATGCCCTTGCCAATGATTTCACCGGTGATTTTATTCCACGATTCGATACCCATGTAGGCTCCACGCATGCCACTGTCTAACAGTAAATCAGCTGTTTCTGGATGGGCCGAGATTAAATCTAATCTTATATATGCCCAATATTCCAATTTAAAAGGCAAGCGTTTTGAAACATTATACATCATCTGCACTTTATCCACGCTATCATTAAAGGTATCATCGGAGAATATATATCTAGTTACTTGATATTTTTCGTAGTTTTCTAAAAATTCATTATATAAGAATTCTTCACTACGAATAAAATCTAATTTCTTTTTACCATTTAATGGATAACTACAAAATGCACACTGGAATATGCAGCCACGAGCAATCTCAATAGGTAATGTTTCTCCTGGTAATACTACATCATATGTTTCGTACGATGTCCTAGATGTTGCTATATCAAACCCATCTGCTTTACTATCATTTATTATAATAAATCCATTAATGCTTCTATATGATTTATTAAGTTTTTCGCCATTTAATAAATGATTTGCAAGATTAACTATACTCATATCTGCATAACCACATACTACATACTCATAATCTTTATTCCAACTAGCATCAGCAGCATCAGGACCACCCAATACTATTTTACAATTAGGATTTGCGGTTTTAATAGTCTGCACTACTCGTCGATTCAGACTGTGTGCATGTGGTAACATAGATCCAGGTTTACATAACGGCCACTCGATATGACCATCGTCTCGGGTAATTACATTTTCTAAATCACGATAAAATATAGAATTAAACCCTACAAACAATGTGTGAGATGAAATTAAATGACTAAGTGTAGTCATAAGTTCATCAGGAGTCCATATATGCAAATGATTAATAACAACCACCTGATACCCTGCTTGTCGTAGGGCCGATGCAACTCGTGCAATCCCAAACAACTTCTGCATGAATATTGGCTCACTGTGATCTGTTAATAAAATAATATTTGGCTTACTATTGTCAAACATTAATCTTTCCTTTCTATATCTTCTTCGACACATTGATCGCCATATTGTATTTCAATTATGCGACATGGTCTAGTATATGGGTTAGCAAGTTGATGCCATTGTTCTTCTGGTATGCGATGAGTTGAACTTTTGGGTAGGTGCGGATTTTGTAGCGTTGTTGGGTAAACAATACTGTACTCGCTAACAGTTGCTTCGCCATCTGCAATAAACCATAACTCGGATCTATCGTAATGTTTCTGCATACTTAGGCGCTTGCCCGGATCGATGGTTAATTCTTTCACTTTTAGACCTGGAACGTCATGTAATACACGATAATAACCCCATTCTCGTAGAGTTTTAGGCGCTTTCCACTCATCTAATATCCAACTGCTACTATTGAGCTTATCCTTGCCGCCAACGCCAAATGCAAATGCAACATCTGCACATTTCATCTCAGGAATGTTATATTCTGTTCTATCGCCGCCGTTAGCAAATACTATCTCGCTGTTTGGGTACATTGCTTTAACGTTATTAATTGCTTCGATTGCAGTATCATCATCGTCGTTAAACAATATACAATGATCAACCATCTTTAAGTTTTCAATAATAGCAATACGCTCAGTGCTTGGCATAAATGCTCGGCCCTTCTTACGAGCAATCCAAGCATCACTGTTTACTCCAACAACAAGTATATGCCCAAGTGCTTTAGCAGCTTTGAAGTAGGCAATATGCCCGCTATGCAAGCAGTCAAACCCGCCCGTTACAAGCACAACTCTATTAATCATATTTTTTCTTAGGTGGGCGCATTATACCAACTGCTTTAAGTAGCGTTGTACTTTTTTTAGTAGGTTTGCCTTGTTTAATAACCGGTGTAGTAGTCGGTGTGGAAATGTTAATAACACCATCTACCGTTCGTGTTGCTTGCTCTGGGATTTCTGTCCATTGACTTACATAATCAATATAATAGTTTTCTTTATCTAACCACGGATATAGTATATCTTCTTGTCGTAAGTAACCATACGAATTAATCGAATCAACTACTGTTTGATTCAGTAAACCAAAATTAACCAAATCAAGCCAAGTTGTTGTAGTTGCATCCATTGGAGCAATTGCTGATTTATATACTGCAACATGAATCCACGGATCATTGAATTCTTTAAGCATATATGCATCTTTACAATCAAAGCCATTAACTGCAAGCATATAAATTAAACTGGTTGGAGTAAAGTTATAAAAACATCCGCTATGTGTACGACTATAGTATTTGTTATCGGCAACTCCGGAATGTTGTGGAATGCTTAAAATTAGCATAGCATCAACATTCATTTGCTCATTCCACACTTTCAATGTTTCAATTGGGTTAGTGCTATACTGTAAACTATCGTGCGACCACATTAAATCAGCCAATACAGGCAAACAGAATTTATTAAAATCTTTTTCAAGTTTATGTATGTTAATAAGATCGGGAACTTTTGATAATTTAGCGGCGTCGCGGTCAATAGCAAAACAATTATAGTTGTATGGAACAGGCGTATCATCGCGTGACTCTAATGTAGCCCACCAAGTGATATCTTCACCAGTGCCACAGCCTATGTCTACAATTGTATGTAAACTATCAAGGAAGCTATCATATTCCCTAAGTTGATTTAATACCTTAAGTGCATGTCTAGCCATTTTTTAATATCCTAAAAATAAAATCTTTGCTGAAAGTAGTGTAAGCTTCTATAAATTTTGCAGTATATTCTTCTTCAGTTTTAGTATCGTTGCTTAGTCTTGCGAATCGTAGTTCTTGAGAATAATGCACGAGTTGAGCTTTGCGACGCATATAATCTAATATGTCTGTGTTGTCAGTTGAGGTGATATGGGAAGAAATATGTTTAATTTCTTCCCATTGTTCCAATAATTCGTCTACAGGATTAGTTAATTGTTGCATCTTCCATTCCTGCCGTACGCAGTCTAACAATATGTCCTATCATGTATGATTTCGCTTCGAGCCCTTTCATAATGCCAAGCCACTTGTTGCGCAATAGTGCAACTTCGTTAATAATTGTTTCCATATCAATAACTTCGCTTTCGCCATCAACGTACTTTTCAGCATCTCTCGATGTTAGCGCACGTGCATATCCTTCGAGATACTTTTTATAGTGATCTTGACGAATTTTACGTAGTTTAATGTTTAGAAAGTTAAGCACCGCTTCAATCTCTTGTAACTGATTGAAACGTTGCTCTGTAACGCCTGGGAGCATTGCTAGTCCCTTTTCAATATTGCCAAACACCTTAACTTCATTTTTCGCCTGTGCTAGTTCAGCACCATAGTAATCAATGAAGTCAGGGAGTCTGCTAATATCTTGTACTACTTTGTTATACCACATATTTACTCGTCGTCGTAGTCGTTTTCGGGTTCAGCTTCTTCGCCTAAGTATTCCTCAACTGCTCGTCGCAGATATGCATCAGTACCGCCAAACTTCTTCAAATCTGCTTCTGTAATGCTGTGGTCTGCTACAACATTAATAACATGATCTGCTACTGCTTGTCTGTCCTTTTGCGAGATGTACTCCTTAACTGTAAGCCACATTTCACTCAAAATTTCTACATCTACACTCATTCTGCTTCTTCCTCTGATTTAACTGTATCTTGTTTACTTAGCATATCAGGATTGTCTTGAAGATCTTTCATAATTTTGTCTAGACAGTTGTTATCATTACGTTCCCACGCTTTGCGGAATTGTTTAATAACCGTGCCATCGACTGCGGTATACTTAAGACTGTTACCATCTTTAGCCAAAATACCTTTTTTCTCACTTAAATCAACTAGTCCACTGTACGGGCTCATACCTGTTTCATATGGGATCTGTACTTGCACTGATTCAAATGGTTTAGCATAACGTGTTTTCATAATCTTACAAGCCGCACGTATACCAAGTACTTCAGTAACTTTGTTGCCGTCTTCGTCAATTTTAAGTTTTAATTTACGCATAGCAACTACAATACTTGATGCGTAGATAAAGCCTTGGCCGCCACTGATTTTATCATCTGGGTCAAACATATCTTGACTTGCGTATGTGTGATTTGTACACACTAAGCCCACGTTGTAGTTACCAAACATGTTTACACAGTTACGTACAAGTGATGTAAGGGCTTTAGGTTTACGACCCATATCACCTTTCATGTCGCCTGCTTCGAACTGATTGACGTCCGTTGGTGTTAGTAACATACCAAGCGAATCAACTACAAACATAACTTTTGGGCGATCGCCTTCTGCTAATACTTTATAGTCTGCCATAAATGTACTAATTGTTTTTGCTACATCATCAATCATACACATGCTTAGTTTAAGCAATTTGCTGTCGTCTGTATCAACACCAAGTGCTTTAAGCCATGCTTCATCTAACGCATTTTCGCTGTCAATTAAAACAACATAGATGCCTTGATCTTGTGCATTTTTAATAATATTGCCAGAACAGATGTATGATTTACCTGCGCCAGACTCACCAGCAAATACTGTTACTTTACCTAGCGGAATACCTTTGTTAAAGTCGCCACTAATTAAATAGTTAAGTGCATAGTTACCTGTACTAACCCAATCAGTTGGGTCGTTGAATCCAAATCCTAACCCGTCAATTGACTTAGTTAAGGTCTTTCTAAATTTACTTACATCAAATGGTTTTGCCATGTGTTAATATCCTTTTTAAATCAGTAATTAAAAATTTAGTATCGTTAAGTAGGAATTGATCTGCTTCGTTCCAGGTTAACTTCTTTAAATCATCTATCTTTAATGTATAACAAACATACGCTATAATTGCAGCCTTTTCCCAAAACAATAAATTATCAAGTTGACTAATGTTGAAATTAATAATATCTGTACAAATAGTGGTTATTTTATTAAGCCAATCTAAATATGCTTTATTGGCATAAATCATTGAATGGTTAAATTCAGTACTTTTAGCATCATCCCACTGCCAACCAAATGTACGTGCAATTAATGTTTTATATGCATCAATATCATTGGCTATAAATGCCGACAGTGTTACTATATCACTATTGTATGGTATATCATCAAATATACCATAATAATTTAAAGCCAACGATTCATAATATGAATTATCTTTACCTAGATCACGAAAATTAAATTTTTCAAAATTACCTGGCTCCGGAAAACATCCAGTCCATTTTTCATAACTCATCTTTAATCGAAGCAACTTATATTCATTATCGGGCACTATTTCCACTAGCTTTGTATAATTGCAAGTATCAATAATATTAATATAATGCTGCGCCTGTAGATGTGTTTTATTTAATTTACAAATGTTATGACTATTGCCAGTATCAGAAAAAAATAGATTTAGATCTAACTCGACTTGATTGCAACTATAAAGAGTATGAGCCAACAAACTCTGACCCATACTCCCGTTTTGGTAATCAATTACATACGTAATCAATTATACTCCCTACGCAGTCTTTTGACGATTACGAATCATTGCTAAAATGTCTTCAGCACGTTGTCCGCCACTAGCAGGAGTTGTTACTGCCGCTGTTGGTTCTGGAGCATCATCTGCTTCAAATGGAACGTCTGTTGTAGCAACATGCTCACTAACAACTGCTGTTGCAGCAGGTGTAGCTACAGGTGCTTGCGCAGCCGGTGCTGTGTTAGTGGCCGGAGCATTAGAAGTGAATGAACCGCGTGGTTTGTAATACGCACCCCATTTTTCTTCATCGTATGGTTGTCCATCAACTGATGCTTCGAACATTTCTTTCATGATTTTAAGATCAACATCAGTTGGACGTTTAGGCAAGAAGTCTGCAAGATTATATAAACCGTGTTTCTCAATTGCTTCAGCTTCGTCTACAGTTAATGCAGATTCTTTACGTGACCATTTACTAGTACTATAGTCTGCGTAACCACCTTTAGATGTTTTAGTTGCAGTAAAATCTAAACCGCCTGCATAATCAGTTGGCAAGTTTTCTAACTCTGGGTCAAGTAACGCTGACTTAACTAAGTTAAAGATTTGTGGACTGATGATGAAACGACGAATTGGATTGTCTGGGGTCTTGTCATCTTTCATTGGATTTTCACGAACAAAGCCCTGGAACAAATATGATTTCTTTTTCCAATACTTACGGCCCATTTCTTCTAATGAAGAATCTTTAAACCATGTGCGCACTTCTGCTAAGATTGGACACGCTTCGCCCCACATCTCAACGCATGGTACTTGAACTACTACTTTTTTGCTGTCTGTCTGACCTTTAACGCCAGCGAATTCTAAGTTGATCATATTACGTTCAACCCAGAAGAATGTGTTTTTTGGATCTGCATCTGGTAAGAAACGAATACGTGCCGTTGCACCTTCGTCAATGTTCCAATGTGCGTAGATTGCGTTGTCGCCGCCGCCTGATGATTTACCTGTACTACGTGTGTCTTGCGCTTGTAACTTTGCTCTGATTTCTGCTAATGATGTTGCCATGGTATAACTCCTTGTGTTTTAAGTTGGTCTTTAATGTAGGTAACTTCCCGCTACTTACAATACTATTTATCACCTACACATTAATAATACGTTATATTGATAGTAAGGTCAAGAAAAAAGGCACTAAAAAGTGCCCTTTTGGTAAAACTAATTTCTTGTATTAAATACCAGCGATTCTGCGCATCTGTGCGATTTCTTCATTAAATTGTTTGTTGTATGCTGTTAAGTCGCCTTCGTCGTCGCCTTTAGACATTGCTTTCATTTGGCTTGGCATAATTCTAGCTTTGTCTAACGGACTTAATTCTTTCGCACCCATACGTTTTAATTTTTCATCTTTGTTTACGTAATCGTCGCCAATTGCTTCGTCAACGTTAGACATCATACCCATGTCAGCCAAATCATCTGCAAACATTTGTGCAATTTCACCTTCGTCGTCTGCATCACGTTGTGCAGAATGACTTAATCTGTCATAATAATATTCATGTAAGTCACTTTCTAAATCATAATCTAATTCATTGTGATGGATAAAATTATCAACTGCCGCTTTGTTATTAGCAATAATAGCATCTAACGCACCTGTGGCTTCATCGATACCAAGTGATTTTGCTTTGTTATCACGTTGACGCATGTTAGCCATTTGTTTACTAAATTCTTTTTCGTGTGGAGGGCGGCCGAACGGGTCATCAAAATCATATTTCAAAGTCTCATCATGTGCGTTCATTGCCTTGTTAAAACTGCGATCTGCTAAACGTTTATAGTTCTTACCGCGAACAGTATCAACTATGCCTTCATCCATTTCGCCACCGCGATTAAACTGGTCTGGGCTGTCGATGTCTTGATCAAACTGCATATCGCTACCGTATTCTTGCTCTGGTTCATCACGGTCACGTTCAAGTTCAATTTCGTCAGTGCCGCCTAAGTTGTTAATAACTTCTTTAACCCAACCGCTAACATCACTGCTACCAATTTCTTCAACGTTACCCACCCATTCAGCAACATCTCTAGATGCATTTGTAATTGCTTCTGGTCCGTATTGTGATAGTAAATCACTATGTGAATTTATGATACGACGAATAATTGCCGCTTGTACTGCATCGCAGCTATCATTTTCTTCATCGTCGTAGTTTTCTTCAACGTTTGTATAATCTTGTCCACCAGCCGGTGTGCCGCCATATGTGTCGCCTTCATCCATTTCTGGCTCTGCTTGTTGACCGGCTGTATCTTCATCGCCAATTGCAGCCATAACTTGTTGATAAATTTCTGGCATGTTTTCTTGTACCCAATCCATAACCACATCACGTGCATCAGCTTCTGGGTTTTCTTCTGCTAAATCACCTAAGCGATCAAACAATTGGTCATCACCGACTAAGTTATATAGTGCGCTAGTTGCGTTAGTTGCATCAATACCAACTGTTAGCGGTTCCATCAACAAGTCGATAAGTTCAGCAACTTGTTCTTCACCTTCCGGTTTAGCCCATGTGCCTTCACTTACGTTGTCTGCCCAGCTTTCAAATTGTTGCGCGAAGTTATTAGATTTTTTCATATTATATGCCTTTTGTACAAGTGGTAGTGCGTCTTCCATTCTATCATTAAATGATCGTTTAACAAAGCGTTCACGCAATGCATCAACATCAAATTCATCCATTAAAACATCATCTGCTATAAAACTTTCTTTACAAGCAGCATAACCTTTACGTCCACCCATTTTTTTAAGTGTATTGTTTAGCAAGCCGTGATATTCAAATGCGGCTTCTGCCATTGATTGTGTTTCAGCATCTTCAAATGTTCTACGTATCATTGCTGATTTAAACGGACGTAGTTTACCACATTCTTCTGCTATTTTAGTAATATGGCACCCAAAATCATCACCAGCGTCACCACCTTGTGATATGTGTTGTGCCATTGCACGTGCGTATTTTAAGTTGTTGTGGGGTAGTTTAATACGTGCGCCATCTGCTGTTTCAATAAACAGAGCTTTAATTTTACGACTACGTGCGCCACGTTGCTCTGGGTCTACTCGATCGCTATGACGTACAATAATCTTTACGTCACCATCTTGCTCGTAACTACTACGACTTGTGCCGTGCATTCTGCTTTCGCCAAGTGCAACTTCATCTTTACTGTATGTATTGTCTGATTTGCTTACTTGTTGCAAATCGCGGTGTTTTAGTGTACTACGTGTAATATCACGTGGGTCGAAACTTAATAAGTTGCGACGAGCAAACTCTCTTAGTTCACGTAAAAACGCATACCATTTTGCTTTTTCTTCATCGTCTAAATCACTACTGATGTTTTTACTAAAGTATACTTTAAGTGAATTTTCATCAATAACGCTAATTGTTATGTTACCGTGGCTTGCGCCATCTACTGTATAATCAAAGTTGAAGAAACGTGCGGATGCTGGATCTTGTGTTGCTTTAGCGTTTTCATCACCTAAAGTAACATCATCAAATCTATCACGGATTTTTTCAAACAATGCTTCAGCTATTTTGTTTATTTCGCGCATTTTTTTATTCTCATAGTATTATTTATGCTAGTCTGTTGAAAGGCATCTAATCTAATATGTAGTCATTATCCAGGGAAGAGGCTCGATGAAATCATCTAACGTATCACGCATCGCACTATCTAAACTTGCATCGTATGATTGCAATAGCATAGCCATGCGTACCATTAGTACTACACTCATTACTAAGTCATCTGTTTCGCCGGGTTTAGCAGCAAAGCTAGAGCCGTTTGCAACAAATGTTTTTAGTTCTGAGATTAAGTTCTTACTGTTTACTGTTAAGCGTTTAGATTCAATTAAGTTTTTTAACTTTGCGCAAGCAGATAGCTTAGAACGTTGTGTTGTATTAAATCCCTTTCTATAACTTCCGCCACTTGATTTGCGTGGTTCGTTTAAGAATGTTCCCTTAATGTTTTCTTCGCCCATCGATGCTACTGTTACTAATGCCGCTTCGCCGATAGAGTTGTTTTCCATGCTATAGTATATGCTATTAACTGGCACAGTTTCAGCAAGGTACTTAGTAATCTCACTTAGTATAACAATTTGACGTTGTACTGGTGTGCGATTATGTTGCCACTCGCCTACTTGTATAAAACTTGGGAGTTCAAATATTTGTATTGCCGCTGGGTCGCCGCCTGTGCCTAGACTTGGGTCAAGTGCAACGAGATATGTAAATGCTGGATTTGGCTTTTTATACCAACGTATTTGTCCTTGCTGTTCGATTGGGTCAATACCTTGCATTTCAACTAAATGCCCTGGGTTAATAAGTGTTTCATCCCAGATGATAAATTCACAATTTGACGACAATATTCCATTTGTATAATAACGATGCCCACCGTCTACTTCGATTAAATCGTATACTAATTCTTCTCTTCCTAAATTTAATTTAGCAGATACTTGTTGATTGCCACTATTAGTTAATACTATATCTCCTACTACAAGTTCATCAACAGTAACTCTGATAGTATCACTAACAAATACCTTATGATTAGATGTACACTCAATCCAATAGTCAGTACCCAATTCAATCCGGTGGATTTCTTTTTTGCCAAGACACCGAATGCCTACAAAGGATTTATATCCATCAGGAGTTAACACTTTATAACCGTGTTTGTTTTCTTTATACATTATTTCCATGCTAGTATCTCATATTCTGTTTTATTTTTAAACAACCAAACTTCGTATTCGTATCCTTGCTCTATTACTGAATCTTTCTTCCGTAAATTATTAATTAGTCTAGAATTATATTTTTCATTACCATTTCCGTTCCACCACCACATGCTTTTTACTTCGATGATTTTATTCTCTTTTGAAATATAGATATCCGGATAATATGTTGCAAGGTGTAAGTTTACGTTTATATATGCAAACACCGGTAAACTATATATAGTTTTCCTATCATCAAATAATAATTCTGATTCGCTGTATTCTTTTAATAAGTTGGCCAGCACAGTATCTTCGTACCCACGAACCCCAACAACCTTACCCGATGGCATAACAAATGCTCGACCTATACTATTTGATTTAGCAGAATTTATTCTAGCTTCCGGTTTCATTAAAGCATTTTCGACCCCAAATCGATCCATACAAGTTGCACGACGTTTAGATACTATATTGGAAATTTCATCAAGTGTCTTTGCTTGCCAGGCATTGCTTGTTTGCTTGCTATTATTATATGTTTCGCTACCATATTTTTCTTTCTTTGTCTTTCTAGATTTTTCTTTTTGGTCGGCAAACTTAGAACTCCATTCAACTCCATACTTGCGCATAAAAGTTGCTCTGGCTCGAGCCACTTGCAGCTCTTTCTGTTTGTCTGTCTTAGCATTGGCAGCTTTTTTCTTGTTTGCTGAATCCGATAGCTTCTGCTCGTCTGTCCATAATTGTTTTGATTTAGCTATAGTTTTACCCACACATACAGGGTTTCCGCAACTGCTAGCATAGGTGTGATTTTTTTGATAAAAGGTCAATGGTTTACTACAACTACATAATTTAATAGTACCTGTTATATATTTTTCATAATATGCTTGATATGTGAGTTGATTTGTTCTGAGATGTTTTGTAAACTGACCGTTAGATACACAATAGTTTTTGTTATCTATTTTCGATATTACATAATTTGCATCACTCATACATTTCTCAATTAAATTGGTCTTCTCCAATTATTTATCGATTATATTAAACAATTCACCAATTGTGACTATTTTTTGCTCATCATTAATTTCTAATTGTAGTATTGTATCACCGTTACAGCAATCCATCTCTCTACGGAAGCGTTCATCACCTAATTGCGCACGTTGTTCCGTTGCCCACGTGTCATCTCTATCTGGATGTTCTCTCCAATAACTACGGAATGATTTAAACCCATTAACTCCTAACGCAGTGGCGTTTCCAAAATCGTCCACGCATTTGTTGGCTCCCTTCCACAGAGTAGCAAATTGATCTTCGTCTGAGTTAGGAGTTGATGTGATAATACATTTACCGCCTGTTGCTAGTGTAGGACTGATAGAAGTCCAAAATTCACGACCGATTGTACTGCGTACAAATGCGAACTCATCACAATATAATAATGATATAGACATACCGCGACCTGTGTTTTCTGTCGTTGTAGCCGAGTTAATACGTGAGCCATTTTCAAAATCGATATTACCTTTGTTGTATGTTGTTACGCCAGCACGTATAAAGTCAGGGCATAGTTCATATGCGTAACGAATACGTGACATAATTTCTTGCGAGCCTGTATATTTGTGTGCCGCGATAAGAATTGTTGCATCGGGTACGAACATTGCGTACCATAGTAAGTATCCGGCAGCACTTGTTGATTTACCAGTTTGACGTGGCATTAAACTGATACTGAATCTATAATTGTGATATGTTTCAATTAAGCGTTTTTGATATTCAAACGGCTGATACAACATACGTCCTTTAGTAGGATGTTGTATGTAGAAGTAATGACTCATAAAGTATTCCGGCCCAGTGATTGGGTCAGCACACTTAGCAAATTCTAAGAGCTGTTCTTCTGTAAATGTTTCTGATTGGTAGGGTCTTTTAACTAAGACGCTGTCTGGAGTTTGTGCCATAATATTACTTAGCTTGCGGAGGTAATGTGTTAATATTGTTGTGTGTTGCGATGAAGTTAGATAAACTCATCGGTTGATTTACATCAGTTACACTTGCAATTGTGTATGCTGGGTCGTTTACATCAAGTATTGCATCGGGGATTAATGACTCTGTATAGTCCTGTGCCCTAATGCGATATTGTTTAGACACCGTACTTGTTCTTTTTACGTGTGGGTACTGGGCTAGTTTTGCCAGTGTTGCCAAGTTCTTCACTACGATTGTTAGTTAAGCGATTAACATGACCTGCGCCTACCATATCAGCAGCACTATTAATCATCGCTAGTTCTTCATCTGTATATGTACATAGTAATGGGTCACCTGCTATTGCACCTGCTGCTTTAGTTGGGAAATCCGGTGCACCTGCTAATGCTAGCCCAAAGCGATATTGTGCATACGCACTACCGTTTGATTTGTTCATACTAATACCGGGCATACTTACAGCACCTTTTAGGGCGGCGACTTGATCGCCTGGCAAGTCTTTGGCACTTGCGTGGTGGTCGGTTTCTGTAATAATATCTTTAATTTTCATTATTGTTTACCTGTAAGTGTAGCAATTTGTCTGCGCAAGGCCGCAAGCTCTGCATCAATTCCGTCGAGTCTGTGTTCGCCGTGTGCAATTTCTCTATCTTCAACATCATTCTCAATTTCTAATGTGTCAATGTCTGCTTCTTCCGCATCATTTTCTGCGCCAAGTGTTTTAATACCTGCAATACTGTGAGTATTTGCTCTACGTACTAATGTAGCAAGTGCACCAAAGTCATCAGTAGTATCTGGGTATTTGGCTTTTGCTACATTTAGCATATTTTGTGTTTCTGGATCAATAGAACTACGCTCAACTAGTCGTTGCATGCCTTCTTCTATGTATGAGCGTAGACTTTTCATTATTTCAATAAACCTTTTAACATGCTAGCATATTTGCTCCAGCTAGTATCTTTAGCTTCTGCAACTGCCATTGGGTTATCGCCTGGATATTCTTTTTTGTATTGACGTTTGCTACGGTTTAAGTCAGTACCACTTGGAATAGCAGCACTAACTGGTGCTATTTGTTCACGTGGACTGTTTACGTATTCTGGGTCACGTTCTTCATCAACTTCAATTTCCATTGCGCCATCACACGGTTCTTCATTTTGTGCAATTGCAATTTGTGGCATACCAGCTAGTTTGCGGAATAGATTAAGTGCATCTTCTTCGCCATTTGCTGTAACGCTTACGTTAATATCTTCTTTAAGTTTGTATACTGTTGGATTATCGCCAACTGTAAATTCTTTAGCGCCAGTTGCTTTAGCAGATGCTAATGCTCCACTGAATTCGTTGCCTTCTTCCATTTCAGCTTCATCTAACTCACTATCTCTAGCATAATCTCTAGCCCACTCTGCTTTTTCACGTTGTCTTTCTGCCCATGTTGGATGTTTTGGATCATCTAAATCATAACCTGATTCGTCGTCCCATTCATCATCCATTTCCAACATTGGCTCATGCTCAATCGGCGCTGGTGGAAGGGTTACTCCGTCTGCTTTAGCAGGTGCGCCAAGTGGTTTATTCATATCAACGTTGATTTGTTTTGGCAGACCAGCAAGTTTAGCAATTTCGTCTAACTCTTGTGTTGCTTTGTTTAATTCTTCTTCGTCTAATTCTTTCTTATAGTGATCCCACGCTTCTGGGTTAGTATAGATTGGGTGATTACGTACTGCACTTTCTTTAACTAGTTTAGCTTTTGGAGCTTTCTTTAAGCTAGATGCATTTTTAAAGTTTTTGCTACCAAACTCAAATGCTTCATCTACATCATTTTTATAACCAGCTTGTTGTGCAGAGACATTGCGCAATAGTTTGCCAGTTCTTTCAGCTTTCTTATATTCACCAGGAGCATCAGCAATTTGTTGAGCTGTAACACCTAAATTCACCTGACCGAGACCTGCTTTAAAAGCATGTTGTTGTTGAACTTGTTTAGCACTTGGTTTGCCAGCTAATGCACGTTTAGCACCTTTAACTGCGTGACCAATTCTACTGCCAATAGCATCTACAATGCCTTCATCTAAATCTTCTTCGTCATCTTTATCTAAGATAGCAGTCTTATTAGATTTTTTAGAAAGTTGTGCATCTTTCTTGTCGTCTTTATCTTTAGCTTCGTCGTCGTCTTTTTGTTTGCTCCCGCCGTACTTGCTACCCTTAACTTCACGTTTGTCTTTGTTAAGGCTAGCTTTCTTATCGCCCCACCAATCGCCAGCTTCTTTTTCTGCTTTCTTATCAGCAATGTCATCTGCTACGCTTTCTTTAAACGTTGCAAACTTAGCTTCTAAAGCTCTGACTGCTTCAGTAATACTACCACGTGCTTCTACGCTTTCGTAAACAGTAGTAGGTTGTGTGTCTGGCGTTAATGCAGCAGTATCAGTAATGCTTTTTAACTTGCCTAAGATGTTATAGATGTTGTTATTGCTCATGATTATTTTACCTTTGTAATTTTATTTTGTGTACTGCCAATTGGGCTTATATCACCAGTTGGGATATCGTTTGTTGTTTTGCCGTCTGCTTTTTCACTACCTGCAATGCCAAATGACGGTGTGCTTAGTTCTTTAAGTAAACTTGTTGCATTTGCAAATGCTTCACTTGCTACTTTAGCATCTGGTTTGTCTGCTTCATATGGTTTGTCTAATACTGACTCACCTTTTTTAAATTCACGCACATCATTACCTTCTAAGTTCCAACGACGTTGTTCTTCTGGATGATTGCCAGGAACAACTACGATATTACTTATTGGGATTGCACCACGTTCCGATACAATGGCACGTAACTGAGCATCATTGACTGGATATTTAAGCACTGCGTCCATTAAATACAATTGACAGTTAGCTAAACTCGGAAAGTCAATGTCATTAGATTTAATTGGTAAACGTTTTGGTTTGCTCAAACTTTCTAAGCCATATGCATCAAGTGCCGCTTTCAATCTGTCCATTATATCTGCTGGATCAATGTCGGCTATCTTGATGCGAAACTCGTATGTTTTTTGGTTTTCAGTTAAATGTTGTAGAAAATTCTTCATAGTTTTTATATATCCTTACAGTTATTTATTCAAAATTGCTGTTTTAATCTGGCTTGGCTTTGTTTAAGATTTGTGCTAGTAGTGCGTTTCTGTCAAGTACCACGCCACCGCCTTCTACTGCATCAAGTATCTTATCGCTGTCTGATTTAATAGCATCTTTAGCCGCAATCTGATCAAGTCGCATCTTTTTAAGTTGCAGATCAATAGTGCGCATCTTTCTATCCATTTTAGCTTGTCTTGCTGTAATTGCATGTCCTAGTAGTGTGCCCGCTGTTTGCAATATTGTCCCGCTAAAACGTGCTTCTACATTCATACCTAAATCTAGTAAGTCTTTAAACTTTTCAGTTGCTAACTCAGCAAGCTCATCTAGTTCAGTGTCTGTTGTATCGATGTCGTTAACATATGGTAGTGCCGCATCAATCTTATCAATTGCAAGATTGACATCTGCTAGTATTGCATTGTTTTCTTCGATTGTTTGTGTTGCTTCTTCTACTGTAACTTCATCAGTAGGAGCAAGGTTAAAGAGTTCTTCAAGTTTTTTTGTCATAGTAAACTATTTATTAGTCTAGCGTTTGACGTTTTTAAAAATATCAAACTCTGTAATTACTCTAAAGCGCATGCCATGGGCTTTACAATAAGCATCTGCCATTGCCCACTTAGCCATGTTCACCGCTACCGACAATTTGTCTTGATAGCTTTTAGCGCCTTCCATTGTTGTTTGTGTGCTTGGTTTGATTTCGATAAGTTCTGAGTGCTTGCGCTGATTTGCATCAATATACACAACGAGAAAATCCGGAATATAAACTGTATTCTTTCCAGTTACTGGATTACGGTATGGGATTGTAATTGCTTCACTTGCCCAGTTAACTACTGCTGGGTTGTTATCGCAGAATGACATAAACGTAAATTCCCAGCTTGATCTGTATGTTGGCAAACGTTTACCGATGTATTTCTCAGTATTCTTTATTGTAAATTTGCCATTTGCATACTTTGCCATTATGGAAGAATTGCTCTTACTATGTATTTGTTTGTTTGCGGGCTGTTACTAAGCCCAAGTAAACTAGTGCTTACTCTATTTAGATTTAAGAACATTGTTAAGTATGCGTTAAGTTCATTGGGTTTTAATTTACGGAACTCATCGATAATAATCATTGGATCAATACCCTGACTTTGTGCTGTATAAAGTACAGCCGATGCCAACGTTGTTCCACTTGCCCTGTCGCCTGTAATAGTTTGAAAGTATCCTATCATCGTATCGTCGACATTTTGACTAACAGTAAATCCGTTTTTAAAAAAATTGTTAAAATAGGTTGTTGTACTGTTTGTGTTGGTACTTGGTGGTAAATTTCCGTTAATTGTCATTGTTGTTCCTTTAGTTCATATTACCAGTTGAAGGGTTTTTTACACCAACTAATCCCGGTACAGAATATATTGCCTTGGATAATCCTGCTTGTACACTAGATGCAGTAGGAACAAATACTGTACTTTGTGTATTTTGTCCGCGAAGTATATTCATTGCAGTTTGTTGTAATTCAGCATTTGCTACTTGCTTAATATTCATATTACTAATATTTGTGCCTGTTCGCAATGCTCCGAGTGCCGCTGCACCAAAATTGCCACTTCCTAAGTTAGTCAACACATCTCCAATGCCCTGTATTGCACCACCTTGCCCAAGCAAACTTTGTGTGCCACCGCCCAAGGATGATAATGGGCTTGCTGTTTTATCGTAGTGTACATGATCAAAGCCCATAACTTTACCGCTTCCGACAGGGCCGCTTTCGTAATGCACAGCTTCATATGCTACTGTCATTGAATTTTCAAGCGGAGTATATTCACCTTGTGCATGTTGACCATGTTGAAATGATGTAATCATTGGATTTATTAGTATATAACTGCTAAATGATTTTTGATGTAGACTATAAATTCGAATACTATTAATATAGTTAGGTGCATTAGTTCCACTTGATTTAGGACTAAACCCCCAATCTTGTGCTTGTCGTTTTTGATATTTAGATTCTTGTTTATATAATGCTTCTTGGTGATCCCAATCTCTATAATAATACTGATAATATCCCTGCCAAAACTTATTTACAATATCGGAACTATCATCGTGAAATGTAAGATTAATTGGATCATAGTTAATGCGTTCTTGTACTATATTTTTTCTGTTATATGCATTAAGAATTTTATTCTGTATAGTAAACTTTGGCAAGGTAACTGTTTTTGCCATCATACCAATTTCCGTTGGATCACCGGGTACTAATTGACTATTTACATCGATATACACATGGAACATCGATCCCATTTTAGGACTAAGTCGATATAATCCGTCAACAAAGGTCCGAGAGGCATGTTGCCAATCTTTTATTTGGTCGCCCGTGCTTACTTGTGATAATAGTTGGTTAAAGAATCCAGCTGCCATTTGTTCTATCCATTTATATTATTTATCGCCAAAAAAAAGCCCGGTAATAACCGAGCTTTTGAGTTGTTTCATTTACGGGAATTAACCAGTAATTGTGCTGCCTAATGTTCTTGCAACAACACTACCAACACCTGTACCAATTGGAGTTTGGATAGCATTATCATAACGGATTGTTAAAGCAATTGTCATTGGATCATTTGCACTATAATCAGAATCGCCATAGTCAGCAGTAGTAATAAAGCAACCATATAATTCCCATGATTCAAGAATAGTTGGCTCACTTGCACCATTGCCGCCGTCTAATGATTCCCAACGTGTAATAAATTTATAGTCAATACCGCTAGAAGCAGAAGCTTGTTCCATAAAGTCAAATTGTTTTTGTAATTGCTCACCAACACGTTTAGCAACTTCACCACCTGCATCATCACGTAATGTAGTGGTAACTGTGTCCCATGTTGGTTTACCAGCTAGATAAACTCGGCTGTTGTAAACTGGAATTTCAATTGGATCAAACGTTAAACTTGGACGTTTAAAGCTCATAACCTGTTTAGTTAATTCCGTTGATGGTTGACTAACACCGAAGTTTTCAAATGTTACGCGAAAGCGGAACTTTAATTTAGGCATTAACAAACCTTGTGCGCTTGCGCTTTGGTCTGTACTTAGCGGTACGGTAAACTTACTTAATGATGATGTTGCCATCTTGTTGTTCCTTTTATATATTTAGCTATTTCTTAGCGCATAACCGGGGGAAATAACTCCCCCATTATATGCATACTTTATTAATTAAACACCTGCTGCAATAGCACCTGTATTTTTCAAGCGTACTGGAATGTAGATGAATTCAATTGCTTTAACTGGCTCAATTGCAATATCAACATACAATTCATTACGGTCAATACGATCTGGTGTGTTGTTACTTGTATCGCAAACTACTACATAGTCATAGATACCACGTTTAGCAACTACATCATTAAGTACCGATTCAAATGCACCTTTAACTTGATTACGTGTAATTGTATCATTTGGTTCGAATATAAACGGACGAGCAACTTGGTCAAGTACAACACGTAAGTAACATACTAAACGAGCAACATTAATACGATCCATTGCACTTGTCATTGCTGCACGAGTTTTTTGACCGTAGTTAACTAAACCAACACCAGGAAGTACTGTAATTGGGTTAACTCTTTGTGTGTATAATACATCACGTAGACCTTGAGTAACTCCGATACTACGGAATGAATTGCTATCAGTTGTGTCAACATATCCAATTGCAGTAACATTGTCAATTAAGCCACGACGTACACCAGCTGGTGCAAACCATGGATAGCTAACATTGTCACTACGGATAATTGTACGCAACATCATGTGACTTGGAGGAACTGCAACAGTTTCACCACCTAAGTCTGTACCTAATCCGCTTGGGTAGAACACACCTAAGTATTCACTTGTACTTACTAAGCCGTTTGTACCGTTATCTTGTGCAAGATTTGCGTTGCTTGCCCATGCTTCGATAGTAGCAGAACTTGAATTCAATGTCATCGGACTATCACCAATAATGAATGCAGTTTGTTTACGATCGTTATTTAAAGTAATCATGTTTTGCATTAACTCTGGGTAACCAGGGCAAACGATTAAGTTAAATTGTACTTGTTCTTCACGTAATGCTGTACTTGATTCAATTGCAGCTTTCATAGCTTCAACAATAACATTGCGAACTGCTTTGTGACCGAAGTAAGGAACTAAGTTTTGATCTACGCCACTGTTACTTACCCATGTTGCAACTTCTGTTGGAGGAACTGCATCATTAGCAAACCATGTGCTTTCAAAGCGTTTAACACCGTAACCACTACGACGTGTATTAAACAATAATGTCCCACGTGCATATAGTCTGTAATCTGGACAATCACTATCAGTGTTGTCACTTGATGCTAAACTAACAATGCTTGGAATTGCATCAACGATCGGGTTAGTTGAATCATTAAAGCTCCAACGTGCATCAGCAAACAATACACCATCAACACTAACTTGATCTGTATTATCTAATAATTCCCAGATGCTTGCAGAAGTGTAGCGATAAATCATTGGATAATTTTCTAAATCACCCGTATCAATCCATAAATCACCAGGTACTAATTGTCCACCACTTACTTGCGTAGTTGGTTTAGCCGCTGCTAAGATTGGACCTAATACGTCAGTTGCACTTAAATCATAACCACGTGCATCATTAACTACGTTTTTGTAACCTTTCCATCCACTGCCATCATTAATCATAATGTCAACTTCAAGTGCTGAATTGTAATACCATAAAGTACCATCAGCTGGGTTGCTATAAGGTGCAGTAGTTGAATATGTGTATGTCAATGGAGTAAACGGACTAGCCAAGTAAACTTGACCACCGACCACTGTTTGCACATTACTATCATTAATTAAACCAGCTGTTGTTAATGGAGTACCTGTTACGTATGTAAATTTAATAGTACCACCAGCAAGATGACTAATGCTAATTGCACCGCTTGTTGTAACTGTTGCAACAATATTTGGCAAACTTGCAGCTAAAATATCACCAACAAATGTAGTCGCTGGTACAGCATTGCCTGTGCCAGATATAGTGATTGTTTTTGCTGTTGTAATAGTTGAACCAGGAACACTTACATCCATAATAAACGCATCGCCTGCTTTAAATTCAAACGGAGTGATTGGAGTTGTACCTGTTACATTTAATAAGCCCGTTACGTTTTTAACGTATGGTTTATATGTAGCAGTATTTGTTCCTAATGTATCATAACGTACATATACTGTGCCAACACCTAGTTGTCCGCCGCCGCCTACTGGATCCAATCCGTTAATTGCAGCAGTATCACCAGAATATAAAGGTGCAGCTTGCAATACCCATGAATCTAAGTTAGCACTGTATTCTTTAATACCCCAATTAGCACCGTTACCAGTTGCTGAAGTTTTAAGCCAGATACTACCAGTTGGGCGAGGAGTTTGATCACTTGTTCTCCAAGCTGGAGCATTACGATATGAATCAAATGCCACTGTTGGTCCAAATACTGTTTTAACGTTTGCAGTACCATCAGCTGATGTAAACAAGCCTAATGTTACAGCACAATCTGTTCCGCCAATTTCAGTACCTTTAGCAATTGTTAACTCACCATTTGGAAGTAACAAGTTACCACTTGATGCAGCTAAACTGTTAATACGTAATTCAATTTGACCAGCAACGTTAACTGTTGCACTAACATTTTTACCGCTTAATGCAGAATTAATGTCGTCTGCCGCGCTAGAAATAGAAGTACCAGTTAATGTAACGTTAACACCGTTAAGTACCATTTTAGTACCAATACTCAATAATGGGTCTGCAGCTGTACCAACAATAGTCGGAACCGCAACTTGCCAATCATCGCTACCAACTAATACCCATGTATTATCGAAACGTTTAAAGTAGATTGGGTTAGATGAGCTCGTAGCAACTACAGCATAAGTGCCAATTGCACCAAATGATGCTAGCGGTACGCCACCTGATAAATTAGCAGCATCAGTAATTACTGTTGGAGTTTGAAGAACAAAACCTAACTCAGTCCATTCAGTAACACCCCAATTAGTTGTAGTTAAATCTAGCCAATATGTACCATCTGATGCATTGCCAGTAGGGCGAATGCTCGTACCAGTTAACTCAGATAATTTAACATCAGCACGTTGAATGTATAATTGGTTTGCAACGCCTAATGCGCTGTAAGCTGCTAACAAGCCATATTCGTTTAATTCATGTGCATGTATCGGATTGCCACTTGAATCAAGTTGGAAATTAATACTACCAAAGTTAGAAACTAATTCACGTTGGCTGGTAATTTTAACTATTTTATTAGCATTTGCTTTAGTTGTGTAAGTAGCAGTTGTGCCACTTGGATTAATTTTGTCTTGGTCTGTTGCTAACAATACATAAGCAATAGTACCGGTTGCTGTAGGTTGATATTGGCTCTCATCAATGATGGTAACCGATACGCCTGGGGAAATTAGTGCTGCCATTTTTAGTATCCTTATATTATAATACTTTAAAATATTTATCAAATCATCAAAATTTAACGGTATTATACCGCATATATTAATAACATTTTTAGCAGTAATAACAAATCTAATACCTTTTTAAAGGTTTTGGTAAATAATAGTATGCAGACACCCGCAGTCTTATATTGGATTCACTTAGAATCCCACACAAACCCTTTATTAGAAGGATATATCGGAGTATCTAAAAGATATGATAGACGCATTGTTGATCATTTTACTAAACTAATAGCCAAGACTCATTCAAATCCACATCTAGCGTATGCTGTTAGCAAATATGGATGGGATACTATTATTAAAGAAATAATACTAATCGGTGATGAAACATATTGTTACGAACTCGAGGGTAAAATACGAGCGTCTAAAAATATTGGGTGGAATATTTCGGCCGGCGGTCACCGAGGACCTGGATGGCCAAAAGGAAGAAAACGAAGCCCAGACTCTATTAGAAATCAGCAAAAGGCTAATGCGATACGTAAACTCCGTACTCAAGAAAAACATGCAGTTTTAAAGAGTGAACAGAAAAAAGTTAGAGATAATAATAAATTCATTAAAGAACAAGAAAAACTCAAGTTAAAAGAAGAGCGGAAAAATGCTCGCATTGCATTAATATTAAGTAGAGAACAAGAAAATTTGCAATCGAGAGAAGAAGCACAAAAAATTAAAATTAAGTTAACTACAGATAAATTAGAATTAATATCACACCGTCCTTTATGTCAAAGCTGTACTAGAAACCTATCTGCTGTCAATTATAAGCGGAATGGCATCACTCATTATCGCACTCGATGCAGTGCATGTGCTAGAAAGAATAGAAAACTTGCTCCACAAAAGCCAACATGGATATTAGCTGGGTATAAGAAAAAGCCACACTGTGAGAAATGTGGCTTTAAGGCAAAGTATAAAGAACAACTCAGCGTGTACTATGTTGATGGTAACTTAAAGAATAATGCTCCGCTAAATTTAAGAACTATTTGCGCAAACTGTCAAATCACTATCGTTAAAGAAGGACTAGGCTGGACTCAGGGCGATCTCGTTCCTGATTTCTGATATTAGTAGTTCTTCAGTAGTAGCATACAAGTCTTCGATGGTACCATCGTTGGTAACAGTGACATCAAATTTAGTACCGATCCATGCATATTCGCTCGGGTGTATTCCTAACTTATCTAATTCGCCTTTACCTAATGCCCAGCCGATGCGCTTCATACCAGCATTAACATCTTTAGCCGAATTATACCATACAGGTTCAGTGCCGCGTTTAACACGTACTGTTTTACCGCCCATGTTCTTAATCATTTTAATTTCATTAGGGAAGCGACAATCCGAAATTACAATATCTTCATTTGTTTTACGTAGTTTGTTTTCTAGACTTGCTATCCATATATCAGTGTGGAAACCATGACGACATACTTCTGTGCCCCAGTTTTGTAATACCCAACGTGGAGTTAGTTTTGGCATCTTTAAGCGTTTAGCCCACCATGGATCTACTTTTTCCCGCCATGCTCTGCCTTCTGCGCTTCGTCCTTCGAGTAGTTCTCTATCCCACCCAAAGACTGTAGCAACTGCATCTTTAAGTGTACCAGCAAAGCTCTCTCGTTTAAAGCCATGTTCAGCAACTAAGTAATCTGCAATTGTATCTTTGCCACTTGAAATAAAACCAGATACACTAATTATCTGTCTATTTTTTTGATTTACATCTATCACCGTGCCATCTCCCATAATTCATTGCATCTACACTCTTATTACAATAATAACATATTTTCTTAGAAGCTGCAAGTTTTTCCTCACGTTTCTTTTGTCGCTGTTCATCAGTATGAGTTTTACCATAAAATCCATTTTCTGCACCCATATGAATTCTTCGAGGGTCTGTTTTCCATTTTTCTTTTTGAGAATCCGAGTGAGTTTTACCAAAGAAACTACCGCCGTCTCCTTTTCTATTAGTTGATGCAGATTCTTTCCATGCAAGTGATTTTGGTTTTGATGCAGATTGTGACATTTTAATGCGGGTAGCATTAGAATGTTTTTTATTATAAAATGGATTATTTTCGCCACTTTGTGTAGCAGTGATCATTAAAGAGCGAGCTATCTTTAATGATTCGTATAGCCGTGATGTTATTTTAATTGTATCTCTACTATTATCGCGATAGGTAGTTAATGCCCACGCTGCATGCAACATTTTATGTTTATTTGATCCAATAGTCATTCTAGTTAATAATAAATGACATATTAAATGTTCTCGAGCAGTTAGACTAACTAAATTACTCTTATCGTCTGATCCGTTGAGTGATTTTGGTATAATATGATGATTTTCTTTATAACCAGTTAATATTCTATCTTGACCGCGGTGAATGATTGCATAATACCACGTTGTATATTTATTTTGTAAGAACATAAGTTAATTCCTTACATATATTTATACGTTGCGGATAAGATGATTTTATTTATTACAGACAGATGTCAATTATTGATTTAGCCAGTCACCCACGTAAGCGGAGACCCGCCATCAGCATAGCTTGATATTTCTGCATCAAGTTTGTCGAGCAATAGTTGTCCTTCTGCTTTAAGTGCAGCACCGTTTAAACTACTACCGCCTTGTGGGCCTGCGATTTGCGCAAATTTTTCACGTGCTTGACCGATTGATATCATTACCAATGCATAAGCATAATCCTGTATCCACGGAAACACTTGTGGGTCGTTTAACAACATCGAATCTGGTTTAACATTATATACCCATAGTGCAACTGCTTCTACCGCAGTAGAGTTCGTGCCTTGCCATGGTTGTTTACGTATTACTGTTAGCTTCTTAGTTGCTTTGTTAAACGTAAAGTTCATATATCCACCAAACATAGTCATTGCTAGCTTTTGATAATCCACAAATAATTCGTAGTTTGCCAATCCGCCAACACGACCAGCTACTAACATATAAGTGTTTAAGTAGCCCGATGCGAATGGCTCAAATTGACTTGCTGTTGTACCTGTTACAGATCCAATACCACGTCTAAATATTTGTCTAACATCCATAATCTCACGTGGTAGTATATACTCTTGTGTTTCTGGAAGTAAGTCTAGGAACGCATAACTTTCTTCTACTGCGTTTGAACTGCGTTGACGATAACGTACAAAGGCTTGTTTAATACCCATGTCATAATGTTCTTTATCTGCTTCAACATCAATGATGCCATCACCCAAACGTAGACGAATATAATCAACTATATCATTACGTAGCTGATTTTCCGCTGTTAATAATGCCGGGTCATACGCAATATGCCCTGCGCCCGTGCCCGTAGCTGGATCGTATAAGCTGTCTGTGGTTAGACTGAGTGTTGCGGTTAAATTACCAGTTGCTGTTGCCATTGTAAAAGTCCTGTTTCATGTATTTAGCAGAAACAGGACTGTATGGCTACTGAACTTTAAGAAGGATAGTATCTAGACCAATACGACCCGTTAGTTTAATCTCTGTTGCTTTAATATCTTCAATAAACTTGCGCAGTTGTATCTTACCTGCCGCTAAAAACTCTTTAAGTTGTAGCTCGGGTTTACGCAATGTCTTTTGTACGCTTGTTGATACATCAAATCCAACAATAGCAGTACCTTTAACAGTAAGTGCTCCGCCCATTGACTCTGCAACGTACTTGCCAAGTTTACGTGTCTTAACGTTGTAAACCCACAATTCAGCACACCCAACTATGTCAACTGGATTGACAGATACTAAGCGTAGAGTCTTTTCTTCTTTAAGATATTTTAGTTTTGCAACTAACTTCTCTTTAGCAAGTGGCTTACGTACTGTTACTTTCTTAGTTGCTTTCTTAACTTGACCGTAGCTAGTTAAGTCTGCAATCAGTTTTGTGTAAAATGCATCAAAGCGTTTGTAATCTGCCGCTTTGTAATGCGCATAACCTTCATTCAGTTGCTCGTCTTTACCAGCACGTGCTTCGTTCATTTCGTCTTGATGTTTTTCAAATACTGCCGCAATTCTGCTTAACATACCTTGTGGGACGTTTTTGCCCGTTAAGTACTCATATGCTTTTGGGTCTACTGTTTTACCTTCGATCAGCTGATCCTCAAGTTCTTCAAAGTGTAAGATATGTGTTTTAAGTATATCGTTAAGTCTATCTTGGATAGTTACTCGAACAACTACTGGTGCTGTTGGGTCAATTACTTCTGCTTCGTCGACTAAGTTATCGACTACTTTTCTAATCGAGCTAACCAAGTAAGTAACGTGTCTTTCGTGTAGCGGCATACCCTGTTTGTGTGCTTTAGCTAATGCACAAGGTGTAAGTGGTAGTAAACTGTCTGATGCTTTAGCAAACTTATCTAAAGTTGCTTTATCAAATTTATGTGCGGCACTATCATAGTTACGTGCCCATTCAACCAAGTACTTCTTAAGTTCTTTAGTTGTATAGAAATAATTGTAATAACGTAAGCTAATACGCATGTGATGGTCGAATTCTTCTTCTGTAAACTCTAAAGCACGTACTGGATCCCATACTGGTTCTGAGCCAACACTTTTCTCATCCATAAAAATCGGATCACGTGTTACTTTAGTTTTTTTCTTCATACCATCAATTTTAATAGCCATTTGTTCGTCCTTGTTAACAGTTTATATATAGCATTATACAGCCATTGTATTCATTTGTCAAGCTCAACTTGCCAATAATACCGCAAAAGTTACCATTTGCTCGTAGTTATGTATCTCTGCGTTGATGTTGTCTAATATTTCTTTGTGTTTACGTGTTTGTTTCTGCTGACGTCTGCACTCTATTTCTTCAGTACTTAGCTTCGTAACCATCAAAGCAATATTTCTGCTCATCTTTAGCATCTCGCCACTATAGCTTTTTAGTTTATGCACTGGTGCTTCAATTTCGGCTTGCACCCTTACCCAATCTAAACTTGTAGTTAATTCACTCATAAAGCAAGTATAACATCTATTTGTCACGATGTCAATCTAAGCTAAATATTAGATATACAGGACTACGCAATGCCAAGATTAAGCATGTACAAACCCCAGAAGGGCAATGATTATAAATTTATGGATCGCCGAATCAGTGAGATGTTTACTGTCGGCGGCGTTGATATTAACATCCATAAGTATCTCGGCCCATTAGAGCAAGGTACGAGTATTGCCACATCAGCGGCGCAGTCTGCACCTGGGACTGAATTAGTATTTGCAAATACTTCAGCAATAACAAGAGGTATGTTTGTTGCTGGTACTAGCATTCCACCAAATACAACCGTTATTGCAAAAACTAGCACAACCGTTACGCTATCAGCAAGCACTACTGCTATTGTTGGGGCTGGGGCGGCGATAGCGTTCTATACTGATGCAACACAGCCAAGTTATGCCAATGAAAGTGTAAAAAATATACAAGACCTATTATTCCTTGAGAATAGAGATCGCAAGTATGATACTAGCATTTATACTTTGCGTAGTGTATATCGTATGAGTGACAATGATTTTGATTTAAGTCAGTTTGGATTGTTCTTAACTGGTGATACGTTGTTTATGGTTTTTCACTTAAACGACATGGTTGAATTGCTTGGACGTAAGATTATAGTCGGTGATGTAATTGAAATGCCACATCTTAAAGACTTCTATCCGTTAGACGATGATTTACCAAGTGCATTAAAACGTTATTACGTTGTACAAGATGCTACTCGTGCCGCAGAAGGGTTTAGTCAAACATGGTATCCCCATTTATGGAGAGTTAAAGTTGCACCATTAGTTGATAGCCAAGAATATAAAGATATTACAACTAATATTAGTAGCGGTGATGCAAACAATACTCCAATTGGTGATTTATTAAGTACATACAACAAATATACTGCGGTTAACGATGCTATTATTGCACGTGCAGAAATTGAAGTACCACTAAGTGGATACGATACAAGTTCCATCTATGTTGCTCCTGTAGACGATAGTGGTTTCCCCGATGATCCAGTTGCATCGCCTACTGCTAAAGTACAAGGATACTTAACTAGCACAGGATTGCCGCCTAATGGTTTGCCTGTTGGTGCTGGTATTGCCTTTCCAGATACTCCTGTTAAAGGTGATTATTATTTACGATTGGACTATGTTCCAAATAGACTATTCCGTTATGATTCACGTCGTTGGATTAAAATTGAAGATGCTGTACGTACAAACTTAACTCCAGGATTAGACAATACTTCATTGGCTAGCGGCTTTGTTAATAATATTAATGCTATGTACAGTGGCGGACTTGGGTGGGATGCGATTCGTGTCGCAAGTCCTTATACTCCAGTAGCTAATGTAACTACAATATCATTTAATATGTCAACTAAGACGGTTGTAACGAAAATTGCGTATGTGAGTACATATGGTGTAAAAACTCTACTAAATGGTACACATATTACAAATACGATGTCAAATACTGCCGGAAATGTGTCATTTACACTCACAAATACACTCGCTAATAACGACATGCTAGAATACACTGTTTACAGTAAAGTAATACAGGAACGTCAGGCGTTGTCTGACGCACTTAAACCTTTGGCGGATAACTAATGGCAGCTCAATATTTTTATGACGGACAAATCGAACGTTTTGTAGTACAATTCATTAGAATAATGAGTGGGTACGAAGTCGAGTTTGGGCAAGATCGCACTGGTAGTAAAACTTTACAACGTGTGCCGATTTATTATGCAGATGGTAGCAGACAGGTGGCAGCAATTTTAGCAAACAATAGCGAAAGTACTATGAATGCTGTTCCAGCAATGGCGGTTTATATTAGCGGACTAACATACGATAGAGATCGTGTACAAAGTCCAACTTATGTTAATAATATGAGCATACGTCAACGTAAATACGATCCAGAAACTGATACCTACGTACCAACACAAGGTAATGCATTTACTATCGAACGTATAATGCCAGTGCCATATACTTTAGAATTAAAGTTAGATATATGGACAAGTAATACAAAACAAAAATTACAATTAATTGAACAAATATTACCGTTGTTTAATCCGGGATTAGAAATACAAAGTACAGATAATTACATCGATTGGACAAGTTTAAGTATTATCTATTTAGATAGCCCATCTTGGTCAAGCAGAACTGTATCTGCTACTACCGAAAATCCAATTGATATTGCAACATTAACATTTAAATTACCAATTTGGATTAGTCCGCCAGCTAAAGTTAAGAAACTTGGCGTTATTCAAAAAATTATTGCTAATATACACGATGCACAGGGTGATTTAAATTCTGCGGCGTACACAGAAGCTAATTTAATGGGCGCACGTATGTATTATACTCCGATGGACTATGGAGTTTTATTAATCGGTAATACACTTACCTTGCTGAAAGTGCAAGATTTAGAAACATTAAGAGAGCCCACGTTAACTACTCCGACTAAAATTGGTACACGTGATATATGGAAAAATTTAGTTAATGTTTATGGGTCTATAGAGGAAGGTATCAGTCAGATTAGATTAGCTTCTGGTGACGGAGTTACGGAGGTTGTTGGTACAGTAAGTTATCATCCAACAGACGATAGTTTATTGATTTTTAATGCAGACATCGATACATATCCTGCAAATTCTTTAGACGCAATTGATGCTATTATTGACCCACGTAAGAATACTGCTGTTGACTTAGCGCAAAGTGCTGTAGCAGGCACACGTTATTTAATTTTAAATGCAATTGGTAGTACTAATTCAGCAAACGGCGATGGTCCAAGTGCGTGGCGCGGTACAGACAATGCAGATTTAATTGCTAACGCAAATGACATTATTGAATTCAACGGCACACATTGGACTGTTGTATTTGACAGTGTAGCAGAAACTGTGTTACAATACGTGTCAAATTTGAATACTGGAACACAATATAAATGGAATCTCAATCAATGGGTTAAATCTTTTGAGGGAGAATATAAAAATGGACTCTGGACATTAGTTCTTTAGTTGACATTTATCAGTTAATGTAGTATAATAGTAATATGTTAACTAAAATAAAAGAATCAATATCAAATAAATCAATTGAAGGTGTAGGTACGTTCATTTATTGTGTAACTACACATCGATATCTTTTTCTATTACGTAATTCAAGCAAGTATGCAGGTACATGGGGACTAGCAGGTGGTAAGATTGATGCTGGCGAACAGTTGCTTGAATCATTACATCGCGAGCTTATAGAAGAGCTTGGTGTAGATTTTTCCTCTGCTAAAGTGATACCTATTGAAAAGTTTACTAGCGACAAAAACAATTTCTCATATCACACATTTTTATTACCAGTTAAAGAAGAATTTGTTCCTGACTTAAATCACGAGCATAGAGGTTATTGCTGGGTTGGATTAGGAGATTACCCCAAACCCCTACATCCTGGAGTTTGGCGTACTGTTAATTTTAAAGAAGTTATTGCTAAGATTAAAACTTTAGAATCTATATTATAGACTAGCTTCTAGTACAAACTCTTTAAAAGAGATTTGTCTATAGTTCACCAATGTTGTCCATGCAGTTGGCATTGTTGTTCTACCAAATTTAGTTACCCATACAAAATCAACTTCGCTATATGTTTTAACTAGCATTGCTCTATCTGCAATCCACTTTTGGTCTGATGTACTATTATTATGTGCATCATATCCTGTAGTATCTGCATATACATTATAATTATAGTCTGGGCTATCTTGATTATCAAACCCTAATAAAAATATTGTTGTGTGTCCATCAAATGCCGCAATATATGCTGCTGTTGTTCCGACATCACAATATGGATCGATTGGAATTAAATAAAATTTACTAGGATGACCCAACACATCAATCGAGCTTGCATACACAATATTATTATTGATGTACGTCGAGGTTGCCAATTCATTAACTATACTATTACCTCGAGCTACTAAAAAGTCCGGAGTATAATCTCGGTACAGTGCATTACAACCATAAGTTTGTACAGTTGTTGCCCCTAATAATCCGCCTCTATGCTCAAATACAGCTTGCATATCAAATTCTAATCTACTTGGACCATTGCCAATCACAACAGCTCTATTAGATATTTGTGTATTAGTTACAGCATTAGGGACATGTTCTGTTGTATCATGCCACGTCCCTTCTGTGTAATTTCTCTCGACTACAATGTTTTCGCCAATGTAATCTTTTCTATATACTTTATTAATCTTTAACATTAATTACACCTTAATATAAGTAGCAAATGATTTAACTGTACCTGTACCAGACACTGTTGCGGCTTGTAATAATACGTTACCACCAGTAATTGTCACTGTGTACGTTACCTGTGTACTACCTGTTGTACTTACTGTACCGTATTGTGCTCTAGTAGCAGTTGTACCATCATGTATTACCATAATTTCTGCTGTTTCGTATGATGTTGTACCGTTAGTAAATGTAACTATGTACTTGGCAGAACGATATGTTGCTACTGCAAAGCTATCAACTGTTACTGCACTTACTGTTAATGCTACCGCAGTTTGATCATAACCAACTTTAGTACCATTCATTAATTGCATTACACCAGTAGGGTCAACGTTTACACGTTCAACTGTACTACCTGTACCTGACCAAATTTGTGCGCCAGTTGTGTCTGTAATGAACTGATTTAATCCGTTACTACTTGCAAGTGATGTCAATACTGTTGTAGCTGCTAAACAACGTACATCAATTACATCACCTAATGTTGGGGCTTCTGTAAATGTTAATGTTACCGTACTTACATCATAAGCTATTACTGGGATTTGTACCACACCATTGATACTTACAATAGTTGCCGCTGCTGTTGAACTTGATTGTATTGTAAAGACAGCATTTGTGCCATCAACGTTTCCGTATAATCCGCCAGTTGCACCCGAAAATTGTCTATCACTAATTACAGTAAATACAGAACCAGCACTTTGCCATACTGTACCATCATAAAACTCTAAGTTGTTAATAGTAGAGTTGAATCGTGTCATACCCCTAGCATCAACGTTGCCACTGTTACTTGGACGTTGTGCAGTTGTACCAACCGGTACCATAAATGTATCAGTTGAATCAATTTTTAATGTTACGCCACCTTGTATAGTTGTGTTACCACCAGAAGCGCCACTATGTCCGCCACCAATAACAACTGAATCATTATTACTATCTGCGTAAATTAATGCAGTTGAATGCAAGCCTTTAACTAAGAAGTTATCTGAGCTTTGTGTGCTATTAATTGTTGCGCCTGTAGCTACATATACGTTTTTAGCAAAACCAGCACCACCAGCTACAGTTAACGCACCAGTTGTCGCCGATGTTGATACTGTAGTTTGTTTAAGTTGTAAATTAGCAGATGAATTATTAAATCGCGCAACTTCATTTGCAGCTAAAGTACCGCCAGTAAAGAATTGTAAATCATTTGCAGTTGCAGTACCTATTGCTAAGTTACCACCACCTGTTGTTGCATTACCTTGTACATATAAATAACCATCATTTGCTTTACTAATTGTAAATGTTGCTTGATTATATGTACTACTGTTAACACCTAAGTCAATATAACCTTGTGTATCATTACCGTTATCAGCAGTTGCAATAAAGTCACTACTTGCCCATGTGTTGCTACTAATGTTTTGTTGGTTAACTTGGCTATATCCAGCAACGTTACTAAAGAATTGCGCAGTTGATTGTGGTAGATAAACATCACCAACAATATCATAACCGACGATTATTTGTTTGCCTGATTTAACGTGTACATTACCACCCACACCAACACCACCAGCTACTATTAATGCACCAGTTGTAGACACAGTACTATCAGTTGTTGCTAATATATTTGCAACACCAGTTATAGTAGTTAGCGCATTACGTATGTTTGCAGTACCAGTAATAGCACCAATTGTAATTGCAGTTGCAGCACCAGCAAAGTTCATTGTAGTTGCAACGGTATTATACAATGCTTGTGTTGCTTGTTGTCCAACTAATGTTGG